>Ga0209534_10000210_pt1 | contig 70625 bp, 45 predicted proteins | sample COG_07_FD_184751 | JGI IMG/M metagenome (GOLD analysis project Ga0209534, IMG submission 184751) | Pelagic Microbial community sample from North Sea - COGITO 998_met_07 (SPAdes) (version 2) | ecosystem: Environmental > Aquatic > Marine > Neritic zone/Coastal water | place: Helgoland, sampling...
GTGATACTTGGCCTGAATGCAGCACTCCTCCGGAAGGATTCACAAGTTCCCAAGATGCTCGTGTCGTTGGAAAGTTACTGCTTGGATAGCAACCACCAAAGATGACCATGTCCAAAAGTTCCCCACGGGAATAAGCGTCTTGGGTTGCGAACACATCGACGGATGAATAGGATGGGTCGGAGATGCATGGATTTGCCGCAAAGAGTGGACTTGTACCGCTACCTGACCAATTGACCGTTGAAAATGAAGCATTCGACCAGGCCACTTGGGTGTAGCCTGGCGATGTTGGACGAAGGACCTCATACACGGTACGCAGGGTGTAATCCTTTGGGACGGTGTTATTGAGTTGCGAAGAGAAGATATTGAACGACGTGTATGCACTTGAGATTCGGTTTGCTGGGACGGCCTGAGAGGAACCTGAGGCCACTGTTGCCCCGCTGTTGTCTACAATGGACCATTGAGCACGAATAGGCATTGCAAGCGGGTTGCATTTCAAAATCATGGTTCCTTGGAACGATTGACTGAGATTGAAGACCGGGTATTTGGCGAACGACACAATGTCCGCAAAAGAGTCATCTACGCCACAACCGCTGGCTGAAGTGTTAATGGGTACCTCTTCAATAAAGGAAGAACCGTTCAGTTCCCATCCGCGCTCAGTTGGGGGTTCTTGGAATGATTCCGTTCGTGCACCATCGCCTGTGATGGAGTAAACGACTGGGATTCCTGCTGCGGAGCCCTTGAACTCTAGATGGAGACGGAATTCATCGATTTCAGCGTAGTCGAGGAGATCGATTGGAATCATCGCTTGGTTTACACCTTTCATTCCAGGCACAACTTCCCCCGAGCCGTCAAGAATGGACCAATTGAGATAAGCCCCTGTTGGAATTTGTGCTTCGATGTAAAGTGGAGCATAGGTATCTTCCGCCAGTGGCTGAGTTACGCTGTTTGCATGGCCAAGCGAAGGGCTTGTCCAGTTGGATTCAGGGGGAGTTGCGATGTGGACGTCATCAACGAACCAAAAGTCGCAACACGTCCCGCTGCCTCCACTGCCCCCGGTTTGATGAATTCTAAACTGCGAATTTACATGGAGGGCTGCAGCAGGAAGGGTCGTCATGTACTGGAAGTTGCTGGTTGAGGGACTGCCGCCGTTGAAGGTTCGGAATGCAGTCCATATGCCAGCCGCAGTTTTGTATTGAAATTGCAGGTTTTCACTGGCGTCTGGTGTTTCGCCGCATCCGCTGCGACCTTCGTGAACCCAAGCATGGAAGGGGACGTTAGCGCCTCCTGCAAGATTGATGACAGGGGAGGTGGCGTACGTTGAACCGCCGTAGGTTCGAAGAGAAGCGCCCGGGGCGGTGCCGTTAAAACCGCACGCAGGGCTGGTAACCCTCGCAGCAAGGCTGTTGGAAAAGGTCCAACCGTTGTTGTTCGCGTTGAAATCCCAGAGGTTTCCAGCGGACGATGCAGTGAGGTGGCCGTTAGATACTGAGGTTCCGTTGACAAGAGCGTCGGAGTGCTCCCAATCGGTTGAGTCATCCCAAACAAAACCCGATTGAGTGGGGAGTGTCTTTGGTTTGAAATTCAATTCTGCACTCGTCACCGGTTCATCAGCGGGCAAATCCAACTTCAGGTTGGAATTCATGGTTGAGGAAACCGTCAAATCGGTGCTTGAGCCTGCACCCACGTGACTCGGGTTGACTTCGTCAAAGGCCACCTCATCGCTGGGTTCGTGACTCCAATCAAGCGTGGAAGCCCAAGTGCTGAACAGAAGCAATGTGACGAGAACCAACGCTTGACCCCTCGTAGACCTATCCGCCATGCCTTTCGGTATGCATCCAAGGACTTGAAACATACGCCTCCAAAAGTTTACTTTACGAGCCCGTTAAGGAACAAAACCCCATTTCACCCATTGGGTCTCATACTTGACTCAAATGAACTGTTTCGGGAGTGAGGTTGAAAACAAGTTCGCGGGTGGAAGGAGTATGGCTCAACCCTCTTCTGCAGGTGAACTGGATGCTGTTCGCTTGGAAACCGAACTGTTGGAGCAATGGAAATCAGAACAAGCTTTTGTTTCCTCCATTCAAAATCGTAAGAATGGAGCACCGTTCATTTTCTTAGAAGGCCCTCCTACCGCAAATGGAAAACCAGGCATCCATCACGTTGTTGCCCGAACCTACAAAGATCTCGTTTGCCGTTGGAAGACAATGGAGGGATTCAGAGTTGAGCGAAAGGGAGGATGGGACACGCACGGACTTCCTGTAGAAATTGAAGTCCAAAAACGCCTTGATCTCATGAGCAACGAAGCCATCCAACAATTCGGAATGGACGCTTTTAATCGGGCCTGCAGAGAATCGGTTTGGACCTACGAGGCTGCTTGGAGGGAGATGACCGAACGAATGGCCTACTGGGTTGATTTGGACAACCCCTATGTCACGCTTGACAACAATTACGTTGAGTCGTGTTGGTGGGCACTCAAGCAAATGTTCGACAAAGGCTACCTCTACCGAGGTCACAAAGTTCTTCCATATTGCCCTCAAACGGGAACCTCATATTCCAGTCACGAAGTCGCTTTGGGATACAAGGAAGTTGAGGAACCTTCAGTTTATGTGAAATTCAAACTAACTGACGAAGATGCATCCATCTTGGCGTGGACCACCACGCCGTGGACCCTCCCCGGAAACGTTGGCTTGGCGGTTGGGCCTGAAGTGACATACGTTCGATGCCGCGTCAAAGAAGCTGCTGGTGAGTCATGGACCGGTGCTGGAGGCGCTGATGTTGGTGAAGAACTCATTCTCGCAAAGGACCTCATGAAAGAAGTGTTGCGCCACCATGTTGAAATCGTTGAAGAATTCCCCGGCAGCAGCCTGGTTGGACGTTCCTACGAACCGTTGTTCCCTGACGCCGTACCGCGTAAGGACTCGGTGACCGCTTGGACCGTTCTTGAAGCCGATTGGGTCACGACAACCGACGGTACCGGCGTCGTACATACCGCAGTCATGTACGGTGAGGACGATTACAACCTTGGGATGGATGCCGGGCTTCCAGCCCATCACACCGTGGGAATGGACGGTAATTTCATCGAAGGGACTCACCCAGAACTCGACGGAATCTACGTCAAGGACTGTGATGCTACCATCATCGGTCTCCTCAGCGCAACTGGCGGTTCAAACGGAAAAGGCCCGCAAAGTGGATTGCTCTACAGGGAGAAAGAATACGCTCACGACTACCCGCATTGCTGGAGAACCGACCATCCTCTGCTCTACTACGCCATGGATTCGTGGTTTGTACGGATGACCGCAGTGAAAGAACGACTCCTTGAGTTCAACGACGAAGTTGAATGGGCTCCGGATTGGGTCGGCGAAGGTCGGTTTGGTGAATGGCTTCGTAACGTCAAAGATTGGGCCATTTCACGTGAACGCTATTGGGGAACTCCACTGCCCGTATGGCGAACCGAAGACGGTCAAATGAAATGCATCGGTTCAATTTCAGAACTCCAAGAGGAAGTCGCAAAGGCGGTTGCATCTGGTATTGAAAATCCTGAATGCCCGGATGATGTTGACCTTCACCGTCCGATTGTTGATGGTTTCACACTTCTCTCCGATGACGGCCAACCCATGCACAGAGAACCCTTTGTCATGGACTGTTGGTTTGACTCTGGCTGTGCTTCCTTTGCTCAGTGGCATCATCCCTTTGATGGTGGAGAACAATTTGATGCATCGTTCCCAGTTGACTACATCTGTGAAGGTGTTGACCAAACCCGAGGGTGGTTTTACACCCTACTTGCTGTATCAACAACCGTGTTTGACAGCAAAGCGTACAAACGATGCCTCTCGCTCGGTCTGATTCTTGACGCCGAAGGAAAGAAGATGTCCAAGTCCAGAGGGAACATCGTTGACCCTTGGGACCATTTCAATCGTGAAGGTGCTGACGCCACACGCTGGTACATGGTCACTGCGGGTGCCCCTTGGAATCCTTTGAAGTTTGATTCCAATGGTGTTCGGGAAACCTATGCAAAGATGTTCCTCACCCTGTGGAACGTGTACAAGTTCCATGCAGATTACGCAGCTTTAGACGGGTTTGACCCCGAATCATCCAGCAGCGACCCAGCCCAACGCCCGGAGTTGGACCGATGGATTTTATCACGTTTGAACACCGTGGCCACCGAATATCACGATGGTTTCGTCAACTGGCAATTCCACAAAGCGTGTCGAGACTTGGAAGATTTCATCGTCAACGACCTGTCCAATTGGTACGTTCGTCGAAGCCGTCGCCGGCTTTGGGACGAAGCGGAAAGTGGAGACAAGTTAGCATGCCAGCACACGCTCCACGAAGTGCTCACAACGGTATGCCGCCTGATCGCTCCCGTGTCTCCTTTCATGGTCGACATCATTCACAGGAACCTCACCGGTTTAGCCGTCCACCAATCCGATTGGCCGCTTGGAATACCGGGTACAATTGAAGGAGCTACGGCAGACCATTGGGACGAAGCTGCAGCCAAAGCCACAGCATCACTACCGCCACATGACCCTGCTCTTGAGGCGTCGATGGATTTGGTACGAGAACTCGCAGAGGCCGGCCGAAGGGTCCGAATTGACAACAACCGCCGACAACGATTGCCTTGTTCCAAAGGGTTCATTGTGGCTGGCCCAGATTTGTCTGCCTTCCACGATTTACTCGCAGAAGAGCTGAATGTTGAATTCATTCAAGTCGAAAACGACCTCGACCGATTCCAGCGCATTGAACTGGCTCCGAATTTCAGAGCACTCGCCCCAAAAGCCCGTGCAAACGTCAACGATGTCGCCAACGCCATCAAATCAACCGACGACCCGGTGGGTCTTCTCGCTGAAATTGATGCGGGAACTGCTACCATCATGGAGATCCCCATCGAGCGGTCCGACGTAGAAGTCAAGCGAGTTGAACGGGAAGGATTTGCTGCCCAGACCGTTGAGGTAAGCCATGGTGAGACTACATCGCACGTGAGTCTTGTGCTGGACATGAACGACACGCCCGAACTCCTTTCGAAAGGAATGGCTCGTGACATCACTCGTCGAGTACAAGCACGACGCAAAACACTCGACCTTGCACTTGAGGCGACCATTGATTTGGAAGTTTGGATGGAGCATGCCCCTACGATGATGGCTGCAGATGAAGAATGGGTAGCCACTGAAACCCGCACCTCAGCGTGCATCTTCCATCCCAAAGAGGCTACACCTCCAGCTGGCGCCGAACGTTTCGAAGTTGATGGAACCGTTGTCCACTTCACCGTTGTTTGAGGAATTGACATGCGAGTCGTTTCGCTCGTACCAAGTTTGACCCTTACCCTGTTTGACCTTGGTCTTGATTCCTCATCCATCGTTGGAAGGACGCCATGGTGCATCCATCCGTCAGAACAGGTCGACGACGTTCCCGTTGTAGGAGGTACCAAAACGCCTACGCTCTCAAAGATCAAGGCAGCCCAACCAACACTGGTTGTGTTGGACCGTGATGAGAATCCAAAAGCAGTATATGAGTGGTGCATGGAACAAGGGTTCCCTACCTTTGTTTGTGATGTCAAACACCCAAATGAGGTTCCAGCGATGTTGCGCGAACTGGCCTCATGCATCAACCGTGAATCGCGTGGAGAGGAACTCGCTCTACGTGTTGAAGCCGCCCTTAGCGAGGTGGACAAAACCGTTTCTCGTGGAACGGTCGTTCCAATGATTTGGCATGAACCGCTCATGGCTGCTCAATCGGGAACCTACGCTGCAGGCATGGTCCAAGCGCTTGGCTTCGAGGTTCCAGAATTTGAAGCAGCAGGCACCGGATACCCTGTCGTGATTGCAGAGACCCTCATTGAGCATGGAGTTGATGGTATTCTTCTCTCAAGCGAGCCGTATGAGTTCGCTCATGAAGAAGGTGAAGCCATTGCAGGCGTCATGGAATCTCTGGGTGGAAAACGTCCATGGGTTTTGTGCATTGACGGGGAAGCATTGACTTGGATGGGCTCGTTCACTGCAGAGGGCCTTGAGCGACTTGAGAAGGAATTGTCGGCAATTTGAGAATTATCCTCAAAGCGACGACTTCAAATCACGCCGCATGGACGGACAATCATGCAACGGGCTCTGTTGAGTTTAGTATTGGTATGTTCCATGCTGCTTGCTGGTTGTTTTGGCGATGGCTCCGGAACAGTTGAGGGAGAGGAAATCGTCTCGATCTGGGAGAGTTATGAACGGGCTGATACCCAATCTCACGACTTGGAGGCGACCTTCACCACCTTGGACCTGCGAACAAATCGATCCACCAACACCACCTGGGCTGTCTTCGACGCAACCTATGGCGGAAACTGTTGCGAACATTATCTCGCCACGTCAATCGAGGGCCAAATCATGAACATCGGTGGTGAATATCCAGTGTATTCCGCTGACCGTGGACATGAATGGGACACCTACATCCCAGGTGCACTTCCCGACGCTCAGTGCCGTACGTTCATCCCAACCAATCCTGGCCAGGAAGGCTTAGGCGAAGGGAGTATTGTACAAGCAACAAATGGCGATATCATTTCGATGTCTTGGTATCCTTATGTCGGAGGAGATTTGAAACTGGACAAATTCTATGCACTGTTGTACGATGAATCCGAAGGGGAATGGACGTGGTGTTACAACCGAATCACCGAACCCTTCTACGACCGTTCATGGCAGGTCGAGGTGGTCGGGCCAATCAGTTCGTCTCTTGGAAGCGGAGAGTGGGCAAGCATCGTCGTTTCCAACTTTTGGCATCAAACACAAAACGCAGGCGGTCAAATCAGCGTGGACGGATTGAATTACTACCCCTTCCAATTCCCAGACCGAAGCGGAGGGGATCCACCGATTGATCTCGACCTTGATTTTACCGCTGAAGAACTCCCCGCGTATTGGGATGTCAACAAACCTCACAAGGAAATGCGTGCTTTCCCCGTCCCAAGCGGTGGACTTCTGTTCCCGTCATACTACACCAACGGTAACGCAGCCTACATGGATACGACCCTATCATGGAACGAACTTGAGGTACAATTTCCCTCGGAATACTGTCAAATTGACCGAGCAGGAGCGTTGCATTGCGTTTCAAACTCAGGGACGACATTCACGCATTACATGTCAACCGATGGCGCAGTTACTTGGAGCAATTACACCTACACGTTGGGTGAGACCGCATCTCTCATCGAAGAATGGGAATTCCAGGCTAACGGTGAACTTGACCTCTTTGTTCTCAATGTTCGTTACCAGTCCACAGAAGGCCCAGATGTAGACACCGTCTATCATGTCCGGGGCTACAGTGAGGACATGAGTCCCGACACGCTCACCTACGTTGGACTTGGGGACCTTGACTCCACTTCCGGTGCTGGCAATGACATTCGTTTTGACTTCGCCTCGTTAGCAATCCTTAACGATGGTGGGGTGGTTGTTGCCTATCACGATTCTACTGACCCTGACCCGCTCTTCGCAGTTGAGTTGGAACTACCAAATTGATGAACTGCATCAGTTCATAATTTCTGCAGCTTTACGCACCATGTAAGGTACGTATCCCACCATGAAAATGACAAATGCAAAGGCACCAATCCCCATCAATTCTACGCTTTCGAGGTATGCCCCGATTCCGATGATGAACGCCATTCCACCGGTGACTCCGACGGATTCAATAAATCCAGCAATGGAGGTCTTCCATGAATCAACATAGCCAAAGGCGACTGCATCGCTGCGTCCATCCTTCAAGGCTACACCAACGGGATAAATGATCATTTGACCGTAACCAATAACCGTGATGAGAAGAGCACCAAACACACTGATGAGAGCGATTGGACCGCCACCGTCATCCCCTGATCCTGCAAAAGCAACGGCCATTGCACCTGCCCAGACGATTGAAAGGACAATCACTGACAGAATCATCCCTAGTATGCTCAACAAACCGTATTTGAATACAGATAGTGCTGCAGCCATGTTGATTGCAGATGCTCCAGAGGAAGAAGCCATGGGGGGCCCTACGACCATTGCGCCAGGCAACGTCGCCATTGGCTCCATGACCATAGGAGCGGAATTTACAGCAATGGGGGCTGAAGAAGCCATTGGCTCAGGCGTTGGCTCAGGTGTTGGCTCAGGCGTTACGACTTCTTCCACCACCTTGTGATCCGGTGTTGCTAACGCTGCGTCGGGATTAGGTATCCATTCTGTTCCATTCCACATAAAATTTCCATCATCACTCAGTTGCATGAACCAAGTTATGAAATCATCCTACATTTGAACATATAGGCTGAAACAGGCTAAAAACCATGTTTTCACGCGTCTTCAAAACCAGCAAGGATGGATACAAACAAATCCTGTATCGCTCCTGTTGTTTTTCTCTCAAGCCGTCTTAGAATCAATTCAGGGGTTGACCTCGCCAAATAATTTCTCCGTGGAGTTCGGTCAACAACCAATTCTAAATCTTCGCCAAGCCCTCGGGCTTCAATACCGTCGACCCGTAAATCATCGCGGCCTGTGGCCTCTAGAATGGCTGGAGCAAGGTGAGTTACAAGCATCATTGTTGTATCGGGTTGTGAGGCTGCTGCAAGAAGCATTCCTCCGATGATTCGTGCACCTGCTCCGGGTTCAGTAATGGCTTCGAGTTCGTCAGCAAGAATGAGTTTAGGCATATTATCACTCACAACAGAGGCAAGTTCAATCAGAGTCTGTTCCAGTGCACCTGCGCTCTGAGTGCCTCCTGCTTTTGCAAGAATGTGAAGTGCATCAACCTTGCCGATTCTGGCTTTGTCTGCCGGTACTGGCAAGCCCATGTGAGCTAAAATCGAGGCATGTGCGAGGCATTCAAGCAGGGTTGTCTTACCCCCTGAATTGGCTCCTGTTAGCAGGGCTAAGGTTTGCTTATCGCCCTTCTCGGCAGCCTTGCCAAGTCCGTAAGTGACAGGGTCTGGCGCCACCCCAAGAAGGATGTGACGGCCCTGTTCAAGCCAAATCCCATGGTCAACAAGTTCCGGCATCACACAGGAATCGTGATGGGCCCATCTCGCGATGGCGAGCCATTGGTCGCACTCAATCATGCGCTGAACGGCTCGCTCACAGCGCATCTTCATCGGACCGAGCAAACGAGCAAGAGTTACGAGATGTTCTGTTTGCTCAGCCTTGAGCTTGGATTCGAGCGTCCCGTCGATGCCGTCAATCGTTTGACGGTCAATCTTCGCAGGCCATGTCTTCGTGAAGATCTCATACGGGCATCGCATTCCTGCGGGTTCCAAGAATTCAGCCAGATGGTCACGTGCTCGCTGCATGGCCTCCTGAATGACATGACCTGTTGCTTCCTTGAGTTTACGTTGAAAGGCTGCTCCATCCGCTAACGCTTCCAACAATTCGGCACCTGAGAGGGCCATTTTAGCATCGTTCATCGCTTGCTCAACCTCATTGTTCACTTCTGTTTCAAGCCGCTTGGCCTCCTTCCAGAGATTATCTTTGATGCGTTCAACCTCCTCAATTTTTGAACCGTCCCCCAAGGCGTCAAGGGCTTGAGGGAGTTCAACGAGTTCATCCAAACTCTCTGCTAAATCAGAAAGAGCATGGTTGCTGGCATAATCGCCTTGATTGAATTCATCGATCAACGTGCAAAGCGTATTGAGGGTCTTGCGATTGATGTTGAACCAGTCAATGGTTCGTTCTGGAACCAGAAGAGAAGGTTCGCTCGGTTGTCCAAGAACGAGCCAACCGTCTGGGGTCTCCATAGGTGCACCTTTTCCGACCCAAGTTACGGTCTTGAATACGGTATAGTCTTTCCATGTCTCGTTTTCACCGGGCTGAAGAACACGGCAATATTTTTTCAGTTCGTCCATGGGTTCGTGGCTTACAACCACGCGCTCATAGCGCTCATTGACGTCACGGAGACGGGTTAACGAAGACCATGCTTGCTGTTGTTGAATCAGCCATTCGTTGGAAAGTTTCATGGCTGCTCTAACGTATTCTTGACGGCGCTCCGGTTGGGCAATAGGAGTGAGGAGGCTCATACGTTCCCGAGATGCAGCACATGCAGCGAAGGATTGGAGATGAGCCATGAGTTGTTGATGGAGACGAACTGCTTCCTTAGTTGCTAAAAACTGGCCGGCATCGCCAGCAAAACTTCGTGCAAGAGAAAGCGCTCGCTTCACTGAGAGGCCTTCCACCTCTGCCAATCGGCCTACATCACCGGATTCCAGAGTTGATACTACGGCTTCTTCAGAGCCGAAATGCTCCGTCATTTTCTTAGCCATTCGTTCGCTTACACCCGGAAGAGCACTCAAAACCATACGACCCATCGTTTGTCAAGGGCTTAAGAGGATGACGCAAGGGGATGCGGCTGAACTTCGCTTCTTGGAGTCAAAGTGAACCTTCAACAAACACGCGACCCGTCTTCGCCGTAGCCGTGAATTGGAGCTTGGAACAAATCAGCGCAAGTACGATTGACGATCGGGAGCGTCATGCTCGCACCAGCCCAATTGACTGAATATCCCCCAAGAGCGGCTGGTGATGGTACGTAATCTTCTCCGGTTTGTGTCATGGTGATGGTGATGGTCTCACCCTCTTCAATGAAGACATCCATGGGCATGAATTCCATCTTTCCAAGTACGGTACTGAACGCAACGAGAGCGACACCTCCGTCGCGCCCTCCGTCTGCGAATCGGAAATCCATAACAGCATGGCCAAGTCGCAACCCTGACCCATCGGTCATTTCCAAGAATGCGTGAGCTCCATTGGCCGTGTGGGGGGTGATGGGGATATGGAAGGTAGGCATTCCTGCAATGTAAACATCCGAGTCAAACGGCCCATACGTGAGCGTGATGGTTTCAGTGCCCGTGACCATTGAAGCGCTGGACGGGCTCATATCAGCCGCACCAACTTCGAGATAGAAGGTATCCTCTGCAGGATATGTGGACTCAAATCGCCATCCTCCACGGTTGTCTTGCATTTCAACTCCAAGTTCAGGGGCTCGCCCTTCTCCTTTGAGGTACCAGTCGAACCAGTACAACATCTCATCCGCCCAGTCCCATCTAAGCGTGTAGGGGTAAGCTTCCAAGCCCTTGCCGGACGGGAGCGTGCTGTGACCTGTGCTTCGGTCCGGGTAATCGTGCGCCCATTGACCTGCTAGTGTTTTAATTTCGATGCCTGCATCTTCGACAATTTGATGCGTTGGAAAGGCCATGTGCGGGTCGACGTTCCAATCCTGCATGCCTTGAATAATGTAGACCGAACCGTTGTAATTTTCAACCACACGGTCCAAGAAAGAGCGTTCGGTCCAGTAGGTATTGCCGGCATAATCTACCATTCCTCCTGAAAGGTAGGCTGCTGGTCCGTTAGCGTATCCTTCGAGGTAACCCTCGCAAAGATTTTCCGGGTCTTCAGCGTCTCCATCAATTCCAAATGAACCGTAAACACCGTTATGCATGATCATACCTCTTGCTTCCATGCTTCCGTTTCGCCACATCAACTCATGAACTCCGATGAGACCGGACATTGGGACGATGGTAGCCAAGTGGGGATTGCCGAAGGTAGCAGCCTGCCAGGGTGTTGACCCGTCATAGGATTTACCGATGAGACCGACTTTGCCGTTTGACCATGCTTGCGTCCCTAACCAGGTCACTGCAGCATCAATACCTCGTTGTTCGTCGGTTCCCATGAGGTCCATACAATGATTTGATTCTCCCGTCCCGAACACTGAAACTTGGGCGACGCCAAAACCATGCGGAACATAATTTTCAATCAACATCTTTCCGAGGCGGTCAGCTGGAGTCAAGGCGTCAACATCTCCATCGTCATAATATGGACCGATTTCGGCAATGATTGGAACAAGACAGGATTCGTCCAAACTTTCGCTCTCGTAATCGCATCCCTCAATCACTGGTAGCCAGAGGCCGAGGTGGACTTGTGCTCCACCGGTGAGTCCCGAACCGCCGTCTGCAGCAGTGATGCTTGGGACTTCAACATACACGGATTGTACCGCACCAATTCCATGTGAACCGTTCATGGAAACACGGGAGAAAATATCGCTGTCATCGTAGGAAAGGTTGGTTCTGTCCCAAGGGTCAGGGTAGACGTCATAGGGGGTTTCTATGCCTCCGTCATCAATTTTTTGCTCTCCGAAACATCCAGCGAGCATGCTCGTGGTAAAGAGCAGCATCACGAGCCAAGGCTTGACGTCCATATGGTATCCGGTGAGGCGGCGTTTCTTGAACCAATCGGATGCTTGGGCCTTAGGATTCATTGGCTTCTTTTTCGGCCATTTCAGCTCGCACTTCGTCCATGTCGATTTCCTTGATTTTTTCAACGAGATCTTGAAGTGCCTCCTCGGGAAGTGCTCCAGGTTGCATGAATACACCGATTCCCTCCTTGAAAACGATGGTGGTTGGAATCGAACGAATCCCGAACATCCCTGCAAGTTCTTGTTGGTCTTCAGTGTCAATTTTCCCAAATACAACATCCGGATATTTTTCCGAAACTCGCTCATACACAGGGCCGTAGGCTTTGCATGGGCCACACCATTCGGCCCAAAAGTCAAGGATAACAATGTCGTTGTTTTCTATGGTTTCTGCGAAAATAGGTTCGGTCAAATCTAGGGTGGCCATAGCGAGGGCTGGGCATTGATGCCTTTTGAACTCATGTCCTGCTCTCAAAGACAACAAGGGATTGCTTGATGTGCTGAACCGTTCTCCAAGCATACATGCGAAACGGCACAATACTCGCCATACTCATGTCAGCCTTGTTCCTGATGTCCACGGTAGGACCTGCAATCTCGATGCACGAAGATACTGAAATCATGCCCACAGTAGGGCGGGATTCCAGTGATATCCGAATCAGTGAAATCCTCGTATCGGCATCTTCCGAAGACTACAACGGTACGGATTGGAACAACGACGGTTACACCGGCTCATCCTCCGACCAATTCATCGAACTTTGGAACAGTGGCTCCGAACCTGTTGATGTCTCAAACTGGCTTCTTGACGATTCACCAGAGGCAGGATCTGCACCATGTCGCTTGGCTTGGAACACAACCATTGAGGCTGATGGATACATCGTGATTTTCCGAGACAGTTCCCGAATCGAACTGGATTACTTTGACCCTGACTCAGCCAGCATCTCTGACGCCAATGGAAACCTCATCGACTCGCTTTCATATCCTGCTGAAGACTCATGGTGGGATACTTCGTACATGAAAGACCTCTCCGGAACCGTTACCAAAGTTAGCCCACCCACACCAGGATGGGATGGCTCAGCGACTTATGTCGTTGCTCAAAATATGGTTCGTTGCTACGGGCTTAGCGATAACAGCCATGAGGGTGCATACATCCTCAAGGGAAGGGTCGTTCCTATGACGGGCGAAGCACATGTCATCAACGAAGGGCACATCCTTGTTCAAGATGGAATGATTGAGGCTGTGTGGGGAGATACCGCTCCTTCAAACATTCAAATCTCTAACGTCCCTGTGATCGAAACTGACGGAACGATTTACCCCGGTTTGATCGACCTCCACAATCACTTGCACTACAATCAAGCCCCACTTTGGGACATGGACACCCACCTTTCACAAAACAGTCAAAACGAATGGGGTGGTTACAACAACCGCTACGAGTGGAAAAACCACCCTGATTACAGCGAACAAGTAACTAAGCCCAAGATGTTGGTTCATTCTGGACCGTATTGGAACATGGAATCGGAGGCCATGAAATACATCGAAATGAAATCGATCGTCGGCGGGACTACCGCTGCCCAAGGCAGCCCAATGAACCCCAGTGACAGCTACGGGACCATCTTAGCCCGTAACATTGAGGACTACAATTTCCAAAGAGATGAAATCCATACCAAGGTCACTGAACTCACATCGGATTACGTTGGAAACCATATCAAGAACGGAAATGCCAGCAAAGAATTGGATGCTTGGTTTGTCCACATCGCTGAAGGCGTTGACGAACGCAGTCGGGCCGAGTTTGACATCCTCGTACAGAATAATTTGCTGGTTGGTGAACTTGTTCTCATTCACGGCGTAGCGCTTGGACAAAATGAATTCACACAGATGGCCGCTGCAGGCTCGACCTTGGTTTGGTCGCCTCTATCCAATCTGTTGCTGTACGGAAATACAGCAGATGTCGCAGCAGCAAAGGCAGCAGGAGTACACATCACCCTTGCACCCGACTGGGCACCCTCGGGCTCAAAGTCGCCGCTTCATGAACTCAAAGTTGCCGATTTGTGGGACGATGAAATGCTTGGAGATCTTTTCACCGATTATGAAATGGTCGAGATGGTCACATCTGGAGCCGCACTGGCTACAAATTGGCAGAACGAAGTCGGCACCATTGTCAAAGGAACTGCTGCTGACTTGGTCGTCGTCGACAACATCCACACCAACCCCTACCGCAATCTCATCAATGCAGTTGATCCTGACATTCGTCTTTCAATCGTTGGTGGACTGGCTATTTACGGGGATACCGACATGATGACTGCGCTCAAAGGGAACGATCACGAACCTGCCGGAGCCTTCGGAAAATCTCTGGACATCACCTACCTCGCAGCACCTGAAGGTGCTCAAACATGGGCCAGCATTACTGAAAACCTTACCATGGCCATGCGATTTGACCCCGATGAAATGTCAGCAGCTTTTGGTGATGCATCTGACTTTAACAGCGTCACTTCCGGAATGACAAACGTTGGACTTGACCCTTGGTACACCTACGGTGATGAACGCTACTTCAACGTCATTAACGGTTCAGAAAACGCCAATGCTCAAATCAGCATGTCATTGTTGTACGACCGTTATTATGACCGTGGAGAAAATTTACCCGCTGTCACCGACTTCCAAGTGATCGAAGGGCCAACCGTCATACCTTGTGATGATGGAACCAATCCACCTTGCAATGACGGAGGAAACGATAATTCCGGAGACAATAACGGAAACACGGATACTACCAACGATTCGACCGACAGTGGAGGAACCGATACCAACGGTGATTCCACCGATAATGACGGAACGGACATCCCGAACAATCCTCTCGACGACCAACAATCAAGTGAAGAGGAAACCAGGGACAAAGCCTTGTTGTTGTTCTTCGGCATTGTCATTGTCTTGCTTGTGGCTTTGTTCTTTGTATCTCGAGGAGGGGAAGACGCCCTAGCCGCAGAGGTCCGCATTGAGAAAATGTGGGAGGAAGGAAATGAGGAAGTATTGCAAGACGTTGCGTTCGTACCCTCGATGCCTCCGATGGAGCCCCCGAAAGAGGAAGAATGATCACGCAAGGTCCCAAGTAGGGCCTTTCGATGTATCAACAACGACAACGCCGAGCGCATTGAGTTCATCTCGAATTGCATCCGCACGGGGCCAATCTTTGTTGGTTCTTGCTTCGCTTCGTTGCAACAACAATTCTTCCACCTCATCAGCAATTTCCGCTCGGCGCGGGTCTTCTTCAGGTTCTGCTAATGCCATCTCACGGCTTGGAAGAATACCAAGGACGGTTCCTGCTGTCTCTTCGAGGAGTTGGACCGCGTAATTTCCAAATGCATTCATGTCGGTTTCATCAAGTCCAAATTGCAACATTTTCCCGATCTCACGGGCCATGCCGAGAACTTTGGCAACGGCTTCTCTTGAATTGAAATCGTCATCCATCGCACGTGCGAAACCTTCAGCCATTTTTTCGAGCAGGCCCAAGGTCCTGGCGAGGGGTTGCTCCGAAGTCAAATCGGACTTGGGAAGGCTCACGGGAGATTCATCAGAGCGCGCCTTCAAAGCCGACACATACGATTCTAGGACGCGGTTATAGTTGCGCTCTGCATCTTTGAGGAGGGTTTCATTCATATCAATAGGTGAACGGTAATGTGCGTTGATGAGAGCGAATCGGAGTACCATAGCATCAACATGCTGTAGAATGTCGCGAATCGTCCAAAAATTCCCGAGGGATTTACTCATCTTTTCTCCATCGATGTTCACAAAGCCGTTGTGCAGCCAATGGTGAACGACCGGTGAGTGACCGGTGTGGCATTCACCTTGGAAAATTTCGGCTTCATGATGAGGGAATCGTAGGTCGTGACCTCCGCCATGGATGTCGAATTCCTTGTCAAAGTGGTCAAGAGACATCGCCGTACACTCAATGTGCCATCCGGGTCGCCCGGGCCCCCAGGGTGACTCCCATGTTGGTTCGTTGGGTTTGGCTGCCTTCCATAATGCGAAATCCTTGTGATCACGTTTACCTGAACCGGTCCCACCAACTCGACCACCCGCGCCTGAACGAACGGCGTCAATGGATTGACCGGTGAGCATACCGTATTTTTCAGGAGCTGAATCAACGTGAAAGTAGACGCCATCTTCCGTCACATAGGCGTGCTTCTTATCGATGAGGTCCTCTGTAATTGAGATCATTTTGTCAACATAATCCGTGCATCTCGGGTATGCATCTGCCCTGAGAATGTTGAGTGCGTCCATATCTTCGTAGTATGCCTCAATGTTTTGGTCCACCAATGCTTTCCAATCCCCGTCCAATTCATTGGCTCGAGCGATGATCTTGTCATCGATATCGGTGAAGTTCTGGACGTAATCAACATCAAAGCCGCTTGCTTCAAGCCAACGGTGAATTAGATCAAAAGCAAGGTAACATCGTGCATGGCCGAGATGACAACGGTCGTAGACCGTCACGCCACAAACATACATCGAAACCTTGCCCGGTTCAAGAGTAGTGAAGTCTACCTTTTCTCGTCGTTTCGTGTCGTGAACGCGAATGGGCATGGGTCTCATGCGGCGGTGCATGCAGCCACACTTGAAGGTTCATACGAGACCTGTCGCTGGGCGACAGTATGGAAGAGAGTTCAGGGCGCCGTATCTTCGTCACCGGTGTGAACGGGCACATTGGAAACCATATTGTTCGCGACCTGCTTGAACATGGATACAGCGTCAAGGGCTCCGTTCGTTCCCTCACTGACCCATCAAAGGTTGACCATGTGCTGCAACATGCAAAGGATTTGGGAGTCGAAGACCGATTGGAACTTGTTGAAGGGGATGTGCTGGATGCCGATGGTTGGTCAGAACACTTGGCTGGGTGCGATGGACTGTTTCATACAGCCACCATCTACAGCACACAAGGCGATACTCAAGCGATTCTTGACACAGCGAACAAGGGCACAATGCACTTGTTCCACGCCGCTGCGAACGCTCAAATCCCAAGAGTGATTTACACATCAAGTACCGCTGCAGTAGGGACAGAGCCGAAGGGTAAAATCAAGGATGAGTCCGACTGGCAGACGGACACAAATCTCCCCTATACGACTGCAAAAACACAAGCTGAAAAGTTGGCATGGGAACTTGCTGAACAACTTCGTCTCGATGTCCGAGCGATCAATCCAACCGCTGTACTCGGTGGAGGTTTTGCACGCCCCACACCCAGCGTTGATTTCTTCCAAGATGCGATGAAAGGAGCCTTCCCGGTGGCCCCTAAATTTCCAATGGCTGTAGTCCATGTCCGTGATGTTGCACGAGCCCATCGTCGTGCCTTTGAGGTCGATGAAGCAGAAGGACGTTTCATTCTCGCACCACATACGAACTTGACGCTGTCAACCATCTGCCGGAAAATACGAGAATTGTATCCCGATACGAAATCCCCAAAAATCGCACTGCCTAACGCCTTGCTCCCCATAGCTGTGTTCCAAGATTGGTTCGGTGGCTTACTTGGTAAGCAACGCTATTTAACCCGCGCAGTAGTAAAATCTCTTAAGAAAGGAGATACGAATTATTCAAGTGAAAAGGCGGAACGAGTACTTGGTATGGAATGGGAGGGTTTTGACACATGCATCAAAGATACGGTCGACGCTTACCTTTGACTCAAAATCAAGGACGTTTCCTTGCTGTCCTCAGTTGGTTGGCTCCAACGATTACCGTGATTGTTGCAATGGCCGTTCATTTTGCCGGTGGGGCAAGGACGTTTCCCATCTTTATTTCTGAAGCAGACTACCCTGGACTCCAACGAACCGTATTCACATCAGGGCTTGTTCTTTCTGGAATCCTTCAGATGATGTTTGCCTGGCATCTCTACCATGGATTGAAACCAAAGAATCAACGCTTGTGGAATGCATCGTGTGGCGCTGGTATCGTTGTTGGTTTCCATGTGATACTGGTCGCATACTACGACATGTACGACCACATTGACATGCATATTTATGCTTCAATGATTGCTTTTGGAGGCGGCATCGTTTGGGCCACAATGGGGCACCTCGCGCTTGATTCAACAACAAGCCGTGGTGCAAAATTAAGGAAGGTCGGAATTGCAACCTCCCTCATCGCACTGGTCGTGATGATCGTGGCGTTCCAGTACGCCGTGAGTACTTTTGACACCAACGGATTAACCACGGAGGAGTTTCTCAACAAGGCTCAATTTGGTATCAATTTTGCAGGACCAGCAGAATATCTTGTTGTTGGTGGACTCATGGTGGCGTTAGCATCCTTTGGAATGGATTTGAAGGAGGCTGAAGAAGACCAAACGGTCAGCTCTGAAACCGTTTCAAATCAAGCAAAATGATACCTTAACAGCATCAGTAGGCTCAAAATCAGCAGTAGAACTCCTAAAGCTAATATGACGACTCTCCCCCATTTAGGGTTTGAGATTCGTTCTTGGACGTGATGCCCGATATTGGTCCATAGCCCCATTGAAAACAGTCCAAAGGTGGTATTGATGGTCGCTATGACAAGCGTGCCGGCAACACCCCCAGGAATACCACCTGGTTCAGATTCGAACGATGCTAGCATGACGGTCATCAAGGCAAAAATAACCATCCATTGCTTGGTATTAACAATCTGCATGACAATCCCTGTCCGCAATCCCAATTTGGGAATTGTTTCAACCAGATTGAACACCGACGTTGAACGACCGATGAAGATCAGCAAAACTCCCAGAGCAATCATGAGTAGGGACCCAATATAGTGAAGCAATTTCCCAACAAAACTTTCCGGATCAAACGAATTGACCGCTAAACCGCAAAGAACATTCACGCCAAAGAATCCAATTCCAAGCCCTGCAATCAACACGATGTTTGACCGCCGCCCGTGTATTGATGCATGCGCAGCGCATGTCGAGTTATTAGGCCCTGGCACGGCCATCCCAACAGCAAGAAGGGCCAGTAACGACCCCAAAGTAGTCCACTCCACAACTTCGGTCCAGCATTGTGATATATCACGATATGCAATGTTCAAATGAGGCTATAACCCGAACTGGTGGCTAATTCTATGATTTTTTGATCCAGCACAGACATGGCTACTTCCGACGGATTGCGCCCGAATTCGTTGCTCGCTTGAGTTGACACGTACACCTTGACGGTCATTGCACGGTGGCTCAATTTATGGGCAACAGTGCCGACAAAAGTTCCATCACCCTCGCCATCAGGACGTTCGCCCTCGTGGAGTTGCGGCCCCCATAACCCCCCAAACAAACCATCTTGCCTCCGCTGATGGATGATCGGATTTCCAACCCGGTCAAATTCTACACACGTCCAAAATGTGACTTCTTTGACCTTGGTTTTTCTTGCCCTTGGGTAAGATGTAGGTGTTTCTTTACCCCGGCATGAAGTCTGGATTGGGCAACGGGAGCATTCAGGCTTTTTAGGAGTACAAACCGTAGCCCCGAGTTCCATTAAGGCTTGATTCCAATCGCCAGAACGATGATGAACCAAATGTTCGTCTGCCCATGATTGCACCTCCCGATTGGAGGGCTCCATCATCTGCTGTTGCCTGGCCATTACTCGCCTGATGTTGCCGTCAACACAGGCACGGGGTAGAGAAAAAGCGATGCTTGCAACTGCCGCAGCAGTGTAGGGTCCAATTCCAGGAAGAGACAGCAGTGATTCGTATGATGAAGGAAGAGAACCGTCAAAGCCACCTTCTGCTGAAGGAAGCATGACCAACTGACTCAATGCATGAAGCCGACGTGCTCTGCTGTAATACCCTGCGCCTTCCCACGCCTTCAGAACCCTGTCCATTGGAGAATCCGCCATTGACTGTATCGTTGGGAAGGCATCGACCATACGATGCCAGAACACAATCCCTCGACTCACTTGAGTTTGCTGAAGCAATATTTCGCTCAGTAAAATTGCCCAAGGGTCTCTTGTTTCTCGCCAAGGTAGCGCACGTTGATTCTCATCGTACCATTGAAGCAATTTTTCACGTGGTAGGCCACTCAAGGCACTCACACTCACGCTTCTACAGATTCAGCCTTCTTCGCCTCAATCTTAGCGTCGTTCGCCTTGATTTGTTCCCAAACCAATTCAGCAATGTCTTTGACTTCCATCTCGGAACCGATGGCATTGAGGCCGTCAGTGACCATGGTTGAACAAAACGGACATCCCACTGCAACCGTATCTGCACCGGTTGCTGCAAGTTCTTTGGAACGGATGACGTTCACGCGGTCGTAGCCATCGTCAACATGTTCTTCCATCCACATTTGAGCACCACCTGCACCGCAACAGAACGAATCTCGACCGTGACGCTCTGCTTCAACATCAACGCCCCCGATAGCATCCCGAGGTGCATCCAATTCGCCACCGATGCGGCCGAGGTAACATGGATCGTGGTACGTCACCGTTCCGTCATGCTTAGGCTCCGGAAGCTTCCCTTCATTTTGCAGATGGTTGATGAGTTGGGAGTGATGCATCACTTCGATGTCTTCGCCGCCGTAATCCTTGTATTCCTTTCCAAGGGTGTGGAAACAATGCGGGCATGAAGCAACCACTTTCTTGACACCAATCTCCTCAAAGGTCGTCAGATTCGTTTCGGCCAACATCTGGAAGAGGTATTCGTTTCCAGCACGTCGTGCAGCGTCCCCGCTGCATCCTTCTTGCATGCCAAGGATTCCGACATCAAGACCTGCTTCCTTCATGATGCTGATGGTATCACGAGCAACTTTCTTGTTACGCTCGTCAAAGGATGCTGCACATCCTGCGAAGTAAATGTACTCGGCGGGTTCTGCAACCTTGACATCCAATCCTTCAGCCCAATCGCCACGTTCGTGGGACGGTAGGCCGTATGGGTTTGAGTCGGATTCTAAGTTTTCAATGGTCATCATCAAGGGCATGACGGTGTCTTCGACCTTTTCGTCAAACTCCATTCGCTCCATCATCAAATGACGACGAGCATCGGTAAGTTTGGGCACATGGTCGATGTAAATGGGACATGCTTCAACGCATGCGTGGCAAGTAGTACAGGCCCAGATGGCGTCCTCTCCAAATCGAGAGATGATGTCCTCTTCGGGTGTTTCGCCAGCAAGAAGCGTTCCAGAATGGTCGTTTGCATAGTGGCGGACATCGTGAATGATTTCCATTGGGTTGAGCGCTTTTCCGCTAGCGTAAGCAGGGCAAACATCCTGGCATCGGGCACATGAGGTACATGCCCATCCGTCAATGAGGTCTCGCCATGTGAAATCAGTGTAGTTAACTGCCCCGAAGGATTCCAAGTCCAGGTCGTCGAGCATAATGGCCTTGCCGTCTTCTCCTCGTGCGAGAGGTTCCATGGTCGCCATAGGTCGCAAATCGTGGAAAAATACGTTCGGGAAAGCCATGACCAAGTGCATGTGTTTGGAAAGTGGAATCAAAAACAGGAACACGCAGATGGCCACCATGTGAGCCCAATAGGCTGCGATGACCATGCTGGCGCTGGGCACCATTGTTGTCGCGACCCACCAGCCAATCGGTTCCCATGTTTTTGAGATGGTCGATTCACCGGCTTCCACCACAAACGAAGTGGTGGTGATGGTCATGATAAGAAGCAAGATAGCGTTGCCTTCAAGCTGTGATTTGCCCTTAAGTTTCTCAGGTGTGAAGGCAACCCTACGAATCAAAGCAGCCACGCAGCCGATGAAGGCGATGGTATAACCGGTTTCAACCACGATGTTCCAAGGGCCGCGGAGCATTTCCGGCAGTACCTTTTGTGAGAATTGATTGCCGGTTGCGAGGTCAAACATGTCGGTTGAGAGCATCAGGAAGCCCCAAAACATGAGGACGTGAATACCTCCAGCAACACGGTCTTTCAGTACTTTCTTTTGTCCAAGCCAACCGGTTGCTACCTCTTTGATTCGAGTACCCCAATTATCAAACCGGTTTTCTGGCTTTCCTTTGAGGACCAGCCGAGTGGCCTTCTGAACTTGAAAGAGGAAAAAACCTCCAGATACTCCGAAGAGCATCAACAAAATTACCCATCCAGGAATGGGTCCATAGTCCAAAAACAGGGGATGTTCCATGCAGTTCACCGCCAAAGACATGCTCGGGCAGGTCTGCGAAGGGGAGACGCACTTTGAAACCACCGTCAAAAATCAACGGGATGGCTCGTGGTTGTGAGAAGGAATATGAAGGCCGACCGCTTCTAGTGACCATGGCCCTTGATGGAGACGCTACGACTGCGAGCGCTCCGGCCAAGTGCATTCTCTTTGGAGAACATGCAGTTGTGTACGGTGAGCCTGCGGTTGCGGTTGCTCTTGAGCAACGCCTCCAAGTCCGTATTACCCCGGCTAAAGCATGGAGTATTGACGGCAGCTCCCTTGTCGCAAAACGTCACCCTCACATCCATCATCTCGTTCATGCCCTATGGCCCACTGAAAGCGACCCAAAACCCCTATCAGTCCATGTATCTGGAGATATACCTCGGGCATCTGGTCTTGGTTCAAGTGCCGCATTAAGCGTTGCTTTGTGTACTGCTTTAGATGCGAGCCGACCAATTTCGGAAGCCAACCTTGGAAACGATGAGATCAGCCACCTCGCCCATATGGCTGAAGCAACCGCTCAATCCGGCCGTGCATCCCCAATGGACACCTCAACCAGCACCCTTGGAGGGATTGTGGTCCTCTCCGACAGGAAAGAAACTGGATGCGAGTGGGTCTTCAGACGTGAACTCGAAACTCCGGAGGGGAAACGAACTTGGGAGATTCATACGATGACACCTCCTCAGGACGAGATGTACCTTGTTTTGGGAAATACAGGAGTTCACGCACCTACATCGCATCAAGTCGCCTTGGTTGCTGCTGCTCTTGAAGCCAATCCAAGCCGAATCAACGAGATACGAGCCATCGGGAGTATCGCTCGTCGTGGATTAAAAGCGCTTCAACAGGGGAACTACGACGCAGTGGGCCACGCCATGAGCGAAAATCACATTATTTTACGAAATCTAGGCGTCTCTTCTGTTGAGCTTGAAACCCTGATTTCTGCAGCATTACCAACGGCCCTCGGAGCGAAACTGACCGGGGCCGGAGGCGGAGGGTGTATGGTGGCGCTAACGCGCAATCCCAAGGCGACGAGTGAAGCCATTGAACTCGCAGGTGGTCGGACACTCACCTCACGGCTTGGAAACCCAGGCGCTACCCTCGTAACAGCACCAAAAGAGGCTTTTTGGCCCGAATGAACATCCGACATCCACGAGTATAAAATCGTGGGGTGCCGAAATTCCTTTTATATACTAAAGGTCATTCGGGTTATATATGACCACCGATGAAGAACGCCTAACTGTCGTAAACGTAGTTGCAAGCACCCGTGTTGCTGAAGAACTTGACCTTCCTGACATCGCCATTCAACTCAACTGCGAGTACGAACCCGAACAATTTCCTGGTGTCGTTTACCGAGTTACTGAGCCAAAACTTGCAATCCTAATGTTCCGCTCCGGCCGTGCTGTCTGCACCGGTGGAAAGAACGAAGACAACATCCACACAGGTATTGACCGAATGATCAAGGACTTGCGTGCTGCTGGAATTGAAACCTGGGACCTCAAGGACGTCTCCATCGAAGTCCAGAACATGGTCGCTACCTATGCACTCCACTACCCCGAAGATTACGACGGTGTTGACAAGTTCACTGGCGAGCCACAAGCAGGAGTTCCACGTAAACTCAATCTCAACCACCTGACCTTCCACTTGCCCTTTGACAAAGTGGAGTACGAGCCAGAGCAATTCCCTGGACTCATCTACCGACTCGACGACCCAAAGGTCGTCTGCCTCATTTTCGGATCAGGTAAGATGGTGATTACCGGTGCCCGACACAAGGACGAGATTCTTGAAGCCGTAGAAATCATCAAGGACGAACTGGCTGACCTTCTTTGAACTGAACCTCAATTAGATGCTTCTCAAGAGAAGCGTTGATGGTCTCTTTCTCTCCTGCTCTCAGCATGGGAAGCAGTGGACGGTCTGTCTTCGTGCCCGGCTTGATTGCCGCATTGCTCCTCATCACACTGATTCCACTGGAGCATCCAGTATTGGAGAAATCAAGCCCAGTGCAACGTTCAGCAGGCCATGACCCTGGCGTTTCAGACGTCCCTACATGGAGGATTGGTGACCGCTGGATTTACTCTGGTACGTTTGACCCAACAATTCTTGTCACCGACACGGGGGTTGACGCGACGGTTGGCGAAATCCAAGGAGATACGACGGCGGAAGTCACTGCTATTTCCATGCAAAATGTCGACAATATGTCGGTTCTAGCATATACGCTCCGCTCAACCGCTAATTTCGATAAATCCGGAGTTTCACTGGAAGGGTATTCAGGGAACGTCTACATTGAATACACTCAAACCGAGTACCTGCGCGTCAGCGACTTATCATCGATTCGAAACGAACTTGACATGTACATACGCTTCGTCCCGAGTGGTATTTCATTCTTGGAGCAAATCCTTGGAGACATTACGATCACAACGTCGTATTCACCCGTCAACGAGAACTATGATTTTCCGCTACGAGCCAACGAACGTTGGACGACGATGACCACTTCGTATGTCCAATGGTCCGGCCAGAGTGATTACATCACACCATTCCCACCTCCAGTTACTGAAACCAATACCACCACATGGGTTGTATCCAATGTCGGAAAACCAACCAATTCCTTCGGTCAATCGACCGATTATGGTGGCTGCAACGGTTCGTATGAAATGCTGTCATACAACAGCGATGGAGATTCAGAAGGCTACAGATGGTACTGTCCTGAAGTTGGAAACTATGCTTGGTTGCACACTGAAGACGATATCGGACTTACCATTGACTTCCGACTTAAGCGGTACGATCCGGTTGGAGCAGCTGGAGTTGACCCCTATTCAAATCCAGGCTCAAGAGACCCCTGCCTCCAGGTCAATCCTGAGCGCAGCATTACCGCGCTGAATACGCCAATGCAGGTTTGGGTTAATGCTTCTTCAAGTTGTTTCTCTAATCCTTCGGGCGTGAATCTTGAGCTGCATCATGAGCACGAAGGCATTGTCAAATCCCTAACAACCGGAGCAAATGGAAGTGCATGGACTACAATCGACATCGGGGATGCCCTTGATTCATCAGCGAGCCAAACTGATTATGCAAGCCATGGATTGGTTGCTAAATCTGGAACCTACGTTGGAGCGAGCACCGTCACACTGGATGAATATCTTGTGGGGCTGGATGTGTTTGCTGACGCCGAAGCTGCCCAAATTCTCAGAATTCGAAGCGGCGTAATTACCTCCCTGAACGCACTTTCAGGCTACAATGTCCTTCCAGGTGATGAACTTGAAGTGGAGGTCTCGTTTAACAACCGAGGAATTACCGAATCAACGCCAACCGAAGCGGTCATCACCTTACCAGATGGACTCACCAACCGAGTACCTCTTCCTGCCCTTGAAACCTATGAAGTGCACAAGGTCGCCCTCAATTGGACCGTACCCGTTACGGCTGACATCGGCACTCAAAGTTTGATGTGGGAAGCTGACCCTGACGGACTCAATTCTGCTGATGCAAATCCATCGAACAATCTCGCCATCATTGACCTGTTTGTCGGACGAGTCCCTACCGCCTTGGTCAACGGTTCATCCGGCCTTACGAACGATTACATCCTCCTCGATGCGTCTGAAAGTTTTGACGAAGACGGGGGAAATGTCACGTGTGAATTTGCCGTTGCGTTTGATGACGGCACCCGTACGTGGTCCAGCCAGAAGGTGCTTGCGCCAAATTGTGTACTCAACTATACGTGGATTGATGATGGCTCTTATCCCGTTGAACTCACGGTTATCGACGAAGAACGAGACGAAGTCAATCTCACCGTGATTGTTGAAGTTGTCAATCGGGCACCGATGATCGAAGTCCAGAGTGCACGGACTGAGGCCATGGTCGAATACCCAATCACGCTCTATGCATATGCAAACGATTCGGATTCAGAAGACGTATGGCCTGGCGTGGTCGACATCTATTGGCCGGGAGCAAACTGCAAGGAAGGATACTACACCCGAGTTTGCACGACGACGTCAAATGAGGAAGGTTGGACTACCTTTACGGCAGTAGGTTTGGATGATGACAGTACCATGGCTACGGCTACAATCGACATACGATTCACCAACATTAAGCCTCACAGTGTCAACATACAATTGGTTGACCAAAACGGGCCCATCCTCATGGATGCCCAAAGCACATGGCATGTCACCGAAGACCAACCGATTCTGGTAAAGGGACAAGCGCAGGACTCCATCGACGATATTGATGGACTCACACATACCTGGTGGCCAGATGATGCCCAGCCATCACTGATACGTACGTTTGATGGACGCACATCAGAATTTGATATGATCTGGCACGAGGCAGGATTGCATAAAATGAGACTGGAAATCACGGACTCCGAAGGCGAATCTAGCGGGGTTGAAGAACGGTGGATCAGCGTTGCGAATGTTGCACCAACAATCGAGCCACTCAATCAGATTCTCCCCATTGCGGAAGGTCAAAGCATCAGCGTGACCGGAAGTTCTTCCGATTCAAGTTCCGACCAAGAAACATTGATTCGTTGTTGGGACATTGACCCCAGCATGGACTCAAATGACATCGGTAGCGCAGACGACGATTGCGATGTCATCGGAGATAACTTGACCATTTCATGGAATCGAAGTGGGACCCACAAATTGGTTTATCACGTAACGGATAACGATGGAGCTCATACAAGTGAAGTTCTAACGGTTGAAGTATTGAATACGCCACCGCTCATTCGCACTACAGCCATTGCCTGTGTTGCCTATGAACCATGTACCCTTGACGCTCAATCCACGATTGATGCCCTTAACGATTTGGATGGTTTAACCGTCGTCTGGGACATTGACATCGAATTCGATAGCAACGAGGATGGAATTCCAGACAATGATGCCGACGTCATCGGGAAGACCGTCACCTACACCTTCCGTAAGGCTGGGAGTCAATCCATCAAAGTCATGGCTTGGGACGAAGACCCACAACGACCAGGAACCAAAGTCATCACGTTCGCAGTAGCTCCAGCAGACCGTACAGCATTGGAAAACATCGGAGCCTCATTGGCTGGCGAAGAAGCGAATCCATTGATGCAAGGAGGGCTGCTTGTGTTGCTCCTTAGCCTCCTGTTGATGTTCTCAAGACGTAAATCAAAGGCAGGGGACGATGACATGTGGAGTGATTTATCGCAAAACCTGATGGTTGAAAATAACGATGCAAGAGAGGAATCGATGGCTGAAAAGCGACCCAGTTCCCCTCCACCAGAATATTTATTCCAAATGGCGCTTGAAAATGCTCCAGCATCAATTCTTGAAAGCAATCCCAATGAAACCAACTCGGAGGGACCACCCGTGCCCGAAACAGGACTACCGGAAGGCTGGACTACCGAACAATGGTCATACTACGGTCAACAATGGCTTGATTCTCAAAACACGTGAAACGACGAAGGACACTTCCTAAAGTATGAGAACGCCCACGACGAGGCATGAACCGAGACTTGTGGAAGGCAACCTTCGTCGCCGTTTTGTTCCTCCTCACTCCGATGTTGAGTCAGGTTAGCCCGGCAACCCTCCTCGCAGAGGAGAACACCTCCGAACACAGTTCAACGGGTAATCTTTCAATCGTGGACGTCCCCAACTATCGAATTGGTGACAAGTGGGTCTATGAAACGAAATTTGACGTGGCTCAACTCATCGCCCAAGCCAACGTTTCCGCATCGCTCAACACACTGACTGGAGACACCGTCAATACAGTCACTGATATCCTCTACGAAACCGATGAAAATGGCGACACGGTATTGGTGTACGAAATCACCGTTGACGGCTCGTTTAGTTCCGGCAACAGTGGAGCGACCCTTGAAGGAACGAGTGGGCGGTTGGAAATTGATTACGATGGAACCGACATCATCCGAGCAAGAGACCTGGCGACGAGGGAATCCAATTTTAATTTGGATGTGACATTTGCTCCTTTTAACCTCGGGTTTTTGAGCTTCACGTTGGCTGATATCAACTTTGATAACAGTTACACGCCAGCCAAAGAAACACATGATTTCCCACTTCGAAACGGCGACCAGTGGTACATGCCCTTCCGCGCAGACACCGTGGTAACAGGCACGTCTGATTATTTTGACCCGTCGGAATTTGATGGAGGTGGACCCGAAAACTATTCATGGCAGGTCATCAAGAACGAAGCCCCCAGTGAAGATGGAGACACACCGCAATATTTGGGCTGCGACAATTCATACAAAATCTCAGAATGGAATGAATCGGGAGTCAATACCGGATTCAACTGGTACTGCCCTGATGCTCGAGGAAGCGCCTGGAACCGAATCATCAATCCAGCTGGATTTACCATTGATTGGATTTTGAAGACGTACAACCCAAGCGACTCAAACAGCGTAGTTGCTGGCTCTTCACCGGGTGGTCGAAACACCAACCTCAACGTAGCGACGGCTTACTCAGCAACCCTTCCGGACTCCACTGAAACCATTACCGTTGATTACAACGTCGCAGGCTCACCACCAAGCCCGATAGCCAATACAAATTTACAACTGCGATACGAGATTGCTGGAACCATTCTCAATCCTACGACCGATCAGAACGGCATGGCTCAAGTATCCCTTAACGTATCCAATGAAACCGACACGACGCCAGGCAGTGACGACCATACCAGCAACGGAGTTGTTGTTTACGACCCAGCCACAAAAGTCATCGGAGCTGCCACTGTTGTCCAAGACCTAAATGTCGTGGGAATTGACCTCATTGCTCAATCCTCATCGGTCATTGTGGAGCGTACGCGAGGTGGCGTAACATCAACCCTCGGAGCATCAATTGGTTACAATGCGTTACCAGGAGACATGATGATGTTCTCATTGCCGGCTCAGAACAGAGGTGTATTGAGCTCACCAACGACCTACATGGGGATTGAGACACCTGACGGGGCAATATACCGAGAGCCACTATCGGCCATTGGACCGTATTCAGAGGAGCGAGTGATCGTCAACTGGGCAGTACCTGAGAACTTGGCTGTGGGCTTTAAGAATCTCAAATTTACAGTGGACCCAGACATGAACGTGACCGCTGACGCCAACCGAACAAACAACGACGCCACCATCGAAATTTTCATTGGTCGGGCTCCAACCGCTGTCATGGAAGCGAGTGAAGGGAAATACACCTTTGAAAACGTCACCCTCAATGCTACCGGCAGTTACGATGAAGATGGAGGAGACGTGGGTTGTGTCTTCGAAATCGAATCACGTGTAGGCCTTATTGACGTGATTGAAGCGCCCAACTGCATCACTCACTGGAACTGGTCAAACAGCGGCATATGGTCCATCACAGTTATCGTTACCGACGGTGAATTGGATGTTGATGAACTCCAAATTGATGTAACCGTGCTTAACCGCGCCCCCGTTTTCAACCTTTCACATGATGCAACCGTGCCCGTCGAGCAGAGCATCACCATCAATGCAGTTGACATACAAGACATTGACACTTCTTCTCCAACAGGGCAACAAGTCACCATTTCATGGCCAGGATTGGAATGTACTGAAGGATTGACTCAACCCACTTGCACGTTCATCCCAACGAGCGAAGGCCCGATGAACATCACAGCCATCGCCACGGATGATGATGGCGCAACAACAACGGTTACCAGTCCTTTAGACGTGTTGAACATACCACCAACAATCGGTTTCCCCGAATTATGGACCGGAGGCGAACAACTGTTGCAGGATGCAAACGGAACATGGCATCTTGACGAAGACGAAATCGCCCTGCTGCGAGTTGTTGCAGACGATACCAGCAACGACCAAGGAACATTGATCGTTGAATGGCTTCCATCGATTGAGGATGAAAACTGGACCATAACCAGCATCGGAATTTCCTCATCGGAAGCGGTAGCATGGACTGCATCTGGAATTCATACACTGAATGTTAGAGCAATCGACAGCGACGGTGCAACATCAGCGACCCAAACCGGTGAAGTCTTGATTCACAACGTCGCACCGACCGTTACCGGACTGCCGGGAAACACTCCTGTGTTCGAAGAGGATAACCTCTCGTTGGAAGTCGTTGCTAGCGATACCGCCTCCGATGTTGCGACATTGGAGATTTGCTGGGACTTTAACGCCATGGTTGACGAAGACAACGACGGAACAAGAAACAACGATTGTGAACTCTCTGGTGCCTCAATTTCCAAGTCGTGGTCGACAACAGGTGTTCGATGGATTACCGTCACTGTAACCGATGATGACGGAGCCACTGCAACTCAATCAATGAACGTCAGTGTTCTCAATCTGCCACCAACGGCAGTCATCACACTCGGCTCACTTGCAGACGGCCTTGTGGAAGGAGACAACTTGACCCTCGACGGAACAGATTCTGTTGAAACCGCAGGCGATAAAACGACGCTCATTTACCAATGGGACGCCTCGTTTTTGGATACCGACCTCGATGGTAGTAAGGTTGGCGATGTTGACCACCAAGGTGGAGCATGGACCATAGAAGACCTCCCAGCAGGCACGTGGACCATCGTCCTAACGGTCACCGACGATGATGGTGAATTCCAGCAAACTGAACTTTCATTCGTGGTATCACAAGCCCCTTCGGAAGGTTTGTTTGAGAGCATCTCAGACACTGTAGGAACCACCATGACCTATGTCATCTTCATTCTTGGAATTGTGATTGCTGGATTGGTTGCTTTCCTGCTCTTTACGAGAAAGCGGCCCAGCGACGACCTCAAAGGGTTCTCGTCGTTTGAACAACCGTTTGAAGCACCTCCTGTCGCTGCTGCTCCTTCAGAACTCGCACCACAACAGACATCATATGCACCGCAACCAACCGTTGCTGAACCCATCTATCAAGAACCTCAGCCCGTCAATACAGGACCACAAATCCCAGCAACAGGACTGCCGGAGGGATGGACGATGGAACAGTGGAATTACTATGGCGAACAATGGTTGGCTGCAAATACTGCACCGGCTCCGGTTCAACAACCCATAGTTTCTAACCCTGCACCAGCACCTGCCTCAACAGAGTTGCAATCGTTATTGGACGATCTCGACTTCTGAGGGCATATTATGGCAAATCTTTGGCAATTCTTTGGACTACCCGACCCCGAAGGCAATTCAAACCGAGAGGCACCCTCAACGCCTCTTCGACCGGCCCCGACCCCCGTGAATGTTGAACAAGCGACCCTCACCACGGTTGAACCCGCTCCCGTCATGGCCAACACCACTTCAGCACCTCTGCAACCGTCCTCGACACGGCTCCAACCGCCGTTAAACTGGACTGGCCCTCTTACACCGGATGGGGAACCATTCCACGACCTCGGACTCCATACGGGACGGCCACAGGTGCTTCCATCCAAAGCCCTGAGGTATGTTGCACCGGATGCCATGAAACGCATTCACACACAGCAAATACTGCAACGCGTGCTTCAAGGTGATACGGTTATTGTGGATTTGCGTCCTTTGGTCCATATGGAAAGCCATCAAATGGCCTGTAGAAGGGAATTGAAGCACATGGGAGATGAAGCTGGAGTCAACATTTTCTCCCTCGACCAAGAAGACAAGTTACTCATGATTCCCGGAATCAATGTCGTTGTTGATATGAAAAAGCATGAACTTGGGCTTACGCCGTTGATGTGACCTCAATTGATGTTTGACAATTGCTCGAGCATTTCCATTGCCGATTGAGCAAGCCCCAACACCACCGATTCGCTACCATCAACCAAACGAGCATGCTCACCCATTGGTCCGTGGAGGTCGTAACCTCCTGCTTTTCCTTTCCAAGAGCCGGATCGAATCAGGTCGAGCAAAACCTCATCGCTGAAAGTTGGGAACTCTACGAGTGCAAACTCGCAAAAAAACGTCCACTTCCCCATGAAATGAACCCCCGTAGCGCTCCATACCTGATGGCGGCGGCCTGAAAGACGGTGAAGCATCATGGCTGCTTCTGCGGCGTCAGCAGGCTTCCCCATGCTCAACGAGTGGTCGTCGGGGTCACTGATCATGGTGTCTGAGACAACGGTGACTTGAACGTCATTGAAGTCGGAAATCGCATGTGCTTTACGTTTGCAGATCGTCAGCACCTGGTGGTCTACACTTCCAATCGGTGGAGTTTCATCAACACCGGGAACCCCCGACTGATGCAAATGAGGGAATAACGGGTCCAGCATTACCTTTCGGCGCTCTGAATTTGATGCCAGCCAAACCTTCACATCATGCCCAAAGAGCGGCGCACTTTGGAGGTTACGATTCATGAATCTCAAGGGAGAGGTTGAAGAATTGGAAGGTGTACCATAGCGTGAGTGAGCCGCATGAGTGCAATGGAACGAATCCCTACACATATCGAAGGTCTGGACGAAAAAATGCAGGGCGGTATCCCGCAGGGGCACATATGTATCGTTGCAGGATCATCCGGTGCAATGAAGTCCAGCCTCACGTTTTCGATGCTGTATAACGCAGTTCTCTACGGGGAAACCAGTGGAATCTACGTGACCCTTGAACAGGGCAAAGAATCGCTACGCTCCCACATGGCAAACATGGGAATGAACGTGGATGACCCTCGTGTCCGAAACCGTATCGCTATCATTGACCTGGCTGACCTTCGCGTACAACTTGACGAACAAGGAATGAGCAACCGTGTGGATTGGATGGGACAACTCATCAAGCAATTGACCTCGTATCGACAATCCATCGGATTTGAACTTCTCGTGTTTGACTCCCTTGGAGCCTTTTTCACCCTTACAAAAATGGAAAACCCTCGTGACGAGATTTTCCGCCTCTTTGAAGCAACCCGTCGTTTGGAATTGACTTCTTTCTTCATCTGTGAAATGACAGGTGAAGACCACAAGCAGTTTGGTGAATATGGAGTTGAAGATTATCTTTCAGACGGAGTGGTCCATCTGGTCATGGAGCGCCATGGAGACGACGTCATGAGAAAAATCGGAGTTGTCAAAATGCGCCACACCAACCACTTGTTGGGTTACAAGCCCTTCAACTGGAAAGAAGACGAACAGCGATTCACAATCTTGTGAGGTTCATTCCACGGTAACTGACTTGGCGAGGTTTCTCGGGCGGTCAACATCCTTGCCTAGACGAACTGCAGTTCGGTACGCCATCAGTTGGAGCGGAAGGACCGTAAGAAGTGGCGTCAACCAAGGATGGATTTTCGGTACTGCAATGGAAATGTCACCTTCCTCGGCAATAGCGTCTCCTTTCTCGTGAATCAGGATAATCTTTGCACCGCGTGCCTTGCATTCGTGGATGGCAAGGAGCGTTTTCTCTTTGAGGTGGTCGCTTGGAGCGACGACGACAACTGGGCTTCCCTCTTCGAGGAGAGCCATTGGTCCATGTTTCATTTCTCCAGCAGGATAAGCAAGGCATGGGATGTAAGCAAGTTCCATCAGTTTCAAGGCGCCTTCTTTGGCCACAGGGGCTGAAAGACCACGGCCGAGGTACAACACGGATTTGGCGTTGGCCAGAAGGTCAACGGCCTCATCGATCGGCCCAACATCCTCAAAGTAGGCCTCCATCAGATGCGGGGCTTGTTGGAGTTGTTGAATCAATTCACGACCTTGTTCTTTGGACATGTTTCGACTTCGACCAAGCTGCATCGAAAATACGGTTAATGCGCCGACCATGTTGGTGAAGGCTTTGGTTGAAGCCACGGATTGTTCTGGGCCTGAATGAATGTAAACGCCCTGACCGCACAGTCGAGCGATGGTAGAACCAACGACATTGACCACTCCAAAGACCTGACCTCCTTTCAGTTTGATCTCTTTGATGGCAGAAATGGTATCGGCTGTTTCTCCAGATTGAGATACAGCGAGATAAATTGCTTTTGTATTGATGATTGGGTCGTTGTTCCTGTATTCGCTTGCAATGTGAGTCACAGCCGGGATACGAGCCATTTTCTCGATCAGCATCTGACCGATTTCAGCAGCAAATGCAGCGGTTCCACATCCAAGCAATCGAACGTGAGGTGCTTGAACAAGGGTCGAATGGGGCAAACGCATTCCACCCAGCCTTCCTGTCCCCATTTCACGGTCAACTCTTCCGGTGATGCAATGGCGCAAAGCCTCGGGTTGTTCATAAATTTCCTTGTACATGTAGTGAGGTGCATCACCAAGTTCTGATTCTGCCCAAGAATCTTCAAGCGTTTGAAGGTTGGTTTGAATGGAGCGACCTTGCTTTGATGCGACTTTAATTGAATGACGAGTCACGGTAGCCATGTCTCCATCTTCAAGGTAAACCACACGCTGAGTGTGGGAGGTGAGTGGGTGGGGGTCACTGGATACAAACATCTCACCTTCGCCCTGGCCGATGATCAGCGGCGAGCCGTTTCGTGCGCAGAGCAAGAGATCGTGGTCCCGGAACATGACACAGATGCCCCACGTGCCTCGGACTCGTTTCAGCATTCTACGAACAGAATCTTGAGGGGATGCACCGGCTTCCAATTCAAGCCCAACCATGTGGGCGAGAACTTCTGAATCAGTCTCGCTTTGAAGTTCAATTCCATTGGCGATAAGTTTCGCTCTAAGCGGTCGGAAGTTTTCGATGATACCGTTGTGCACGAGCAAAACCCTGCCATCGTAGGAAGCGTGTGGATGTGTATTCTCTTGCGTCACTCCACCGTGTGTTGCCCAACGTGTATGAGCAATGCCCATCGTTGCATTTGCTTCCTCAGGCAAAACATGTTTCAAATTATTGACCTTTCCGACGGTCTTGTAGACGCTGATGGATTCTCCATCGTGGAGTCCGACTCCTGTGGAATCGTATCCACGGTATTCCAGCCGCCTTAATCCCTCGACCAAAATAGGCAGGGAGGGTTGATGTCCGATATAACCAAAGATACCGCACATTGAAAATCCTCACAGGTCGAATGCCGTCGAGCAAATCGGACATTTTATCCGCTTCAACATCAAGTCTTTGACGGTAAAAGCTGCGTTGCACTCTGGACATTGTGCATCCCGTTTCAATTCGGGGAGAGGTACACCGGATGGCAGCGGCAATTCACCGGGCAAAGGCAACGGAGGAAGTTGACCAGGGAGCGGAAGTTCACCGGGCAAAGGCAACGGAGGAAGTTGACCAGGGAGCGGCAATTCACCGGGCAAAGGCAACGGAGGAAGTTGACCAGGGAGCGGCATGGATGCGACCATATCTTGCACTTCTCGTTGTTGTTTTCGCTCCATACGACGTTGGAGTCGAGCATTGCCCTCCCCGTCTTGCACTTTACGCTCCAATTCTTGAGCGAGGGTCGGGTCTTCGACGATCAAGTCCTCTTCCATGACCGCATTGATTGAACCACTCACAGCGAGAGCAGAATCATCAGCATCCACAGAAAGGAGGGGTCCATCGTCTTGTTCTGGTTGTATCATGATCTCAATGCCATCGTGTTGGACATCCCCCAAAACGAGGATTGCATCGTCCTCTTTCGAATGGGAACGCCTTACAGCAACAACAACCCCAACGAGGAACAGGCTGATGGTTAGGACCGCTACTGCAAGAATGATTCGCTTTGTAACATCTGTTCCAGGTAGTGGACCAAGAAGCAAATCTAGAATCGTGCTTGATTTAATTGAATCCTGGTTCCCTGCAAGCGATGCCTGCTTGTTGAGTGAGAACTCTCCACTGGTAGAACTCGAGCAAAGCAAGGTGTCTTCTTCCATTGATCCAATGCCAAACAGGATCCCACCAATGAGTAAATTGGACAGGCCATTTACGGCTTGCCCTTCGTCGTCAGCCAAAAGCCCCCAACGAACGACTGGACCGTAATAGTTGATTTCATCGTGGTAAAGGTAAGTGCCTTCTGAACGCATTTGAAGATGAATGGTGGTTGCACCTTGAGACAACAGACGGCTGGGTTCGCTGACCGACCACACTGAATCGGTCACAGCAGAGACTACGGTGGCCGATTTGCCCATTCCTTCAATCCATGCTCCGACCAAGCGGTCCTCTCCATCAACCACGAGAACTTCTAAGGCCACCTCTCCTGCATGGTCACCTACGGAGGATTGAAACGTCCACGAGGATTCTGTAAACTCGCCATGGGTATACATCAAACCTGCTCGTTTGATGCCGGTCACATCTTCTCTGTATTCGTGGTAAAGGAGGTGGAGGTATTCATTTCCTAGTGCTACGCCTAGCGAAGGGGCGTCAACGTTGCTGATGTCCACATCAGCAAGTACCGTGATGGCGTTACCCCACGAGGGGCCCCGGTCTGGGGTAGAGGATGAAAGAACGAAGATGGAAGTGATGTCCTGCCACGAACCGCCAGTAGAAAGATCCCGATGATATCCAGCAAGAACCATCGTTCCGTCGTATTCGTCGAAGGCAAATCCGTGATAGGTACCTTCTGTGAGCTTCAATGCTTGCATGTGGTAGTGTTTTGCGGTTGTTTTCCCGGCAGCCGATATTGACGTCATGGCGATGTCCGTAAGTGTGTAACCTTCCGCATTGATGCTGCGCCGACTCCATGCAGCTTGGACCAGGCCGTCTTCACGTAGGTAAACTGCTAATTCACCACCCCAATCATCATCAAGCAGAATATCGCCTGGCATGGACAAGGACGATGAAATGGTCCGAACATGCAGTTCTCCATCGCGAGTTGTAAAGAGCAACCCTCCGTCAGGAAGGCCCACAAACTCAAGAGGAGTTTCCTTTGTGGCCAAGGAAAGTGTAGACTTTGAACCTAAATCGAAATAACCTGCTGTAGCGTTGAAGCTCAGTACACTGTGTTCAAGTTCAACACCTGAGCCAGTGAGGGTTGCACGATACGAATACACTCCAGCCTCGGAAACCACATCGGCAAAACGGGCGATGCTGTAGCCAGAACTCGTTTCCGAACCGGGAACCAGCGTAACGGTTTCCTCACCGATTGGTGAATTATATCTGCCGTCTTCCATCGATTGCCTTGAGAGACTTATTTTGAGATTGGTCGCTTGGGTCTCGCCAAGATTGTCCACTCGTATCTTGATCTCAAACGGAGCATCTGGAGTGGGAATCACCGGATCCAATCGAGCGGAACCGGGTAAGAAGCGGAGCATGGGTTCAACAGGTCGGACATCGACCTGGAACGGGAAGGTGTAGGTGTTGTCTTCGGGATAGGGGTCGTTTTGTGCATCACTGGGGTCGATCAAAATACTGACATCATGGAGCCCGGCTTCGGTAGCCCACCAGTAAAGCGTGGCCTGAACTGATTCTCCTTTTGCAAGGCTGGAAACATAGCCCTCAGAGGGATAAATGGTTGAATCCTCCCCTGGGCCATCCAATCGGACGTAGATGTCATTGGCATCCAAATCCCCGCTGTTGCGTATTCCAAAACGTATCTCGAGAACAGTACCTTCCATGGCGGAACTCACCTGAAGCCCGCTGTCAAAGATCTCCACTGCTCCAGTGAAGGAGAAATCCGGAGCGGGGGGGATGTTGTCAACGAAGTAAGAACGCATAGAGATGTTACTTTTGATTCCTGATCCATTGAGTGCACGGATTTTGATGTCCACTTGTCCATCGTCGACGACGGTTGAGTCCCAGTTGAAGTTCCAATCAACGCTCTGTCCGTTTTCGTTGAAAACATCGGTTGCAAAGGTCCAATCACCTCGGTCAATTTTGTACTCTACGCGTTCTGCTTCAGCACCCTCAACCTTACCTGAAAACTCAACGAATCCCGATAATTTCGTACCCAATGAAGGGCCGGTGAAATTGATTCCCATAGCCACCAGGGGAATCTCATCGGCAGCATCTCCATCACATTCAGTTGCACCTAATGCAAAATCGAGGGCACATGCAGCATCAACAAGGCCAAATCCCCACTTGTTGTTCCATCGTTCTGAAACCGATGGCTCGGAGGCAAGCGGTTCACCTGACTGGCGTCTTGATTCCGATGAATTGCGTAACATGTCTTTAATTTCCTGGGGCGTCAAGTCTTCATCGGCTTGGAGCATTGCAGCAACGATTCCCGAAACCACAGGCGTAGCCATGCTGGTTCCGCTTTTTGATTCATATTCGTTGTCTGCAAGAGGCCGCTCAGGTTGTCCCGGGATACTTGTCCCTAATGCGGCAGTGGCTGAAATGATGTTGCTGCCAAAGGCCGTGATGTCAGGTTTTAGTTCATCCCAGTCGTCGTCATCTCCATCATCCAAACGAGGGCCGTAATTGCTGTAATCTGCGAGTATATCGTCCGTTCGGTTGACCGTGTTTCGGTCGTCCACCGACCCGATTGAAATCGCACCGTCTGCGCTTGCTGGTGAGGGAACACGCTGGTTTCCATCGTTCCCCATGGCAACAATACAGGCAATTCCCGCATCGGTAGCATCGTTAACAAGACGGGCTTCTGCACCTGAACCATTGTCACCGTCGTCATCAGGGTTGAGTGGAGACGATACGGACCCAAAGGACATCGATGCGACGTCAATACCTCGTGTTGATTCGTTAACACCCCAATCCGTGTTGACGTTGTTGATCATCCATTGCATTCCACTGATGGATGCCTGAGAATTTGTACCTCCCGAATCGGTCAGGACTTTGATGTCTACGAGATACGCACCCATTCCAGTCCCGGTGTGGACGCGATCTGAACTCCCGGTTCCAATCGCCGTGGCAGCAACGTGAGTGCCATGACCTTGCCCGTCGTCAGGGTCTTCCGTGCCGTCTGGGTTTGGATTGGCAGCGGTTGCATCAAAACCAGCCACCCATTTCTGGTCGGAATAACTGGTAGCGTCCTCATCGGGTTCATCATCCAAGTCATCAAAATCGTTGAGAGCTCTATGCTCGTTGTCTACGCCAGTATCCAAGACGGCCACTACAACGCCTTCACCGTTGAAGCCTCGTTCATATGTTGAGTTGGAATATGTGTCGGAGGGCATCGATTTGGCGGCCTTAGAGGCAACTCCATTGAAGGGAACCATCACGTTTTGCATTTCGATGACGACAACTCCTTCAAGATGATAAATGTCCATGAGCGCACTCACTGGGACCTTATCCAAGACGATCGCATCCAGCGAATCCAGCACTTGATACCATGCACCCTGTTCTTCCCCAATCCAACCGTGATGGTCAAGGACAGCGTCCAACTCCGAGAATTCTTTAGATTGAGGATGCCAGGCATAGTCAACGACAATGGCAACGGTTTTCCTTCCATCATCGCCGACTATCGACGTTGGAGAGATGGACTCTTGACCGTCCATTACACGCTGCAATCGGTCATCCATGCCATTCCAGTCCAAATCAGGACCGTATGCAAGCCACCACATCGGCTCTTCCGATGATGGACGGTCGCCTCGGTCAATCACGCGTGTTGGGCGGAGGCAAAGTTCCTCACCGCACATCAATGGGGGAAGGGAATCAATCAAAATTGGGTCTGTAAAAAGCACCGCATCATCCTGCGTCGTTTCTTGAGCGAGGGCCATCCCGCTGACATCGGCGATTAAGATGATGAGGGCAAACAAATATGCGGCTCTACGGTGCGAATTTATTACTGAAGATGTTGTCTTCAATCGCCTCACCATTTGTTGGATAACAACCCCCCCTTTGAGTCTATCCACTTCAGGGTCTTTGGCGTTGCGGTTTCAACTCAACGGAAATGGCGTGGCCAAGGGGGACCGAAAGTCGCATTCAAGGCGAAGGCCATTCAAAATGTGTGCTCGATGTTGAACACTGAAGTCGTGGGCCAGATTGCCGCTCCACCAACCCGAGTGTGCCGTTGCAAGTTGGGCACGAGCCTGCATCTGCAATGTGTTCCATCCAAGCCATTCGGGTTTCAGGCTCGTCGCCTGCCTGAATTAAGTTCTTGAACGGTTCCCGCAAGTGCTTTGGAATTGCAATTCCACGCTCTGTCCAAGGATCTGCGAGTTCATCCAGCGAGACCATCGTGGCTTTCATTTTACGAAGACGGGCCGATACAGCGTCTTGACCGCTTGGCCCTCCATCAACAACCCCAAGTTCGACCGGACCCCCACGTGCAATGAGGGGTAAAAAGGCGTAAGCGGCAACAAAACCACCGATATGAGCCATGTGTGCAATTCCGCTGGATTGTCCAGAATCCATTGTTGAGAGCGCTCGAATAAGTTCCATCCCAAAGTACAGAAGAGCAATGAAAACGACCGGCCATGGGCGAATTAAAAGGAGAGGAAATGGAATTTCATCCTTTGGCCATCCAGAAAGATAAGCCCCTAACAATCCAAATGCTGCCCCCGACGCACCCAGAGCCATGGTAGTTGATCCCGCGTTAAACACCGTCCAGCACAACGAACCACCGAGAAGGCCAACAATGTAGACCAGAGCAAAGCGCCCTCTTCCCAAACGCTGTTCTAAGGGGACGCCCACCAAGGCAAGGATAATGACATTGCCGAGAACGTGCGTGAGGTCATATTGGCTGTGAAGAAAACCGGCTGAGATCAACGTATGCCAGAAGTCCGGACCTCCATTCGTTCGGGCAGGAACCAATACAAAATCAGACCAGACCCAAAAATATACCAAATCCCAAGAAGCCAAGACCGACCATAGCACTTGGACTACCGACCCGAGGAGAACGCTCACGGTAATTCCCATCGCCAAGGACGTATCTGTTCTGAACGCGTAAACAATCGGAATCGTGATGACCATCATCCACAGAACCAAAACGGACAATTCCGCAGGGCTGAAGACGCTCACGGCAAAGGCCATGCCTGCCCCTTGAGGTGGTCCTCTTTGGAGTTGATGCATGATTCCAAGCGAATAGGAGGGTTCATCCTTAACACCCAAGTGCAAGGACCATGGCGAAGACCCTCTTTGAAGCGGTCGATATTGAAGTTCGTCGAGGGATGGGCATTGTTCTATCCGACCATCATGTTGAATTGAAGCAAGGTGATGTTATGATTTTAGAAGGCCCTAACGGGTCAGGGAAGTCAACCCTGATTGAGGCGGTTGCGAGACTCCTCCCTCTTGAAAAAGGGCACATCTCGCACGCAGGCACGTCGGTTGTGGACCATGAAGGGCGGCGAAAAGCCTCACCAATCAACGTCACACTCGTTCTCCAAAAGAACGGGTTATTGGGTTGTGAACGGGTTCAAGAACACCTCCAACTCGCCATGAAGATGACAGGGGCAAGTGTTGACACAAATGCCTTTCTTGAAGCGTTCTCACTCACCCATCGTGCAAACGATAACGTGTCTCATTTATCCCAAGGTCAAGCGAGGAAAGTGGCTGTTCTTTCAGCACTCCTGCCTGCATTTGCAAGTTCCGAACCTTGCCTCGTCCTCATGGATGAACCTGACGCAGGTTTGGACGATCGCTCCATGGACTCTCTGTGTGAGTGGATTTCCGAATTGCATCAGTTGGGCCACGGCCTCCTCATCAGTACGCACGATGACCGCATCAAATCCTTGGCTACCGTCCGCCACCACCTTCCAGATGGAACCACCACTGTCCTCGGAAAGGACGTTGAGGGGCCGGCCTCCTCCGACCGTCCAACGACCCCTCAAGCAAAGGTCACACCGGGTCAATTCGGTTGGAACATGCAGTGGCGAACCTTGGCTTGGTTGAATCAAAATGCCATGGCGGCTCTGCTGACCCTCGGGATTCTTCTCTCCATGGGAGATTTGAGTGGCGACCTCAGCGAAATGCAACAACTGGGCTTCATCCTAGCACCTGCCTTAGCGGCCGGACTTTGTGGTGATGCAATGGTGGCAATGTGCAGAGAAGAACGAGCGGGTTCGTGGTGGTACTGCGTCAGTACAGGAACCCCCCATTCGGGGATGCTTCCTTTTGTTCTCGGCGGAGCGATTACACTTCTCTCCAGCCTCGCATTCACCGATGGCCTCGCGGTAGAAACGGTGGTAATTGGAGCATTGTTAACTGGATTTGTCGCTCACCTGCTCCGATTTGCTCAACAAAGCACAGAACGTCTCGCACGCCCACAAGCTGTGTTCGTTGGTCTCCTCACTCCGGTCCTCATTTTGCCTTACGCCTTGTTGCTTGACCTGTTGACCCGTTAACACAACCACCTTCAAGAAGGGCGGCCATCCCCGTTAAATCATGAAGATGAAGGTCGGAGAGGTTCTCCTTATCTTCGGATTCACCGGCATAGCATCCACCATGGTGCTCGCGTTTTTGTGGGCCCCAAGCGTGTCCATCAATGCCTTTGAGTCGCCAGCCGCACAGCGCATTTTTTACTGGCATGTCCCTTCAGCATGGGCTGCGTTTATTGCCTTCGGAGCACTCTTTGTGGGTTCTGCCGGCTGGATGTTTAAACGGTCTGAATTGATGTGGAGAATTCACATCGCCGGAAGTGAAGCAGGATTGGCTACTGGCCTGATGACCGTATGGTCCGGTTGCGTTTGGGGTGCTGCTGAATGGGGCACTCCATGGGATTGGAGTGATGTGCGATTGAACACTTTTGGGCTACTCACGCTCCTCGCCATCTATCTTGTGTTGGGACGAAGCAGTCAACCGGATGGGGTCGAAACCCGAGATACATTCGCTGCGTTCGGACTCTACGGTTTCATCTTAGTACCGTTTACCTACGTCGCAACCCGGATTTGGTCCATCCGCCATCCAGGTCCTGTCATCGGCACCAATGACGGCGGATCTCTCAATGCGGACATGGGGCTTATCTTGCTCTTTGGAACCCTTTCGTTTACGTTGCTTATCTTCGGTCACATGCTCACTTCAATGCGGATTACTGCGTTTGAACAGCGAATAGAAGCACTTCAGATTCAATTGGATGGAGGAAAATAAGATGGAAGGAATGACCTATCTCGCTGTTGCATATTTCGGAATGATCGTCGCGGTAGGCTTGTGGACGTATACCGTCGTTCAGCGCAGCCGTCATCTCTCTGAACGAATGGACGCCCTCGAGGCGGCAGTCAAAGCAGCCTCACGGGAAGTTGTAGAAGATTGAATTTCAATGCCCCGGCCAAGATATGGGCCACAATTTGAAAGGGCAAAGGGCAAACCGAGGAACGAGTGAGAGAGATGGACAGCCGGCTTGGAGGTGAATTTTGTTTGGTCTGTGGGGCTGAACCTCCTTTGTTTGGCGACAGAATGTGCGAACCTTGTCTGCGAACTCGTACTCAACTCGCAAAGGTTCCACAAAACATTCCTTGGGTCCGTTGCGCACGCTGTGGCATCGTTGAAATTCAAGGGAAATGGGAGAACGTTACCGAGACCGAAGTTTGGGATGAACTCCTTCATCGACATTTGGAAATCCACCCCAAGGCTGAAGACATCAACCTCGGGATGGAAACGGTAACGGTCTCAGACCGGCATACCCTCCTTCACGTACAAGTTGAAGGCATCATTGATCAGTTGCTGTTCAAAGAAGAACATACGATGCGAGCTCGCATGGCAAACGGAGTTTGCCTTACCTGCACCAGAAGGGCCGGGAATTATTTCGAAGCCACCGTGCAACTTCGCTCAAGCGGCCGACGACTCACCGAAAAAGAACTCACAAGTTTGCGCGGAACCCTTGATGATGTGTTGGAGAAACTCTCGGATGACCCCATGTTTTTCATTACCAGCGAAGGTCCCGTCACAGGAGGTTTTGATGTTGTTCTCGGAAGCAAAGGCCTCGCCCGAACATGGGGCAGGCACATGGTGACCGAATACGGCGGCATGATTGTCGAAACCAATTCTACCGTGGGTCGAAAGGACGGAGTGGATGTCACCCGATTAACGCTCCTCTACCGGAAACCGGGTTATGAAATTGGAGACGTTGTCATTTGGAGAGACCGCATGTGGAGACCTTCATCTTGGACAAAAGAAGGAGCCCTCATGGAGCGAGTGGACCGACAGGAGCGCACCGGCGCATCATGGAGGGACCTCGAAACCGCTCGAGTTGTTGCACAGCGGCATGAATTCACAACCGTGGATTTCATCAATGAAGATGCATCGGTTGGCGAATTTTTAGACCCTAACGATTGGTCCATGCAATCGGTACGACTTCCATTTGACCATACCCCTGGAAGAAAGGGCATTCTCATACGGCGTGATGGTGAGTGGCTTGCTCTGCATCATATGGGCTTAGACACTGCTTCGCCAGAACCTGAAAAGGAGGACTAATCGATGGACGAGCCCCAAGAAGAAAGAAATCTGGTTGACCTCGCCCAGCAACTTGACCAAGGAAACATGTTCGGGTACGTCCAGTCTTTCGTGAATGACCTACAAGGAGGATTTGCAGCGGTCAGCAATGGGCAATTTGAGTGGTTGGAAAACCTCCGCACCGTCCCATGGACGGGAGTGTTGTGCCTCGGAATGGGTGGAAGTGCCGCAGGTGGACAATTCTTGTCGACACTCGCAGCCCACCATGGGAATCGACCCATTATGGTTCAACGCGACTACACGCTGCCCTCCTGGTTTGATGCCTCATGGCTGGTACTTGCGACCAGTCATAGTGGCAATACAGAAGAAACCATTCAGGCCGTTGAATCTGCATTGAAAACAGGCGCTACTGTCATTGTCATCGCCACGGGAGGAATACTTGCTGGACTTGCAGAAACCTCTCCAAACTGCCATTTGATTCCGAGCATCGGCGGACAGCCACCAAGAACTGCATTTGGTCATATCTTTAGTCGCCAACTCGCTTGCATGGAGGCACTTGACATTCTCCCGAAGCAAGGCCGTGAAGAACGAGAAGCTATGCTTCAACGATTGACGCTAATCAACGACCAATTTGATGTGCTTCAAGACCCAGAAGGCGATATTGCACTGCTTGCATCCACGATGATGGACCATCCCCTTTCGGTGGTTGGCCCTACGGAATTGACACCTGCACTTCACCGCTTCAAAAATCAGATCAATGAAAACGCTGCGAGGTTCATGCGAGTCGGAATTTTGCCCGAGATGAACCACAATGAGAGCGTTGCATGGGGTGGGGTCGGCGAACACGGAGACTCAACGAACCAAGACCACGTTCTTCTGTTCCTCACGTGGGGAGAGATGCACCCGAGGGTCCAACAGCGGTTGAACTGGATGGTCGCTCACTCCCCTACAGAACTTGCTTGGAACTTGGTTGGAGAAGGCGAATCCTTGCTGGAGGCGCTGCTTTACCACTGCATTATCATGGATTGGTTATCGATTACGCTGGCGTTGCTTCATGGAAAGGACCCAGAAGCGATCGCCCCGATTGTTTCACTGAAAAATCACTTGCAATCCGTTCAGTAAAGTGGACCGCAAATGAGGCGCGGGTCAGGATACAATTCCAGAGCCTTTTGACGTTGGCTTGATTCAACAACGCCTGGAAGGTCGCACTCCTGCGGCGGCTCAAGCGACATCTGTACGTGAACATGGGGTGGCCATCCACCGTTTTCCTCTTCAACACCAAGGGCTGCAAGTTGTTCACCGCGAACAAACGATTGACCTTTTTCCAAATGCTCAATGCTCTGAAGACTCAAATGTCCATAGAGAACCCAGAAGGTGACCGGAGCACCGCTTACTGGCTCCCCAGGATTGGACGGAAGGGATAGATGGTGTTCGGTGACGAGGGTTGGTCCGTAAGAACCGTCCTCGGCGTTGACGCCGAGGTCATATACCACCCCGTCAGCGAATGCATGAACTGGAGTGCCTGCCGGACCGCCGAGGTCGAGTCCAACATGAATATCCCTAATCCCCTCGAACAATTCTGTAGTGTACATCTGCGGGCGATGTTCATTGTACCTGCCCACCGAGTAGATATGAGGCGACTCCCATCCACTTTTATTGACTCTTGTGAAGTCATGGACCCAATAGGCTTCGTCGAACAAAACAGTGGGGTGAAAGGCATGCTCGGCCGCGACCATGATGTCAAAGAAACGGCGATTCTACTTGAGCCTTCGGCGAACCATCAAAACAGGAGTTGGGATTGGAGGGGGCATGCTTGGAAGCATTGTAGTGGTCCTCGCACCCTCCCTTCTTCCGGGATGGGCGCTTTCTACAGTGCTTGACGGAAGCAGTGACCGCTTTCGAAAGGCCCTCTTGGCGCCTGCTCTTGGACTTCTGGTCGTCTTTGGGATCTCAGGGCTGCTGTTGTTGCTCAATATCTGGTCGCCCCTCTCCATGTTGGCCGCCCTCCTGGGAGCAAATGTTTTGGCTTGGAAATTAATGAACACCCGACATGAAGTTCTGGCTCAGCGAACCCGATGGCAGATGCTTGAAGCCGCCATGCACGGGGAAATCAGCCAACAAGAAGACCCCGCCCTTGGCAAAGAAGCATCAACTCAGTTGGAATTCCGGCGTATGCGCAAGTTCCCTCTCTACGTCGTATCCTTCTTGATTGCGAGTACCGCCCTGCTTCCCCCCTTGCTTCAACGTCTGCCCTTCGGTGTCGACTGGATTGGGTTTGCGATGCTCACTCAACAAGTTGCATTGGAGGGAAACCTCAGCCTTCCGGGAACCAACCAAGGGTTCTGGACCTATCCGCCAGCATTTCCATCTCTTGCAGCATGGATCTCGGTAACTGCATCAATTGATGCCGCGACTGCGGTTTTTCATCTCGGCCATTACAGCCTTTTTGTGCTCCTCATTGGTTTGATGGGTGCATTTGACCGACATGGTGCTGGCGCATATGGAATGTTTGGTGTTGGCCTTGGGCTCGGTTTGTTCGCAAAAACATTTGACTCCGGATATCCAAGCGTTGCCAGTCAATTGGGATTGATTGTAGGCGTTCTCGTCTTGCTCCGTCCGACTCATCAACGCCAACGGCATCACACGTTGGGAGTCATGTTAGCACTGATTTGTGTCGGATTAATTCATCCAACAGGAGCTATTTATCTGGCTGCGCTCATGCTCTGCCATGTATTGCACGGCATTCAGTTTGATGATGAAGACCACCAAGAGATGATGCGGAAGTTTGCTATGCTGGCATCAGCATTCATCACGGTAGGATTCACAATTGCTCTTGTGGTGATTGCGCCCCGATTGTTCGACGAGGCCGTATTTTCAGAATACGGTTGGCAGGGGGGCAAACCGATGCTGGTTTACAATGGATTCTTATTGATCGTCGCCTCGTTTGCAGGGTGGTCCCTTCGCAACACGCTTGAAGGAAGAATTGCCCTCACCTGGTTTGCAAGCCTGTGGCTTTTGAGTACGGTTCATCTGGTAGAAGGCTTGCAGCATATTCCAATTCTTTCATTGTTATCCTATACGCTGTATTCAATGGCCCTTCACGCATTTCATATCCCCCTTGCAGTACTGGTCGTATTGTGGTGGTCACCAACCACTCAATTATCTGAACTTCCCGAACGCCCCCTACCTGTATTCAGTTCCATGCCTGCACCACTTTCGGTTGCTCTAATGACCCTGCTTTTGCTCGGGACACTTCTTGCCCAAAACATCGCATTTGAATTGTCAACACACGATGAATTGTTTTCCGTCACACCCGGCGACCTCACTCTACGAGAAGAGTTGGAAGGTCTCGATGCGGGAGTTGTCTACACGGAAAACATGCATTGGGGGTACATTTGGAATGCTCCAAATCAACTTGACCCAACCAGCATCCCCACGCTTGGACTGGTCCATTTGACGGGGAGTGAACAAAGCAATGCAACCCGAGCGATCTTCAATGACAATGCTTCATACTTCCTCAAACATAACATGAGGTATGCCATCACGTCTCCTCTTGGTTCAATGCAATGGACGCTTGCAACATCGCCTCTATGGGCTCCGATGATACAACATGACGGGGCTGTTCTTTGGGCCTTCAATACACAAGGTGATGCTGAGGTTCCTGAACTTCAAGCCATCACCATTGAGGATTGTTCCGAGTGCACAACCCGACTGGACCCGTGGCGAGACCACCGCTTTAGAGACCCACTGGGCCTTGGTGATGACCGTCCCTTCCTCATTGAAGGGACACCGGGTTCGATTTCAGTCACTTCACCCTCACAAAATCATACAGAACTGTGCGTTGTCTACGAAACCGTAGGGCTTCTCGAAGGCATTTACCTGAAGAGCGAGAGTGGACTCATACGCCCCTTCCAGACCCTTAACAAACATGCTGGATACCATCGCCATTGCATGGACCTTATGGATGACCAGCCCATTCAAGAACTCAATATTGAATGGGAAGCAACTCAGCCTTCTGGGTGGATTAATCCCCTTGGCCTATCGGGGAGAGACAGTGTCATGTTCGACAATACAGGCGTGCGTCTTCATTGGTTGGAATGGAGCATGAATTGAGAGGAAGTTCAATGAGTGAGAACCAACGAGAACCTCTCATGAATCGCCTTGTCGTGCTGCTACCGGTGCTCAATGAGGCGTTGGGCCTTGAATGGGTACTTGAGCGACTGCCGATAAAAGAACTTCACGACCAAGGATTCGAGACCGCAGTGTTGGTCATGGACGGCCACAGCACCGATGGCACACATAAAGTCGCAGAACAATTTGATGTCCTTTTCATGGAGCAAGATGAAACCGGCAAGGGTACGGCCATCCGTCACGGATTTCGAGAAACCATAGCAATGGGAGCTGATGTTGTGGTGATGTTGGACGCTGACGGAACCTACCGCCCCTCGGAAATGTTGGATTTGCTCAAAGGGCTTGAAAACGCAGATGTTGTCATCGGAGACCGCCTCAATGGGGCGATTTCCGCCGACGCCATGACACGATTCAATTTCGTTGGAAATCATCTTCTGACCTGGTTCGCCACTGCTCTTTATGGAGTCACATCCAACGATGTTTGTTCAGGCTATTGGGCATTTTCTCGCAAAGCGGTCGACCAACTGATGCTCAACAGCGTCTCTTTTGAGATCGAAGCCGAAATGTTTGCGTCCATGATCCATCAAGAACTTTCATTCAAATACAAACCGATATCCTACTCCGCACGAATTGGGGAAGCAAAACTTGGCTCTACCGCAGATGGCTGGAAGATTCTCCGAAAACTGGTCACCCGCCGTATCTTCCCCGACCCCTTAATGTGAGTCAAGCCAAGTCCTCAAAGACCAACACCGTCTCGGCGGGTCATGGACCGTCTCAAAACCGTGGTTTTGGGCGCTAGTGGCTTGGTCGCTCAACGTTTACAACAGCGTCTCCATCAACATCCGTGGTTTGAATTGAGTGCAATCGCTGGTAAAAGTGAGCGGCAAGGCGAGATGTTGGACAGCATCCCGTGGAGACTGAATGAGGAAAGACCATCGTTTGGGCCGCTGAAGATTGAGGACGTCCATAATACCGAATTGCCTAAGAAACTCTACGATGCAGGAATCCGAGTGGCTTTTTCTGCCCTTCCTTCAGAACACGCTGTTGATGTTGAACCGATGTGGGCACAGTCAGGGATCACCGTTTTTTCTAACGCGAGTTCTTACCGCCAAGCCGATGGCGTTCCTTTGGTCATTCCTGAGATCAATCCGAACGCATTAACGCAAATTGGAACGATCGGATATCCCTTGGTATGTGCCACAAATTGCACGCTGCTGCCCATTATCATGCCCCTCACGCCAATGCACCAATCGTTTGGGCTGCGTTCTTTTTCGGTGCGAACCGAGCAAGCGCTTTCAGGTGGAGGATACCGCTTACTCGACCATCAAGAGGGGAATTTGGATCCCTTAGAGCAGGAAATCCCCGGGGAGGCCATCAAAACAGAAGCCGAATTCCGCCGAATATTGGATTGGGACGGGACTGCAGAGATCGCTTGCAAGCGCGTGGAGCGAAAAGACGGCCACCATGTTTCAGTCAAGGCTGTATTCGAGAACGAGATGACCTTGGACGACATCCATCAATGCCTCCATCAGTGGAACGCTTTGAACGCCAACAATGAACACCCAAGCGCACCCTATTCCCCACTCATGTTCCCGTCTGCCCTTGATGTGAAGAGCCACCTTTTCGGGGACGGGATGGCGTTCGAAGATGCACCCAACCCTGCAAAGAATCTCAAGACGGGGATGGCCATTGTCGTTGCTTCAATCGAGTGCCTGGACTCACGTACTGTGACGTTTGAAGCTTATTCCCACAATACCATTCGTGGGGCTGCAGGAGGCGTGGTTTATCTTGCAGAGCTCGCATATACCATGCATTTGTTGGGAAACGGTAGCAGTTAACCCGCATGGCTAAAGGGTGGAACCGCTCCCTTTCATTCGGTGCGAGCATGGGTATTACCGCAATGATTCCTGACACGACCATCGGCCAACTTACCCAAGAAGCAGGCAAGCGATGGGGCGAAATCTGGGACGTCAACGCCGCACGCATCTGCATCATGCTCCTGTGCCCTCGTAAAGAGCGCAAAATGATGGAACTCCATGGTGATATGGTCGACCACGGCCAACCGGTCATGGCCTCGTTCCACCGCCCTCGGGCAGAAGCACCACTCCTTGAAGAACAAGGATTTGACACGCGGGCGGCATCGTTCCAATTTGTCGACCTGGCAACGGCTGACCTCGGGTTATGGATGCAACATTTGGTCACCAATGAAGGGTGGTTACGAGGTTCCATTCAAATTTCGTCTGTTCCGTTTTCAGTAGGACTGCCGACACAACGACCTTTTGAGACCATCAAGACGTTGTACTTCAGGCATCCTTCATTGCCCCCATTGGAACATTATTTTCTCCCATTCCCACCGGATTCACTCCCCGGGAAATGCTTTGTGAGTTTGCCGCGACGTGCTGCAGCTGAAATGGCGAGGCAACAAGCAGAAGTGCTCGGCGTGGGAAGGCTCGAAAAACCAAAGCCTGAGCCTGTGCCAGAACCGGCACCTCCTGTGGAACCTGAACCGGAGCCTGCGGTTGAATCCGAGCCCGAAGATGTGGTTCAGGATGCACCTGTTGAAATCGAAACTCCAAAGGCAGAACCTGCCCCATCAGTACCCCTCCCACCGAGTTCCGCACCAAGTCCTGCGATGGAATCCACATCCACTGAACTCCCAACTCCTATGGCTTCGTCAGAGGATGCACCGCAGGAACTACCACCCGTTAAGCAAGTGGAACTTCCGGAACCTGAACCGGAAGTTAATTCACAATCCGAGCTGGAGATTGAACTCCGTGCCTTCTTCCAAGAACTGATTGAAGCAGGTGTTGAACCGTCATCGTTCATGGACGACCATCGCTGGGAAGATTTGAGCGAACGTGCTCTTGCAGAAGGTCTTGAGACATGGCCGGTCCTACTGGAAATGACCGCCATGGGCTGATAAAGTTAAAATCTAAGAGACGAGAGGAAAGGCTGGGTAACGAAATGGGATTCTGTATCAACTGCGGACAACAACACGCTGATGGAACCCGTTTCTGCCGGTTTTGTGGCAACCAACAGCCCGGTGAGCCTTTGCTCCAACGACTTCGCATCGAAGCACAACAGATTCATGCCATGCGTTTGCAAATGCAGGCACAGCAGCAAAACAATCAGTATCAGCAGCAACCTCGCTGGTGAAGCGAATGCGCCCCAAACACTTGGCCATTCAATTGTCAAAACTTCAGCCTCATCCCTGTTTGGACGTACAACTGGAACAATACGCAACTGAAGGCGACCTCGCATCGTATTGGATGTTGGCCGTAGACCAACTTGATGAACTTGAAGGCAAAACGGTTCTTGACCTTGGGGCTGGAAACGGTGTATTGGGAATTGCGTGCCTTCTGCTGGGTGCTAAGCACGTTCATTTCGTTGAATGCGATGATGCCGCCCTTGAAGTGCTACGGTTTAACTTGAAATCAAGTTACAATGAAGAATCATGGACCATCCACTCAATGCGAATTGGGAGGGACGATTGGACCGTTCCTGAAACGGACCTCATCGTTATGAACCCGCCATGGGGCGTTCAAATGGCCAAAGCAGATCGCCCGTTTATTGAGGCCGCATTGAGCACCCATTGCACTGCAATTCATCTCCTCCACAGCCGAAGTTCCAAGCACATTGGGGGCATGGTTCGAGACGCTGGATGGAAGTACGAACACGTGATTGCAACCACGTTCAGATTGCCTGCACAATACGGACATCATTCAAAGCGCTCAAGTGATACTGAGGTCCTCTGTTGGCGAATCCATCGACGAGGAGATGCCCGTTTGCCTGCCGAAGAAGACCAGTAGGACTGGGAGGGGGGTTGAAAAGGAGGGAGTCCCCGCCTTCAATTAGCGAAACGGCGTGCGACCCAACTCGGGCCATGTCCGCTAAAGGAATGATAGACATGACGGCGAGCCTCGTCACCCCAGGAAGCATCATTGGCCAAGAAGGTCAACACACCACCGGTGAAGGTACAGCACTTCACGACGGAAACATTATCGCAACCGTGATCGGTTCAGTCCATGTTGAAGACGGTTTGATCTCGGTTGGAGCCAGCAAAACGATTGTTGAACCCAAAATTGGTGACACCGTACTTTGTGAAGTCACCAAGCTTAACGAAAAGAACGGGGAAGCTATGATTCATGTGATCGAGGGTCAACAAGGCTCCATTCAACCGCAACACCTCTACGGACAGTTCTACGTAACTGGACTTGTCGACCGATTCATGCATCAAACATCTGATGCTCTTCGACGAAGAGATATTTGCCGTGCTCTTGTCAAGGAAGTAACCCCCGTTGTCCGTTTGGATTTCCGAGACCGAAATGATTGCGGCGTTCTTCACGCCATCTGCCCGCCATGCGGCGACACGCTCACCCTCCACCAAGACGGCGACTGGAACATGCTCTGCCCCACCTGTGGATCTCAATCTTACCGAGCACTTGCCGATAACTACGGTGCTGGATGGGCGGAACTCGAACAAGGGGCGAGTGCCATGAACAACTCCGGAAAGCGCTGGGGTGCAGAAGCAGAAGCTATGTTTGCACGTGGACCTGCTGGCCGAGCAACCTTCATTGCAGCCGATGTCCGTGAGGACGGGCGTGAGCGTACATACTTCCGTTTCGAAGGCATGGGTGGAGGCCGTGGTGGCCGACAAAAAGCGGCACCTGGAACTCGATTGTTCGTAGGCGGTCTACCTCGTGAAGTTGGAACCGAAGAACTGCGCGCACTCTTCGCAAAGCACGGTGAGATGACCGATTGTATTGTCTTGGTTGATGACGCCGGTGCGAACCGCGGATTTGGATTCGTCACCTACGGCAGCAAGGCCATGGCCGATGCAGCCGCATCAGCACTTGATGGCCATCGAATCAACGGACGACGTATTGGAGTTCGTGACGCCGATAGCGATGATAAAAAGAAGAAGAAAGGTGGACGAAGAGACCCCGAAGGACTCAAACTTTACATCGGAAACCTGCCCTTTACTGCGACTCAAGAGCAACTGACCACGATGGTCGGTGCTCATGCAACGGTCAATGAAGTCGTCATGGCTACGGACCCAGCGGGTAAATCCAAAGGATTCGGCTTTGCATTCATCAAGGATATGGACAAAGGAGAAGCCGTTGTCAAGGCACTGAACGGAATGGAACTCGAAGGACGTAAAATCAAGGTCGACATCGCCAAAGCCAAAGCAGGCAAAGGTGGAAAGGATGGCCGAGGACCAAAGTCTGGCGATAGCGGTGGAGGCAAATCTTCACGTGAACTCCAAGCCATTCGTGAAGAGGAAGAAGGCGGAAAGAAGCGAAAGCGACGTCCTCGACCGAAGAAGGATTGAAGTCCAGTCTACTTCCCACCTCAATCATGGATAGCCACGATTCGCCCGGATGGCTTGTCCTTGACGGCTACGAAGATGAACCCGCTGCATTTGGCGTACCGCCATATGTTGGATTCCATATACGCTATCTATGCGGAGTCCTTGAACAACGAGGAATCCCTTACACTTACATGACGGTAGACCGTTGGCGACAATGGATCAAAAAGGACGGTGAGGCTGTCCAGAAGTGGATGAAAGATGTTGAAGGTGTTGCTTGTATTGCCGGTGCGGTCGTCCCCGGCCGATACCTTAGAGGAACACCCATCTCACTCAACGAGACTCAACAACTCATTCGGATGATTCCGGGAGGCATTCCTGGTTTGTTTGGAGGGTGGGCGATTCGTGGGTGGCGTCAGCAAGGCTGGAACCCTCTACGGCCAAATCTCTTTCTGGCGGTGCAAGATACAGACGCAACACTGGATGGATTTCTCAAAAACGGCGAGTGGAAGCATGCCCGAAGAACGGCGCAGCAATGGACTGCTTGGGCCCAAGCCGGAGCAAGCAGCAAAGCAGTCCTTCACCATCCAGATTTGGGAACAGAGGAACAACCTGGTCCGCTCACCTATGAAGTCGAGGTGTACCAAGGGTGTGTACGCTACAAGCGTGGTTGTAAATTTTGCATTGAGCCAAAGAAAGGAGTCCCCATATGGCGCACTCCTGAAGACATCATTGAGGAAGTCCGCATTGCCCATGACGCTGGCGTCCACCATGTTCGTCTTGGTGGAATGACCGATACGTACACGTACATGGCAGAAGGTGTGAAAGAACTCGAATATCCAGTCCCGAATCCCGAACCAATTGCGAAATTGCTTCACGGGCTAAGAGAAGATGAACGGTTGGGGATTCTCCACACAGACAATGGAAACCCGTCCATCATTGCGGAGAATATTGAGGAATCTGAGGCCATTACCAAAACGCTTGTGGAAACCCTTTCTGATGGGGCGGTCCTCTCGTTCGGTTTGGAATCAGCGGACCCGAGCGTTCACGAAGCGAATTGGCTCAACTGTGACCCCCACCAATTGAAATCAGCAATCCGCCTCATCAATAAATACGGCCGTGAGCGTGGAGCACGAGGATTGCCCAAATTACTACCTGGATTGAATTTTATTGCTGGCCTGAACGGCGAAACTGAACAAACCTACGACATGAATCTGAACCTGCTCCAAGAGATTCGTGAAGAGGGGCTCATGCTCCGCCGAATCAACATACGACAGGTCGAAGGAGAGGGATTTCAAGAGATTCCGCAACAGGCATTCAATCGCTTCAAAGAAACCTGCAGAGATACCATCGACAAACCACTGCTGAAAGAGTTGTTCCCGCTTGGAAGCATCCTTCGAGACGTTCACTGGGAAACTCATGACGGCAGAACCCGTTTGCCCGTTCATGAAACCGAGGCTCACACATCTTCTACAATACACGGTAAACCCGGAATCACATTTGGCAGACAAATAGGAGCCTATCCGATCCTCATCGGAGTCGAATACAAGATTCCACTTGAAACTCAATCCAACGTTATCGTCACCGGTCACGGTGCACGCTCGATTACGGGGGTTGAAATTGGGCTCGACCTAAGTACGGCAACCGAGAAACAACTCAGTGCAATACCTGGAATCGGCAGCAAAACCGCTTGGAACCTCATTTCAAAGCGGGCCAGGGCCATGAGGAAAATGAATACTTCAGCCCCCTATCAAAGTGCTGAAATGTGGTTCGAGGATACGGGAATCCAGTGGGATGAAAAGTTTCAAACTTACTTTGATGAACGTGAATGAGCAAGAGCTAGAGATGGTTTTAATGCCTTCTCGTAACAAAAAATGATGCAAAACAAACAAAAGGCCGAAAGCCTTGGCCATACCATGCAGAAGAAATCAGTCATTGTATTCACCGTTCTTTTTTTGGTTCAGGCAATGGCCGCAGGCCTCGCAGTAATTCCTGCACAACCAAACACCGAAACCTGGCAGGGCCCTGTTCTTGAATCAGGGGCGCGCTCAACCGGTGTGCTCACCGATTCCCAGCAACAATCCATGCTGTACAACCAAAGTTACAACGGCAGCAATGACAACGACGGTGATGGAGTCGTAAACAGCCTTGATTCCGATGACGATAACGATTGTATTCCTGATTCAAACGACACCTCACCGTACGATTTTGATGGCGATGGCATCAACGATGAATCAGACATCGATGATGATGGAGACGGATTAAATGACTCCTTGGAAGTGAGTGATTCAAACGCCTCAACCAACATCTACGACGCCGACAATGACGGCAACCACGACTGTGCGTTCTTCGCTGGTGGAAATTCAAGCAGTGGTAATACCGGTGGAAACAACACCGGCGGCAACAATACTGGTGGCGGCAACACTTCTTGCAACACAACAACAGGTCCATTTTACAACTTAACTTTGGATAAACTGATCTATGAACCAACCGACAGTATCAATGCTGCATTCAATTTCTTTTGCATGGATTACAAAGCTGGAATTTACACCGGAGTCTCATATTGGGTATATGGGCCATCAGGCATGATTAGCAGCACCTTTTATGTCCATAATACGAGCACGAATCACAACTTCTGGGACCTCGACAACCGTAGCAACAATTTCTCTGAAACCTCATGGTTGATTCCGACGGGCAGCGGCAACATGGCCCTCGGCAATTACTACATTTATTCTGAACTATGGGACAACAACACACATGTTGACACGGCAAATGTTAGCTTTACAGTATCGAATTCATCATCCGGCGGCAGCAATACCGGATGCGGATACGACACAAATTTCGCTTCATTACTCGCACATGGCCCGAACTATGGAACTGAAAACCATACCTTTGTGAACTCAATGTATGTTCAATGTGAAATCCTCAACGCCACCATGACCCTCGATTATTGGATTTACGACCTCAACAATAACACCATTGATAGTGGAAATCAATCATGGGTTGGCACAACCAATACTTCAAACTACAACTGGACCGTAAATGGTCTGAACGCTGGAAATTACACATTCCATGTTGACCTCTATGTCAACAACTCTTGGGTCACCAGCGATAATCACCAGTTTATGATTCTGGCTAACAACAGTGGCGGTAACAACACTAATGAATATGTAGAGATCGACCATTCTGGTTATGCCTGGGAAACTTCCAACATGGTTGGGGTTTGGTATTCAGGTACTGACGTGTACGTTGAATTTACCAGCGGAAACCTAGTGATTGGTGAAAATTATCAACTGATTTGGAACTTGTCAGATTCAGGTAACAATGTTGATGTCTATGGCTCTGGTAATTTCTTATGGAATGCCTCCTTCACGACGAGCCAAGAAAATAGCACAATAAGCGGATTAGCAGATGGGATATATTATTTCCATGCAACATTGGTGAACCAAGGTTATCATATTGCTTGGGACACTACTATGATTCAGATGGGCAACAACACTGGCGGTAACAACACCGGTGGCAACAACACCGGCGGCAACAACACCGGGGGCAACAACACCGGCGGTAACAACACCGGCGGCAACAACACCGGCGGCAACAACACTGGTGGAAACAACAGTAATCCTTGCGGCAGTGATCTCAACTATTCCACAGTCATGGTAGGCGCTTACCAACAGATTACCCCTATTTTGTATGAGAATGATACCTTCACTGGCAGGTACCGCCCTAATTGTGCGCTGAACGAGATGAATCACTCATTCACAGGGCATCTCCAGGGCCCGAATGCAAGTGATTACTCTAACTTCTCAGTTGATATCTACTTAGCTGGAGCCCAATCAGGGATTCCATTCCAATATCAATCATGGTCGAACTTGGAGGTTGGCATGTACAGTTTCTATGTAGAATGGAACCTCAACCAGAGTGGAGTACAAACCTTCGTTGATGAGAATTGGTTCAATTTTACCGTCATTGCGAACAACTCGAATTCACCCGGTTCAAGCCAGAGCAATCCACTTATGCCGTTCAATTGTTCTGACATAAACTGGAATGCATCTGGCTTAACCCTTCAAGATTGTCTAAACAATCAAGATGCATTTTGGTTTGTGTTCAACAATACCGGAGGTACCTTCTGGATTGACCCAGTCGTCGCTATTGGATACGACTACGTTGTATGGAGTGGCCCTAACATCAGGTCCGTGACCCTCCCTACGGGTTATGGAGATGACATCTACGACCTCTACATGTGGAACGTTACTGAATGGTATGACACAGGAGTGAATATCGATGGTGGCGAGACGTACACCTTCACAGAAAAGTTCGGTGTGGACCGAATATCAATTCGTGGAATAGAAGCCTCAGAAGAACTCGACCCCAACAATGCAACAGCCTTTGTGACCGGGCTGAGTTTCACCAGCACCAACGAGGTCACGATGACCATGACTCCGGTAACTGTGAATTATACGTCCAACAACACTGGCGGCAACAACACCGGCGGCAACAACACTGGTGGAAACAACACCGGCGGCAACAACACCGGCGGCAACAACACTGGCGGCAACAACACCGACGGCAACAACACCGTGACACCAAATACTGCACCAAGCGTCACAGATGTCTCAATTTCTCCCGTCTTAACCACGGCAGATGACGAGCTGACATGCACCTATACCGTGTTTGATATGGACGGCGATTTAACGACGACAACCGTAACATGGTCGGTCAATGGGAACATTATTCTGACGGGTTCGGATTCATTGACTGGAGGATTTTCAGTTGGCGATGATGTATCGTGCTCAGTTACCGCTACCGACGGCCAACAACCGAGCATTGCGGCGTCCGCATCCACGGTCATCTTACCGGTTCCAAATGTGGATTCGGATGATGGAGAAGGTCTTCCAGCAATTGGAACGATTGGAACCATGGCTGCCATCGCTGCAGGTGTCTTCGCTTCACGTCGCAAGGACGATTGAGTGGAAAACATCCAATGCGAGGGTTGGCGATGAAGACGGTTGGCCTGTTGAAAGAAGCCGCATTGCGTTTGTCCAAGATTTGTGATGGTGCGATTTTAGAACTTGAGAAGACTGAAAAAGTCGCTCATGCAACCAACCCACTCGACTATGCTTGGCCCCATCACGAACAATACTTGGAGAAATGGGGCGGACTTGGGGCGAAGACCTTGCTTCTTGGAATGAATCCCGGTCCATGGGGTATGGCTCAAACCGGTGTTCCGTTCGGGGCCACTGGCGTTGCTGTTGATTTTCTGAAGATTCAATCACGCCCACTACAGACTCCGTTGAATGCTCACCCTAAGCGGCCCATCGTTGGAATGAGTCTCGAGCGACAAGAAGTATCAGGTACACGCCTATGGAATTTGATGGCGGAACATTACGGCTCTCCAGAGGAGGCATTTGCCAGTATCTTCGTCGTCAACCATTGCCCCTTGCTCCTTTTGGGAGGACGTGGACAAAACATCACTCCAGATAACATCCCTGCATCGGTAGTTGAACCAATTTTGGAAGCCTGTGATGAACACCTCCAAGAGGTGGTTGAAGCAATGAACATTACTCGAATCATCGGCGTTGGAAAATATGCAGAAAAGAGGGCAAGGAAGGCTTTTTCGGCTGGTAAATCGGGTCTCGGAGTCACCGCATCTGGGCGAGAGATCACCATCACAACATGCTGGCATCCAAGTCCTGCAAGCCCGCTGGCAAACCGTAACAATGGAGCGGATTGGAAAATGAACGTCATCGCCGTTCTTGAAGAAATGCAGGCGTAGTCTTCAAATGCTTAATTGTTCAGTGGGGACGCATGGAACCTCATCAACTCGCATGGGACCGACAGCCGAACGACCGACAATGGAAGGTGCCTGAGGGGGATGACCCTCGGACACTTTACCAAATGCTGATGACCAGCGTGGACCGATTTGGAGACCTGCCTTGCTTTGGATACATCCCCGAAAAAGACATGCCTCGCGTCCATCTTGACTACAAGACCTTTGGTAGCCTCTCTACTGCAGTTGGTAAGCAACTTGCGTCTGTCGGCGTCCAAGCCGGAGACCGTGTAGCACTCATCCTGAACAACTCCGTTGAATGGGCGGCCTTAGCCTACGGAGCCAACGGAATCGGTGCTGCATATACCGCCATGTACACCCACCAACACGGCCAAGAATGGGCGTTTATCTTGAACGATTCTACTCCTTCGTTGCTCGCCGTTGCAGATACCACGGTGCTTGACAAACTGGTCGCCAATATGCCGGCCGATGCATCAAAGTGGCCATCGTGTGGAATTCTCCTCTTGGGTGATGAAGAAGCCAATGAACTGCCTCCTGAAGGAGTCACAGTCCATGCATGGAACGATTTCGTCGCAGCGGGCCGAGAGGCCCCTGACTTCGAAATTGCAGACGATCCGTTTGCATTGAACACGCTCATTTACACATCAGGTACAACTGGAAACCCAAAGGGAGTCATGCTCTCCAATTGGAACACGCTGTCCAACATTTTGTGTGTTCAATCTGCCTTCACCATCTATGTCGGTGACAAAAACGCTGCGTTCTTGCCGTGGGCGCACTCTTTTGGTTCAACCTTTGACTTGCACTGGATGATTCGCTGTGGCGTCCACATCAACCTCATTTCTGACTTGACGCGTATCGCTGACGAATGCATCGAGATCAAACCTGCTGTTTTGCTCGCCGTACCTCGCGTTTGGAACAAATTCTACGACCGAGTGAACGCTCAATTTGCGAGTGCAACTGGGCTGAAGAAGGTCTTCGTTAACAAGGCTCAAAAAGCCTCTGCCAAGCGAATTGCTAAGGCTGGCGTTCAATGCGACGCTGTCGCTCCAACCAAATTCTTTGACAAACTGTGGGACAAACTCGTTTGGTCCAAGGTCCGCGCCCGATTTGGAGGCAACATTCGATTCTGTATGTCAGGTGCTGCTGCACTCTCACCAGATGTTGCAGCCTTTATCCAACAGGTTGGATTCAGCTGCTACGAAGGATACGGCCTTACCGAGACCTCACCGCTTGTTTCCGCAAACGGATGGTCTGGACCTGGTACAAGCAAACTCAACACCGTTGGCCGAGTGGCTAACGGCGTTACCGTGACCATCGATACCGATGCATGGGACGACCCAGACCGACCTGACGAAGGAGAAATCATCGTCACCGGGCCCAACGTCATGATGGGATACTGGAACAACGAGGAAGCCACGAAGGAAGTTATCATTGAACCGGGTACATTCCGTACCGGTGACTTGGGTAAACTCACCGACGGTTATCTTTCAATTACCGGACGTGTCAAGTCTCAATTCAAGTTGGAAAACGGCAAGTACGTCTCTCCTTCATCCCTTGAAGAGACGATCAAACTCAACCCACTCATCGAACAATGTGTGCTTGACGGACGTAACATGCTCAACACCTTCCTCGTGGCTCACCCGAACATGGAAGCGCTTCGTGTTGCGCTCAAGGGTGCGGGAATCTCAGCATCCGGTGATGACGCAGCAGTTTGCGCTGATCCTAAGGTTCGTGAATTCCTGTTGACTAACCTCAAGAAGAACAACATGATTGCTCCAGATTGGAAAGGATATGAAGTTGCTCGTACCCTCATTCTTGATCCCGAGGAATGGACCACGGACAACGAGATGTTGACGCCGTCCATGAAGGTCAAACTACGAAACCTGTTGGCCAAGTATGACGATGAGATTCAAGCCATCGCTTGACGTTCATTTATCTTGTTTGAGGAGAGATGGGTATCCACAACCGATAAACAATACTTTTCGTCATGTGCGTGGCATTAATTCTGTCCATAGCAGGATGCGTCAATCCACTGTCTAAAGAGGATGCGCAAGTTGGAATGGAAATCGACGACTTGTACTACTTTCAGTATTCTTTTGCAATTGACCTTCAGATAAAAGAAGGGAACAACGTCACTTTAGAAACTGTATCGATATCACCATGCGATCAGGAACCATTCATCGGCTGTATTGACCAGATTCAAAATGGACAAGCTTTCGTCTTTGATGTTCCAGCAGAAGCGTCATCTTCTGACGGAGTTTGGTTTGATGATGCATCCTTTGAGTCACCTGTGTTCCATTTCTTTGAAACAAAGGACCTCACTACAGGAGTTATATTCACTGAACAGGGTATTGCGTTTTCTCTCGCAACACAATACAACTTCAATGAGACAAAGGCAAATGAGATGAATATCACAGATGTTAACGACGATGGAAAATTGCAAATGTGCTTCATCGGACTTAACAAAGAACTGTCAAGTCATCATGCTCTCTTTGTTGACCAAGGAACTGACAATCAAACTCAAGAAGAAGAGCGTAATTTACTCATCCAGCGCTACGATTCCTATCTTAATTTGTTTGAAGAAAAAGGAGTGCTGGATGTCTACAACCATTACTGTGAGGCGGACCAATCTCTCGGATTATTCGCACTGGACTTGTGAAATCTTGATGCTGAATTTTTCGTGACGGTTGAGGACGGTATCGCTGAAGAAACCGTTTGAGTCAATAGACATGGCGTTTTGCGAGTGACATGAAACCAACAGATGAGCAAGCAGGTGCGTGGACTGAAGCCTTTGAATCGGGCAAGTTTGTCCGAAAAACAAGTGAATTTCGCGACCATATCGTCAACGACGGCCCCTTTGATGTTGAAAGCGGACGGTACCACCTCTACGTATCTCACGCTTGCCCGTGGGCTCATCGGACGCTCATCACTCGAACCTTGCTTGGCCTGGAAGATGACATCAGCGTAGATATTGTGGATTGGCGTATGAACAGTGATGGTTCCTGGTCGTTCAACGATGAAGAAGAGGGAGCCACTGCAGATACCATCAACGGTGAATCAAGTCTTGAAGGCATATACAACCGAGCATTCCAGGGATGGAATGAAAGTCAACGAATCGGAACCGTTCCCGTATTGTGGGACCGTAAACACAGTACCATTGTCAACAACGAGAGCCGTGAAATTGTTCGGATGTTCGATTCGTTTGCACAAGCAGGCATGGGAAACGGAACATCACTTTCGCCTGTGGAACTGCGTGAAGCGATTGACGCCATGATCGATGCAAACTACGAACCCGTGAACAATGGCGTCTACAAATCTGGCTTCGCACGCACACAATCAGCATACGATGAAGCGGTTACCGCACTGTTTGCCCGCTTGGACGAGTTAGAAATTCATCTTGAGGGAAGAGAGTGGTTGGTCGGAGAAGGCGTTGGTCAACTGACTGAAGCAGACATTTGCCTCTTCCCAACACTTGCAAGGTTTGATTTGGTCTATGTTGTTCATTTCAAGTGCAATTTGCGTAGAATCATCGATTACCCAAACCTTCAGGCATTTGTTGAGCGGATGATTGACCAACCTGGTGTTCGGGAAACCTGTCACTGGCATCACATCAAGGCCCACTATTTCTGGTCCCATCAGAACATCAACACCTTCCGAATCATTCCACTCGGGCCACTTGAAGGCGCACACACGAGGTAACTTGAGTGACCTAAGGCCCCCAGAAGTGGAGAATATGCTGGTTCTGCCCAACCAAACGATGGACGAGTTCAGACTTCTGAAATCTCGTCTTCTGCAAGGGGCGGAAGACCCTTCTTGGCACGAACGTAATCGGTGTAATTCCCGTAGTAAACCTTGACGTTTCCACCGTCAACTTCCCAAATGCGATTGACGACTTGGTCCAGGAACCAACGGTCGTGAGATACGGTAATGAGTGACCCGGTATAGTTAACGAGTGCTTCTTCCAACGTGTCTTTGGAATCCATGTCCAAGTGATTGGTCGGTTCGTCCATCAACAACAGGTTGTTCTGTTCAAGCAGGAGTTTCAGAAGAGCCACACGGGCTCGTTCTCCACCAGAAAGTTGAGAGAGCTTGGTCGTCACCTGCTCGCCTGAGAATTGGAAACGACCCAAAGCAGCACGTATGTCACCGTATTGAAAATCCGGGCGTAGTTTCTCAATTTGTTCAACCGGGCTGAGGTTGAAATCAAGGGTGGCGTGGTCTTGGTGGAAGTATCCGATTTCACATCCTGGGGCCAAATCGAAAGAGCCGCTGTCGAGTTTCAAATCTCCGTTGATAATTTTCAGCAAGGTGGTTTTGCCTTGTCCGTTCCCGCCGACAATCCCGATGCGGTCGCCCTTACGAACTTCCAGTGATTGCTTCTTGAGAATGGGTCGTTCAAGACCTTCAAACGTCATGGTTCCGTCTTCAATCATCAAGACGTCCATGCTTCCCTTATCGGTTGCCTCGAGTGAAAACACGAGGTTCTTGCGCTTCTTGGGCATGCGGGCTCTGAGCGCTTTGAGTTCTTGTTGCATGCGTTCAATCATCTTGTGCTTAGCAGAAATTGACTTGTCATACTTGTTGGCCCGCTTCATTTGTGATAACGCACCCATTGTGGATTGAATCTTCTTTTCAATGGTATTGATCATATCACCAAGAGATGCCTCACTGGCCTCTTTTTGCTTCAAGAATTGTGAATAGTTGCCCTTCCATGGCCAGGCACGAAGGTTGTCAACTTCCACAATACGAGTGCACACTTGGTCCAAGAAATAACGGTCGTGAGACACAATCAATTGTGCGCCTTTGAACGTGCGCATGAAGTCTTCCAACCATTCAGTGGTTTGAATGTCCAAGTGGTTGGTCGGCTCGTCGAGGAAGATGACGTCAATGCCGTTGAGTCCAACCAATTGACGAGCGAGAGCGAGTTTGGCTTGCTCTCCACCTGAGAGTTTGTTCACAGCCATATCCATTGGGTGCTTGTCAAGACCGAGCCGTTCAAGAATACCTTTGGCGATTCCAGCAACGTTACCACCGCCACTGGCAGCAAGCGTCTGTTGGAGTTGAGTATAATGTTCCATAACCGGTTCCCAATCGCCTTCGTAAAACGCAGGGTCGATCATGCGGGCTTCAATAGCAGCGATTTCATCTTCCAGTTCTTGGAATTGGCGTCCTTTGCGACCGAGTTCCTCCTCAATGGTCGAATCGGATTCAAGGTCCCGAATTTGAGTGAGGTAAGCAATACGAATCCCGGGTGCAAATTCAATGTCTCCCGTGTCCTGCTTTTGTTCGCTGATGGTGTTCAAGAGCGTCGTCTTTCCAGCACCGTTGTGTCCGACGATACCAATGCGGTCACCGTCGTTGACTTTGAGGTTGATATCGCGCAGAACATCAACGGCACCAAAGGCGCGGTCTACCGCCTCGACGTTGATGAGTTCACGAACCATGAGTCTCCCTAATTATGGCGCCGAGTCCCCTGTTGATAAATAAGCCCCCATGTGAAATGAGCCTTGGAGGTTTAAACGCAGGGTTTCATTAAGGAGAAGGTTGAATAAGAACCATGGCCAAAATCTCACAAACTGCTCTTGCTGTAACCGTACTGCTTCTGATTATGAGCCTCCCCCCACCCCACCAATCACTGGAAGAAAAAGAGTCACCCTTGTTCGTAACTCAGGCCTCTGATATGATTGCCGACTTCTCGCTAAACGTAGCTTCCAGCACGAAGGTCGTGGACATCGACCACGTCGGGCAAACCTATGTCGTTGCTGTGAGCCACGATGGTTCTGGTTCTGTTGGGGCCTTCGCTTGGACTGGACAACCTGCCGGCGGAGCCTTGTTGACCTTAGCACACAACGGTACGGTTGTTGACACGGCCTTTACAACAATCGCTCCTTTTGAGATGCGAGCTTCTTCAACCATAATCGTGACGTTAACGAATCATACTCAAAACGGAGTTGTCCTACAGGCTTACGATGAACAACTCAGTTTAATCAACGCTAAAACTCTACAATCCAGCACAACTGGGGGAGGGGTCGGGGACCTCATCACGTATGCAATGGATGTCGCTGGTGGAGACATTTACGCCACCTTTGGATGCCCCAACGGACAACTGATTTTCATGAGTCAAACATGTTCAACCGGCACAGACCGTTACTCTCTTATCACGGTCTCATGGAATGCTACAACCAATGCTTTGAGCACTACCGCTGTAGCAAAGTGGTTTTCTCCCGAATCCACTTGGATGAACTATCTGCCTGCCGAAACAGGAGGCGGATTCACCACCATTGGGCCGAACCCTGCGTGCCCTCAATCCCTCTACGCCCACAGCCAGGGCATTGAAAGCATGGCTAACGCGCATTGTGAACGCCGTCAGCAAACCACAGCACAGCACGCTTCATCCTTACTCGGATCCACCTCATCGTGGAGTGCAACCGGTGGAGATGCAATGACCCTGTCCATGGGTTTGGCCTTCTCATCGTACAGCCTTGCAACATCTACGGAGAGTTTCGACGGAGATGTCTTGGCTTTTGTTGATTGCAATTCTGGCATTGATATTGAAGTTGAAACTGCCCACTACGGCAGCCACAGTGCTCTCTTTATCCAGGGTTGGACGGGTGGAGGAAATCAAGAATGTTCTCTTATTGAGCATGAAGCTGCAGACGCAGGAGATACCAGTCGAGAAGTTACGACCTTCAAAGGAAGGAATGCAAACATGGGCCTGCTGGGCACCAGTGACTTTTCCGGCGGAATCGCCGTCAAATCCAGCCGTGACCTTCTCAGCATGGCAGCCACCAGCACCCCAAACACGGGTTATGCTGCTGTATGTCACACAGGTAGTCTGACCAACGACAACGCTGCCATCAAAGTCGGAGGACAAAATGAACAAATTTCTGTGATCGCATGGCAGGGAGCCACCATCATCAACGTCACTTCACACAATGTCAACAGCGGATGCCCTGAGGCTTTGACTGCGGGAATGGGTGAACTGCTGATGCTCCAAAATGACGGCATTCTGCAGACATTGACCTTCTTTGGCCTCGACGCTGATGGAGATGGCTACGGCGCCTCAACTGATTCGTTCCCCAATGATGCCGACCAGTGGAGCGACCAAGATGGGGACGGCTACGGCGACAATGGCGGATTTTCAAACAGTGATGATTGTCCTTTTTCCCCTGGACCATCAACACTCGGTCGTCAAGGCTGCACCGACATTGATCTTGATGGATGGGCAGATGATTCCGATGGATTCCCTCACGATTCCACTCAGTGGGCTGATGAAGATGGTGACGGATACGGGGACAACGAAACTGGAAATCTCGGTGATGACTGTCCAACGATTGCAGGAGCGTCAAGCCGGGACAAGCGTGGATGCCTTGACAGCGATTTTGACGGATTTAGTGATGAGAACGATATTTTTCCCAACGATCCGAGCCAATGGTCCGACACGGACGGTGATGGATTTGGAGACAACCCACTGGGTGTGCTCGGCGACAATTGTCCGACCATCGCAGGCACCAGTAACTCTGGCGCCCTTGGATGTGCAGACCAAGATAGCGACGGATGGGCAGATCAAGAAGATGATTTACCAACAAATCCAACGCAATGGGAAGACTTGGATGGAGACGGATACGGGGACAACATAGTCGGCTTGGATTACGACCAGTTCAAATTTGATCCAACTCAACAAGTCGATTCGGACGGAGACGGATACGGAGACAACGTCGGTGGCACTCGGGGCGATGCCTGTCCAAATGTCGCCGGCACCTCCACCTATGACAGATATGGCTGCTTGGATACCGACGGTGACGGTTATTCTGATTTGAACGATGGATTTCCCAACAACCCCGACCAGTGGGTTGACTCTGACGGAGATTCATACGAGGACTCTGTTGACGATTTTCCCTTTGACCCCTCACAATGGTTGGATACTGATGATGACGGCTTTGGCGACAATCAATTTGGCTCCAATGCCGACCGATTCCCACTTGACATGACGCAATGGTACGACATTGACGGGGATGGATATGGTGACAACCCCGGAGGTGAAGATTACGATGCATTCCTTGCGGAGCCAAGTCAGTGGTCAGACCTCGACAACGACGGCTGCGGCGATAACGCCAACGGCCGTAATCCCGACCTCTTTCCCGACGATTCTACGCAATGCAAAGATGAGGACGGAGATGGTTTTGGTGACAACCAATCTGGAAACAATCCGGACCCTTACCTCTTTGATTTTGATAATGACGGTTATAATGACAGTATAGACGTGCTGCCAAAGTTGAGCTCACCTGGTGACCTTGACAACGATGGTGTTCCCGATGATAACGACGATTTTCCATCAAATCCAACGGAGACCCGGGATTTTGACGGAGATGGCGTCGGTGACCGAACCGACCCTGACGACGATAATGACGGAGTACTCGATGATGCTGAACTGAATGCGGGCACCGACCCCTACGACGCAAATTCTAAACCGATAGATAGTTTTGAAATCTTGTTGCCCGGAACCAACGTCGGTTTGGGTGCGTGGGACTTGATTGGGGTCTTTGTTGGAATTCCGCTGACCACGTGGATCTTGATTGGTATCTTCACCCGAGGCGGTCGTGCTAAGCGATTTGAGGAGCGTCTTCAGGGCGCCACCCGCCGTGAAGAACTCGAAGAGATTGCTACGGATTACGAGCGAGCCGTCATGATGCGCATGCTCGGACCACACCAAGCCATTCGTCTCGAACGGATGCGAACAGAACTTGACGATTCGCTGGAACAAGCCATGCACCAAGGCTACAGCGGTCAAACGAGCAAAAGTAACGAAGAGCAATGGGCTGAATATTATCGCCAACAAGAAGCCTATGAGGCACAACAATCGGGCACCGCCCAAGGCCAGATTGTCCAACCTCACTCGAAGGACGTACCCCCCGTTCCAAGCGACGCCAATTACGAACAAGAGCAAGGCTGGTAGGGTTGCAGATCCACCCTTGAATTGATGAACCAAAGCCTGCTGGAAGGAGCATGGCGGGCGAGGCGGAAGAAGAGGTTGTCTTCTCAACATCTGCTGGACCCGTGCGTGTCATTACCGCTGCGTCCCTGTTTGACGGTCACGATGCGGCCATCAACGTCATGCGTCGCCTCATCCAATCATCGGGAGCAGAAGTCATCCATTTGGGCCACGACCAATCCGCAAAGGCCGTCGTGGATTGCGCCATTCAAGAAGACGCTCACGCCGTGGCACTCACATCCTATCAGGGAGGTCACGTCGAGTACTTCACCTACATTCGCCAACTGCTCGATGAGGCTGGATGTGAGCACGTCCGCATCTTTGGTGGAGGCGGTGGAACCATCACGCCTCCTGAAATTCGTACGCTCCACCAGTCGGGTATTTCCAAGATTTACTCGCCTGATGATGGCCGCACCATGGGACTCATGGGCATGATTCACGACCTCATGGCGCAAGCAAGTGAAGTGGATTTGATCTCCAAACAGCGACTTGCAACCCTTGAGGGACCTGTGACTCCTGAAGACATGGCCAAGGTCGGCTTGTTGCTCACACTCTCTGAATCGGCTGATGAGAAGACCTTCAAAGCAGCAGTTGAGGCATGCCGGTCTTCAGACAAAGACGTCCCCGTCATTGGATTTACTGGAACCGGTGGAGCAGGAAAATCAAGTCTTTTGGACGAGTTAATGTTGCGCATTCAGCGTGATAACCCTGGAAAGAAAGTCTGTCTGCTGTGCGTTGACCCAACGCGAAAGCGAACCGGTGGAGCACTGCTTGGTGACAGAATCCGTATGAATTCACTTTCCAACAACGACCTCTACATGCGCAGTCTTGCCAGCCGTGGAAGCGGCTCAGAGATCAGCGCGAACCTTGACCGAGCGATTGAGGTCGCCAAGGCGGTTGGCTTTGACCTCATCTTCTGTGAGACCAGCGGAATTGGTCAGGGCAGCGACGCCATCACAACGGTGGCCGACCGTTCGCTCTACGTGATGACGGCAGAGTTTGGAGCTCATACTCAACTCGAGAAGATTGAGATGCTGGATGTCGCCGATGTTGTCGTCCTCAACAAGTATGAAAAACGGGGCAGCGAAGATGCACTGCGAGCCATTCGTAAGCAAGTTCGCCGCAACCGAAACCTGTTTGAGATTGCAGATGAAGAACTCCCTGTCGTCGCCACCATCGCCAGTCAGTTTGCTGACGGTGGCGTGGACCGATTGTGGCAGAAGGTCGCCGCTTTGGTCGGTTTTGAAGCCAGCCAACCGATGGACGAGATGGGGCAGCGTAAGGGCGTCATTCCTGCTGAGCGGATCCACTACCTCTCTGAAATTGCCGCAACCGTTCGTGATTATCACGGAGCCAACGAAGACATTGCCCAGCAACTGCGACTCTGCCAACACTTGGAAACGGCGGCTAAGCACGCTCAAGAGCGAGGTGCAAAGGATGTTGCAAGCGACATCAACGCACAAATCGACGAGATGTTGGAGAGCGTCAATGAGGCTCGCGAAGGATTGGCTGCATTCCGTGACTTGGCCGCAGAATACGCCACTGGGGAATACACCTACCACGTACGGGGCAAGGCGTTCAAGGTCCAAACGACCACCGAATCTTTAGCTCACTCCGCCATACCACGTGTTGCCCTACCTACCTTTGCTGACGACGGCGAACTTCACAGTTTCATCACCAAAGAAAACGCTCCGGGTCATTTCCCCTACACCGCTGGTGTATTTCCTTTCAAGCGAACCGATGAATTGTCGGCTCGAATGTTTGCAGGTGAAGGAGAACCTGAGCGCACCAATCGTCGTTTCCATCTCTTGAGCCAAGGCCAAGATTACGTCCGTTTGTCAACGGCCTTTGACTCGGTCACGCTGTATGGGCGAGACCCTGCGCGGCGCCCTGACATTTGGGGCAAGGTTGGAAACTCTGGCGTGAGCATTGCAACAACCGACGACGCCAAGCGTTTGTATTCTGGATTTGATTTGTGCAACGCCAATACCTCGGTGAGCATGACCATTAACGGACCTGCTCCCATCATTCTCGCTTTCTTCCTGAACGCTGCTATTGACCAACAAATTGAGGCGTATTTGACCCAGCAAGGCAAACCGGTGAAGTTGCTGGAGTCTGCTTACCGAGGAGATTTGCCCGAAGGGCACAACAGCTTCGGACTGGCTACGGATGGACGAC
>Ga0209534_10000212_pt1 | contig 70440 bp, 69 predicted proteins | sample COG_07_FD_184751 | JGI IMG/M metagenome (GOLD analysis project Ga0209534, IMG submission 184751) | Pelagic Microbial community sample from North Sea - COGITO 998_met_07 (SPAdes) (version 2) | ecosystem: Environmental > Aquatic > Marine > Neritic zone/Coastal water | place: Helgoland, sampling...
CAGTAAATGACTATTGGTTTAAAAGATATTTGACTATTGGTTGAATTCATTTAATTGGGGAGATACACCACCCAACCATCCATTTTACGTCCATATCCCGCATTTACTCTGAGCCAGGCTGTCAACCATTAGGCAGAAGATATAATGGCTTAAACGGCTTCTTAGGTAGCTTAAAAGAGTTTGCTACATATCCTAATATTAACACCATTATTTTTCAGTCAGTTACAAAAAAAAGAGTATTAATATAGGGCACAAAAAAAGCCCCAATAAGGGGCTTAATTAATCTATTTTAAAGCTGTTTAAAGCCCTAAAAATTTATCGCTATATTGCTGTTTCATTTTCTTAAGGGCGTCCTCGTTTATCCAGCTGTAGAACTCTGAGAAGGGTACTTCTAAGTGTAGATTTATCATTCTCCCGCTGTGCTCGTCTATAGTATCCATGCCGATTATAAAGAAGCCTTCTGTACCTGGGTAGCTCATTGTGTGAATTTCTTTTACTATTGCATGTAAGTTTAATGTTTGTTTTTTCTTTGCCATCTTATTTGTTTTTATAGGTTATTATTTTGCCTGTTGGGTTTTGTGTGGTACTTGTATTGTCATTCCAGTTAATTGTATAGCTGTTTAAAATATCCACAAATACTTTGTTTAGTGTTTCATTGTGTGGCTTTCTGTCTCTTTTCTTTTCCATAGTATTATAGCTCGTTTTTGATTGTTTCAATGCAGCCAAAGCAGCCGCCATCATTTGTGTATATACTTTTATATCTGTTTAGATCGTCAGTTAATATGTATTTATTTTCTTTGTCCAGGATAACAAAGCCCTTAGGGCTTTTTGTGATCTTATATCTGTCCTTAATTGGTAGCTGTTTTAATTTGCTTATAATTGTCATATCTATATTATTTAAAGTTTAGTTTTAAAGGGGCCATAGCTAAAGCTGGTAATTTCTTTACTGTTTAATAGCTGCCAGGCTTTTCTATATATGGCTGTTTTTTTAGGATATTTGCAGCCTCTAAAATAGGTGGCTTTATTATTGTCGCTGTAGACTAAAGTAAATTTGTATAATTGCATAGTATTTATTTTTATAAGTTAATTAAAAAGGGAGCTCTGTATTTATTACAAAACCTGAGGTATCTTTGCGGGCCTTTCCTTTAGCCTTAAGGCCCAATACAATACCTTTGTTGTAAAGCATTACAAGGTCTGAGCTGTCACCGTCTACAACTTTAGCACCTTTATACCTTTGTGGTAGGTCACCGCTAAACACGGCCGCTACATTAATTCCTAATTTTATGGCCTGGTCTGTTTCTGCATGGTTACTTTCTGAGCGGCTAAAGGTTACTGTATAATTTTTATGATCTTTATATCTAATAACGCGGTGAAGGTTTTTGCTATAGTCGTAAAATGTGGCCCAGTCGGATAGCTGGCTAATGTCCAGGCCCGTATATTTATTCAATAGGTGTACAAAATCCAGGTCACTTGTTCCATTAAGCCTGAAGGCTATTTTTTCGCCCCTCTTTTTTGCTGTAGTGTATTTTTTCATAATTTCATAAGATAGCTGCATTAAAAATTCGCGTCTATTGTTTATATAAAATTCTGTTCTTTTTGCTCTTGCGTTTTGAACGCTCGCAAAAGCCCCGTGGCCAGCCGTTTCTAAACATACGGCCGCGCAATTTACTGAGGCGTGACTGCAAATATTAATTCCTTTACTGTTAAGTGTGAAAGGCCTTAAGTACATTATAAAGGTTTTTATGCTATTCTTTTTTGTTTTGGCGTTGGTGGATCCGTCACTTAATAACTTTTGCACGGCTTTTTTAGTTTCTTTTTGTATTGCTGTTTTCATGTCTTAAAAGTTTAGATTATCAAAAGCCGCGCATAAAAATACAAAGCTGTAAAGAATTACGCCCGCTATAATATAAAGCGAGGCAAAAAAAACGAGGTTGCTAAGGTCTTTTTTCATCTTATTGTTTTGTCGTTAGGTTAACATAAATAAAAATAAAGCTTATTAATAAAGCCGATCCGATAAAGCCAAAAATTAATTCCATTGTCCCTGTTTCCATAATTGATAAATTTTAAATTGTTATTGTTTCTTATTGATATTCAAATATACAACTATTTTTTAATACGCAAGCAAAAAAGATACTTTTTTTGTTTTTATCTGTTTTTTTTTGGTGCCACCTTTGTATAGTAAGGAACGCACGCACGAATAAGCATTTTAATTTTAATAACCAAATTTTTCTTATAAATAGGCCCTTATTTATATTTATTACAAATAAGAAAAAAAGTGTTAATAAAATGTTAAAGTTTTTGCCAGCTTAAAAAAAGGCCCTATCTTTACTATGTAATAAAGATAAGGGTCTGCCTCTGAAAGAAGGGTGAAAGAGTAGACTCCGCCCTACCTTATATTTTCTTTGTAGGAATTTTCCTACATTGTTATACAAGGTACTATGCATCACAAGGTACTGGGCATGGGACAGGACTAACCCCTACTATGTTTAAGAGTGCCCGTACTATGTTTAAGGGGGTACTATGTTTAAGAGTATCCGTACTATGTTTAAGAGTAACAGAAAAGCCAGCTATGAAAGCTGGCCTTAATGAATGTGTCAATCAATTTATAAGTAAAAACTATAAATCAAATATAATACAAATATTTCTATCTCACAACATATTTTCCAGAATTAATTCCTTGGACTAAATATTGTAAGCCGTAACGGATTGCGTCCAGGTAATGATTGAATTTATCTATTGGCTTCTCATTTCTTTCTTGCCATACATAGTTATTCAGCTCTCTCATTACTCCGTGGCTTTGTCTGTCTACTATCATCTCATAGTCTTGTAGTAGTGCAATACCACTTAGAATACTACCTTGCTTCTTTATAGTTGGCTTTATGTTTAGGTCAAGAGCCTTCAGCTCACTTATGAGCCTTGGCTCTGAGTTATCACATATAATTAAGTCTGTTCCGCACTCTTGCTTGTTCTTAAAGGCTATTTCAGAGGTGCTTAGCCCAGTTTTACCGTATATCTCCCTAACATATAGCTTTCTCAATTCTTTATCTACTGAAATTTTCACAAGGGTTGTTAAATCTGTTGAAAACCCAAAATCCTGGCAAAAAACAGTCTTTTCTGTCTGCATATAGTCTCCTACTCTCCAATTCTTGATGATTGTACCTTCTGCTTTGGCTAACCATCCTCCAAGTATCTGGTGTACATATTTGTCTGGCCTCCTTGCTTTCATATCATAGACTTGGTCTAAGAATGACTTAGATAGGTTAGACTTATTATCTCTGTAGTCCGTATGTATGTAAGTAATGTCCTTCTCTATTCCATTGAAGCCATCTGGTATGCCGCTTGTCTGGAAGAACCTTTGGTATATCCAATGCTCCTTAGTAGTTGGGTTAAGAATCAGAACACATCTGTTTGGTTTCTCTTGATGTCTAACAGAGAAGTCAATCTTGTCAAACACATCCTCATCCACAAGCTCTTCGGCCTCATCCAATACAAAGGTTGTAACGCCATTCAGAGACTTCAGGGCCGCTGTTTGATTACCAGATGATGTTCTTATACCTTTGAACATTATTGAGCTTCCTGTAGTCAGATTTATAATCTCATCCTTAGTGATTCTGAATTGGTCAGAGACTCCCATCATTTCTATCTTCTCTATAAATTCTGGAATAATAGATGTCTGTGCTGACAGCATTGTATAACGAGAGAAGAGGACTTTATGTCCTCTCTCATATGTTAAGTTCAATAAGAATACAGCTACTCCAAAAGACTTTCCTGATCCCCTTCCTCCTGTGATTACATAGTACCTACTATCGCTTTTCCAGAGAGGAATATACTTCTCGTGAATCTTTACTTCTTGTGTCTCAGTCATACTATGATAACTGAAAATATACCAATCTGTTTTTAGTCTTCGTTCAACTCATCAACGTCAACTTCCTCTGCCTCAATGTCTATGGTATCCTCAAGTTGTTCTACTTGTTGAGGTGAAGCAAAGAAGTTAATGACTGGCGCATTGTTCTTATCTTGCTTATTGTCTGGGAGCTTATCCATTGGCTTGCCGTATCTATATTGAAACAGTAAGTTCATATGTGCAAAGGAGTCCTTAGCCTTCTCTGCTAATGTTTCCCAGGCTTCTTCCTCTGAGCCAAAGACTTTCTTCATTGCCTTTAGTGCATAGGTTCCTATCTGATCCTTCTTAGCTTGGTTAATCCTTGCTGGGGTCATACTTGCTTTCTTTACTTGAACAGCTTTAATCCCTTGCTTGTTCTTTCCATTTGCTTTCCTACCATCTGTAGGTTTTATATTGCTTGAGTGTCTCTTAGGTTTTGTCATTTTTCTTATTGTATATTGTTTGGTATAGATTCCATATCTCTTGGTATACATCAGCTTCTTTGTGAAGCTGACTTATCTCATAATGTTTGTGTCCCACATCTACATGAATGTTAAAGCCATCATTAACTACTACTGGATATACTCTGTAGTTATTATTAAAGCACCATACTTGTGCTTCATAATTCATATTATCTATCTTATATATTATCTTCTTTCTTCTCACCGAATCATATTAACCATAGCAGAGATCCTTTCTTCAAAGATTTGCAGTTGCTCTTCTGGAACTTGTGATGCAAGCTTCACTATATTGCTTCGCTTGTCATCTCCATTATGACTCATTAAGTCTACCTCTATGTTAAGTCTCCTGATCTCTTCATCCTTTACTTTGATTAAGTCAATCATCTCAGTAAACTTATCTACTATAGACTTCTCTCTTTCTGTCATCATTACCTCTTCATCCTTTTGGTTAACAAGCTCTACAGGGTATCTATTGTGAAAGTCTTCGTATATCTTATACAAGTCCTTGTCATATATCTTAACACCTTCAAATACTTTAAGACCGTGTAAGACTGTTGCGTGGTCTTTGCCAAACTTAGACCCTATATCTTTAAGACTGCGGAAAGTGTAGTCCTTAGCAAGCCTGTAGTATATAGCTCTACCCAAAACATAAACCCTCTCTCTTGTGTTCTTGTTTAAGTCTAAATTAGTTTTACTTTGTATTGTATCTATTATAAAATCTAAATCAATTTTCATCCTTTTCAAAGTTTATTTGGATAAGATCAGTCTTATCTTGTTCGTCTCTTATTTTGTAATAGTCTCCTATAAATGTGTATGTGTCTAAAGCTCTCTTTATACCAGCACATTGCTCATACATTTCCTTACGTTCATACTCCAACATAAGTAATCTTAAGTCTTGCTTGGTAATTTCGTGAGCTAAATCATACATAGCCATATAGTAAAACTCATCTATTATTTCTTTCTTTGACATCTAAATACTTTTGGTAGTAGCTTTTAGTTTGGTTATATTTATAACCCTTGTATATTCCGCCATTCCACATTCTAACCATCTCCTCTTCAGTAGGGAATCTACAATGCTTCTTAAGGAATACTTCTTTACCATAACAAAGATACAACATAAATACTTCTTCAGAAGCCTCCTCATAGAACATATCCTTGTGTCGGTAATCAGTACCATAAATACGATTAACATCGCTTAGAACGCTCCTCTGTATCTGTAGAATGCCGTATGACCTTCCATTATCTCCTATGGAGTCTGGATTATTATTTGTCTCTACCACCTTCAATATAGACATAACCGACGCCAAAGTACTCAAAATTATCAATATAGCTTGCATATAAATTTAATTCTCTTATTACTCTATTCCAATAACACTCTTCGTTATAATCCTTAGCCCATCTGAATCCCTCCTGAGCTAAAGTCATTGCTTTACTATAGGACTTATGTATCTTAAGTAAGTCTATGGCACAATGCCTTGCATACATTCTATGCCCTTTTTTATAATACATCTTTAAGTACATGATTGCGTACAGAATCTAATGGGTCTGTATCTATGTAGAAGTGCTTATAAATATTCATAGCCTGTCTTACCTTCTCTCTTCCTCTCTCTATGAAGTCTCCACTACATTCAAAGATACCTATGTCTTTAGTATCCTTGTCAACTACTAAGAAGATAAACTCATCAGCATCAAACAAAGATAAGTATAGAGCAGCCTGGAGATCATAGGAGAAGTTCTTAGCACTCCACTTAAAGTTAGGCACTCCTTTACTTGTAGTCTTTAGGTCAATAATTGTCTTTCCTTTTATAGCATCGGCCTTACCTCTGAATGGTAATCCGTTTAACATCTTGATGGCTGGTGCTTCAAAGGTACAGCCATCTAATAAGTTGTAAGCTTCATTACAATTCTTAACAGCTTTAGCTATCCAATGTGCTGAGTCCATCTCTGACTTAGTGTACACAGTCTCTGGGCCGTGTTCAGCAGTAGCTTCCTTAAAAGCCTTTATAGCTTTGCTCCCATCTATAACAACCAACTCTTCTAACCTGTGTGGCTCCAGCACAGCTAAGTGTACAAGCCTACCATCTCTCAATGGCTGAGAATTGCTGGAGCTGTACAAGCTCTTCTGATAAGCCTTTGGGCTATCTATTAGCTTCTTCGCAGCTGAACTGCTCAAAGCGTGTTTACCTAAATGACCATAGTAAAAACTATCATCATACATTTTCTTTAGTATAGCTTCTTCTTCCCAAAGCTCTTTATTTAATAACTGTATCATCTGTAATATGTTTCTAAGATTTCTTCTTCTAATTGTTTTGTTGTCTCTTGATTCAACATAAAGTCTACACAAGCATCTCCTAAATAGATGCCGTATATATTGAACCTCTCTCTTTCATAGGGCTCAAAATAAGTTTCTTTTTCCTCTGACTCATACATACCACAAACAGTAAACACAAGTCCTTCCCAAGTGATATCATACTCTTTCATTGCTGTGCTGTTTAATGGTTTCTACACATCTGTCAATCCAGTTTGAAACAAAGATTTGCTCTGTGTCTCTGAGATGATATGAGATCATCTCCAAGTCTTTAATTGCCTGTTCCATTTGTTATTTGTTTTAATGTTATACGCAAATATAAACATTATTTGTTAATAAACAAGCATAAGTGTAAAAAAAAGAGAGGCTATGGCCTCTCCTTGTAATTGTAGTTGTATGGACTGACTACTCCTTCTTTAACATCTTCAGCCTCTTTATTTCTAAGTTCCCTAACAAAAGCTATCTCTCTTTCAATGTAGTCTTTAGCTTTGTATAGGTCTTGCAGCTCATCATCTTTCTTTCCTGCCCTGGCAATATACTTAACAACATTGCCTCTGTTGAATGAAAGTTTGTAGTGTTGACAGAAGTCTATTACATCGTAATCTCCTGTAGCTTCATAGTGTATTGCGTTTCCTCTCACAGCTTTTCCATTTGAGATAAAACATCGTACCAATACGTTCTGTCATTGTAATGAGTTCTTGAGTGCATGATTAAATCTAAAATCTCATCAACACTTTTCTTTTTTGCATCAACAAACCCAACATTGTTTTCTTCAAATGATTTCCAATTTGAGTTCAAAATGTGTCTGGCTTTCTCTAATTTTTCTTTACTGTTTTCCATATTAATCTATCTTTAAAAATTCTGCGTTAGCGTATTCCTGAAACCATTCCTTATTGTCCTGGTACTTGTCTATTATTGCATCAATCATTACAAGTTCGTCAATTGAACTACCTTTAATCTTATCCATCAATGACTCTATCTTGTTTAAGATGTTAGTAACCATCTGCGGATCTGTGTTGTACAGATTGTTAAACTCTTCTCGCACAGTATCCTCAAGCATTATGTTTAGCTTGTTTACTTGCTGCTTTACATTCTGTCTGTATTGCTTAGTCAGCCTGAGGCCTTCATTGGCCTCTAACAACAACTGAGACAACAATACACTCTTCATATAATCTAATTGCATTTTACTCATATTACATTTATTTTCATTGCTAATATAGTGTTTATTTGATTTAATACATATTCTTTGTCATAGAAAGTATCTGCTTGATAATATATAATTATATGAGGAACATTGAATGTATCCTTATATAATTTAAGTTGGGACTGATGAAGATCCTTAGACTTTAATTGAAATGGAGAAGACATATGTTTATAGCTTATTGGCTTTACCTGTATTCCAAAAAGTAATGTATCTGAGTAAGCTTCCCAATCAGTAAAGTAATTCTCATCTATATCATGAGTGGTCTTTCTAAAGTCAATATTAGGAAATTCTAACTTAAGATCATCCATTAGCTCAATCTCTTTCACCATGCCATTCCAGGTCTGACCCAATACTCTATGAAAAACATAATTCTTAGCATTTAATAAAGTGCAAGAATGTGTATCCACAATGTAATTACTTATGTCATTAAGGACATCTCTTCCTACATTGTCAAAATAATACCTAACCCATTCCTTATCATCAAATGAATAATTATCATCTCTAATAAATAAATCAAATAACTCAGAACATTTTCCTACATTAGAAGACCAGAACATTCTGCTCAACTTAGTATTCTTCTTTAGCTTCTGATAAAGAGAGTTAGGTATATTGTATTCAAAATACTTCATTAACTATTGTATTCGTCTATAAGTTGTTTCAATGCGTTGTAAGTACTTCTAAAGCAAGAACCACAAGACGTAGGCTGCTTGTTCTCATTGAACACCCTATTGTAAATCTTCAACATCTTTAACTGAACAGTCTGACTAACTACATTAGTAGGTTTTGACATATGATCCACCAAGTAGTTATACTCCTCTTCAGCCAAGCATTCTATCTTCTTGTAAGGGAATACCTTATTGAGAGTAGTCTTTCTTTCTGAACACCCACAATCCTCTCCAGCTAAGAACTTAACTGCTGCTTTAATTCCTGTAGCTGTAGTAATTTTTTCAATGGTATCTCCAAGTCCAGTAGATTCAGAAGCTGTAGCTTCTTCTCTGGATACAACCCATTCTTTGTACTCCTTAGTGCGTTTGTCTAATGCTTCGTAGTAGGTTTGGTCTTTCATTACTTCTTTGATTTGATTAAGTGAAAATCACCATTAGAATAATCCTGGTAATCTTCTATGAATTTGTTGTTTAATATATTCTTGTAATTCTTAATAGAATTGTATATACTCATAAGAGTTATGCCAGAGCCATTTGCAATGTCTCTAAGCGATAAGTTTGTCTTAAAGTATAGCGAAGACAATATAATGTCGTAGCGTTCCCAACCCATAATCTCTGAAGACATAGAGTCTATTAAATTGTGGAATGCCTCTTGTTCATCAAACTGACTGCTATCAAATTCAACATCATCTTGAATATCATCAGTTTCTATATATTCAAAGAACTTGTATTTGTTTCTTGCTTTCACATAGTCAACAAACATATTTTTTAGTGTAACATAGATGAAGAATCTATTGACCTCATCATCATTGTACATAATCTTTTTCTCATCAGTAACAAGCCTATGTATCCGCAAATACATACTCTGCACTATATCTTCTGCGATGTGCTTATCACATCCCATGTTGACAACCATCTTAATCCATAAGGTGTGGTTATCTGCAAGTTTTTCTAATATCAATATCTAAGTGTTAGGGTTATTTTATCAGTTTCCCCATAGAACTTTTCTAAGTTATTTATACAAACAATATTCTGATCTTGCTCATAGACTACTCCCTCCAAGGCATCTAAGAATGCCTTGTTGAGATTATCTTGTAAATCAGGTTTGGTTGGTTTATAAATCTTGCCTTGTTGTCTTTTCTTTTTACTAAATGCTTTTGGATATGCATACTGATAATGTAGCTGGTCTATGAAAATCAAAGTACCAGCAGGGATTATTTCAAACCCCTCTGGCAATTGATCGCTAACCAACTTAATTACATATGCTTGATAATCCACTATCTTTTTTGGTTTGTAAGACCTACCACTACGGGTGAACCTTACAGATTGATGAGGTTGCGCCCTCAAGTTGAATGTTAATTCTAATTTATTCAAACTTCTTTGTGTCAAATTTATCCAAGTCTGTGTCTATCACAGATGGCAATCCATAGTCATCTATCTTATATGAGAAGCTATTAAAGGGAAAGTTTCTGCTTTCCTTACATAACACCTCTATGTATCCTTCATCAAAGTTAGGCATTAACTGAATCGCAGTTTCAGCCTTTTTATATAAGGAAGACCCAAGATGGCCTGTCGCTTTATTTGTTCCGTGATTAGAATGTATCACAGTAAGTATAGTACAATTGTATTCTAATGTCCAAGACATAAGCTTCTGTATTATCTTATTTGATTCATCTATATTATTCACATCACTTACTAAATCTGCTATACCATCTATAATAACTAACCCAGGGTTATTTACTCTTCTGCTCAAGCAGTAATCTATAAAATCTACTCTCTTATCATAATCAAGCTGTCTAAGGCCATAAGTATGATAACACTCATTATCTAAGCCAGTCATCCTTAATACTCTCTTAAACACTCTCTGAGCGTGAAATCTTCCTTGCTCAGTATCAAAGTGCAATAAGCACTTATCATCTCTATATCCTTTTATACCTTTAGTGTATCCATCAGATTTACCTCCAAGGAAAGCCGCACTAAGCAAGCTTACAAAAAAGGTCTTGGTGCTTTTTGGTGGTGCCTGTACAAAAATTAGGTTGCCAAAAGTTCCTATAGGAGTTGGATATGTAACTCCTCCCATTGTATGTTCTCCAAAGCTTAAGGACACAGGAGGGTGTCCAATCTCTTCATTAGGGTCTATATAGAGTTCCCTCTCTATATTCTCCATTTGCATCATCAAGACTTCCCTCTCGTCTGATTCCGCTATTTGTTCCTTTGTCATATTGTTGAAATATTTAAAAGGAGAGATGGGGCCTAAGCCCCATCAAGTCCTTTATTTACTAAAATGGTAAATCGGCAGCAGCTGAAACCTCTACCTTCTCAGTAGCCGCACCCTTTGGTGTAGGCTTGAAGGTATTTAAGGAAAAATACATTCCCTGCTTTCCAGATAGCATATTAAGCTTTAACTGCTTATTGCCTTTGTATTCTGAATAGTATTCTTTATGAGTTGATACGAACTCAAAGAATTTTTTTAGTTCTACAATAACCTCACCTTTTACAAATTCTGGTGCGGTTTCTCTTGGGTTGAAGAATCTCAATCCGTCTACGAAAATAGTCTCTTTTGTGTTACTCATTGTGTTAATTATTAACGTTAATATTAATTGTTACCAGCGTGGTGCTGGGTTACCTTGTGTAGCAGTAGCTGCTTTAGCTACTGTTCCTTTTCCGTGATCGTTCGTGGCATCTGCATCTTTAGTATCATCTATAAGTAGAAGGCCATTAAGTGCATACTTCCTTGCATAAGAAGAAGAACTACCAAAGCTTTGTGCAATGTCCATTCCTTTTCTGTTTGCATCAACTCCTGCTTGAGCCTTAGCCTCTACAGAGTTTCCTTCTGAATGTAGGATAGCTCTTGCTTCCACAAAAACTAATGTTCCTACCTCTTTAATCTCATCAGTAATAGTTAGTCCTATTTGATGTTTAGCCAACAATGGCTTAAGTGCTTCCAAGATGTCTTCTTGGTTTCTGTACTTGTACTTCCCAAATGAGTTGTACTGATTCTTCGGGGCCTTTAATTCAGTCTGAATTGCAATCACCTTTTCCTGGAATGTTAATGTTTCTGTCATAATGAAATTGTTTAATTATACAAATTTAGTTAATATATATTGATAAATAAAATTATTTAACAACTATTTTCTTTTTTTCCTCCTCAGTAGTCTTATGCAACAATTTGTAATAGTCTATTTTAAACTGTGTTAGCATCATCTGAGTCTCCTGAAGTTCCATCTCTAAGCCATTGACGTAGAACTGAACTTCATTCAGCTTCTTATAATATGAGTTTAATCCTTTCTTATCATAAGCACTTGCTGTATACAACAAGTCAAGTGCCTCTGCAAGACTCATCCAGTTATCTATATATCTAACCTTGTTGAAAGACATCTGACTGGACTACTTGCTTATATTCATCTGGACAATCCTTATCACATAATTCAAATATAAATGTGGTAAGCTTCTCGTTCTCTAATTTAAGCCTATTAACTTCATCTAATAAAGCTGCAATCCTGGCTTCTTTGTAACTTAATAAATTGTGACTCATAATTTATTCTTTTCAATTAAAATAATAAGTTTTTCAATGTCTTCTTTACCAGTAAATATAATGTTCTCGTAATCAAACATTTCTACACGCCAGCCATTTTTTTCAGCTTCTCCGTTATCATTAGATATTAAACATAATTCATCTGTAATATTATATGTGTAATAGTAATAAGGTTTTAGTCCTGAGTCTTTATGTTCTGGATATAAATCAGTTACATATGATTTTTTAAACCCTAAATCTATTAAATCTTGTTCTTTCATAATTGTTTTTTTATTTCTAATGTTGGGTAAGCATTACTATACCTTATTTCGTCTTGAGTTGAACCATAGCGGCTATCGCCTCTTGTCTCTGTTCTCATTCCTGTTATTGGATTTAATCCACAATCCCACCAAGGTTCAACTAATTTTTGCATTTGCTTAATGATTTTTTATATTTATCTTCTAAGTATTTTCTTGTCTCACCTTCGCTTCCATAACAAGTTATGTAGTTATACTTAGCCATGTGATTTATAGCTTTCAGGTTAAGTCCTCCGTATTGATAGGATATCTTCTTTAGTGATCTTGATATTCTGTTATTATAGGGACTTGCTGAATTTTCATAATCCTTCATAATATCAATAGCATCATAAACATTCTTAGCAACATCAATGTTAACTTTAAACGATTGCGACTTTAATGATTTAAGCACCGAAAAAGCAGAACCATCCATTAATATCTCTAAGGATTTAATTATTGAGAATTTACCTTTTGATTGCTTGAACCATTTACCAGCATACTCAAGAGCTATCTTACAATCAATGTCTCCTTTAGTAGACAAGCTTCTGCAATAATCTTCAGCACTCCATTTCTTACTTTCTTGTAATTTAGCTATGTGTCCCTTATCTGCACAAGAAGATACTATATAAGGTATAACAAGATTGTTTCTTCTTAAAGCTACAAACCTATGTTGTCCTTCAATTATCTCATAATCTTTATTTACAACTATAGGAACCTGTATTCCTATTTCTAAGATAGATTTCTCTATCTTGTCAACATTCAAGTCGTTAATGTCTCTGTTTGATTCAACAAAGTTGAACCTGTCGTAATTCTTAGTTTCACCTAAGTGCCATTTTGTTTCCATTTTGTTATTGTTATTTGATTAATACCTTACAAACATATATAATTATAAAACACCAGTCAAGTCTTTAACAAAAATTTAACACTTTAAAACAGAAAGCCCCTCCGTAAAGAGGGGCTATCATCAACAATAACAAAGGAAAAGGGAAATCAAGTCCACAAGGCAAACTGTGGGGGTTTAAGGTCATCTGTATCAAAGTAAACTGTCTCTCTGTTTACCGCTATTCTTTCTACTCCAAATAAGATTAGCTCTTTTATTAAAGCCATTCTTTTCTTTGGGCCAACTACTCTAATCCTTATAGCCTTTCCAACTCTGTGGCTATCCTTAGTAGGAAATAGATTCTTGTCAGCATAAGTCTTGGAAACGTACCCAAGCTCTATATTTAAGTTTCTCTTAGTTCTATGCACTATCTGATCTAATATCAGAACTGGCTCCCTCTCCATAAAATGATATCCGCTGTTAGGTTCTCCAGGGCTATCAAATAAATCCCAAGTTAGATAGTTTAATCCTTCTCGGTTTTGTCTTTCCTCTAAGCTTAACTCTTTAGTATCCATCTTGGTGTTGCAATAGCAACTTACCTGTGGCTTCATCTAAATCCTTAATCGCTCTGTAAATTGCTCTGCTGTTTTTTTTTACTTGTTGTTTGTCAGAATTAGTTGAATCTGAACCAAGGTTGGTATACATAGTAGCATCAGCTTCTAATAACATATCTATCCTTTCTCTAATAGACTTGTTGAAGTCTTCTGCTATTCGTAATATTTCTTCCTTGTTAATCATACTCAAATATACAAAGTATACATATATAATATTAAGTATATATGCTTATAGTTATAAACATTGTTAATAAATATTTATTGAATAAAAGTTGATTATCTCAGAAAAAACCTGTAACTTCGCCTTAAGTCTAACTTGTCAGACAGTTGCTGACGAGCCTAAAGCGAGGCAGCTCAGTATAAAGAACCAACTGTAAAGGGGATAACTATATCAATCTTTGTTCTGCTTTACAGCAGAGCCAAAATAGTATCCGAAGATGCTAAGTGCAACACCTTCTACTATACCGATCATATGTATAAATATCTCTTTGTTCCCTTCTGGAACATTTGTAGTAACCACAGTATATACTAAGAATGCAAAGGCAAGTAAGCCTACAATGCCTGTGGCATTGAACATCCAATCAGTTCCATACTTTCTTAAGTTTACTTCTCTGGTTCTTGCTGAATCTCTATCCATTACTTCAAGCTCATACAGCTCTACAAGCTGTCTATGAGCCTCTGACTTATCATCAGCAGACATATTACCATCTTTATCTATTAGGTTTTTTATAATGCCTAATATACCTCTGTCTGGTAATACATCACCTATAGTCTCAACAATGCTTGGTGCAGTTCCCAAAAGGAACTTTCCAAGCTTGGTGTCTCTGAATGGTTTTTTATCTATCATTTAGGGTACTGTGTTTAAGAGGCTACTATGTTTAAGAGTTAGTAAGTCCAGATTACATTCTCTGGTTTACCTGGGTCATTGTCAACGTGAATAAAGGTATCTGCAATACCTATTCTGTTGAAGCCTACTTTCATTAATGCTTTAAGTATTTTATATCTATTAGAGCTATTGGTGCAAGCAATGTCTGCCGCAAAGCCTAAAAGGTGGCTGGAGTTTGAAACTCCGCCAACCTTTTTGTTGTGGGCTTCAGTTCTGTAGCCGCTTGTTATTTTAAAAGGTATATCACACAAAGAACGTGCCTGGTCTAATTTACTTAAAAACTCCCTATCCATAGCTTCGCCACTTCCCACCAAATCAGGGCTATCAAACTCAGAAAGTTTAAAATACTTCATAAAATCTTACCTAATAATATACTTGTTAAAACCATTATAAGCATCCAAAAAACACCGAACTGGAACATATCCCAAGTGGTTCCGTTTTTCTTTTGGTGTAGCCATACTTTTAATTCTATAAACTTAAATATTGCTTTATTTATTAGCTTTCTCATTTATTTTCTTTTTTACAAGGTAATATAATTCTTTTCCTAATAGTCCAAAGAAACCACCTACAAGACCAACCATTGCCGCTTGTGCTACTCCCATTAATGATACAGTTGATAGGGCAGTAAAAGTAAAGCCGCTTATGAATGATATTTTATTGTCAAGTCCCATAGTTTAAATGGGGGCTTTTACACCCCCTTTTATTTTAGTATTGAAATTTCCTAATAGGCTTCCAATAGTTATAGTCTCCTTTATTAATGTAAGCAGTAGTTTGCCCGGTTGCCGTAACATCAATTCCAAAGGACATTCCCGAAGTAGCCTCTATACTGCTATTATATCTTACATTTACAATTAAATTAGCAAGATTCCCTAAACCACCCGGATTAGTTCCAACTACTGCATTTAATGTCTGCAATTCTGCCATATTAGGTAAGTACCAATCATTATACACACCGTCAGTATATGCCCTTGCCCTTTTCGCTGCTATGTTAGCCGTAGCACAGTCTCGCACAAGAGTATAAGTATTAGGGCTTCCGCCTCCTAAAGTATTGTCTTGAATACCAGGGGGATTTAGGAATTGTTGATATGCACAACCCCATTGGGCTGTAGTGGTTGAGGTAGTTAAAGAAGCTACAAGTGCTAAATTATTTGCTGCGTAAAAAACTATACCACCTTGTGTATATTGTCCTACAAATGGAGGAATTTCAGAAAGAAATCTCCTTACAGGCAAACAATACAATGCAGCACCTTTAGCATATCCTTGAAAACCACCATTCCAAGGTCTTAATGCTTGTGCTTGTGAAGCACTCACTTCAGTTGAACTCCAATATAAATTATCCGTAGGATAAGTCATTAATTGCCTAACTGTATTATGAACCTCTTGTAATTCTCCTTGACTTGGCAAAAACCAATCAGAATATCCATTTATGGTAGAATCAAAAACATAATTTACAGCTTGACAAGTTCCTGCTGCACGAATGTCTAAATTGTTTTGATACCCTGTTCCTATTGCTGTACCTGACGCTCCGGGAACATCGGTAAAAATAGTCCATCTTCCTAAGTTTGGGTCAGCGGGTAGTGGAGAAGTTGCGGTAACCATTCCGCCTCCATTTCCATCTAACCAAAACACAATACCACCACCATAAGCGTCGCCTACTTGAAGACCCGTAGCGGCTCCTAAACTTATATTACTTGCTCCAAAAGCCATATTATATTATTTAAAGGTTAATATCAAACAATAAAACAGCCTTTTTAGACGTTAATGCTTTTATTTCTGATTCTATTGTATCACTTTTTGTTCTTAATTCTGCTCTTTCTCCTCTTACATCAACGGGAGTTGCTTCGCCACTATCGGATTCACGAATAATATACCAATCTGTTGAAGATAATTGACCACCTACCATATATTTTAATTGTTGAATTTTTCGTGCTTTTAATTCAGATAATGAATCCTCAATTTTTAAATCCACAACATCATAGGTATAAACATCACCGTCTAAGTGTAATTTAGATATTTCCTCTATTCTTGAATCAAATGTAGGATACACCACATCTTTAAACCCTAAAGCAGCGTAGTCTTTAATGTTTTCGTGAATTCTTTCTCCATCGTTCCAAGACTTTGGTAATGTGCCAAATGTTTTTATTTCTCCGTTGATTTCTATTGCTTTCATTTTATATGTTTTATTTAATTATTATGCGGGTTGTGAAATAGTGTAGTAATATAATCCGTATCCTAATTTAACCATTTGTATTAGGTTTGTTACCGTACCGTCATAGTCTCCTGCGATTTTTACTGCAAGGTTTGCGCCTGTGTTTTGGAAAGTCAATGCAAAATCACCTGTACAAACAATATACTTAACATCGCCAAGATTAAAATTAGTGTAAGTTAAATCAGTCGCCCCCGTTAATGTTAAAGTTGCTTCACTATATAATCCCCAATCAAGGTTTACTGTTCCTGTAGATGAATTATTTGTGTAATTAGTTTTATATTCAGCCCCTAAATTAGCATAATCAATTACATCGTCTGCAATAGTTAATGCGGTTGCTCCTGTTACGTCCCCTGTATGGTCGTAGTTAGGTGCATCATTGGTAACTGTTACCGCTCCTGTTGTTTGGTCTACAGAAATACCTACTCCTGCCGATACTGAATTAACGTCTCCTGCATCATCAGCATAGAGTTCTGTAAAGTTGTCATTTACTTTATCGAATGCACTTCTTAATGGGTCTCCTGTACCATCATTAGCAACCGTTCCGATATTAATTGTTTGTTGTGCCATTTTTTGATTGTTTAATTATTATTTTTAATATTTAGTTTGGTCTGCTGTTATATTTGAATTGTCAGCCATTAATAATGTAGTATCTACTCGTAAGAAACTACCATCTGCATCTGTTGGATATACAATACCCCATCCATTAGGTTCATCTGTATTTCCGAACCAACTACTTTGATAACTTATCCCCCAATTTATACTGTTTGCCATTTTTGTTTATCTTGTTTAAATAAGCTTCTAACTTTATTATATTACTCTTTTTTGGCTTATATGTTATAATTTCCTTTTTTTCCATTATAGAACCCAAGAATGAAAGTTTACATCACGATCTGGATACATTTCACCATTAGTGGACTCGTTATACTCTGGATAGTCTTGGCTATAAAATCCCATATAATCAACAAACCTACGAGTATAAAACTCTGCGGTTTCTGTTACCCTATTTAACATTGCATTCATCTCTTCTAAAGAGATTGTCTCAGCATTTTCACTTCTATGTTTAAATACACCTCCATTGCTAATTTGATACATAGCAAATGGCAAGTAAGAACTTTGCGTAAACCAAACAAGCATGGGCTTGATATAAACATCAATCAAACTCTTATATTTAGCATTTGCAACTAAATCAATATCACCAGAAATAACTAAAGCTTGCAATTTGTTATATAATTTACCTCCTAAATAATTCTGTATATGAGTATCTTGTGCTACCTCAATAAATTGTATTAACTTGTCTCCATCAACATTGCCGTCAATGATTGACTTTCTCTTTAAATCGTTTAGTGTTATAAAAAGTGCCTTCTGCGCCATATTTATTTAGTTTTTGGATATGCTCCTCTATTTGGCATATCTGTAGGTCTTACTGGTACTTCACTCGGGTTTGTAGGCTCGTTAAAACCATCTTTTACTGCATCAGATGCTTCTACTTCCGTATCAGCACTTACCTTCTTCTTATAAACCTTTCTTTCCCAGAAATGATGGCAATTAACTCCTCCTTTGAACTTAAATAGAGAATAATTTTGACCATTATGACCTAATTCGTTATTTAATCCCTTGAAAGACATTTGTGAGATGTCTTCTTTTCTAAATACAATCTCCTTCTTAGTTAAAGACTCTAATTGCTTACAGAATTTACGGCTATTTGCAGACTCTCTAAGAGGCCCGTAGCTATATCTGATCTTATACCCCGAATTGTCCTGAGAAGAGCGTGCAGATGCCTTAGAATCGCTTTCTGTTACCGCTAAAGCAGTTAAGTCAAACTCTTCATTTTCGTTTGTTACTTCTTCAGAATGTACAAGCTCCCAATCAGAGCTAATTACCTCACCCATATCTTCTAATTGAGCGTATAAGTCATCTCCTTCATCATCAGAGAAGTCAAGTTTAGCCTGGGAAGATAATTTCTCCCCAGTCTCCTCTTCTCTCTTAACTTTAGTAGAAATATTTTCTAACTCTGTAAACTCAATAGGTTGTAGTGTTACAAAGTATAAGTTTAAGAATATACTGTTAAACTGCAATATCTCTTCCAAGCCATCTAAAATGGCTTGTTGGAATGGTCTAATAACAATATTATCCATAAGGATAGAAGCCGTTCTAAGCTCTTCTGCGTTGTTACCAAATCCAGTATTATCCTTAATACCTAACAAGATTGGAGACACAATACCGTGACCTAACATTATCTTCTCTCTACTCTCGTCAGCTAAGAACTGATACTGAGCGTGAGCATCAGGCAGGTGAATAGGCTCTAAGTCTGCTTTACTTTCAGCACTCTCGTTAAACGTCAGTATAAATTTACCAGCATTTGAAGAGCCGCTAAACTTATCCATTATTTTTCTTTCAATAATCTCTTGTGTCTCCTCGTTGGGAACACCATTATTGAAGTTAATTAGCAAAGATGGCTGTAAGCCATTCTTTATGTTGTTTATGTGGTAGTTTGATACTTCCTCTTCAAGTGAGCAGTACTGTAAGCATCCATTATAATCAACTGGAGCATAGTAGTAGAATCCACTTCTATATGGCTTAAATATATATAACTCAATAACATCACCTTTTGCTCCATTTCCAAAAGTAGGGATTCTCTTAGGTTTATCAGAAGGCTTTATGTCGCACCACTTTGGGTGATAGTAGTAAGCATTAATCTTACCGTCTTTAGCCTTCTCAGCTCTCAATGTTTCCATTGGAAAGTGTAGTACTTTTACTATACTTGTCTTTTGCTTGTTGTAAACAACTTGAATAGCAGCTTGACCAAGCATCTTGTAATCATTAGATACTCTTTTAATCTCTCTTGACTTAAGGAGCATCTTCATTTTTGTATACATCTCTGGCTTAATGTCAGAGTCCGTGGCTTCAAGGCCACGGCCATATATCATATCTACAATACCGTTAATACAACGAGCATTCGTAGGACTTCCTAAATACTTCTCTATTAGATTGTCAAAGTAGTCATTATCATCACCATACTGAACCCAATCTTTACCATAAACCTCTCTAACGATAGGAGTTTGATATCCAGACAAGTTCACAATCCTTGTAGACCCTTGAACCTTTTGTTTTGGTTGTAATGTAGTTTTTCTATGTTTCATATTATAATACTATGTATTCGCTTTCACCCTCACCAACATATTCATCATATTCATTAGTGTTTATAGTGTGAACAACTTCATCGTCTGTTTGGCTTGTAACATAAGCCTTATCTCTGTAAAATAAAGAGCCGTTTCTTGTGAACTCTAAATAATATGCGTTTTCCTCAGATAGTATACTAAATGCAATATCCATATATACAAAATTACTATTGCTATCTGGAATCGTTGCTTCAATATCTGTAATAGTCTCAGATTTGTTTGTGCCATCCTCTGTTATTGTCAGACTAACGTCAGTAAAGGATGCATCAGCAGTTGGAAATTCCCTTGGAATAACTGCAATAATCTGAGCATCTGTACTTGGTAGTAATCTTATCATAATATGATAACTGAAAAGTATGTTTTTTGTTTTAAATAGAAAAGGGAGGGCTTTCGCCCTCCCCCCTTCTGTGTTTAAGAGTACTGTGTTTAAGAATTACTGTACTAAAAACCCTGCTGTAGCAAGAGTACCATCAGTACTAATTATGAAGTTAGCAGGAACTCTTTCCATTCCTGTTAGAGTAAGTGTATATCCAGATAGTTCAGACATTGCTCCTCCAGTAACAACAGTTCCTCCAGTTACGTCCATTCCGTGCTCTAATCCAGCTAAAAAGAAGTTTCCGTTGTAGTCCTCGACAATAACTTGAGGTCTTCCGTAAGAAAGTAATTTTAATTCTTTGTTATCGGTAAGAGTTAACTTCTTCAAAGTAATTTCTAATACTTGCTCAAAAGCTGTAGTACCAGTTTCTCTTGAAGACTGAATGTTTTGCGTAAAAGTGGACGTTCCTTTGATATCGTATTTGTAAGCTGGTGTGTCAGCAGCAACTGATACAATAACATCCTCTTCACCCGCTACTGCGCTTTTAACAGCAGCTAAATCAGTAAAATTTACAAAGTAAATAGCATTTAAACCACCTACTGAGTCTTTACACGGCTCTATACGGCCGCTTGTTAAATTACAAGACATATTTTTATATTTTTATAAGATTAATTAAAAAAGGGTAGGCAGGCTTTACGGCTTACCTACCCTTTCTATTTATTTAGTTGGTGATTAAGCTACTGGAGTGTAAAGAACGATGTCAGAACCAATTCCGTATTGTACTCCTGCAAGTAATCTCATAACAACTCTTACGTTTTGAGATCCGTCAATGTCAGCCATATCAATAACTTTTACTTCGTTGATATCAGATAACAATCCAGTACCAAAGTATAAGTTAGATTTTTCAGCAGCCATCATAAAGTTGCTTCCAAGGCCGTTGGCTACAAAGATGGAAACTCCATCAAAACTGAGGCTGCCATTATTGAACCATTGTGTTCCTTGTGCATTTGTACCGTTAGCTCCTAAGCCAGCAGCAGCAAATCCTCCTAATGCTCTAACGTAAGCTCTTGCTACGTTTTGAGAAACATATAGGTTAAGGTCTTCTTTTCCGTATAATGTGTCAGGAATAGCGTCAACAACTTTTCCCATTTCATCAATTACGTTAGCGGCAGTAACACCACCAGCAGCAATAGAAGCTCCAGCTACATCAACTACATCGCCATCAGCGGTAGCTAAAGTTACTAATCCGTCAAATTCACCAGCGTTAGCAGTAACTCCAGACCAGATGTTTGTTTCGTTCTTTTGAGCTACTTTAGCAGCAACATGAGCAATTAAGAAATCAGCGAAAGATGGAGGTAAGCTATCAAAAGCAGATACTCCCATTTCAACAGCCTCCCAGTCAGAACGGAAGTCTTTCTTACATAACTGTAAGTTAACTTGGAATTCTTCTGGTTGGATGATTCTTTCAGTTAATGTAACAGTTGACGTTGGGTCAAAGTCACAAGTAGCATCTTTAAGTACATCGTCAGTAGCAATCTTTTTGATTACTTCTTTGTACTTGATGTTTGGTTTTACTTCGATTCCACCATTCTCAATGGTAGAAGCAGATAATAATGCAGCAGAAATATATTTTCCAGCAAATTCACCTGCGTAAGTTGTAGTGATAGATGTGTTAGTTGGCATTGTTTTATTGTTTAGAGATTTTAGATAATACTAAGTCAAATGTAGTTGCACCTCTTTTTTGAGAGTACAAGTTTAATGTTTTAGATTCAACAGCTTCTTCTGGAGAGTGCTTTAATTCTGCAACCTCTTCTTGAGCTGATAATTCTGTAGCTTCTTCAGCTAATTCTTTTGGAGCATCTATAGCATCTTCGGTGCTCATAGATTCCATAATTTGGTCATACATAGCTTTCATTTCAGCCATTGCTTGAGCCAACTCTTCTTTAGTAGCATACTTGTCTTCGCTTTCAACAACATCTTCTACGATGTCCTCAGCTGCATCAGCAACTGGCTCTTCAGCTAAAACCTCTTGCTCCTGCTCGGATAAAACTACTTCTTCTTTCGCCTCAATAGCTTCAGTAGCTACTTCTTCAGGCTTAGAAAGCAGAATCTCCTTGAATTTGTCAACGATTTCTTTTGCGTTCATATTAATTGGGTTATTTATTTACTAAATATGTTATGATAACTGATATACAACTTATTGTTATATTTTCAATTACCCATTGCTTCTTGTGATGACTCTTACTCCGTCATCTTTTTTAGTTTCCTGCACTTCCACTTTTTCAATCAGAGGCTTAGTAGCCTCTTCTTTCGTTGGTTTACTCTTTTTAATTTTAAACATACTATTCGCTTATTTTAGTTATACTTCCTATTCCTTGATTAATCATATTACCCTTACAGCATTTAGTAGAGTAAGTTCCATTATTGCATAAACATCCTCTTTTAGATGATTTTGGGCTTGTTCTACTTGGAGTAGCTTTCATTTTATCACTCATAGCTTTATGTTTATTGTTTTGTTTTTATCGATGGAGGATTTACTACAGGCACTAATTTAACTTTCGGTCTATTAGGTGTGCTACGAACAACAGGAGGAATATTATACATTCTATCGGTACGCTGCCATCTGTATTGAGGGTATCTTGCAAATTCAGAGTATTCCCAACTGTTCCCGTACTTATTGTCAAATATCCATCCATTAATTAAAGGGGCGTTAATGCTAAATAAATCGGCATTAACTTCTTGTTTTTTTAGTTGGTTAAATCTATCAATAGTAGACAAGTGGTTTTGTGTGGATACTTTTAATTCAAGTGAGCCACAAGAAACAAACATAAATAATGCTATAATTAATATTTGTTTTAAGTATTTTAACATTAGGCTTTTTTCTGAATTATAAACCATTCTACTCCGTCACTCCAAACTTGTATTCCTTCGTAATGTTTATTAATAACATACGGGCTTGTAGATCCATCAAGAGTTTGACCGTTTATTGGAGTTAAATTGGCATGAGTATTTGAAGAAAATCCTCCATTTGATAAAAACCTAATAACCCTGTTTACATTTATAGGTAATGTAGCATCTGGCAAATTTAAAGTCATGTTCTGATTTCCACCACCTGTACTATTATAACTTAATCTAATTAAATTAGCTAAATCATAACCTACATCCGATAAATTAACTGTTTCACCAGCAGCCACAGTTATATTTAAAGGAACTAAATAATTTCTAAATTCTGCCCCAACTTGTGGATAAACCCTAACGTTTTCGCCATTGTAGCCCATATACAATCCCGTATCTGAAACCATCATTGCTCCTTGTTCAATATTTACATCAGATATTTCAGCATCTGTTTGCCTTTGAACGTGTACTTTGTAACTTGTGTTTTTACTTGTCATCCTCTTCTTTGTATATTGTTAAACATAAGTCAACCAAAGGCAAGTATAAAACGTGATCAATAGTATTGGTCTCGTTATACTTGTATGTTCTAATTCCGAACAATATTCCAGGGTAAAACCCTATGCTAATTTCCCATCCGTTAATCATTGTCTATCTTTTTAAGTTTAGATATAGCCCAGTTAACTCCTGCTGAACCACCCCAAGCATCCCACATAATTCCTCCACAACCTTCTGAGTAAGGAACGTCTTTGTTTTGTTGGTGCCTCTTGAAAGATGCCATTCTTGCTATTGTTGAACGGCTTATTGGCTGTCGGCTCGCAAGTTGACTTGCTCTCCTCCATCCTACTGATGTCCCGCAAGAACTCCCATTCTCTTTTTTCCATTCTAAGGCTCTTTTAGCGTTGTTTACGGCTGAATCTGGATAATCACTATAGCTTTCTAATTCTACGCCATAAGAAGACAGCATAGCATCTTCTAAGTCATATAGGGTGGCTATTGAATCTAACTCTTCTGAAGAGAAGTCCTCTTCTACAAATTCATTTGGCCCATCTAACTTATCGGCAAAGAATCCCTCTATAGAGAAACCTTTTACTTTACCTTCTTTCACATAGTTATCCCATATGTCATCGTTGTTTACTTTTACAGATACCATCCAAGTACCTTTAGGCAGGCTAAGTCCATACTTCTTTGACTTATCCATTTCAGAGTCCTCTATAATCCAGGATTCCACTACAGATAACCCTTGTATGTCTACCTGGTGCTCCAATGTTGAATTGTTTTGTTTACCTCTTGATAAAAACAACTCTGAAGCTTTCTTAACAGTATCTTCACTAAAGAAGATGTTGTATTCTTCTTGTCCATTAGTTCTATATATTTTCTTGTTAGGTATAAGAGCTGGCCCCATAAGTATTCTCTTCTCAGCATCTACTTCAGCCAATTGGACTTCGTGCTTCTTTAAAGCAATGAAGTCCTCTTCTATAGCAGGATTCTCAACAACAGATATAGCTTCTATGCCGCTGAATTCATTTTCCTCGTCTATGTATAATTCAATTGTTTTCATAATATGGTAACTAATTAGTTTACTTTTTGTTTTAATTAACCCAAACTTGCAGAGCCTACAATGTTTCTATCCATCTCTTGCGCTGTAGACACATCCTTAGACACTACATAAGCCTTTATAGGCTGTTGGAATTGGCCTTGTACAGCAGCAGCTAATTGGTTGCTTGATGATTGCCCTACTATATTAAAGTCTGGGGCCTGTATGCCTCCACCTCCAGCTCCTGATGCCCCTCCTAATCCAGCTGGGGATGAGGAAGCACTTGATACAAATTGTTGCTTAGAAATCATAGCCACTTGAGCAAGACCAAGAGCCGTTGCTAATCCAGCAGCTACTTGCGCTCTAATTATAGAAGTTGGATCTCCAACTATTAATTGAGAGGCGTATGCTTTTAATGCAGATGAAGCTGTGTCTATTACTGCAACAGATATTCTCAAGGCTTTCTCCACCTTAAACCTCTTTTTTGCTATAGCTTCTTGCCTTACTCTTAAGGCTTCGTCATTAGCAGATATTTGCGCTTGAATATTCTTTCTCTCATTTGCCGACAATTGCTCATTAGCAAGCCTTTCTCTTAACTGGTTATTTAAAGCAGTAGTTTTGTTTTGCTCAAGATCCATTTGTTTTTGGAACTCAGCATCCATAATACCAAAAGCAGACTCAGCTAAATCAGCAAGAACATTTAAAGCATCAGCGGCTTTATTTAAGTTATCTACTCTTAACTTATGAACAGCTTCATTTCCATTTCTTTCTGCATCTTCTCTTCTCTTTTGATACGCAGCAAGACTATCCGTAATCTTCTTAGCTCTATTCTGAACCTGCTCCTCTGTAGGCAGCAATGTTTCAAGCATCGCTTCAAGATGCTTGTCATCAGCATAGTCTTCCATTTCAAGCTTTAACTCATTGTTAAATGACTTTCTTATCGCCATAAGTTTGGCGTTAGAGTCATTTATAAGAGTTAGTCTTTTCTTTTGATATATTCCTTCTATTGCCAATAATTCAGCTCCATTTCTTCCCTCTTCCTTTGCTTTTTCTATAGCCGCTTTCTTTAATAGCTCTAATTCTAAAAGACGAAGCTCTTCAATCCTTTTCTGCTTTTTAAGCTGCCCCTCTTCTGTAGTCCTTGACAATGACTCCATAAAGGCAATCTCAGCTCTAATTATTAAAAGGTTTAAATCCGATAACTTCTTTACTGCGCCTTTTCCTGAATCCTTTTCGGGGAATAAATTTGTTAACTGTTTTATTAAAGCGTCTGCGGTTTCCTGCTGCGCCTTAAGAGCAATTTCTTTTGTTTTTTGCCCAAGCTCTTCTATTTTCTTTTCGTAAAAATCACCATCTCTATAGAAAACCCCAGCAGTCAAAATCATGTTTACTGTGTTTAAGAGGTTTTGAGCTTGTGCATTAACGTAGTCTACAGAGTCTGCTACTTCTTTTCCTGACTTCGTTTGAAGAAGTGCCATTTCTCCGTATATTTTCTGAACTTGAATTACAATAGCTTGGCTTTTCGCTAACCTTTCTAATGAAGCTATTTGTTTGTCTATAGCAGATGTAGACTCTTTTGTGGCTATTCCAGTTTCATCTAAAGAAAGTTTTAAGTCTTTATACTCTTTATTAACTTGTGATAATATGCTTTCTTTTCGTTCTAAAGAAGTATTTGAGTCATTTAATATCTTTCTCGCAATTTTTAACTCGGTAGCGGCTTCTCCAACAGATTGACTTAATCCTTTAGCGGCTTTATCTGCTTTTCTTGCCTTTTGAGCAAATACATCTATCACGGCAACTAACGCTTGAAAAGCAAGCAAAGCTACTAATGCAGGCGAAGCTTTTAGTGTTGCAAATAATGATTGAAAAGCTTTTTGTACTCCGCCAACCTTTGTAACAAGAATAGCAAACATAGAACCTAACTGAGAAATGTTGTTAGTTATAGCAGTTATACCATAAGGCATATCTGATATAGTTCTACCAAGTTCACTAACAGTAGCTCCAGCAATACCAGCAGAGTTTTCCATAGAACCCATGCTTTTAGACGCCTTGTTTTGAGCACTTGTCAATCCATTTAACTCAGCCTCAAGCTTGTCTATGTGTATTGACTGTTTTTTGTACTCTTCGGTAGTTCCAGCTGTTTGAGACCTAAGTGATTTATATGCGGCTATATTCTCTCTTAAAGCAGCTTCAGTCCTACCCCATTTCTGAGTATTCTTTTCTAAGAGGTTATTAAGAGCTTTTCCAGCTGTTTCAGCTTTTCTGAAATACTGCTCTATACCTTCAATTTTAATCTTAGCCTTGTCGGTTTCTACCGTAATTCTTATTACCTTATTAGCCTCTGCCATTGCTGTATGTGTTACGTTTTATACTTGTTCTCATTTGTTTCAAGCTCTGAGGAGCTTGATATTTCCCTTTTGCTATATCTATATCCTCATCTCCAACATACCAGTCAGAAGCATTAAGTAAATCTATTATATTCTTAATCATAGGTCTTCTATTAATTCTATTTCACTATTACCATTCATTAAGTTTGATGTCAATGAGTTTATCTTAAAGCTCTTACCGTTTATAATAAACCTATCGTTTAGTTTGTACTTAGACAAAACTTTTATTGGCAATAAGGCAGTAACTTTAGTTATTCTATTGTATTGGCTAAATACAGACTCTATATATGTTTTATAGTAGTTCTCAAACAAAGACTCTTCATTAAAGAGTAAATTAAATTCATCATTCTCAGTATCAAAATTTAATGTTTGAGACTGGTCTGAATTCACATTACTTGGTCTATTGTAAGTGGCTAAACTTGAATTTGTGATTCCATCAGCACTTCTTATATACATATTCTCGTCTGGAACGCTTTCATTTACGTTAAAGAACAATAGGGTTTTACCTTTTACTTTCTGCTCGTTTTCGTTCACAAAGTATCCATAACAAGCAGGTGTCTGCGAACCATCAAAAGAATCTGTTAGCCTTTCATACACAACTTTCTCAAATGGCAGTCTTATCTCGTAATTACTTCCATCAATGTATTCGTCATTTATTATAACATTAAATTCCTCAGAGCCAAACTTTACTCCATTACTCTCTTCAAACTCAGCTGCAAGAAAAGTAACTGGGTCTGCAAAGGTAAATTCTATATTTCCATACAAAGGAACTCTTTCTACTGTAGACTCTTCTACTTTTATATACTCAGATATATCGTGTTTAATAGCTGAATCAAAAGTTCCGTAGTAATTATCCAAAGTGTCTACAACTATAGTGCCTGAGTCATTAACATAAGATGTTAGGTTGAACATCTTAAACAAACCCGTCAATAGGTCTATTACTTTTATATCTGGAGTTTGGTTCTGAAATATAACATCACCAACCATATTTTGACCCAAAGACTCATAGGTTTGCCCGTTAAAGCATCTTGCTCTATCGTCAGGCTGTATAAATATTGTTCTTATGTACCATTCTGCATCATATAATAAGAATCCGCTACTTCCTTCTGTAGATATTTGAACCTGTATTTCATATTCTCTACTTGGCTCTCCTTCTGCTGGAAGCATACCTATACCTTGTTCAGATATGCCAGAAACATTTGACACTTCTTTTAGTATTGTATTAGAAACTAAATCTATTATTTTATAACTGTACTCAGCACTTAAATTAACTGGAGTTATAGTTAAATCAGCAAGAATGTGTATGCTGTCATCAATATTAGAGTTTGTAGTAGTACAAGAGAAATAATCATCAGAAAAGGTGATTCTGTTCTCAAACACATCGCATTCTGTAGTTGTAGTGGTTAAAGCCCAATCAGCAACGTTCATTGTAGATGTACCGTCAGAATAACTTATCTGACCATCTCCTCTGTGCATCCACATATATAAGTCGTTAAACAACGAGCTTCCAAAGAAATCCCTGGAGAATGTCAAAGGATAGGTGCTTTCTATTGCCTCTATGACTCTAATTAACCTTATAGCAGGCTTAAGATCTTGAGGAAGTATTCCGCCATTAACAGTAGCTCCTCCTATATTGGCGTAATTATCTATAGGAGAATAAGCTGGGTCAGAGTCAAATATAAATCTTCTTTGTGGGCTAATAAGAGGGTATATAACAGCAGCGGAATCTCCATTAAACTCTAAACCCGTCTGTAGGCCATTGTATACGTTAGCATAAGTCCATTCGTGACTATAGTCTGATAAATCTAAATTTCTTATTTTGTCGTCTCCTAAGATTCTTGAAAGTGATACTATAGAGCCAAAGAAAGTAAGTTCGTAAGAATAAGCTTTATTATTCTTCATCTTAACCATATTCAACCTAATTGTTCCCTTTCTAAAAGGAGAGTGGTTTATTTCAATGATCGCTTCACTTCTAAACCTGGCATCATAACCATTTTGTATAGCATTGTTGTAATAATGCTTAAATATCATATTATTGGTCTTTGATGCAGGTACGTTAAATGTTTGCGAGTAGTCTGTAAATATTTTAGAAATATCTCTAACCTCTTGTATGGATGAGGTTAACTGAATACTTTCGTCATCAAACATTTCCACTCTCTGACCACCTATATAGAGTTGTATAGTCTGCATCTATCTTATGTTGTTTATAGTTTCAAAAGCATAATCAAACTCAACCGTGAAGTTTATGAGCTTTTCATCTGTTGTTGTTTTGTATTTGAATGACCTTGTTTTAGGAACTATAGGCGTAACTAATCCGTCCTCATGAATCCAAGCGGACTCCGTTAGCATTAGTTGCTGTATAACCTCGTTATAATCTTCAGTAACAAACCCAGTATTCATTATAAGGTTTTTATTACCTATAATATTATGAGGAAACATTGATGCTGTGTTTGTTGAATAAGTAACCCCAGCAGCACTTATATTTAGTATATTTCTCTTATAAGAATCCTTACTTACATCTAAGTTGTCTGTTCTCTTTTTATCAAACCAAATATCTTGTACTACTCCAAACTTGTTTACGAACGAAACCTTGTAGGGTTCGTACTTAGAACAATCTATACATTTAACATATAGAGTCTTGTAAGAGCCATCAGCCAATAATATTCTTATTGTTCTCGTTCCAAATGGAACTTCTACATCTGTTGTAATCTCACTTGAAGCCTCCATTATATAAGTCATATCTGCGGTCAATACACTTCCATCAGCAGTATATGTTGAATTATCTACAGTTAAATGAGTAATACTTCCAGAACCAACAGTTTCAGTGCTTATGGTAGAGCCTGAGGAATTTAGGTAGGTTACTTCTGTAGCTCCTTCTGCACCCGTTAGTAATGGTATGTATAAGCCAAACTCAGCACTTGAAGCAGCGGAAGAAGATAAATTATCCGCCTTTAATATAGCATTATCTGCTTTATACAATGTGCTATCAGCGGTTACTGTCTCTGTAGATACGGATTTAGGGCAATTATGAAATATATTCGTGTTACTTATAAGAACATCACTACTTAATTGAGGATTAACACCATCTTCAAAGTAACCATATCCATTAAAGGATATTGCGGAACCAATTAAAGTCTCATCTGTAGTCGTATCATCATAAGCTCTAATCATTTGCCACTCTACCCAGGCAGATTGCTGAATAGTAGAGTAATCTCCTGAGAACAATACCTCTGTATAGTCTCTTACGAGTTCCCCTATTTCAAAGAATATTATATCTTCAGATGATTTCTTTTCTTTATATATAATATAATCTGGTTTTGAAGCATCCTTAGAGCCAAAGTCCCCCGTATATATCCAAAGATTTAATGTTGCGTTTATTATATTTGCCATTTGTTTTGTTTTATGATATTAAGTCTGGTAAATCTAATGGACAACAAGCCGTGTAATCAAAAGATAATGTAAAGCTAACACCTGATATTCCGCTGTATGTTATGTTGTCGACCACACAAGGGCTACTTAAATCATCCCCATCAATTAAATAGTTTCTAATTCCTATTTCTCCATAGTTTCCATTTCCATTATTTTGAACATTTCTTAGCTCAAGCACATTGGTGCCGTAAACAACGAAGCTGGGATCAAACGTATAAGTGTCCATTAAACTTAATGGACAAGCAAAGTCTCCTGAAGTGATATTTGAATTAGTGTTAGTTGTCGCTATGAATATAGAGCCAACTTGAGCGTTTTGATTAAGGTCTAAGAAACCAATATAGTTGTTGTTTAAGTATACATCAAAGTTATCGTCTTTTGCATAGTTTGAATTACAAACTTGGAACACTAAAGCTCTATCTGGACAAGTAGGCGCATCAGATGGCGCTACATCTGGGCAAGTAAAAGTTAGATTTAAGTTGTCGCTAAGTAGAGGGCTTTGAACTGTTATTGTTGCTGTTAAAGGACTTTCACTATTCTTAGGAAGAACTAATGCGCCAAACTTAGTTGATGTTGGGCCTGTGTTTATCTCTAATGGATCTACCCCAGCAGCAATTAATTGGTCATCATAAGCATCTAAACCTACATATCCTGAAGTTACTAAGGCACCATCATAAGCTAATGATATTTTAACAGGTATGTTTCCGCCTGAATAATTAATATTTATATCACCCGTGTCTCCTGTCATTACAAGGGTATAAATTTTCTTACCTATAAATCCATCAGATACAGCTACATCACCACAATCAGCACCAAGGTACTCTATTGGTAAAATAGGAGACGGTACTGGTGCATCGGACGAAGTTATGTAGTAAGGACTTCTTGAATGTATTCTTTTAATTGCCATTATTTTAATTTTACTATTTCTTCAACCATATCATCAACATCACTTGAATACGCTAAGAATATGTTTTCAATCATTTCGTTTCTGTTTCTCTGATATACAAAGTCTATAATATTAGACCCACCACCATTAAATCTTTTTATAGTACCTTTACTCGCAATAGACTTAGATATATTAGCGGCCATTCTAAACATACTCTTATCGTTAACTTCTATAAACTTTCCTTGGCCATCTCTCGGTCTTATTCCTTTTGTCTGCGCCCATCTTATTATTTCTGATATTGGAGGTTGTTCACCTGGCGGCCTACCTTGGTCAATATACTTTAGAGCTATGTCAGATAATATTGTTAATTCATCTTTTGTTACTCTGTAATCCAAACTATCATAAACATCACCAGTAGCGTAAGTTTTATCAATCCTTAACTGAGCCTTGTATTTTTCAACAAGCATTACACCATAATTAACCAGCTCTTTCTGAAGATTGTCTTGGCTATAATCCATTAACAGATGCTTATCTCATTAGGCATACTAATAGTAATATTTACTCCCCATCCAGCTAACTCATTCTCAAATCTGTCTTTAAATGGTTGAGCTGAAGGTGCTTCAAGCAACTGAAGCTTCTGCGAAAACATATCTCCCCTTCTGAGCTGCTCAATTACATCATTAACAACTTGTAACTGACTATTATAAATATCTTGTAGGTTGTCATTGCCGTTTATCACATCTTTAGTAGGAGCATCCTTATTGTAGTCCACCACATCTAAAGCAAGTAATTGAAGTGTGAAATTCATTACTGGGCCATCAAACACTACATTAGTGATATTTAAGTGGCTTAATGGAAATATAGTAGTCTTGTTGAGGTCTACTTCTGTAATATCTCCGTAAGTAACAGTAAACACATTAGGATTCGTCCTAAGACGATCCTTTAATTTATCTACTATGTCGTATACCTGTGTCATTATTTGTTTTTATTATATGATTGTTTTATCATCTTTGCTTCTATCTCATTCTTCTCTTTCTCAAACGTAAGCCACATTAAGCACTTGTGTAGTGAAATTTCGGTAATCGAGTCAAGGCTTTGTATGTCACCTCCAGCGAGTCCGTAAATTGATTGATACCAACCCCACTTTCTTCCAAAGCCTGATTCAAGGCTGTATCCCCCGTCTTCTCCTCCTGTGCTATTAAAGAGTTCATCGTATATTTTGACAATTTTGTCCCTAAACGATAAAAAAAAACAACTGCGCCCAAAGCAACATTAACAGGAGAGTCTTTCATGACGTCCTCCCATCGGTCTGTTCCCTCATATGGTTCTATCTCATATAAATTTTTCTTTCCTGCAATTATTGGTCTGTACATAACAGCCATAGCTTTATGTATATTATCCCAATCAGTAATATAAGATTCTAAATCAACGTACTCACCGAAAGTCATCTTGTCAAGGTTCGGTATAAAACCGAACTCTACAGTCACTCCATCAGAGCCAGTCATAGTAAATCTTTGAACCAAGTCAGTCTTTTCTGCAAAGCAATCCCCTACTTGCCTAAGAACTGACTCAAACATAGAAACAGGTAAATTGTAACTATCCTTTAGTGACAAACCACAAAATATCTCAAGTGCCTTAAGATTCAAGAATTCATTATCCTTGTCCTCTTCATCTATATTCTTAGCAACAGATAAATACTTCTGGTACTGATGCAATTTAATTGCACTTAACTCTTGTGGTATGCTTACTTCTAATTCTACTACTGCCATATATTTTCTACTTCATAGTCATTTATAAATAAATTTCCTATATAGTATGATAACTGATTTATACCTATTTTGTTTTTGTCTGTAATTTTTGTATATTGCAGTATAAAAACAATGAGTAAAGATATTATGAAACCAAAAGAAAAAGCAGAGGAATTAGTAAAGGAAATGTTTAAGCCAAATAATCATTATCTAAATCATAACATAGAGGTTGATAGAGATATTGCAATAAATTCAGCTTTAATTTGCGTAAGAGAAGTTGTGACAGAATTAAATAAATTACCAAGTAAAGATTTAAGTGATTTGCAGTTTTGGGGAGAAGTTGAATATGAAATAAAGAACTATAGATAAACCTTATAGTAAACACATAAACCATAAGAAAATAATATAACAAATAATAGCTAAACCATAAAACAAAAATGGTACTTTATAGTTATCTTAGTATAACAGAAGGAAATCTGTATAAGTTCCCAAACTTTAGGCACACCACCTATTGGATCGTGTACCCTAAGTCTGCTTAAGAATTGCGTTACTGACTCTTTAATAACCTTTGTAGCACCCCAGTAATATTCAACTTAACCAGCATATCATTCATTTATTTAAGGTTATAGGGGGTGCATATCTCCATCCTTTACTAATAGGCCTTGCTCTTTAGGAGCAGGCCCAAACCCATTTCTATTATATTTTTCTAATCCAGTAAATGACTATTGGTTTAAAAGATATTTGACTATTGGTTGAATTCATTTAATTGGGGAGATACACCACCCAACCATCCATTTTACGTCCATATCCCGCATTTACTCTGAGCCAGGCTGTCAACCCTTAGCCAATAGATATAATGGCTTAAACGAGCTGTAAAGTGCTTTAAAAGAGTTTGTTACATTTCCTAATATTAACACCATTATTTTTCAGTCAGTTACAAAAAAAAGAATATAAATATAGGGTACAAAAAAAGCCCCGTTAAGGGGCTTAATTAATCTATTTTAAAGCTGTTTAAAGGCCTAAGAATTTCTCGCTATATTCCTGCTTCATTTTCTTAAGGGCGCCCTCGTTTATCCAGCTGTAGAACTCCGAGAAGGGTATTTCTAAGTGTAGGTTAACCGTTTCGCAGCTGTGCTCATCTATAGTGTCCATGCCTATGATAAAGAAGCCTTCTTTGCCTGGGTAGCTCATTGTGTGAATTTCCTTTACTGTAGCGTGTAGGTTTAATGTTTCTTTTTTCTTTGCCATCTTATTTATTTTTATAGGTTACTATTTGCCCTGTTGGGTTTTGTGTGGTGGCTGTACCGTCATTCCAATTGATTGCATAGCTATTTAATATATCTTTGAATAGAGTGTTTAAGGTGTCGTTATGCGGCCTTCTGTTTCTTTTATTGTCCATGGTTTTATAACTGTTTTTTTATTAACTCTTTATTATTTATTAAATAATTTTCAATTGATTGGTAAAGCCCTATATTATAGTTATTATCCTTATTAGCGAATATCTCGTAATAAAAACAGGTGACAGGGTATAGATCATCGTAGGGAATATTTGGTTGTATATACAAATCAAATAGTTTACTAAATAGAAAAAATTCATATGTATCCATAATTTTATAGCTCGTTTTTTATAGACTCTAAGCAGCCAAAGCAGCCGCCCTCGTTAATGTATATACTTTTATATCTGTTTAGATCATCGGTTAAAATATAATTGTTTTCTTTGTCCAGGATCACAAAGCCTTTAGGGCTTTTGCTTATCTTATATCTGTCCTTAATTGGTAGCTGTTTTAATTTGCTTATAATTGTCATATCTATATTATTTAAAGTTTAGTTTTAAAGGGGCCATAGCTAAAGCTGGTAATTTCTTTACTGTTTAATAGCTGCCAGGCTTTTCTATATATGGCTGTTTTTTTAGGATATTTGCAGCCTCTAAAATAGGTGGCTTTATTATTGTCGCTGTAGACTAAAGTAAATTTGTATAATTGCATAGTATTTATTTTTATAAGTTAATTAAAAAGGGAGCTCTGTATTTATTACAAAACCTGAGGTATCTTTGCGGGCCTTTCCTTTAGCCTTAAGGCCCAATACAATACCTTTGTTGTAAAGCATTACAAGGTCTGAGCTGTCACCGTCTACAACTTTAGCACCTTTATACCTTTGTGGTAGGTCACCGCTAAACACGGCCGCTACATTAATTCCTAATTTTATGGCCTGGTCTGTTTCTGCATGGTTACTTTCTGAGCGGCTAAAGGTTACTGTATAATTTTTATGATCTTTATATCTAATAACGCGGTGAAGGTTTTTGCTATAGTCGTAAAATGTGGCCCAGTCGGATAGCTGGCTAATGTCCAGGCCCGTATATTTATTCAATAGGTGTACAAAATCCAGGTCACTTGTTCCATTAAGCCTGAAGGCTATTTTTTCGCCCCTCTTTTTTGCTGTAGTGTATTTTTTCATAATTTCATAAGATAGCTGCATTAAAAATTCGCGTCTATTGTTTATATAAAATTCTGTTCTTTTTGCTCTTGCGTTTTGAACGCTCGCAAAAGCCCCGTGGCCAGCCGTTTCTAAACATACGGCCGCGCAATTTACTGAGGCGTGACTGCAAATATTAATTCCTTTACTGTTAAGTGTGAAAGGCCTTAAGTACATTATAAAGGTTTTTATGCTATTCTTTTTTGTTTTGGCGTTGGTGGATCCGTCACTTAATAACTTTTGCACGGCTTTTTTAGTTTCTTTTTGTATTGCTGTTTTCATGTCTTAAAAGTTTAGATTATCAAAAGCCGCGCATAAAAATACAAAGCTGTAAAGAATTACGCCCGCTATAATATAAAGCGAGGCAAAAAAAACGAGGTTGCTAAGGTCTTTTTTCATCTTATTGTTTTGTCGTTAGGTTAACATAAATAAAAATAAAGCTTATTAATAAAGCCGATCCGATAAAGCCAAAAATTAATTCCATTGTCCCTGTTTCCATAATTGATAAATTTTAAATTGTTATTGTTTCTTATTGATATTCAAATATACAACTATTTTTTAATACGCAAGCAAAAAAGATACTTTTTTTGTTTTTATCTGTTTTTTTTTGGTGCCACCTTTGTATAGTAAGGAACGCACGCACGAATAAGCATTTTAATTTTAATAACCAAATTTTTCTTATAAATAGGCCCTTATTTATATTTATTACAAATAAGAAAAAAAGTGTTAATAAAATGTTAAAGTTTTTGCCAGCTTAAAAAAAGGCCCTATCTTTACTATGTAATAAAGATAAGGGTCTGCCTCTGAAAGAAGGGTGAAAGAGTAGACTCCGCCCTACCTTATATTTTCTTTGTAGGAATTTTCCTACATTGTTATACAAGGTACTATGCATCACAAGGTACTGGGCATGGGACAGGACTAACCCCTACTATGTTTAAGAGTGCCCGTACTATGTTTAAGGGGGTACTATGTTTAAGAGTATCCGTACTATGTTTAAGAGTAACAGAAAAGCCAGCTATGAAAGCTGGCCTTAATGAATGTGTCAATCAATTTATAAGTAAAAACTATAAATCAAATATAATACAAATATTTCTATCTCACAACATATTTTCCAGAATTAATTCCTTGGACTAAATATTGTAAGCCGTAACGGATTGCGTCCAGGTAATGATTGAATTTATCTATTGGCTTCTCATTTCTTTCTTGCCATACATAGTTATTCAGCTCTCTCATTACTCCGTGGCTTTGTCTGTCTACTATCATCTCATAGTCTTGTAGTAGTGCAATACCACTTAGAATACTACCTTGCTTCTTTATAGTTGGCTTTATGTTTAGGTCAAGAGCCTTCAGCTCACTTATGAGCCTTGGCTCTGAGTTATCACATATAATTAAGTCTGTTCCGCACTCTTGCTTGTTCTTAAAGGCTATTTCAGAGGTGCTTAGCCCAGTTTTACCGTATATCTCCCTAACATATAGCTTTCTCAATTCTTTATCTACTGAAATTTTCACAAGGGTTGTTAAATCTGTTGAAAACCCAAAATCCTGGCAAAAAACAGTCTTTTCTGTCTGCATATAGTCTCCTACTCTCCAATTCTTGATGATTGTACCTTCTGCTTTGGCTAACCATCCTCCAAGTATCTGGTGTACATATTTGTCTGGCCTCCTTGCTTTCATATCATAGACTTGGTCTAAGAATGACTTAGATAGGTTAGACTTATTATCTCTGTAGTCCGTATGTATGTAAGTAATGTCCTTCTCTATTCCATTGAAGCCATCTGGTATGCCGCTTGTCTGGAAGAACCTTTGGTATATCCAATGCTCCTTAGTAGTTGGGTTAAGAATCAGAACACATCTGTTTGGTTTCTCTTGATGTCTAACAGAGAAGTCAATCTTGTCAAACACATCCTCATCCACAAGCTCTTCGGCCTCATCCAATACAAAGGTTGTAACGCCATTCAGAGACTTCAGGGCCGCTGTTTGATTACCAGATGATGTTCTTATACCTTTGAACATTATTGAGCTTCCTGTAGTCAGATTTATAATCTCATCCTTAGTGATTCTGAATTGGTCAGAGACTCCCATCATTTCTATCTTCTCTATAAATTCTGGAATAATAGATGTCTGTGCTGACAGCATTGTATAACGAGAGAAGAGGACTTTATGTCCTCTCTCATATGTTAAGTTCAATAAGAATACAGCTACTCCAAAAGACTTTCCTGATCCCCTTCCTCCTGTGATTACATAGTACCTACTATCGCTTTTCCAGAGAGGAATATACTTCTCGTGAATCTTTACTTCTTGTGTCTCAGTCATACTATGATAACTGAAAATATACCAATCTGTTTTTAGTCTTCGTTCAACTCATCAACGTCAACTTCCTCTGCCTCAATGTCTATGGTATCCTCAAGTTGTTCTACTTGTTGAGGTGAAGCAAAGAAGTTAATGACTGGCGCATTGTTCTTATCTTGCTTATTGTCTGGGAGCTTATCCATTGGCTTGCCGTATCTATATTGAAACAGTAAGTTCATATGTGCAAAGGAGTCCTTAGCCTTCTCTGCTAATGTTTCCCAGGCTTCTTCCTCTGAGCCAAAGACTTTCTTCATTGCCTTTAGTGCATAGGTTCCTATCTGATCCTTCTTAGCTTGGTTAATCCTTGCTGGGGTCATACTTGCTTTCTTTACTTGAACAGCTTTAATCCCTTGCTTGTTCTTTCCATTTGCTTTCCTACCATCTGTAGGTTTTATATTGCTTGAGTGTCTCTTAGGTTTTGTCATTTTTCTTATTGTATATTGTTTGGTATAGATTCCATATCTCTTGGTATACATCAGCTTCTTTGTGAAGCTGACTTATCTCATAATGTTTGTGTCCCACATCTACATGAATGTTAAAGCCATCATTAACTACTACTGGATATACTCTGTAGTTATTATTAAAGCACCATACTTGTGCTTCATAATTCATATTATCTATCTTATATATTATCTTCTTTCTTCTCACCGAATCATATTAACCATAGCAGAGATCCTTTCTTCAAAGATTTGCAGTTGCTCTTCTGGAACTTGTGATGCAAGCTTCACTATATTGCTTCGCTTGTCATCTCCATTATGACTCATTAAGTCTACCTCTATGTTAAGTCTCCTGATCTCTTCATCCTTTACTTTGATTAAGTCAATCATCTCAGTAAACTTATCTACTATAGACTTCTCTCTTTCTGTCATCATTACCTCTTCATCCTTTTGGTTAACAAGCTCTACAGGGTATCTATTGTGAAAGTCTTCGTATATCTTATACAAGTCCTTGTCATATATCTTAACACCTTCAAATACTTTAAGACCGTGTAAGACTGTTGCGTGGTCTTTGCCAAACTTAGACCCTATATCTTTAAGACTGCGGAAAGTGTAGTCCTTAGCAAGCCTGTAGTATATAGCTCTACCCAAAACATAAACCCTCTCTCTTGTGTTCTTGTTTAAGTCTAAATTAGTTTTACTTTGTATTGTATCTATTATAAAATCTAAATCAATTTTCATCCTTTTCAAAGTTTATTTGGATAAGATCAGTCTTATCTTGTTCGTCTCTTATTTTGTAATAGTCTCCTATAAATGTGTATGTGTCTAAAGCTCTCTTTATACCAGCACATTGCTCATACATTTCCTTACGTTCATACTCCAACATAAGTAATCTTAAGTCTTGCTTGGTAATTTCGTGAGCTAAATCATACATAGCCATATAGTAAAACTCATCTATTATTTCTTTCTTTGACATCTAAATACTTTTGGTAGTAGCTTTTAGTTTGGTTATATTTATAACCCTTGTATATTCCGCCATTCCACATTCTAACCATCTCCTCTTCAGTAGGGAATCTACAATGCTTCTTAAGGAATACTTCTTTACCATAACAAAGATACAACATAAATACTTCTTCAGAAGCCTCCTCATAGAACATATCCTTGTGTCGGTAATCAGTACCATAAATACGATTAACATCGCTTAGAACGCTCCTCTGTATCTGTAGAATGCCGTATGACCTTCCATTATCTCCTATGGAGTCTGGATTATTATTTGTCTCTACCACCTTCAATATAGACATAACCGACGCCAAAGTACTCAAAATTATCAATATAGCTTGCATATAAATTTAATTCTCTTATTACTCTATTCCAATAACACTCTTCGTTATAATCCTTAGCCCATCTGAATCCCTCCTGAGCTAAAGTCATTGCTTTACTATAGGACTTATGTATCTTAAGTAAGTCTATGGCACAATGCCTTGCATACATTCTATGCCCTTTTTTATAATACATCTTTAAGTACATGATTGCGTACAGAATCTAATGGGTCTGTATCTATGTAGAAGTGCTTATAAATATTCATAGCCTGTCTTACCTTCTCTCTTCCTCTCTCTATGAAGTCTCCACTACATTCAAAGATACCTATGTCTTTAGTATCCTTGTCAACTACTAAGAAGATAAACTCATCAGCATCAAACAAAGATAAGTATAGAGCAGCCTGGAGATCATAGGAGAAGTTCTTAGCACTCCACTTAAAGTTAGGCACTCCTTTACTTGTAGTCTTTAGGTCAATAATTGTCTTTCCTTTTATAGCATCGGCCTTACCTCTGAATGGTAATCCGTTTAACATCTTGATGGCTGGTGCTTCAAAGGTACAGCCATCTAATAAGTTGTAAGCTTCATTACAATTCTTAACAGCTTTAGCTATCCAATGTGCTGAGTCCATCTCTGACTTAGTGTACACAGTCTCTGGGCCGTGTTCAGCAGTAGCTTCCTTAAAAGCCTTTATAGCTTTGCTCCCATCTATAACAACCAACTCTTCTAACCTGTGTGGCTCCAGCACAGCTAAGTGTACAAGCCTACCATCTCTCAATGGCTGAGAATTGCTGGAGCTGTACAAGCTCTTCTGATAAGCCTTTGGGCTATCTATTAGCTTCTTCGCAGCTGAACTGCTCAAAGCGTGTTTACCTAAATGACCATAGTAAAAACTATCATCATACATTTTCTTTAGTATAGCTTCTTCTTCCCAAAGCTCTTTATTTAATAACTGTATCATCTGTAATATGTTTCTAAGATTTCTTCTTCTAATTGTTTTGTTGTCTCTTGATTCAACATAAAGTCTACACAAGCATCTCCTAAATAGATGCCGTATATATTGAACCTCTCTCTTTCATAGGGCTCAAAATAAGTTTCTTTTTCCTCTGACTCATACATACCACAAACAGTAAACACAAGTCCTTCCCAAGTGATATCATACTCTTTCATTGCTGTGCTGTTTAATGGTTTCTACACATCTGTCAATCCAGTTTGAAACAAAGATTTGCTCTGTGTCTCTGAGATGATATGAGATCATCTCCAAGTCTTTAATTGCCTGTTCCATTTGTTATTTGTTTTAATGTTATACGCAAATATAAACATTATTTGTTAATAAACAAGCATAAGTGTAAAAAAAAGAGAGGCTATGGCCTCTCCTTGTAATTGTAGTTGTATGGACTGACTACTCCTTCTTTAACATCTTCAGCCTCTTTATTTCTAAGTTCCCTAACAAAAGCTATCTCTCTTTCAATGTAGTCTTTAGCTTTGTATAGGTCTTGCAGCTCATCATCTTTCTTTCCTGCCCTGGCAATATACTTAACAACATTGCCTCTGTTGAATGAAAGTTTGTAGTGTTGACAGAAGTCTATTACATCGTAATCTCCTGTAGCTTCATAGTGTATTGCGTTTCCTCTCACAGCTTTTCCATTTGAGATAAAACATCGTACCAATACGTTCTGTCATTGTAATGAGTTCTTGAGTGCATGATTAAATCTAAAATCTCATCAACACTTTTCTTTTTTGCATCAACAAACCCAACATTGTTTTCTTCAAATGATTTCCAATTTGAGTTCAAAATGTGTCTGGCTTTCTCTAATTTTTCTTTACTGTTTTCCATATTAATCTATCTTTAAAAATTCTGCGTTAGCGTATTCCTGAAACCATTCCTTATTGTCCTGGTACTTGTCTATTATTGCATCAATCATTACAAGTTCGTCAATTGAACTACCTTTAATCTTATCCATCAATGACTCTATCTTGTTTAAGATGTTAGTAACCATCTGCGGATCTGTGTTGTACAGATTGTTAAACTCTTCTCGCACAGTATCCTCAAGCATTATGTTTAGCTTGTTTACTTGCTGCTTTACATTCTGTCTGTATTGCTTAGTCAGCCTGAGGCCTTCATTGGCCTCTAACAACAACTGAGACAACAATACACTCTTCATATAATCTAATTGCATTTTACTCATATTACATTTATTTTCATTGCTAATATAGTGTTTATTTGATTTAATACATATTCTTTGTCATAGAAAGTATCTGCTTGATAATATATAATTATATGAGGAACATTGAATGTATCCTTATATAATTTAAGTTGGGACTGATGAAGATCCTTAGACTTTAATTGAAATGGAGAAGACATATGTTTATAGCTTATTGGCTTTACCTGTATTCCAAAAAGTAATGTATCTGAGTAAGCTTCCCAATCAGTAAAGTAATTCTCATCTATATCATGAGTGGTCTTTCTAAAGTCAATATTAGGAAATTCTAACTTAAGATCATCCATTAGCTCAATCTCTTTCACCATGCCATTCCAGGTCTGACCCAATACTCTATGAAAAACATAATTCTTAGCATTTAATAAAGTGCAAGAATGTGTATCCACAATGTAATTACTTATGTCATTAAGGACATCTCTTCCTACATTGTCAAAATAATACCTAACCCATTCCTTATCATCAAATGAATAATTATCATCTCTAATAAATAAATCAAATAACTCAGAACATTTTCCTACATTAGAAGACCAGAACATTCTGCTCAACTTAGTATTCTTCTTTAGCTTCTGATAAAGAGAGTTAGGTATATTGTATTCAAAATACTTCATTAACTATTGTATTCGTCTATAAGTTGTTTCAATGCGTTGTAAGTACTTCTAAAGCAAGAACCACAAGACGTAGGCTGCTTGTTCTCATTGAACACCCTATTGTAAATCTTCAACATCTTTAACTGAACAGTCTGACTAACTACATTAGTAGGTTTTGACATATGATCCACCAAGTAGTTATACTCCTCTTCAGCCAAGCATTCTATCTTCTTGTAAGGGAATACCTTATTGAGAGTAGTCTTTCTTTCTGAACACCCACAATCCTCTCCAGCTAAGAACTTAACTGCTGCTTTAATTCCTGTAGCTGTAGTAATTTTTTCAATGGTATCTCCAAGTCCAGTAGATTCAGAAGCTGTAGCTTCTTCTCTGGATACAACCCATTCTTTGTACTCCTTAGTGCGTTTGTCTAATGCTTCGTAGTAGGTTTGGTCTTTCATTACTTCTTTGATTTGATTAAGTGAAAATCACCATTAGAATAATCCTGGTAATCTTCTATGAATTTGTTGTTTAATATATTCTTGTAATTCTTAATAGAATTGTATATACTCATAAGAGTTATGCCAGAGCCATTTGCAATGTCTCTAAGCGATAAGTTTGTCTTAAAGTATAGCGAAGACAATATAATGTCGTAGCGTTCCCAACCCATAATCTCTGAAGACATAGAGTCTATTAAATTGTGGAATGCCTCTTGTTCATCAAACTGACTGCTATCAAATTCAACATCATCTTGAATATCATCAGTTTCTATATATTCAAAGAACTTGTATTTGTTTCTTGCTTTCACATAGTCAACAAACATATTTTTTAGTGTAACATAGATGAAGAATCTATTGACCTCATCATCATTGTACATAATCTTTTTCTCATCAGTAACAAGCCTATGTATCCGCAAATACATACTCTGCACTATATCTTCTGCGATGTGCTTATCACATCCCATGTTGACAACCATCTTAATCCATAAGGTGTGGTTATCTGCAAGTTTTTCTAATATCAATATCTAAGTGTTAGGGTTATTTTATCAGTTTCCCCATAGAACTTTTCTAAGTTATTTATACAAACAATATTCTGATCTTGCTCATAGACTACTCCCTCCAAGGCATCTAAGAATGCCTTGTTGAGATTATCTTGTAAATCAGGTTTGGTTGGTTTATAAATCTTGCCTTGTTGTCTTTTCTTTTTACTAAATGCTTTTGGATATGCATACTGATAATGTAGCTGGTCTATGAAAATCAAAGTACCAGCAGGGATTATTTCAAACCCCTCTGGCAATTGATCGCTAACCAACTTAATTACATATGCTTGATAATCCACTATCTTTTTTGGTTTGTAAGACCTACCACTACGGGTGAACCTTACAGATTGATGAGGTTGCGCCCTCAAGTTGAATGTTAATTCTAATTTATTCAAACTTCTTTGTGTCAAATTTATCCAAGTCTGTGTCTATCACAGATGGCAATCCATAGTCATCTATCTTATATGAGAAGCTATTAAAGGGAAAGTTTCTGCTTTCCTTACATAACACCTCTATGTATCCTTCATCAAAGTTAGGCATTAACTGAATCGCAGTTTCAGCCTTTTTATATAAGGAAGACCCAAGATGGCCTGTCGCTTTATTTGTTCCGTGATTAGAATGTATCACAGTAAGTATAGTACAATTGTATTCTAATGTCCAAGACATAAGCTTCTGTATTATCTTATTTGATTCATCTATATTATTCACATCACTTACTAAATCTGCTATACCATCTATAATAACTAACCCAGGGTTATTTACTCTTCTGCTCAAGCAGTAATCTATAAAATCTACTCTCTTATCATAATCAAGCTGTCTAAGGCCATAAGTATGATAACACTCATTATCTAAGCCAGTCATCCTTAATACTCTCTTAAACACTCTCTGAGCGTGAAATCTTCCTTGCTCAGTATCAAAGTGCAATAAGCACTTATCATCTCTATATCCTTTTATACCTTTAGTGTATCCATCAGATTTACCTCCAAGGAAAGCCGCACTAAGCAAGCTTACAAAAAAGGTCTTGGTGCTTTTTGGTGGTGCCTGTACAAAAATTAGGTTGCCAAAAGTTCCTATAGGAGTTGGATATGTAACTCCTCCCATTGTATGTTCTCCAAAGCTTAAGGACACAGGAGGGTGTCCAATCTCTTCATTAGGGTCTATATAGAGTTCCCTCTCTATATTCTCCATTTGCATCATCAAGACTTCCCTCTCGTCTGATTCCGCTATTTGTTCCTTTGTCATATTGTTGAAATATTTAAAAGGAGAGATGGGGCCTAAGCCCCATCAAGTCCTTTATTTACTAAAATGGTAAATCGGCAGCAGCTGAAACCTCTACCTTCTCAGTAGCCGCACCCTTTGGTGTAGGCTTGAAGGTATTTAAGGAAAAATACATTCCCTGCTTTCCAGATAGCATATTAAGCTTTAACTGCTTATTGCCTTTGTATTCTGAATAGTATTCTTTATGAGTTGATACGAACTCAAAGAATTTTTTTAGTTCTACAATAACCTCACCTTTTACAAATTCTGGTGCGGTTTCTCTTGGGTTGAAGAATCTCAATCCGTCTACGAAAATAGTCTCTTTTGTGTTACTCATTGTGTTAATTATTAACGTTAATATTAATTGTTACCAGCGTGGTGCTGGGTTACCTTGTGTAGCAGTAGCTGCTTTAGCTACTGTTCCTTTTCCGTGATCGTTCGTGGCATCTGCATCTTTAGTATCATCTATAAGTAGAAGGCCATTAAGTGCATACTTCCTTGCATAAGAAGAAGAACTACCAAAGCTTTGTGCAATGTCCATTCCTTTTCTGTTTGCATCAACTCCTGCTTGAGCCTTAGCCTCTACAGAGTTTCCTTCTGAATGTAGGATAGCTCTTGCTTCCACAAAAACTAATGTTCCTACCTCTTTAATCTCATCAGTAATAGTTAGTCCTATTTGATGTTTAGCCAACAATGGCTTAAGTGCTTCCAAGATGTCTTCTTGGTTTCTGTACTTGTACTTCCCAAATGAGTTGTACTGATTCTTCGGGGCCTTTAATTCAGTCTGAATTGCAATCACCTTTTCCTGGAATGTTAATGTTTCTGTCATAATGAAATTGTTTAATTATACAAATTTAGTTAATATATATTGATAAATAAAATTATTTAACAACTATTTTCTTTTTTTCCTCCTCAGTAGTCTTATGCAACAATTTGTAATAGTCTATTTTAAACTGTGTTAGCATCATCTGAGTCTCCTGAAGTTCCATCTCTAAGCCATTGACGTAGAACTGAACTTCATTCAGCTTCTTATAATATGAGTTTAATCCTTTCTTATCATAAGCACTTGCTGTATACAACAAGTCAAGTGCCTCTGCAAGACTCATCCAGTTATCTATATATCTAACCTTGTTGAAAGACATCTGACTGGACTACTTGCTTATATTCATCTGGACAATCCTTATCACATAATTCAAATATAAATGTGGTAAGCTTCTCGTTCTCTAATTTAAGCCTATTAACTTCATCTAATAAAGCTGCAATCCTGGCTTCTTTGTAACTTAATAAATTGTGACTCATAATTTATTCTTTTCAATTAAAATAATAAGTTTTTCAATGTCTTCTTTACCAGTAAATATAATGTTCTCGTAATCAAACATTTCTACACGCCAGCCATTTTTTTCAGCTTCTCCGTTATCATTAGATATTAAACATAATTCATCTGTAATATTATATGTGTAATAGTAATAAGGTTTTAGTCCTGAGTCTTTATGTTCTGGATATAAATCAGTTACATATGATTTTTTAAACCCTAAATCTATTAAATCTTGTTCTTTCATAATTGTTTTTTTATTTCTAATGTTGGGTAAGCATTACTATACCTTATTTCGTCTTGAGTTGAACCATAGCGGCTATCGCCTCTTGTCTCTGTTCTCATTCCTGTTATTGGATTTAATCCACAATCCCACCAAGGTTCAACTAATTTTTGCATTTGCTTAATGATTTTTTATATTTATCTTCTAAGTATTTTCTTGTCTCACCTTCGCTTCCATAACAAGTTATGTAGTTATACTTAGCCATGTGATTTATAGCTTTCAGGTTAAGTCCTCCGTATTGATAGGATATCTTCTTTAGTGATCTTGATATTCTGTTATTATAGGGACTTGCTGAATTTTCATAATCCTTCATAATATCAATAGCATCATAAACATTCTTAGCAACATCAATGTTAACTTTAAACGATTGCGACTTTAATGATTTAAGCACCGAAAAAGCAGAACCATCCATTAATATCTCTAAGGATTTAATTATTGAGAATTTACCTTTTGATTGCTTGAACCATTTACCAGCATACTCAAGAGCTATCTTACAATCAATGTCTCCTTTAGTAGACAAGCTTCTGCAATAATCTTCAGCACTCCATTTCTTACTTTCTTGTAATTTAGCTATGTGTCCCTTATCTGCACAAGAAGATACTATATAAGGTATAACAAGATTGTTTCTTCTTAAAGCTACAAACCTATGTTGTCCTTCAATTATCTCATAATCTTTATTTACAACTATAGGAACCTGTATTCCTATTTCTAAGATAGATTTCTCTATCTTGTCAACATTCAAGTCGTTAATGTCTCTGTTTGATTCAACAAAGTTGAACCTGTCGTAATTCTTAGTTTCACCTAAGTGCCATTTTGTTTCCATTTTGTTATTGTTATTTGATTAATACCTTACAAACATATATAATTATAAAACACCAGTCAAGTCTTTAACAAAAATTTAACACTTTAAAACAGAAAGCCCCTCCGTAAAGAGGGGCTATCATCAACAATAACAAAGGAAAAGGGAAATCAAGTCCACAAGGCAAACTGTGGGGGTTTAAGGTCATCTGTATCAAAGTAAACTGTCTCTCTGTTTACCGCTATTCTTTCTACTCCAAATAAGATTAGCTCTTTTATTAAAGCCATTCTTTTCTTTGGGCCAACTACTCTAATCCTTATAGCCTTTCCAACTCTGTGGCTATCCTTAGTAGGAAATAGATTCTTGTCAGCATAAGTCTTGGAAACGTACCCAAGCTCTATATTTAAGTTTCTCTTAGTTCTATGCACTATCTGATCTAATATCAGAACTGGCTCCCTCTCCATAAAATGATATCCGCTGTTAGGTTCTCCAGGGCTATCAAATAAATCCCAAGTTAGATAGTTTAATCCTTCTCGGTTTTGTCTTTCCTCTAAGCTTAACTCTTTAGTATCCATCTTGGTGTTGCAATAGCAACTTACCTGTGGCTTCATCTAAATCCTTAATCGCTCTGTAAATTGCTCTGCTGTTTTTTTTTACTTGTTGTTTGTCAGAATTAGTTGAATCTGAACCAAGGTTGGTATACATAGTAGCATCAGCTTCTAATAACATATCTATCCTTTCTCTAATAGACTTGTTGAAGTCTTCTGCTATTCGTAATATTTCTTCCTTGTTAATCATACTCAAATATACAAAGTATACATATATAATATTAAGTATATATGCTTATAGTTATAAACATTGTTAATAAATATTTATTGAATAAAAGTTGATTATCTCAGAAAAAACCTGTAACTTCGCCTTAAGTCTAACTTGTCAGACAGTTGCTGACGAGCCTAAAGCGAGGCAGCTCAGTATAAAGAACCAACTGTAAAGGGGATAACTATATCAATCTTTGTTCTGCTTTACAGCAGAGCCAAAATAGTATCCGAAGATGCTAAGTGCAACACCTTCTACTATACCGATCATATGTATAAATATCTCTTTGTTCCCTTCTGGAACATTTGTAGTAACCACAGTATATACTAAGAATGCAAAGGCAAGTAAGCCTACAATGCCTGTGGCATTGAACATCCAATCAGTTCCATACTTTCTTAAGTTTACTTCTCTGGTTCTTGCTGAATCTCTATCCATTACTTCAAGCTCATACAGCTCTACAAGCTGTCTATGAGCCTCTGACTTATCATCAGCAGACATATTACCATCTTTATCTATTAGGTTTTTTATAATGCCTAATATACCTCTGTCTGGTAATACATCACCTATAGTCTCAACAATGCTTGGTGCAGTTCCCAAAAGGAACTTTCCAAGCTTGGTGTCTCTGAATGGTTTTTTATCTATCATTTAGGGTACTGTGTTTAAGAGGCTACTATGTTTAAGAGTTAGTAAGTCCAGATTACATTCTCTGGTTTACCTGGGTCATTGTCAACGTGAATAAAGGTATCTGCAATACCTATTCTGTTGAAGCCTACTTTCATTAATGCTTTAAGTATTTTATATCTATTAGAGCTATTGGTGCAAGCAATGTCTGCCGCAAAGCCTAAAAGGTGGCTGGAGTTTGAAACTCCGCCAACCTTTTTGTTGTGGGCTTCAGTTCTGTAGCCGCTTGTTATTTTAAAAGGTATATCACACAAAGAACGTGCCTGGTCTAATTTACTTAAAAACTCCCTATCCATAGCTTCGCCACTTCCCACCAAATCAGGGCTATCAAACTCAGAAAGTTTAAAATACTTCATAAAATCTTACCTAATAATATACTTGTTAAAACCATTATAAGCATCCAAAAAACACCGAACTGGAACATATCCCAAGTGGTTCCGTTTTTCTTTTGGTGTAGCCATACTTTTAATTCTATAAACTTAAATATTGCTTTATTTATTAGCTTTCTCATTTATTTTCTTTTTTACAAGGTAATATAATTCTTTTCCTAATAGTCCAAAGAAACCACCTACAAGACCAACCATTGCCGCTTGTGCTACTCCCATTAATGATACAGTTGATAGGGCAGTAAAAGTAAAGCCGCTTATGAATGATATTTTATTGTCAAGTCCCATAGTTTAAATGGGGGCTTTTACACCCCCTTTTATTTTAGTATTGAAATTTCCTAATAGGCTTCCAATAGTTATAGTCTCCTTTATTAATGTAAGCAGTAGTTTGCCCGGTTGCCGTAACATCAATTCCAAAGGACATTCCCGAAGTAGCCTCTATACTGCTATTATATCTTACATTTACAATTAAATTAGCAAGATTCCCTAAACCACCCGGATTAGTTCCAACTACTGCATTTAATGTCTGCAATTCTGCCATATTAGGTAAGTACCAATCATTATACACACCGTCAGTATATGCCCTTGCCCTTTTCGCTGCTATGTTAGCCGTAGCACAGTCTCGCACAAGAGTATAAGTATTAGGGCTTCCGCCTCCTAAAGTATTGTCTTGAATACCAGGGGGATTTAGGAATTGTTGATATGCACAACCCCATTGGGCTGTAGTGGTTGAGGTAGTTAAAGAAGCTACAAGTGCTAAATTATTTGCTGCGTAAAAAACTATACCACCTTGTGTATATTGTCCTACAAATGGAGGAATTTCAGAAAGAAATCTCCTTACAGGCAAACAATACAATGCAGCACCTTTAGCATATCCTTGAAAACCACCATTCCAAGGTCTTAATGCTTGTGCTTGTGAAGCACTCACTTCAGTTGAACTCCAATATAAATTATCCGTAGGATAAGTCATTAATTGCCTAACTGTATTATGAACCTCTTGTAATTCTCCTTGACTTGGCAAAAACCAATCAGAATATCCATTTATGGTAGAATCAAAAACATAATTTACAGCTTGACAAGTTCCTGCTGCACGAATGTCTAAATTGTTTTGATACCCTGTTCCTATTGCTGTACCTGACGCTCCGGGAACATCGGTAAAAATAGTCCATCTTCCTAAGTTTGGGTCAGCGGGTAGTGGAGAAGTTGCGGTAACCATTCCGCCTCCATTTCCATCTAACCAAAACACAATACCACCACCATAAGCGTCGCCTACTTGAAGACCCGTAGCGGCTCCTAAACTTATATTACTTGCTCCAAAAGCCATATTATATTATTTAAAGGTTAATATCAAACAATAAAACAGCCTTTTTAGACGTTAATGCTTTTATTTCTGATTCTATTGTATCACTTTTTGTTCTTAATTCTGCTCTTTCTCCTCTTACATCAACGGGAGTTGCTTCGCCACTATCGGATTCACGAATAATATACCAATCTGTTGAAGATAATTGACCACCTACCATATATTTTAATTGTTGAATTTTTCGTGCTTTTAATTCAGATAATGAATCCTCAATTTTTAAATCCACAACATCATAGGTATAAACATCACCGTCTAAGTGTAATTTAGATATTTCCTCTATTCTTGAATCAAATGTAGGATACACCACATCTTTAAACCCTAAAGCAGCGTAGTCTTTAATGTTTTCGTGAATTCTTTCTCCATCGTTCCAAGACTTTGGTAATGTGCCAAATGTTTTTATTTCTCCGTTGATTTCTATTGCTTTCATTTTATATGTTTTATTTAATTATTATGCGGGTTGTGAAATAGTGTAGTAATATAATCCGTATCCTAATTTAACCATTTGTATTAGGTTTGTTACCGTACCGTCATAGTCTCCTGCGATTTTTACTGCAAGGTTTGCGCCTGTGTTTTGGAAAGTCAATGCAAAATCACCTGTACAAACAATATACTTAACATCGCCAAGATTAAAATTAGTGTAAGTTAAATCAGTCGCCCCCGTTAATGTTAAAGTTGCTTCACTATATAATCCCCAATCAAGGTTTACTGTTCCTGTAGATGAATTATTTGTGTAATTAGTTTTATATTCAGCCCCTAAATTAGCATAATCAATTACATCGTCTGCAATAGTTAATGCGGTTGCTCCTGTTACGTCCCCTGTATGGTCGTAGTTAGGTGCATCATTGGTAACTGTTACCGCTCCTGTTGTTTGGTCTACAGAAATACCTACTCCTGCCGATACTGAATTAACGTCTCCTGCATCATCAGCATAGAGTTCTGTAAAGTTGTCATTTACTTTATCGAATGCACTTCTTAATGGGTCTCCTGTACCATCATTAGCAACCGTTCCGATATTAATTGTTTGTTGTGCCATTTTTTGATTGTTTAATTATTATTTTTAATATTTAGTTTGGTCTGCTGTTATATTTGAATTGTCAGCCATTAATAATGTAGTATCTACTCGTAAGAAACTACCATCTGCATCTGTTGGATATACAATACCCCATCCATTAGGTTCATCTGTATTTCCGAACCAACTACTTTGATAACTTATCCCCCAATTTATACTGTTTGCCATTTTTGTTTATCTTGTTTAAATAAGCTTCTAACTTTATTATATTACTCTTTTTTGGCTTATATGTTATAATTTCCTTTTTTTCCATTATAGAACCCAAGAATGAAAGTTTACATCACGATCTGGATACATTTCACCATTAGTGGACTCGTTATACTCTGGATAGTCTTGGCTATAAAATCCCATATAATCAACAAACCTACGAGTATAAAACTCTGCGGTTTCTGTTACCCTATTTAACATTGCATTCATCTCTTCTAAAGAGATTGTCTCAGCATTTTCACTTCTATGTTTAAATACACCTCCATTGCTAATTTGATACATAGCAAATGGCAAGTAAGAACTTTGCGTAAACCAAACAAGCATGGGCTTGATATAAACATCAATCAAACTCTTATATTTAGCATTTGCAACTAAATCAATATCACCAGAAATAACTAAAGCTTGCAATTTGTTATATAATTTACCTCCTAAATAATTCTGTATATGAGTATCTTGTGCTACCTCAATAAATTGTATTAACTTGTCTCCATCAACATTGCCGTCAATGATTGACTTTCTCTTTAAATCGTTTAGTGTTATAAAAAGTGCCTTCTGCGCCATATTTATTTAGTTTTTGGATATGCTCCTCTATTTGGCATATCTGTAGGTCTTACTGGTACTTCACTCGGGTTTGTAGGCTCGTTAAAACCATCTTTTACTGCATCAGATGCTTCTACTTCCGTATCAGCACTTACCTTCTTCTTATAAACCTTTCTTTCCCAGAAATGATGGCAATTAACTCCTCCTTTGAACTTAAATAGAGAATAATTTTGACCATTATGACCTAATTCGTTATTTAATCCCTTGAAAGACATTTGTGAGATGTCTTCTTTTCTAAATACAATCTCCTTCTTAGTTAAAGACTCTAATTGCTTACAGAATTTACGGCTATTTGCAGACTCTCTAAGAGGCCCGTAGCTATATCTGATCTTATACCCCGAATTGTCCTGAGAAGAGCGTGCAGATGCCTTAGAATCGCTTTCTGTTACCGCTAAAGCAGTTAAGTCAAACTCTTCATTTTCGTTTGTTACTTCTTCAGAATGTACAAGCTCCCAATCAGAGCTAATTACCTCACCCATATCTTCTAATTGAGCGTATAAGTCATCTCCTTCATCATCAGAGAAGTCAAGTTTAGCCTGGGAAGATAATTTCTCCCCAGTCTCCTCTTCTCTCTTAACTTTAGTAGAAATATTTTCTAACTCTGTAAACTCAATAGGTTGTAGTGTTACAAAGTATAAGTTTAAGAATATACTGTTAAACTGCAATATCTCTTCCAAGCCATCTAAAATGGCTTGTTGGAATGGTCTAATAACAATATTATCCATAAGGATAGAAGCCGTTCTAAGCTCTTCTGCGTTGTTACCAAATCCAGTATTATCCTTAATACCTAACAAGATTGGAGACACAATACCGTGACCTAACATTATCTTCTCTCTACTCTCGTCAGCTAAGAACTGATACTGAGCGTGAGCATCAGGCAGGTGAATAGGCTCTAAGTCTGCTTTACTTTCAGCACTCTCGTTAAACGTCAGTATAAATTTACCAGCATTTGAAGAGCCGCTAAACTTATCCATTATTTTTCTTTCAATAATCTCTTGTGTCTCCTCGTTGGGAACACCATTATTGAAGTTAATTAGCAAAGATGGCTGTAAGCCATTCTTTATGTTGTTTATGTGGTAGTTTGATACTTCCTCTTCAAGTGAGCAGTACTGTAAGCATCCATTATAATCAACTGGAGCATAGTAGTAGAATCCACTTCTATATGGCTTAAATATATATAACTCAATAACATCACCTTTTGCTCCATTTCCAAAAGTAGGGATTCTCTTAGGTTTATCAGAAGGCTTTATGTCGCACCACTTTGGGTGATAGTAGTAAGCATTAATCTTACCGTCTTTAGCCTTCTCAGCTCTCAATGTTTCCATTGGAAAGTGTAGTACTTTTACTATACTTGTCTTTTGCTTGTTGTAAACAACTTGAATAGCAGCTTGACCAAGCATCTTGTAATCATTAGATACTCTTTTAATCTCTCTTGACTTAAGGAGCATCTTCATTTTTGTATACATCTCTGGCTTAATGTCAGAGTCCGTGGCTTCAAGGCCACGGCCATATATCATATCTACAATACCGTTAATACAACGAGCATTCGTAGGACTTCCTAAATACTTCTCTATTAGATTGTCAAAGTAGTCATTATCATCACCATACTGAACCCAATCTTTACCATAAACCTCTCTAACGATAGGAGTTTGATATCCAGACAAGTTCACAATCCTTGTAGACCCTTGAACCTTTTGTTTTGGTTGTAATGTAGTTTTTCTATGTTTCATATTATAATACTATGTATTCGCTTTCACCCTCACCAACATATTCATCATATTCATTAGTGTTTATAGTGTGAACAACTTCATCGTCTGTTTGGCTTGTAACATAAGCCTTATCTCTGTAAAATAAAGAGCCGTTTCTTGTGAACTCTAAATAATATGCGTTTTCCTCAGATAGTATACTAAATGCAATATCCATATATACAAAATTACTATTGCTATCTGGAATCGTTGCTTCAATATCTGTAATAGTCTCAGATTTGTTTGTGCCATCCTCTGTTATTGTCAGACTAACGTCAGTAAAGGATGCATCAGCAGTTGGAAATTCCCTTGGAATAACTGCAATAATCTGAGCATCTGTACTTGGTAGTAATCTTATCATAATATGATAACTGAAAAGTATGTTTTTTGTTTTAAATAGAAAAGGGAGGGCTTTCGCCCTCCCCCCTTCTGTGTTTAAGAGTACTGTGTTTAAGAATTACTGTACTAAAAACCCTGCTGTAGCAAGAGTACCATCAGTACTAATTATGAAGTTAGCAGGAACTCTTTCCATTCCTGTTAGAGTAAGTGTATATCCAGATAGTTCAGACATTGCTCCTCCAGTAACAACAGTTCCTCCAGTTACGTCCATTCCGTGCTCTAATCCAGCTAAAAAGAAGTTTCCGTTGTAGTCCTCGACAATAACTTGAGGTCTTCCGTAAGAAAGTAATTTTAATTCTTTGTTATCGGTAAGAGTTAACTTCTTCAAAGTAATTTCTAATACTTGCTCAAAAGCTGTAGTACCAGTTTCTCTTGAAGACTGAATGTTTTGCGTAAAAGTGGACGTTCCTTTGATATCGTATTTGTAAGCTGGTGTGTCAGCAGCAACTGATACAATAACATCCTCTTCACCCGCTACTGCGCTTTTAACAGCAGCTAAATCAGTAAAATTTACAAAGTAAATAGCATTTAAACCACCTACTGAGTCTTTACACGGCTCTATACGGCCGCTTGTTAAATTACAAGACATATTTTTATATTTTTATAAGATTAATTAAAAAAGGGTAGGCAGGCTTTACGGCTTACCTACCCTTTCTATTTATTTAGTTGGTGATTAAGCTACTGGAGTGTAAAGAACGATGTCAGAACCAATTCCGTATTGTACTCCTGCAAGTAATCTCATAACAACTCTTACGTTTTGAGATCCGTCAATGTCAGCCATATCAATAACTTTTACTTCGTTGATATCAGATAACAATCCAGTACCAAAGTATAAGTTAGATTTTTCAGCAGCCATCATAAAGTTGCTTCCAAGGCCGTTGGCTACAAAGATGGAAACTCCATCAAAACTGAGGCTGCCATTATTGAACCATTGTGTTCCTTGTGCATTTGTACCGTTAGCTCCTAAGCCAGCAGCAGCAAATCCTCCTAATGCTCTAACGTAAGCTCTTGCTACGTTTTGAGAAACATATAGGTTAAGGTCTTCTTTTCCGTATAATGTGTCAGGAATAGCGTCAACAACTTTTCCCATTTCATCAATTACGTTAGCGGCAGTAACACCACCAGCAGCAATAGAAGCTCCAGCTACATCAACTACATCGCCATCAGCGGTAGCTAAAGTTACTAATCCGTCAAATTCACCAGCGTTAGCAGTAACTCCAGACCAGATGTTTGTTTCGTTCTTTTGAGCTACTTTAGCAGCAACATGAGCAATTAAGAAATCAGCGAAAGATGGAGGTAAGCTATCAAAAGCAGATACTCCCATTTCAACAGCCTCCCAGTCAGAACGGAAGTCTTTCTTACATAACTGTAAGTTAACTTGGAATTCTTCTGGTTGGATGATTCTTTCAGTTAATGTAACAGTTGACGTTGGGTCAAAGTCACAAGTAGCATCTTTAAGTACATCGTCAGTAGCAATCTTTTTGATTACTTCTTTGTACTTGATGTTTGGTTTTACTTCGATTCCACCATTCTCAATGGTAGAAGCAGATAATAATGCAGCAGAAATATATTTTCCAGCAAATTCACCTGCGTAAGTTGTAGTGATAGATGTGTTAGTTGGCATTGTTTTATTGTTTAGAGATTTTAGATAATACTAAGTCAAATGTAGTTGCACCTCTTTTTTGAGAGTACAAGTTTAATGTTTTAGATTCAACAGCTTCTTCTGGAGAGTGCTTTAATTCTGCAACCTCTTCTTGAGCTGATAATTCTGTAGCTTCTTCAGCTAATTCTTTTGGAGCATCTATAGCATCTTCGGTGCTCATAGATTCCATAATTTGGTCATACATAGCTTTCATTTCAGCCATTGCTTGAGCCAACTCTTCTTTAGTAGCATACTTGTCTTCGCTTTCAACAACATCTTCTACGATGTCCTCAGCTGCATCAGCAACTGGCTCTTCAGCTAAAACCTCTTGCTCCTGCTCGGATAAAACTACTTCTTCTTTCGCCTCAATAGCTTCAGTAGCTACTTCTTCAGGCTTAGAAAGCAGAATCTCCTTGAATTTGTCAACGATTTCTTTTGCGTTCATATTAATTGGGTTATTTATTTACTAAATATGTTATGATAACTGATATACAACTTATTGTTATATTTTCAATTACCCATTGCTTCTTGTGATGACTCTTACTCCGTCATCTTTTTTAGTTTCCTGCACTTCCACTTTTTCAATCAGAGGCTTAGTAGCCTCTTCTTTCGTTGGTTTACTCTTTTTAATTTTAAACATACTATTCGCTTATTTTAGTTATACTTCCTATTCCTTGATTAATCATATTACCCTTACAGCATTTAGTAGAGTAAGTTCCATTATTGCATAAACATCCTCTTTTAGATGATTTTGGGCTTGTTCTACTTGGAGTAGCTTTCATTTTATCACTCATAGCTTTATGTTTATTGTTTTGTTTTTATCGATGGAGGATTTACTACAGGCACTAATTTAACTTTCGGTCTATTAGGTGTGCTACGAACAACAGGAGGAATATTATACATTCTATCGGTACGCTGCCATCTGTATTGAGGGTATCTTGCAAATTCAGAGTATTCCCAACTGTTCCCGTACTTATTGTCAAATATCCATCCATTAATTAAAGGGGCGTTAATGCTAAATAAATCGGCATTAACTTCTTGTTTTTTTAGTTGGTTAAATCTATCAATAGTAGACAAGTGGTTTTGTGTGGATACTTTTAATTCAAGTGAGCCACAAGAAACAAACATAAATAATGCTATAATTAATATTTGTTTTAAGTATTTTAACATTAGGCTTTTTTCTGAATTATAAACCATTCTACTCCGTCACTCCAAACTTGTATTCCTTCGTAATGTTTATTAATAACATACGGGCTTGTAGATCCATCAAGAGTTTGACCGTTTATTGGAGTTAAATTGGCATGAGTATTTGAAGAAAATCCTCCATTTGATAAAAACCTAATAACCCTGTTTACATTTATAGGTAATGTAGCATCTGGCAAATTTAAAGTCATGTTCTGATTTCCACCACCTGTACTATTATAACTTAATCTAATTAAATTAGCTAAATCATAACCTACATCCGATAAATTAACTGTTTCACCAGCAGCCACAGTTATATTTAAAGGAACTAAATAATTTCTAAATTCTGCCCCAACTTGTGGATAAACCCTAACGTTTTCGCCATTGTAGCCCATATACAATCCCGTATCTGAAACCATCATTGCTCCTTGTTCAATATTTACATCAGATATTTCAGCATCTGTTTGCCTTTGAACGTGTACTTTGTAACTTGTGTTTTTACTTGTCATCCTCTTCTTTGTATATTGTTAAACATAAGTCAACCAAAGGCAAGTATAAAACGTGATCAATAGTATTGGTCTCGTTATACTTGTATGTTCTAATTCCGAACAATATTCCAGGGTAAAACCCTATGCTAATTTCCCATCCGTTAATCATTGTCTATCTTTTTAAGTTTAGATATAGCCCAGTTAACTCCTGCTGAACCACCCCAAGCATCCCACATAATTCCTCCACAACCTTCTGAGTAAGGAACGTCTTTGTTTTGTTGGTGCCTCTTGAAAGATGCCATTCTTGCTATTGTTGAACGGCTTATTGGCTGTCGGCTCGCAAGTTGACTTGCTCTCCTCCATCCTACTGATGTCCCGCAAGAACTCCCATTCTCTTTTTTCCATTCTAAGGCTCTTTTAGCGTTGTTTACGGCTGAATCTGGATAATCACTATAGCTTTCTAATTCTACGCCATAAGAAGACAGCATAGCATCTTCTAAGTCATATAGGGTGGCTATTGAATCTAACTCTTCTGAAGAGAAGTCCTCTTCTACAAATTCATTTGGCCCATCTAACTTATCGGCAAAGAATCCCTCTATAGAGAAACCTTTTACTTTACCTTCTTTCACATAGTTATCCCATATGTCATCGTTGTTTACTTTTACAGATACCATCCAAGTACCTTTAGGCAGGCTAAGTCCATACTTCTTTGACTTATCCATTTCAGAGTCCTCTATAATCCAGGATTCCACTACAGATAACCCTTGTATGTCTACCTGGTGCTCCAATGTTGAATTGTTTTGTTTACCTCTTGATAAAAACAACTCTGAAGCTTTCTTAACAGTATCTTCACTAAAGAAGATGTTGTATTCTTCTTGTCCATTAGTTCTATATATTTTCTTGTTAGGTATAAGAGCTGGCCCCATAAGTATTCTCTTCTCAGCATCTACTTCAGCCAATTGGACTTCGTGCTTCTTTAAAGCAATGAAGTCCTCTTCTATAGCAGGATTCTCAACAACAGATATAGCTTCTATGCCGCTGAATTCATTTTCCTCGTCTATGTATAATTCAATTGTTTTCATAATATGGTAACTAATTAGTTTACTTTTTGTTTTAATTAACCCAAACTTGCAGAGCCTACAATGTTTCTATCCATCTCTTGCGCTGTAGACACATCCTTAGACACTACATAAGCCTTTATAGGCTGTTGGAATTGGCCTTGTACAGCAGCAGCTAATTGGTTGCTTGATGATTGCCCTACTATATTAAAGTCTGGGGCCTGTATGCCTCCACCTCCAGCTCCTGATGCCCCTCCTAATCCAGCTGGGGATGAGGAAGCACTTGATACAAATTGTTGCTTAGAAATCATAGCCACTTGAGCAAGACCAAGAGCCGTTGCTAATCCAGCAGCTACTTGCGCTCTAATTATAGAAGTTGGATCTCCAACTATTAATTGAGAGGCGTATGCTTTTAATGCAGATGAAGCTGTGTCTATTACTGCAACAGATATTCTCAAGGCTTTCTCCACCTTAAACCTCTTTTTTGCTATAGCTTCTTGCCTTACTCTTAAGGCTTCGTCATTAGCAGATATTTGCGCTTGAATATTCTTTCTCTCATTTGCCGACAATTGCTCATTAGCAAGCCTTTCTCTTAACTGGTTATTTAAAGCAGTAGTTTTGTTTTGCTCAAGATCCATTTGTTTTTGGAACTCAGCATCCATAATACCAAAAGCAGACTCAGCTAAATCAGCAAGAACATTTAAAGCATCAGCGGCTTTATTTAAGTTATCTACTCTTAACTTATGAACAGCTTCATTTCCATTTCTTTCTGCATCTTCTCTTCTCTTTTGATACGCAGCAAGACTATCCGTAATCTTCTTAGCTCTATTCTGAACCTGCTCCTCTGTAGGCAGCAATGTTTCAAGCATCGCTTCAAGATGCTTGTCATCAGCATAGTCTTCCATTTCAAGCTTTAACTCATTGTTAAATGACTTTCTTATCGCCATAAGTTTGGCGTTAGAGTCATTTATAAGAGTTAGTCTTTTCTTTTGATATATTCCTTCTATTGCCAATAATTCAGCTCCATTTCTTCCCTCTTCCTTTGCTTTTTCTATAGCCGCTTTCTTTAATAGCTCTAATTCTAAAAGACGAAGCTCTTCAATCCTTTTCTGCTTTTTAAGCTGCCCCTCTTCTGTAGTCCTTGACAATGACTCCATAAAGGCAATCTCAGCTCTAATTATTAAAAGGTTTAAATCCGATAACTTCTTTACTGCGCCTTTTCCTGAATCCTTTTCGGGGAATAAATTTGTTAACTGTTTTATTAAAGCGTCTGCGGTTTCCTGCTGCGCCTTAAGAGCAATTTCTTTTGTTTTTTGCCCAAGCTCTTCTATTTTCTTTTCGTAAAAATCACCATCTCTATAGAAAACCCCAGCAGTCAAAATCATGTTTACTGTGTTTAAGAGGTTTTGAGCTTGTGCATTAACGTAGTCTACAGAGTCTGCTACTTCTTTTCCTGACTTCGTTTGAAGAAGTGCCATTTCTCCGTATATTTTCTGAACTTGAATTACAATAGCTTGGCTTTTCGCTAACCTTTCTAATGAAGCTATTTGTTTGTCTATAGCAGATGTAGACTCTTTTGTGGCTATTCCAGTTTCATCTAAAGAAAGTTTTAAGTCTTTATACTCTTTATTAACTTGTGATAATATGCTTTCTTTTCGTTCTAAAGAAGTATTTGAGTCATTTAATATCTTTCTCGCAATTTTTAACTCGGTAGCGGCTTCTCCAACAGATTGACTTAATCCTTTAGCGGCTTTATCTGCTTTTCTTGCCTTTTGAGCAAATACATCTATCACGGCAACTAACGCTTGAAAAGCAAGCAAAGCTACTAATGCAGGCGAAGCTTTTAGTGTTGCAAATAATGATTGAAAAGCTTTTTGTACTCCGCCAACCTTTGTAACAAGAATAGCAAACATAGAACCTAACTGAGAAATGTTGTTAGTTATAGCAGTTATACCATAAGGCATATCTGATATAGTTCTACCAAGTTCACTAACAGTAGCTCCAGCAATACCAGCAGAGTTTTCCATAGAACCCATGCTTTTAGACGCCTTGTTTTGAGCACTTGTCAATCCATTTAACTCAGCCTCAAGCTTGTCTATGTGTATTGACTGTTTTTTGTACTCTTCGGTAGTTCCAGCTGTTTGAGACCTAAGTGATTTATATGCGGCTATATTCTCTCTTAAAGCAGCTTCAGTCCTACCCCATTTCTGAGTATTCTTTTCTAAGAGGTTATTAAGAGCTTTTCCAGCTGTTTCAGCTTTTCTGAAATACTGCTCTATACCTTCAATTTTAATCTTAGCCTTGTCGGTTTCTACCGTAATTCTTATTACCTTATTAGCCTCTGCCATTGCTGTATGTGTTACGTTTTATACTTGTTCTCATTTGTTTCAAGCTCTGAGGAGCTTGATATTTCCCTTTTGCTATATCTATATCCTCATCTCCAACATACCAGTCAGAAGCATTAAGTAAATCTATTATATTCTTAATCATAGGTCTTCTATTAATTCTATTTCACTATTACCATTCATTAAGTTTGATGTCAATGAGTTTATCTTAAAGCTCTTACCGTTTATAATAAACCTATCGTTTAGTTTGTACTTAGACAAAACTTTTATTGGCAATAAGGCAGTAACTTTAGTTATTCTATTGTATTGGCTAAATACAGACTCTATATATGTTTTATAGTAGTTCTCAAACAAAGACTCTTCATTAAAGAGTAAATTAAATTCATCATTCTCAGTATCAAAATTTAATGTTTGAGACTGGTCTGAATTCACATTACTTGGTCTATTGTAAGTGGCTAAACTTGAATTTGTGATTCCATCAGCACTTCTTATATACATATTCTCGTCTGGAACGCTTTCATTTACGTTAAAGAACAATAGGGTTTTACCTTTTACTTTCTGCTCGTTTTCGTTCACAAAGTATCCATAACAAGCAGGTGTCTGCGAACCATCAAAAGAATCTGTTAGCCTTTCATACACAACTTTCTCAAATGGCAGTCTTATCTCGTAATTACTTCCATCAATGTATTCGTCATTTATTATAACATTAAATTCCTCAGAGCCAAACTTTACTCCATTACTCTCTTCAAACTCAGCTGCAAGAAAAGTAACTGGGTCTGCAAAGGTAAATTCTATATTTCCATACAAAGGAACTCTTTCTACTGTAGACTCTTCTACTTTTATATACTCAGATATATCGTGTTTAATAGCTGAATCAAAAGTTCCGTAGTAATTATCCAAAGTGTCTACAACTATAGTGCCTGAGTCATTAACATAAGATGTTAGGTTGAACATCTTAAACAAACCCGTCAATAGGTCTATTACTTTTATATCTGGAGTTTGGTTCTGAAATATAACATCACCAACCATATTTTGACCCAAAGACTCATAGGTTTGCCCGTTAAAGCATCTTGCTCTATCGTCAGGCTGTATAAATATTGTTCTTATGTACCATTCTGCATCATATAATAAGAATCCGCTACTTCCTTCTGTAGATATTTGAACCTGTATTTCATATTCTCTACTTGGCTCTCCTTCTGCTGGAAGCATACCTATACCTTGTTCAGATATGCCAGAAACATTTGACACTTCTTTTAGTATTGTATTAGAAACTAAATCTATTATTTTATAACTGTACTCAGCACTTAAATTAACTGGAGTTATAGTTAAATCAGCAAGAATGTGTATGCTGTCATCAATATTAGAGTTTGTAGTAGTACAAGAGAAATAATCATCAGAAAAGGTGATTCTGTTCTCAAACACATCGCATTCTGTAGTTGTAGTGGTTAAAGCCCAATCAGCAACGTTCATTGTAGATGTACCGTCAGAATAACTTATCTGACCATCTCCTCTGTGCATCCACATATATAAGTCGTTAAACAACGAGCTTCCAAAGAAATCCCTGGAGAATGTCAAAGGATAGGTGCTTTCTATTGCCTCTATGACTCTAATTAACCTTATAGCAGGCTTAAGATCTTGAGGAAGTATTCCGCCATTAACAGTAGCTCCTCCTATATTGGCGTAATTATCTATAGGAGAATAAGCTGGGTCAGAGTCAAATATAAATCTTCTTTGTGGGCTAATAAGAGGGTATATAACAGCAGCGGAATCTCCATTAAACTCTAAACCCGTCTGTAGGCCATTGTATACGTTAGCATAAGTCCATTCGTGACTATAGTCTGATAAATCTAAATTTCTTATTTTGTCGTCTCCTAAGATTCTTGAAAGTGATACTATAGAGCCAAAGAAAGTAAGTTCGTAAGAATAAGCTTTATTATTCTTCATCTTAACCATATTCAACCTAATTGTTCCCTTTCTAAAAGGAGAGTGGTTTATTTCAATGATCGCTTCACTTCTAAACCTGGCATCATAACCATTTTGTATAGCATTGTTGTAATAATGCTTAAATATCATATTATTGGTCTTTGATGCAGGTACGTTAAATGTTTGCGAGTAGTCTGTAAATATTTTAGAAATATCTCTAACCTCTTGTATGGATGAGGTTAACTGAATACTTTCGTCATCAAACATTTCCACTCTCTGACCACCTATATAGAGTTGTATAGTCTGCATCTATCTTATGTTGTTTATAGTTTCAAAAGCATAATCAAACTCAACCGTGAAGTTTATGAGCTTTTCATCTGTTGTTGTTTTGTATTTGAATGACCTTGTTTTAGGAACTATAGGCGTAACTAATCCGTCCTCATGAATCCAAGCGGACTCCGTTAGCATTAGTTGCTGTATAACCTCGTTATAATCTTCAGTAACAAACCCAGTATTCATTATAAGGTTTTTATTACCTATAATATTATGAGGAAACATTGATGCTGTGTTTGTTGAATAAGTAACCCCAGCAGCACTTATATTTAGTATATTTCTCTTATAAGAATCCTTACTTACATCTAAGTTGTCTGTTCTCTTTTTATCAAACCAAATATCTTGTACTACTCCAAACTTGTTTACGAACGAAACCTTGTAGGGTTCGTACTTAGAACAATCTATACATTTAACATATAGAGTCTTGTAAGAGCCATCAGCCAATAATATTCTTATTGTTCTCGTTCCAAATGGAACTTCTACATCTGTTGTAATCTCACTTGAAGCCTCCATTATATAAGTCATATCTGCGGTCAATACACTTCCATCAGCAGTATATGTTGAATTATCTACAGTTAAATGAGTAATACTTCCAGAACCAACAGTTTCAGTGCTTATGGTAGAGCCTGAGGAATTTAGGTAGGTTACTTCTGTAGCTCCTTCTGCACCCGTTAGTAATGGTATGTATAAGCCAAACTCAGCACTTGAAGCAGCGGAAGAAGATAAATTATCCGCCTTTAATATAGCATTATCTGCTTTATACAATGTGCTATCAGCGGTTACTGTCTCTGTAGATACGGATTTAGGGCAATTATGAAATATATTCGTGTTACTTATAAGAACATCACTACTTAATTGAGGATTAACACCATCTTCAAAGTAACCATATCCATTAAAGGATATTGCGGAACCAATTAAAGTCTCATCTGTAGTCGTATCATCATAAGCTCTAATCATTTGCCACTCTACCCAGGCAGATTGCTGAATAGTAGAGTAATCTCCTGAGAACAATACCTCTGTATAGTCTCTTACGAGTTCCCCTATTTCAAAGAATATTATATCTTCAGATGATTTCTTTTCTTTATATATAATATAATCTGGTTTTGAAGCATCCTTAGAGCCAAAGTCCCCCGTATATATCCAAAGATTTAATGTTGCGTTTATTATATTTGCCATTTGTTTTGTTTTATGATATTAAGTCTGGTAAATCTAATGGACAACAAGCCGTGTAATCAAAAGATAATGTAAAGCTAACACCTGATATTCCGCTGTATGTTATGTTGTCGACCACACAAGGGCTACTTAAATCATCCCCATCAATTAAATAGTTTCTAATTCCTATTTCTCCATAGTTTCCATTTCCATTATTTTGAACATTTCTTAGCTCAAGCACATTGGTGCCGTAAACAACGAAGCTGGGATCAAACGTATAAGTGTCCATTAAACTTAATGGACAAGCAAAGTCTCCTGAAGTGATATTTGAATTAGTGTTAGTTGTCGCTATGAATATAGAGCCAACTTGAGCGTTTTGATTAAGGTCTAAGAAACCAATATAGTTGTTGTTTAAGTATACATCAAAGTTATCGTCTTTTGCATAGTTTGAATTACAAACTTGGAACACTAAAGCTCTATCTGGACAAGTAGGCGCATCAGATGGCGCTACATCTGGGCAAGTAAAAGTTAGATTTAAGTTGTCGCTAAGTAGAGGGCTTTGAACTGTTATTGTTGCTGTTAAAGGACTTTCACTATTCTTAGGAAGAACTAATGCGCCAAACTTAGTTGATGTTGGGCCTGTGTTTATCTCTAATGGATCTACCCCAGCAGCAATTAATTGGTCATCATAAGCATCTAAACCTACATATCCTGAAGTTACTAAGGCACCATCATAAGCTAATGATATTTTAACAGGTATGTTTCCGCCTGAATAATTAATATTTATATCACCCGTGTCTCCTGTCATTACAAGGGTATAAATTTTCTTACCTATAAATCCATCAGATACAGCTACATCACCACAATCAGCACCAAGGTACTCTATTGGTAAAATAGGAGACGGTACTGGTGCATCGGACGAAGTTATGTAGTAAGGACTTCTTGAATGTATTCTTTTAATTGCCATTATTTTAATTTTACTATTTCTTCAACCATATCATCAACATCACTTGAATACGCTAAGAATATGTTTTCAATCATTTCGTTTCTGTTTCTCTGATATACAAAGTCTATAATATTAGACCCACCACCATTAAATCTTTTTATAGTACCTTTACTCGCAATAGACTTAGATATATTAGCGGCCATTCTAAACATACTCTTATCGTTAACTTCTATAAACTTTCCTTGGCCATCTCTCGGTCTTATTCCTTTTGTCTGCGCCCATCTTATTATTTCTGATATTGGAGGTTGTTCACCTGGCGGCCTACCTTGGTCAATATACTTTAGAGCTATGTCAGATAATATTGTTAATTCATCTTTTGTTACTCTGTAATCCAAACTATCATAAACATCACCAGTAGCGTAAGTTTTATCAATCCTTAACTGAGCCTTGTATTTTTCAACAAGCATTACACCATAATTAACCAGCTCTTTCTGAAGATTGTCTTGGCTATAATCCATTAACAGATGCTTATCTCATTAGGCATACTAATAGTAATATTTACTCCCCATCCAGCTAACTCATTCTCAAATCTGTCTTTAAATGGTTGAGCTGAAGGTGCTTCAAGCAACTGAAGCTTCTGCGAAAACATATCTCCCCTTCTGAGCTGCTCAATTACATCATTAACAACTTGTAACTGACTATTATAAATATCTTGTAGGTTGTCATTGCCGTTTATCACATCTTTAGTAGGAGCATCCTTATTGTAGTCCACCACATCTAAAGCAAGTAATTGAAGTGTGAAATTCATTACTGGGCCATCAAACACTACATTAGTGATATTTAAGTGGCTTAATGGAAATATAGTAGTCTTGTTGAGGTCTACTTCTGTAATATCTCCGTAAGTAACAGTAAACACATTAGGATTCGTCCTAAGACGATCCTTTAATTTATCTACTATGTCGTATACCTGTGTCATTATTTGTTTTTATTATATGATTGTTTTATCATCTTTGCTTCTATCTCATTCTTCTCTTTCTCAAACGTAAGCCACATTAAGCACTTGTGTAGTGAAATTTCGGTAATCGAGTCAAGGCTTTGTATGTCACCTCCAGCGAGTCCGTAAATTGATTGATACCAACCCCACTTTCTTCCAAAGCCTGATTCAAGGCTGTATCCCCCGTCTTCTCCTCCTGTGCTATTAAAGAGTTCATCGTATATTTTGACAATTTTGTCCCTAAACGATAAAAAAAAACAACTGCGCCCAAAGCAACATTAACAGGAGAGTCTTTCATGACGTCCTCCCATCGGTCTGTTCCCTCATATGGTTCTATCTCATATAAATTTTTCTTTCCTGCAATTATTGGTCTGTACATAACAGCCATAGCTTTATGTATATTATCCCAATCAGTAATATAAGATTCTAAATCAACGTACTCACCGAAAGTCATCTTGTCAAGGTTCGGTATAAAACCGAACTCTACAGTCACTCCATCAGAGCCAGTCATAGTAAATCTTTGAACCAAGTCAGTCTTTTCTGCAAAGCAATCCCCTACTTGCCTAAGAACTGACTCAAACATAGAAACAGGTAAATTGTAACTATCCTTTAGTGACAAACCACAAAATATCTCAAGTGCCTTAAGATTCAAGAATTCATTATCCTTGTCCTCTTCATCTATATTCTTAGCAACAGATAAATACTTCTGGTACTGATGCAATTTAATTGCACTTAACTCTTGTGGTATGCTTACTTCTAATTCTACTACTGCCATATATTTTCTACTTCATAGTCATTTATAAATAAATTTCCTATATAGTATGATAACTGATTTATACCTATTTTGTTTTTGTCTGTAATTTTTGTATATTGCAGTATAAAAACAATGAGTAAAGATATTATGAAACCAAAAGAAAAAGCAGAGGAATTAGTAAAGGAAATGTTTAAGCCAAATAATCATTATCTAAATCATAACATAGAGGTTGATAGAGATATTGCAATAAATTCAGCTTTAATTTGCGTAAGAGAAGTTGTGACAGAATTAAATAAATTACCAAGTAAAGATTTAAGTGATTTGCAGTTTTGGGGAGAAGTTGAATATGAAATAAAGAACTATAGATAAACCTTATAGTAAACACATAAACCATAAGAAAATAATATAACAAATAATAGCTAAACCATAAAACAAAAATGGTACTTTATAGTTATCTTAGTATAACAGAAGGAAATCTGTATAAGTTCCCAAACTTTAGGCACACCACCTATTGGATCGTGTACCCTAAGTCTGCTTAAGAATTGCGTTACTGACTCTTTAATAACCTTTGTAGCACCCCAGTAATATTCAACTTAACCAGCATATCATTCATTTATTTAAGGTTATAGGGGGTGCATATCTCCATCCTTTACTAATAGGCCTTGCTCTTTAGGAGCAGGCCCAAACCCATTTCTATTATATTTTTCTAATCCAGTAAATGACTATTGGTTTAAAAGATATTTGACTATTGGTTGAATTCATTTAATTGGGGAGATACACCACCCAACCATCCATTTTACGTCCATATCCCGCATTTACTCTGAGCCAGGCTGTCAACCATTAGGCAGAAGATATAATGGCTTAAACGGCTTCTTAGGTAGCTTAAAAGAGTTTGTTACATTTCCTAACATTAACACCATTATTTTTCAATCAGTTACAAAAAAAGTCTATTAAAAATAGGGCACAAAAAAAGCCCCAATAAGGGGCCTAATTAATCTATTTTAAAGCTGTTTAAAGCCCTAAAAATTTATCGCTATATTGCTGCTTCATTTTCTTGAGGGCGTCCTCGTTTATCCAGCTGTAGAACTCCGAGAAGGGTACTTCTATGTGTAGATTAATCATTTTCCCGCTGTGCTCATCTATAGTATCCATGCCGAGTATAAAGAAGCCTTCTTTGCCTGGGTAGCTCATTGTGTGAATTTCTTTTACTATAGCGTGTAGGTTTAACGTTTCTTTTTTCTTTGCCATCTTATTTGTTTTTATAGGTTACTATTTGCCCTGCTGGGCCTTTTGTTGTGGCTGTGCCATCTGCCCAATTAATGGTGTACTGTTCGTCTCTTATATAGGCCTGGCCCATACTGGTAAACATTACAGACAGTAATTTCTTTGCCTGTCTTTTCCTTTTCTTTTCCATAATTTTATAGCTCGTTTTTTATAGACTCTAAGCAGCCAAAGCAGCCGCCATCGTTTATATATATACTTTTATATCTGTTTAGATCATCGGTTAATATATAGTTTAGATCGGTGTCTATAACTACAAAAGCTTTTGGGCTTTTGCTTATCTTGTATCTTTCTTTAATGGGTAATGCTTTTAATGCTGTAATGATTTTCATATCTGTATTTTTAAAGTTTAGTTTTAAAGGGGCCATAGCTGAAAGATATAATTTCTTTACTGTTTAATAGCTTCCAGGCTTTTCTATATATGGCTGTTTTTTTAGGATATTTGCAGCCCCTAAAATAGGTGGCTTTATTATTGTCGCTGTAGACTAAAGTAAATTTAAATAAGTTCATTATATATATATTTATAGGTTAATTAAAAAGGGAGTTCTGTATTTATTACAAAACCAGAGGTATCTTTGCGGGCCTTACCTTTGGCCTTAAGGCCTAATATAACATTTTTGTTATACAGCATTACAAGATCACTTTTATCACCATCCACTACAGTAGCACCTTTGTATTTTTGTGGTAGGTCACCGCTAAACACGGCCGCAACATTAATACCTAATTTTATGGCCTGGTCTGTTTCTGCATGGTTACTTTCTGAGCGGCTAAAGGTTACTGTATAATTAGGATGATCTTTATATCTTATTGCTTTAGATAGCAATTTTGTATAGTCGTAAAAAGTAGCGTAATCGGATAAGCTGCTAATATCTAAATTTGCATATTTTTGCAGCATAAAAATAAAGTCCAAATCGCTGGTGCCATTAAGCCTGAATGCTATTTTGTAGCCGCCTTTTTTGGCCTTTACATATTGTTTCATTATTTCATTTGATAGCTGTAGAATAAAAGCCACCTTATTAGATATAAAGAATTCTGTTTTTCTAAGCCTGGCAGCGTTTACACTTTTATAAACGCCAGCAAATCCAGCAGTATATAAGCAAGCAGCTAAGCAACCTTTAGAGGCCATAGGGCAAAGATTTTTAGCACCCACCTGGCCAGGCGTCAAGTAAAGAATAAAAGTCTTTAGACTGTTTTTTGTGGTTTTCGCATTTGTCTTCCCGTCACTTAGTAACTTTTGTACGGCCTTTTTAGTTTCATTTTGTATTGCTGTTTTCATATCTTAAAAGTTTAGGTTATCAAAAGCCGCGCATAAAAATACAAAGCCGTAAATTATAAAGCCCGCTATAATATAAAGCGAAGCAAAAAAAGCGAAGTTGTTAAGGTCTTTTTTCATCTTAGTTTTTTGTTGTTAGGTTAACATAAATAAAAATAAAGCTTATTAATAAAGCCGATCCGATAAAGCCAAAAATTAATTCCATTGTTCCCGTTTCCATAATTGATAAATTTTAAATTGTTATTGTTTGTTATTGATATTCAAATATACAACTATTTTTTAATACGCAAGCAAAAAAGATACTTTTTTTGTTTTTATCTGTTTTTTTTTGGTGCCACCTTTGTATAGTAAGGAACGCACGCACGAATAGGCATTTTTATTTTAATAACCAAATTTTTCTTATAAATAGGCCCTTATTTATATTTATTACAAATAAGAAAAAAAGTGTTAATAAAATGTTAAAGTTTTTGCCAGCTTAAAAAAAGGCCCTATCTTTACTATGTA
>Ga0209534_10000222_pt1 | contig 69206 bp, 72 predicted proteins | sample COG_07_FD_184751 | JGI IMG/M metagenome (GOLD analysis project Ga0209534, IMG submission 184751) | Pelagic Microbial community sample from North Sea - COGITO 998_met_07 (SPAdes) (version 2) | ecosystem: Environmental > Aquatic > Marine > Neritic zone/Coastal water | place: Helgoland, sampling...
GGAAAAGAAGGAGAAGTTTTAAAATTAGAAATCGATCCAAAATCTCATGCTGCTTGGACAGGTGGAAAACAAAAATTAATGGATAAAGGTCGTGTCAGTAAGTTCAATAAGAAATTCCAAAACTTTAGATCAGAAAAAAAGGATTAAATGTCAAAAGTACCTTTGATGCCAATGGCAACTGCTGTTTGGTTAGTAGAAAATACAACTCTTACATTCAAACAAATCTCAAAATTTTGTAATTTACATGAAGTTGAAGTACAAGGAATTGCAGATGGTGAAGTTGCAAAAGGAATAATGGCTTATAACCCTATTATATCAGGTCAACTTACAAAAGAAGAAATTGAATTAGCATCAAAAGATGAAAACAAAGAATTACAAATAAAAAATACTGATATTCAAATATCAACTGAAGATAAAAAAATTAAGAAATACATTCCTTTGTCTAAAAGACAAGATAAGCCAGATTCTGCCTTATGGTTAATTAAACACCATTCATTGTTAAAAGATTCCCAAATAGCAAAACTGGTTGGCGTGACAAAAAACTCAGTAACTTCAATTAAAAATAAAAGTTATTGGAATTATAATAATTTGCAACCCAAAGATCCTGTTGCATTGGGCCTTTTTTCACAAAAAGATCTAATTGAAGCTATTGAAAAAGCTGAAAGAAGAATAAAAAGAGAAAAAAAAGAGAAAGAGAAGGCAAAAAAATCGAGAGAAGTTTCAAACATTGAATAAATTTAATAGACATCAAAATTTTATGATGATACCTACTCACTTTTAAAATATTTATGAAAATAGAAGTTAAAGATAACAATATTGAACAAGCTCTAAGGGTTCTTAAAAGAAAACTACAACGTGATGGATTCTTTAAAGTAATCAAACTTAAGAGTGTTTATGAAAAACCATCTGAAAAGAAAAAAAGAATTTTACAAGAAAATATTAAAAGAGTTAAAAAATTAAATAAACTTAAAAATAGAATTTAAGTATACCGCGGGGTGGAGCAGTCTGGTAGCTCGTCAGGCTCATAACCTGAAGGTCGGCGGTTCAAATCCGTCCCCCGCAACCAATCCTCTCGAAAATTAATTAAATTTTAAACCTAGCTTTTTTACTATCAACTAAAAATGCTTTAACTGTTTCTTTGGTAAGTTGATCAAATGTTTTTCCAAAATTTTCTATTTTTTCAATAGTTGCTGGTGGGATAGTAACAATATGACAGCCTAATTGTTTTGCTTGGATATAATTATATGGCTCTCTAATACTTGCCCAAAGTACTTCTACATTTTTAAATTTTTTTGCTATTGCAATACTTTTTTTAAACTCTGGAACTGGATCTTTACCAGCGTCACCTGCTCTACCTGCAAATATTGAAATTATAACTCTAGTTTTCTTGTTAATTAATTTTAGAATTTTTTCTGTTTGTTTGGCACTATATATTGCTGTAATGTTGATCTTAATATTTGAATTATTAAGCTCTTTAATAATTTTACCCATAAAAACCCCTTTGGAGTTTGCAACAGGAACTTTTACATAAACATTTTTACCCCAGGTATTAATTTGAAGGGCCTGTTTTTTCATCTCTTTATATTCATCAGCAAATACTTCTAATGAAACAGGTTTATTATTACAAATTTTTAATATTTTTTTTGAATAGGATTTATAATCCTTAGCACCTGCTTTTCTCATTAAGCTAGGATTGGTCGTAAAACCTTTAACTATTTTTTTCTTATTGAACTTCTTTATTAAATCTAATTCTGCAATGTCACAAAATATTTTTGTTGTCATTAATTTTTAAAGATTTTTAGTTATATCCTCAGTCATTTTTTTTGCATCTGCAAATAACATTAACGTGTTATCTTTGTAGAACAATTCATTATCAATTCCAGCATAACCAGGAGATAAACTTCTTTTTACAAATAATACTGATTTACATTTTTCAACATCTAACACTGGCATTCCATAAATTGGACTTTGTGGATCAGTTTTTGCAACTGGATTTGTTACATCATTTGCTCCAATTATAAATGCAACATCTGCATTAGCAAAATCATTATTAATTTCTTCAAGTTCAAAAACCTCATCATAGGGAACATTAGCCTCAGCTAACAATACATTCATATGACCTGGCATTCTTCCTGCTACAGGATGAATAGCATAAGTAACCTTAATATCATTTTTCTTTAACGTATCTACCATTTCTCTTAATGCGTGTTGTGCTTGAGCTACCGCCATCCCATAACCTGGAACAATTATGACAGATGAAGCATTTTTCATTAAGAAAGCTGCATCTTCCGCATTACCACTTTTAACTGGTCTTTGCTCTTTATTTCCAGTTGACGCTGATTGTTCTGTTGCACCAAATCCTCCTAAAATTACATTAAAGAAAGAACGATTCATACCTTTACACATTATATAGGATAAAATTGCACCAGAAGATCCAACAAGAGCACCTGTTATAATTAATGCAGTATTTTCTAAAGTAAAACCTATTCCTGCGGCAGCCCAACCAGAATATGAATTTAACATTGAAATCACCACAGGCATATCTGCTCCACCAATTGGGATAATTAATAAAAATCCTATTAAAAATGAAACTGCAATTAGTATCCAAAAGAAATTAGAAGACTGGGATGAGCATAATAAGTAAGTTAAAACCAGAATTGAAATTAACAATAAAGCATTAAGAAAGTGCTGCCCTTTAAAAGTGATTGGTGACCCTGACATTATTCCTTGAAGTTTTAAAAAGGCAATTATTGAGCCTGAGAATGTTATCGCACCAACTGCAGCTCCAATTGACATTTCAATTAAGCTTGCAAGTTTAATAGCACCTACTGATCCTAGATTAAATGCTTCCGGATTTAAGAAAGCTGAGATTGCAACAAAAACTGCTGAAAGTCCAACTAAACTATGAAATCCTGCTACTAATTCTGGCATAGCTGTCATTGGTATCTTGTAAGCTATGAATGCCCCTATAAGACCACCCACTAGTAAAAAAATTAACACATAAATTAGTCCACTAGAAAAATTTCCAACAGATAAAAAAGTAACAGTGATAGCTATCACCATTCCCAAAATTCCAAAAAAATTACCCTGTCTTGAAGTTTCTGGCGATGAAAGACCTCTTAATGCTAGTATAAATAGAACTCCCGAAACTAAATAAAATATTGCTGACAAATTTGCTGACATAATTATTTATCTTTCTTTTTCTTTTTATACATTTGAAGCATTCTTTGAGTAACTAAAAATCCTCCAAATATATTAATGGCAGCAAGAGATATTGCTAAAAAACCAAGAATATTTGAAATTGTAAAAACATTATCTGCACTTCCTGCTAAACCTGCAATTATAGCACCAACAATAATTACTGATGATATTGCATTAGTTACTGACATTAAAGGTGTGTGCAAAGATGGGGTTACACTCCATACAACATAATATCCAATAAAAATTGATAAAATAAATATACTTAATCTAAATATAAAAGGGTCTATTTCCATAAATCTATTTAACTAACGTTTTGCCAATTATCTCATCTTCTAAATTAATATTAATTTTTTTATTTTCTTTATCATACAAATTAGACACAAAATTAAATACATTTTTTGAATAAAGATTTGAAGCCGAAACTGGAAGTTTATTAAGGATATTTGTTTCACCCATAATTTTTATTCCTTTTTTAATTACAATTTTATCAACCTCAGTAAACTCTGAATTTCCACCTTGAATTGCTGCTAAATCATAAATAACAGAGCCTGATTGCATATTATCAATCATAGAGCCTTTTATAATTAATGGAGCTTTTTTACCTGGAATTAAAGCTGTACATACCACAATATCAATTTTCTTTAAAGTTTCAGCTAAAAGATCTTCTTGTTTTTTTTTAAATTCTTCAGAGGCTTCTTTTGCATAGCCCCCCTCTGTCTCAAGATTTTCAGAACCTTCAACAGTTAAAAATTTTCCACCTAAACTTTCAACTTGTTCTTTTGAGGCAATTCTTACATCTGTCGCAAATACTATAGCACCCATTCTTTTTGCTGTTGCAATAGCTTGAAGACCAGCCACACCCGCACCAACTACCAAAACTTTTGCTGCTGGAATTGTACCAGCTGCTGTCATCATCATTGGTATTGCTTTTTCAAAGTTTGCAAAAGACTCTATCACTGCTTTATAACCAGCAAGATTAGCTTGTGAAGAAAGAATATCCATTGATTGGGCTCTAGTTATTCGAGGCAACATTTCTAAAGAAAAAACATTAATATTTTTTTTAGATATGTTTTCTATTTTTTCTTTATTAACATAAGGATTAAACACTCCAACTAAAGTTTGGTTTTCTTTTAAGTTTGAAATATTTTCATCTGATAATAAACCTAATTGAATAATTATATCAGCACTACTTAAAACTTCAGATTTGTTATTTGAAATTTCAACACCTAACTCTTTATAATCACTATCTTTAAATCCTAAGTGTTCTCCATACTTTTCAACAATAGAAATTTTAAAACCAAGAGCTATGTATTTTTTTGCAATATCTGGAGTGATCGCAATTCTTTTTTCTACTTTTTGATTTTCTAAAATTGAAACGATTCTCATAGAGCAAACTCTATAGCAAGAATATTGCCATTAAAACTAAAACCCCTATAACAGCGACAGTTCCCCACAATACAAATTTTGTAAAGTTGTTCCAAGTATTTTTATGGTTTTGATTATCCATAAAAACTACTTCTGTCTTGCTTTAAATTTTGGGTTTGTTTTATTAATAATGTAAACTCTGCCTCTTCTTCTAACTAACTTAGAGTTAAGGTCTCTTTTTTTTAGAGATTTTAATGAGCTTTTAATTTTCATAATAATTTTTTATAGCCTGGCAATGTCCTACTCTTCCGTGTCTTAAGACAAAGTACCATTGGCGCTGAAGGGCTTGACTTCCGAGTTCGGAATGGGATCGGGTATAACCCCCTCGCAATAATCACCAGGCAAGGAATTGATACCATTAATTATTCTTTTGTAAAGAAAAAATTATATCTAGTAAAATGGTATTATCTTAAATATCTCAAATTTTTTATATAATGAAGGTAAACTCCAAAACCTAATGATGTTATCATATTTAGCCAATTATTAAAAAAATTACCATTTGGAGTAAGTGGTAGTAAACATAATATAAAAAATATTAAAAAGAAATTTATAACATTTTCCTCAGAATTCTGGTCTTTAAAATTTTTGCTAAAAATATTTCGATTTAAAAATTTATATAGTATAAAAAAAAATATACCCAACGGAATTATTGCACCAAGAATTCCTGTCTCAGAAAGCAGTTGAATGAAAAAGTTATGAGGATGGCTAGAGCATGTTACTCCATCACTTTGTTTGAGAAAAAAATCATAAGATTGATATTTTTTTAATTTGCATTCATGTCTAAATGTATTTGGACCAATACCAATAATTTTGTTATCTAAAAAAATCTTATAAGCAGAAACAAAATGAGCATTATGTTCAGTTGTATAAAAAATCAACTTATCTTCTGCTGTAATTTGCTTAAAAGTATAATTAAGAAGTCTTTCTCTTTGTGCATCAAAAGAATTAAAAAATAATACTACACACAGAAAAGAAAAAAAAATAATTAAATTATTTTTTATGTTTAGTCGCACTATAAATATTAGACATAAAAAAAAAGAAATTAATAAAAATGTTGATAGCCTTTCTCCTGAAAAGAAAACTACAAAACAAGAAAAAATAAAAATAAAATATGATAAAAATTTAAAATTTCTATCTAGTTTTGATATATTGATTAAAAATAAAGCAATTAATAATGGGTATAATCTAGAAATATAGCTACCTAAAATACTCTCATCACCAAAAAAACTACTTATTTTTAAAGATTCCCTAGCATATTCATTAAGGATTTCTTTTTTTCCATAAATTAAATTGTAATCAAATATAATTTCAAAAATTGCTCCAAGTATCAAAAATAACTGAGCAATTATTAAAACTTTGTAGAGATTTAAAAGTAAATCTTTTTTTAAGTTTAAAACCCAACATAATGCAAAAGAAAATAAAATAAACCTAACAAATGATAAACTTTTTTTTAAACTAAACCATTTATACTCAGAAAATAAGGATGAAGAAATTATTATAACTAAAAAAATTAAAAATAAGATACCAAAAGGTTCTAAAAAAAAATTTAATTTAGATAATGAAAAATTATACTTAATAAAAGTAAATATTAAAACAAAAATTATTAATTCAGATATAAATTTACTAAATATTAACGAAACTGGAAACAGTAAGATTAAATAATAACTCAGATTTATTGATTTATTATAACTCATGTTTGGTTTTAAATTTGTATTCATAGTTTATAATAGCTATTTTAAGAACTTTTAATTAATCGTAAAAATTATTCTTATAGCTAATTAAAACTGCTTTTCTAGGTCCTTTATAAATAAAAAAACTAGAACTGCCATAGCCAATACTCCCAAATTTTTGAATTGCTTCTGTAATATCTTTTCTTTGTCCCACACCACCTAAAATTGTGATTGGAATTTTAGTATTATCATAAATTAATTGAATAAGATTATGATCATAACCTTCCATAGTGCCTTCTTTATCAATATTGTTAATAACAATTTCTCCAACTTTTAACTTTTGTAAATCCTGTAAAACGTGAATTAAATCTGTATTTATTTTTTGCTTTCCTCTATTAGTATAAATACAGTATTTTAGATTAACTAACTTTATATCCAATGTCATAACGGTACTTTGCGATCCAACAGATTCTATTATTTCACCTACTTCACTTCTGTTTTCAAAATATAAAGAACTTACAGATATTTTTTCTATACCATAATTAAATATCTTAATTGCATCAGTTTTATTTTTAATACCACCACCGTATGTTATGGGCATTCTTGCTTCATTTGCTATATCCCTGATCAAATTAAAATTAGGCCTTAAATTATTAATTGATGCATTTACATCAAAAATTGAAATCTCATCACATTTTTTTTCATTAAATATTCTAACTGTGTTTAGTGGGTCTCCAATATAATTCTCATTTTGAAATTTTATAGTCTTTATCAAGTCACCGTTAGAAAGTAATAAGAAAGGAATTATTCTAGCTCTTAACATTATGCCATTAAAACAAAGTTATTTATCAATTTTAAACCATTGTCATGACTTTTTTCTGGATGGAATTGAACTCCATAAATATTATCTTTAACAAAAATACTACAAAATTTTTGAATGTAATCTGTACGTGCACAAACTTTTTTATCCTCATTCAACTCACAATAATATGAATGTAAAAAATAAAACTCAGCATCTATTATATCTTTTATAATAATATTATTATTATTAACTATTATCTTATTCCATCCCATATGAGGAATTCGATTATTACTAGATGAAAATTTTTTAACTATACCATTTACCCACCCCAAACCTTTTAAAGAACCTTCTTCACTTTCTTCTAGAAAAACCTGCATACCAACACATATACCAAGAATTTTTTTTTTTTTAATTAAAATATTTTTTTCAAGTTCATCATAATATTCTAGTTTTTTAATTTTTGACACTGCCTCATCAAATGCACCAACACCAGGTAAAATAAACTTAGAGCATGCTTGAATTTCAGATATATTTTTAGGTATAATAAAATTTACATCAAGAGTTTTCAAAATATTTGAAAAGGCATTAATATTTCCTAATCCATAATCAATAATGCCTATCATTATTGGATAACTCTTTTCTCAATTTTTAAAACTTGAAAAACTTTTGTAAAAAAATTAATTATTTTAAAATGAGATTTATAATCTCTAAAACTTTTATTTTTTCCATTAAAAATTCTTTCTAATTCTTCTAATGATATATTTAGTTTACTACAGACAAATTGAGATTCTTTTACTATTTCATCTTTATCCATAGGGTCAATCTTTAGATCCTCAATAACTTTTGATCTTTCTAATTGATTTGATAAAATTAAGCTTGAGTAATGTGCTTTTCTCTTATCGTATCCAAATTTTTTTAAAAGCCAATATCCTTCATAAAATTTAGTAAATCTAGATTCATAATGTTTATGACTGTAAGGTTCCCAATCATATTCATTTTTTAAAATATTTATTGCTTCATGCTTGTTGTAATCAATGTAATTTAATGGTTGTAAAACTTTTACATTTTTAAAAAAACGAAAAAATAATTTATATTTAAATATTCCACATAAAGGAAACTTTTTTAACTTAACACTACCAAATTCAGAATGAATATTTTTTAAGTGATATAAATCAGAAGCATGGTAATGCCAATCTAGGGGCTCTCTAACTCCTTCTGTTGCATAATTTCCACCATTTAAAATAGTATTGATTTTATGTTTTGCAGCATAATTATATGTAGAAGCAAAAAAAGCATGATCTTGTGGTGTATCTAAATGTGGTACTTGAGCTTTAAAAAAACTATTTTGTAAATCTCTCATTTCTGGCCAATAAACCACATTAGTGTGTAATGTTAAATTTAATTTATCAACAAGCTTTTCAATATTACTAACTGCAACTAATGAATTCCATCCTGCATCAACATGAAATACTAATGGTCTTAGTTTGAATTCTTTTACTGCCATATGAAGTAGATAAGAGCTATCAACTCCACCACTTAGTCCAATTATACAGTCAAACTCATTATTTTTACTTTTATCCTTAATAGTTTGGATAGATGTTATTAATTTTTTTTTTCTTTCCTCTTTTTTATTTAAAAAAGGTAAAATATTTTCATAAAAGTTTGTACAATGATTACAAACACCACTAGCATTGAATTGAATATTGGGATCTGTGGTATCCATTACACAGTTTGAGCAAATTTTTTCCATTACAATTTCTAAATAATTACTGATTTATTTAATTATATTTCGTATTTTTTCATTTGTTCATATAAACGATTTGCTTTTAGCGCAATATGTTTATTTAGATTAAGACTTTTTGAGAAGCTTTCTTTATTATATATTTCATTTCTGTAATTCTTTATATCTATATCTAATGTCTTTAAAATTTTTACTATAGTTAATTCAGGTGATTTAGTTAATGTTTCATAGCTTAAAAAGATAACATCTTGATTGTTATTTTTAGCAAACTTAACTAAATTAGAGTAAATCATAAGCCAATATTCAATCCAATAATTTACTTCTAATGGGTCAAAAATTGGTTTAAAATTTGATAATAAAATTGGTTGATGACCAAGCCCAAATTCATAGTGACAAAGCATATTCATATAATCAAGAATAAATTTATCCTCTTTTTGTAATTTTATTAAATTTATATGCTGTTTCCAAAGAGAAAAGCATTGGTTAATTGGATTCCTAAAAAGAATTAGAATTTTTTTTTTCTTTATCTTTTCATCTAAAATTTTGATACGCAAAATATTGCTATTATTTTTTGATAAATAAATTTTATTGTTTTCTTTGAGGGATACTAGATTAATAAAGTTTTTAAAATTTTTAATAATATTTTTAGTATATATGGCATTTTTAATTAATATTTTTTTAGATGGCAGGGTATTTAATTGAGATTTCCAAAAAATTTCTTCAAATGCTTCTGGACTTTCTTCATCAATTTTTATGCCATCTTTGTGAATTCTTTCCTTTCTATTTATTATTTTTTTTTGAAATAAATTAATTTTTGACCACAGATTTGGAGCAGTTATAAATGGCATATCTTTATATTTTAAAGTGGCAAAAAACCCAGTTTCATTTAAGGATTTTAAAAGAATAGTTGATCCAGATCTTGCTAAACCAGTTATAAATAAGCTTTTAGGTTGATGATTTTTAACCTTTTGTAAAAATAATTTTTTTTCAATCTTAAAAAAAAGAGCCAATATTTCACTTGAACCTAAAGCTAATTTATGAAGAATTCTTGAAAAAAATGGATAATTATAATTATTTGATGATGACATTTCTTATTTTTAAATAAATTATAAAAAAAACTATTGATACTGGAATTGAGGTAAAATTGATGGTGTAGTTAATTTTCAAGTTTAGCAGAATAAAAGGAATTATAATTATAAAAAATATTAAAAATAAATATAAATAAATTTTAAATAATTTCAAAAATTTACTTAAAATAATTTTTTCTGAAATTTTATTATAAATAATCAAATTAAAGATTTCTTTTTTAATATTAAGTAATAAAAAAAATTTACTTTTTATTTTGAAAAATAATATTATTTCAATAATAAAACTTATATATATGAAATTAAATATCCATATCATTTATTTTTTTTATTTTTTATTTTTTTTTTATTTTTGAATACTTTTTTAAATAAAAAAATAATTAAAACATAACCTGCTACAAAAATACTTAATATAAAACCTATAATTAAACCAATAATTCCCACTCCTAATCCAGGTCCTATATAAGCATTTGCATAATCATGATATAAAAAGAAATTAAAAAAAATTGATAAAAAAATTATTTTTTGCATAAGTTTATTTTTTCTATCAAATTATCATCAGTTAATATTTTAGCATTCGATATCGATAATCTACCTAAGGCGTGCTCATTTATTAGTTTAAAAACTTTTTTATTATTTTTATAGAGCGATAGATTTCCTTCATATGGGGACACAATTAGATGAAGCTTATCATTATCCTTTAAATGTGACATATCATAATTCCCTCGTGCATCAGAAATAAATTTATCATCAAACTTAAGAGTGCTGATTTTTTTTTTGTTATTATAGTCTATCTTGATTATTCTAGAGTCTGAATATCTTAATTCACTGCCTAGTTTATCAATACCCCATTCGGTTTGATTGTCATAAATTGTAATGTAGCCTCTATTCCAATCTGGATCATGCTGTCTTCTAGTTTTGCCAAAAAATAAATCCTTTATTTTTAAGCTTATAGGATTAACTATAAATACTAAATTTAAAGACCTTGAGCTTATCATCAAATCTCCCTCTGAAAATTCACTAAAATAACCTGAAAGTTTTTTATTAAGTACATCCACATCATTAAAATGGAAAGGTTCATATTCCCAAATAGAACTTAAATCTCTTTGTTTTATTGTAAAATAATCATTAGGCACATTGGCCTTTATTAAATCATCTACATTAAATGAATCTAATATTTCTCCATTACCTGCATCAATTTTTGTAAATATTTCTGTAAAACTACTATTACCAGAGTTAATTTTTTTCAATGTCCAAAGATAATTAATATCTTCATTTATGGACATAAGATGATGATATTTACCTTTAATATCCCAAATTCTATCACCACAAATACTTTTTTTTACTAAACTATTTCCTCCATCAAAATTATAATAAATTTGATGTTTTTTACTGATAATTAATCCATGAGGTAATTTATATAAATTATCTTGTGTTTTAAATTTTTTATTTTCATCAAGTAAAACAGAATGAATAATTTTTTTATTACGTAAAAATAATAAATAATGATTTAAAATATCACCTTCTAATAAAGAAACCGACGCAGCAATTATAATATCCTTAGGAACTGCACCAGAATAGAAAATACTTGAATTATCTAAGTTCATTACTGAATTACTATTGATAATTTTTTTTTCTTCTATTAATTCTGATTTTTTTTCCCTTATTATTTGTATTTTTTTTTTATTGAAAGTTTTATGAATATTATTTCTAAATTTTGTAACATAGTTGTATAAACTATAGACCTTATCAAATACAGGACTTTCTCTAAAATGACCAACTTTAACACCAAAAAGAAAAACAGATAGTAATGATAATAAAAATATTATTATCACAATATATATAAAAGCTATTCTGGTTAACTTATTCATTTTTCTCTGACAGAAAAATATTATTAAATAAAAATAAAATTATTGTTGCAAAAATTGAGGAGAGTCGAATAAAAATTCTAATTAAAACTCCCGTTGTGAAATTAAAGCCAATCAAGCTCAATAATAATCCAGATATAAGCTCAGAAATTCCAATATTTTTTGGTGTAATTGGGAAAAAATCGATCAAACTATTAACAAAAAAAATTGTAAATATAACTTTAAAGCTTAAATCAAGTTGTAGAAAACTAATCACTAAATAGTATAAACAAAATTCAGATATATGAATTATGGTTCCACTTTTTAAGAATATTAATATATTTTTTTTTACTAAATTTTTATTAGTAAAAATAATTAATTCTCTAGCTTTTGACAATAAATATAAACTTGAAGATAATCTATGACTTAAATTATTTATTAGTTTTATAAAAAAAAATACCATCACACTAGATATTAAAAAAAGTATCGAAATATAAAAGTATTTAACCAAACCAAAATATAACGAGATAATTACAGTATCTATGAAGAAAAGAAATAAATAAATAATTATCCAGCTATAAAATACAAAAGCATAAACAAATACAAAATATTTATATTCTAGATTATATTTTTTTAGATTAACTGCTTTATAAATGAAACCTGCAAAAGGAATTGTATCAAGAAATTGTGAGTTTAAAAAAATATAGATCCAATTTTTTTTTGAAATTTTTAAATTAGTTGTGTTCCTGGATAACTTAAAAATCATTTGGCTATAAACTAGAACAAGAAAAATTGATACTATGACTGCAGGAAAAAATTTATAAATATCAATATTGAACATGATATTATGTATTTCTTTTTCTTCTTTAATTGTTTTAAATATTACCAAAAAACAAATAGTTACAAAAAGATACTGTATAAGTTTGTAAAAATTTTTATTCATTTATCTTTTTTTTAAAATTAAGAAATATCAATATTAGTAATGCTAAAATAAATCCACCATTAAAATATCCTGCTCCACGTACAAAAATTTGGGTCAAGATAATAGTTAGTAGAAATATTTTTATTTCTGGTTTTATCTTTTTATTAAAAAAAAATAAAATTAAAACCAAATAAATAAGTAATGAAAATATTCCAAATTCTGTACTTAATTTAACTAGATTATTTGAAGCATCATCCCTATTAAGTACTAGTACAGCTTTATTAACTGAATTTTCATAGTTATTTTCTTTTGTTATTAAATTAATATACTTTTCAAATACAAATTTATAATTATCCATTCCTAATCCAAATGGATAATTTCCAAGAGTTTTATTTAAAACTTGTAATGAGTTTATATATACTGCTGTAGATACATTTAGATGGACAGCTTTTATTTTCGAAACTGCATAAGTATTCGGATCTATTATTGCATTTGGATTAAATTCTTTTTTTTTTCTAACTTCATAAAATTTATGTTTTTCATTGATATATTTATCAATGGTATAAACAAATTTTCTAAGTGTTTTTTTTATGAATTTTGTCTCATCTTTACTAGTCTCAAGAGTATCTAGTTCTTTAAAAAAATATGGATATGTATTTTCAGCTTGTTCATAAATACCCATTGCAACATTAATAAGTTTAGATGCACAATGATTAAAACTTTTAATAGATATAAAGAGTAAAATAATTAAAATTGTAAAAAACATTTTGTATTTAAATCCTGAAATTTGTAAAATAGCTAAACCAGACCCAATCATCATCGAAGCTATAAATGTTATTGATAGTGAGTAAAGAGTTATTAAAATTATAAGAAATATTATTGGTAGGTAGCTATGAATACTTCTTTTTTCTTTAAAATTAATAATAATTGCAGAAATAATAAAAGCAGGAGCTATCATACCCAGGTGAGAATCTTCAGCAAATAAATTTGCATACTGAACCTGAAAAGCATCATAACAATTATAGAGTATACCATAAGTTAAGAGATTATTCTTTAAAGAACCAAAATTTAAAAATAATTCGCAAAAATAATAAAATAATATTAGTAGTAAAGCATATTTAATAATTTTGTTGAATTTTCTATAAAAAAATTTCAAATTCAATAATGCTGTATAAGAAAAAAGTGATAAAACTAAAATTTTAATAATTGAACTATGCTGAGCAGATATTTCAATATTATATGATGAAAAATAAAAATGTGTAAGTAAGATTAGGCCAATAAAAAAAGATATAATTAAATATTTTTTATTAAATAAATCATGGTTACCTTTTGTTAAAAATAAAAGAGGTGCTGATAATAGTAATAAAAATCTTAACTGATATATGCCACCATAATAATCCCACAAAACAAAATTAGAAATGATTAAAAAAATTAATATTCCGTTATAATACGATTTCGATAACAACATATAAATACAATTACATATATCATAAACATTGAAAATAGTGCATGAATCGTGTTAATTTTTAAATAGTAAACTGAAAAAATAGACATTAAGTAAAAAAATAATTGAAAAGTAAATACATACTTGTATTTTAAAAATTTAGAAAGATAGTGATGAATATGATTATTATCTGCGGCAAAGGGGTGTTTTCCTTTTAATATTCTCTGAAAATATAACCTTACCATATCAACACCTGGTAAAAACATTATAAAAAATATTTCTTCACAAAAAAATTCTTGAGAGTTATTATAATTTGTAATTGTTAAAAAACTTAAGATAATTGCAATAATAGCAACTCCACTATCACCTAAAAAAATCCTATTTTTGAAATTATAAAATATAAAAAAAATTACAAAAACACCTAATGGATAATAGGAAGCAACAGGAATTTTATTTAAATATAAAAATAAAAAATAAATTAATGTGTATGAAATTGTCTGCAAATTTACACCATCAAATAAATTTAGAGCATTAAAAAAAATTAGAATAAATAATGGTGTTATTAAAATGCTCCACTTTCCTAAATTTATGTTTAAGTCTAGAAAATTGAAATAAAGATTTTTAATTAACATTTCTTCATCTAAATAAACCCACAATAAAAAAATTATATAAAAGATTATTAATCTATATTTAGGATCAATATTTTTTTTATCATTTATTAGGCTAATTATGAAAGATACAGTTACTATTAAAAATAAAACTATATAATTTGAAGTTGATACATTTAATAATTCATAAATTAAAAATAATGAAATATTAAAAAATAGTATTGGGCCACCCAATAGTGGAATCAATTTATTATGAATTTTTCTATTATTATCTGGATGATCAAATAAATTTAATTTTTTTGCAAAATAATTTAGATTAAAAAAAAATGTTAAGTTTATTATTACCAGTGTAAGTAATAAATAAATTTTCATTTAAAGCTTAAAATCTGAATTTACAATATTAGTCACAATTTGACTTACATTTGAAACGTTATAATCAGCTATAGGGTTAGAATTATGCCCAAGATTAATTAAGTTTTTTAAATATTTTAAATTATCTATTTTCTTATTTATAATAATTGAGTCACCATTTTCAATAGTTTCTGGTCTTTCAGTTGATTCTCTAAAAATAAAGCACAACTTACCAATTATTGAAGCTTCTTCTTGAACTGTTCCACTATCTGTAACCAGAAATTTTGAATTAATCTCAAGGTTTAAAAAATCTAAAAAACCTAATGGATTAATTAAGATGACTTTTTTTGGTATAAGAATTTTAAATTTTTTTATATTTTTTCTTGTTCTTGGGTGAACTGAAAAAACCACAGGAGTATTTGAAGCTCTAGTAAATTGATCAAGTAAATTTAAATATTCCTGCAACCTTTCTTTTTTATCTACATTTTCTTCTCTATGTAAAGTGCATAGTGCATAGTTGTTAAGAGTTAATTTTAATTTTTTAAGTATTTGAGATTTTAAAATTTCATCTTTATAATAACTAATTACCTCAAATATAGGGTTACCAATAATAAATATGTCTTTTCTTTTAATACCTTCACTTACTAAATTTTCACAACTTCTTTTAGTATAAGGCATATTAATATCACTAGTATGATCTATAATTCTTCGATTGACTTCTTCTGGACTATGCTTCAAATATGATCGATTTCCAGCTTCTAGATGATATACTCTAACTTTTAATCTTTTAGCAATAACTGCTCCTAAAGAACTATTGGTGTCACCAAGTACAATAAATTTTGTTGGCTTTTCTTTTAATATAATTTTCTCTAATTTTTTAGTAATTACTGAAAGCTGGTTAGCAAATGAACCCTTTGCCCCTAAATAGTAATTTGGCTTTCTAACCTTAAGTTCTTTAAAAAAAATTTTATCCAATTCAAAATCGTAATTTTGGCCTGTATGTACTAGTATGTTTTCATTTGTTGCATCTAACAGTGGTATGATTCTGGATAATCTAATAATTTCAGGTCTAGTTCCAATAATGGTTATAATTTTTGCCATTAGATTAAATCTAACATTTTTCTAATCGTAGGGTTATATTTAAAACTTGTTAATTTCCAAATTTTATCTATTTTTCTCTTATAAATAGTTGATAAAGTTCTATCAATTTTAATTGGAGCTTTAAACTTTTGTATACTAACTCTTGTTTCAAATTTATCTTTAAATATTTTTAATAGTTGGTATTTATTAACAACATTTTTTGGGATAATATGAACTGTATTTGGAATTTTTAAATTATTAACAATTAAAGTATATAAAAATTCACCAAATGCTTGGGTTGTTATACCATTCCAATTGTGATTTATAAAACCTTTAAGCACTACATCGTTTTGTTTAAGGAACCATTCAATTAAAGATTTTTTAGTTAAAAATTCTCTACCTACTATAGATGTTCTTATATTATAAAAATTTTTAGCTTTAATCTCCCCTAAACTTTTTGTTGCACCATATAGTTCCACATCATCATGAGCAGAATTTTCGGTATACATTCCTTTCTTTCCAGAAAAAACACAGTCTGTTGCTATTTGGAATATCTTTTTATCCTTGTTGTGTATGGCTTCTGCTAGCATATTTGGAAAAAATGAATTAATAAAAATTGCATTTTTTATACTTTCAGTATTCGAAATATTAATTTCTGGTTTAATAACACCTATACAGTTAACTATATAATCATAGTTTTTAAACAGGATGTTAATTTTGTCTTTATTTGTTTTTTTAGCATCCAGAAAATGAAATTTTTTAATCTTATTGTAAGGAAATTTATCTTTTATTTTCTTTAATTTTAGTTTTGACCTAACAGTGGCTGAAATTTTAACATTTTTATATTTTACCATGCTAGACAAGACACCATAACCCAACATTCCTGTAGCGCCCAAAATTAGAATTGATTTCATATAAAACTATCTTTGTGATATTTGCCAAGGATTCCAATACTTTACATCATATCTAATATCATCTTTTAGGCTTTCTTTAATTGATGAAGTTGAAAATATCAAAAGTTCAGAATTTTCTTCTAATGACATTGAGCCATTTGCAAATCCTTTAGATATATGAACAAAATTACTATCACTTTCATTTAAAAAAAAGTTATGTATTTTATTTTTTTTGTTTGGTTTTTTAACATTATCTATTTTAACAGCTGAAACTTGAAATGTTCCTTTTATACAGCCTATATATTTGTCTTCATTCATATGACCATGCCAAGCTCTTATAAAATTTTTATTATAATTGTGAACGGTATAAAATCTTTTAATATTTTTAAGATCAAGTTCATTGCTAAATCTTAATGAACCTCTATTATCATATATTCTATTTCCATTAATTAATTTTGGATTCATTTTTAAATTTTTTCCTTAAATATTTCTAAATATTTTTGATTGGTGTATCTTGGGTCATTAAAATTTTTAATTCTTTTTTCTGATAAAAGTTTTTTTAATTCTTCAATACCATATTTTAAATTATAAATTGCTTTAAAAGAAAGTTCTTTTCTTGCTTTGTCATTAGTAACTTTATAATTTCTAGCATCTTGAAATTTAATTTTTGTTTTAATTATTTTTGTATTTTTAAAATATTTCTGAATTTCTTTTGCAATATCAATGATCTTCATGTTCATGTAAGATAGATTAAATATTCCTCTTTTTTTAGAATTTATTGCAACTTCAATAGCTCTTGCAACATCTTTAACATGTAAAAGAGGTCTGTATTGCTCACCTCCAAACACAGACATTTTTTTTTCAAAAAAAGCTTTTGCACTAAGGGTATTGACAACTAAATCCATCCTTATTCTTGAGTAATTATCACTAACACCAAAAAGGGTCCCCAGTCTGAATATTATTGAATTTTTATCTTTCAGAATACTTTCACATTTTAACTTTGAGCTTGCATAATGAGAAAGTGGATTTACTGATGAATTTTCATCTAACATACCGTTTTGAGCACCATAAACAGAACAAGTAGATATAAAAATTATTCTTTTATTATAAACTTTACATAATTTTTTTAATGTCTGAAAATTAATTTCATCAGTCAAGGCAGGATTTATCGCACAAGCTCCATCTCCCACTAAAGCTGCAAGCCATACAATTACATCATATTTATTTAAACTAGATTTATAAAATTTTTTATCTCTTATATCTCCATTTATAAATTTACAATCTTTTCTATAGCTCTCTTCATAAAGTAGATTATCATATACGGTGACATCATACCTTTTTTTAGATAGCAATAAATCAACAATTACACCCCCAACATAACCTGCTCCACCAACAACTAATATTTTCATTTGAGATCTTTTAAATACTTTTTGAGTTTAATGCAAGAATTATTAATTTCAAATTTTTCAAAAAAAAGATTCTTACAATTTTGAGAGATAACAAGAAGTTGATTATTTGATAAATTTTTTGCTCTTAATAAAACATTTATTAAATCACTACTTTTTTCTGACTTACAGTCTAAACCAATTTTATATTTATTAACAAATTTAGAAACTATTCCTTTATTGATTGAAATGATTGGTTTCCCAAATGATAAATAAGTCTGAAATTTTGCTGGTATAGTTTTTGACAAGCCGATACCATTGTTTAGTTTTAAAAAAAAACAATCTGCAGATTTTAATATGATTTTTAGTTTTTCTGGATTCACAGATTTATTAATTGATATATTTTTGTAATTATTACTTTTTATTTTTTTCTTTAAATCATCAAAATTTTTTCCACTACCAAAAATTTTTAATCGAATATTATTTTCTAAAATTTTTTGGTTATTAAATATTTTTAAAATTGAATTAAAATCCTGTCCTAGTCCTAAATTTCCAGTATAATAAATATCATAATATTTTTTATTATTATTTCTTTTAGTAAAATTGAACTGATAGTTAGATGGATTATGGAAAATTTTTATTTTTGTATTCGTTTTTTTTTTTAAATCCTCATAAAATGCTTCAGATTGACAAAGTATTAAATCTGACAAATCATAAATTTTATTTACAAAGTATTTTATTATTAAAATAATAAAATTATTTTCTATAGTTTTTGTATCTTTTAATACATATGGCCACAAATCCTGAACCCATAAAACAGTTGGGATTTTAAAAATTTTTCCTATTACAATTGCTGGTATTGCTTGAAATATGGGACTAGTTGCATAAATAAAAAATATATTTCCAAAATTTTTTTTGAAAAAGAAAGAAAAAAAGGTTACAGAAAAAATATATGAAATATAATTAAAAATTAATTTCCAGAAAGTTGCCTTACTTCTTGCAATAATTGGAAATCTTAAAACATTTATCCCTCTGTAGTTTCCATAAATTGGTTTTAAACTTTTAAATTTTTTTTTAATTTTACCACTCGGATAATTCGGTTTTCCAGTGAAAACATTTACTTCAACATCTAATTTTTTTAGTTGTAGAGCTAAATCATTAATTCTGAAATTCTCAGGCCAGAAATGTTGAGAAAAAATTGTTAATTTTATTTTTTCATTCATAAATCTGATTATAGTTTATTATATTTGACTAGATATTTTTGTAAGCAGTATACAATAAACATTGAAAAAAAAATTGAGATAAAATATTTATATGAATTAAGTGGTGAATATCCAAAATGCCATAATCTATAAGCCAGTAACTGACTTATAAGACATGTTAAAAAAATATTATTATTTATTTTAATATTAATAAATTCTATCAAATTAAAGACAAAAATAATTATCATTATTGATATAAAAACAAATGTTAAAGAACCAGAATAATACAGGAAACCAATAATACCTGGCATAGTTAAGTTATTAGGATTAACTTTTTCTATAGTGTTTTTAGTTCTAATTTTATCAAAAAAACTTACCTGACCTGGTGTAAATTTTTCTTCAAGACTATCTTTTAAAAGTTTAAATCCTTTATCATCGTACGCTACAATTGCCATAAGTGAATCGATACCAAATATTCTATTTTTTACACTAAAAAAAATTCTTAATAATTTAGCTTTAGATAAAAGTTCAAAAAATAAAGAATCACCATTATTATCTTTAGCTATTAAATTAATAGACAATGGTTTAACACTTATTTTTTTTGAGTCTGATGCATTAGCACTTGTAAAAATAAAATCCCATTTTTTGGCATTCTCTACAGTATTTTCAAATTTATTAATTATCTTATTATTTTCTGACTTTATCAAAACCCCTCTAAAATCTTTGAAATTTTGAATATTAGAACCTCCTCTTTGATCAATAAGAATATAAAAATTTGTCACAAATAAAATTGAAATAAGCATAAAAAATAGTCCAATATTCTTATTACTCATTATCTTCATTTCTTTATTTTTAATAAATAATGCAATTAATAAAGCAAGTGAATTAAATATACAGCCACGACTCAAAATAGAGAAAAAAAATAAAAATTCCTGGAAACAAGAGATAACAAACACACCTATAATAAAATTTTTTCCCCAATTCAAATTTAAAAAAAGACATAAAAATGATGAAAAACCAAAAAGAAAAAACCATTTTAAAAATAAATCAATTTCTGGGATAAATTTTGCATTGGAAAAATAATAATAATCAAAAAATTTAAAATTTATGTTTAAAAAAGAAATAATTAATACAGAACTAGCCAAAAAAAATAATAGAATATTAGAATATTTATTTAACCATAGTTTATCTTGGGAATAAGTGTGTTTAATGACTATATATTTAGATGAGATAATTGAAGAGATCAGTATCGCTAACTCAACAATTATTAAAATAATAAATAATTCTTTTTGGTGAGTTGCATTACCTACATCAAAATTACCAATACTAAAAATATAGTCATGTTTGAAGAAAAGTAGATGAATACAATAGAAAAAATAAAATCCTAACCATAAATAAAAACTAAAGAATTTTTCAAAAATAGATGATTTATAAAAAAAGAATTTGACTATGTTTATTATTGATAGCAATGCAAATAATGAAAAATAAAAATGAGAATTTTCTATTTTTACAATCGAGAATATATACAGATAGAGATTAATAATGATAAAAATTATTAAAACAAATTTATCAAATTTTAGAAAATAATTATTTAAAAATATAGCCATAATCTATTAATTTTTATAAATATCTCTATATAAATTCGTAACATACGATAAATCAAATATATAAGATTTATAATCTGCGTTTTTAGTTAAAAATTTAATATTAGGATATTTATTTAGTATTTTTTTTGTGTTGTCTATTAGACTATTAACGTCACCAGGGTCATATATATATCCAGATATATTATTTTTTAAAAGCTGAGGCACAGCCCCTACATTTGTTGTAATTATTGGAACTTTCATTTTAATAGCTTCATAAATTGTTAGTGGTCCTGCCTCTGACAGAGATGTACAAATAAAAATATCAGAATTATATAATATTCTTGGAACTTCATCAGACATTCTTATGTATTTAAAGTCTCTTATATCAAATTCTAAAATTAATTTTAGGATTTTTTTAGAATATTTTTTTTGACTTGAAACAATATTCCCAACTAAAAGAAATTGAACATTAGAATATAATTTCAAAATTTCTTTAGCCATTGTTAAGAAATTTTCAACCCCCTTGATTGGGACTATACCTGAAATAGTTGTAATCAAAATTTCTTTTTTTTTAAATTTTAATTTTTTATATTTTTTTCTTGGATTAAAAATTTTTGAATCAACAGGGGCAAATATTTCTTTTTTAAAATTATTTATTTTTGAATTTTTCAAATAATAATCTTTTACTACTTTACTTGTATATATAATTTTACAATTAGAAATTTTAGACAAGTATAGAAATATTTTTTTTGTGCAATATCCTAAGTTGGTGTCTTCAATAACCCATATACATTTAATCTTTAAAAACAAACTTGCTATAATACCCTTAAACTGCGAAGTAGAATTTACTTGCAGAATATCAATATGATTATTTTTTAAATAGCTGATTATAATCTTAATTTCGTAAAAAAAAAAAAATAAATATTTTATTAAAGTGGTAATTTCTAGTGAAAGCCGAGTTATATCTTTTTCATCATATGGTAATTTATATTTATTAAGTTTTTTTTTAAAAAAATTTGTATCTTTATTTGGAATTAAAAAATTAATCTTAAATTTTTTATCTTTATTAATTTCTTTTGCTACCAGTATCATTCTTTGTTGAGGGCCACCAAATCTCCCATCTTCATCTAAATAGCATATTTTTTTTATCATACTTAAAATTTAGTTTAAATAGATTTTTTATAAAACAAAGTAAAAAATAATCTTAATATAATTTTCAACTTTGATTTTAATATTTTTGAGAAAAGTAGATAATAAAAATATTTTTTTTTTAATTCCCTTTTTTTTAAAGAATAAGCCATTAAATATCTAAAGTGATTTTTTGATAAAACTCTTAAATTATCATTAAATAAATATTTTTTATGTTTATTGAAGATATGAATAAATTTTAGAGGATTTTTTACATAAGTTACTGATGTGTTTTGACTACTGATATTATAATAACCTAAAACTTTATCTATACGTTTAAATCTGAAATTATTCCTAGATATATTTATCCAACATTCAAAATCTTCTACTGTTATAAATTTTTTTTCTTCACAAAATTTTACTACTTCAAATATTTCTCTTTTGCATAATACGGAAGATGTATTTATTGGGTTACCTATTGTCATTAATTGTTTAAAAGATTTATTTTCAAGTAAACTATAAGATCTAAGTTTTCTTTGATCAAAAATATTATTTTTATTGTGAGTTCTCAATGAATGATAAGTAAAATCACTTTTGCGTATTTCTCTAATTGATACCTCAAGTTTATTTTTAAACCAAAAATCATCACTATCATGAAATGCAATATATCTTCCTATAGATTTTGTAATTCCATAATTTCGAGATTTGGCAATGGATCCTTCATTACTTATATTATAATATTTAAATCTTTTATCTGAATAGCTAATCTTTTTTAATTTAAGAAGTGTTTCGTCTAAAGAGTTATTATCTATTATAATTACTTCAAAATTTGTAAACGTTTGCTCTTTAATACTTTTACAAAGATTAAGAGCATATTTTTCACTATTAAATGTAGGAACAATTATTGAAACTTCTATCATTTACTAAAATTTAATAAGAATTTTGAATCTTATCTAATTAATTTTTTCCAATTATCTTTTATATTAAAGCATTTATCATCAATCATTATATCAAATGATGGCTTACCCATTATTAATTTATGAAATTTTAAACCCCATTTTTTTAATTGCTTATAAGTTAAATCATAACCCATTTTTTTGGCTTTTCTAATATTTTCATTATTTCTTCCCATGTACCTTGCTGTAAAAATTTTTATTATATATTTATCTTCATAATATTTATTAATTTGATTTATAATTTTTTTTTTAGGTTTAGAATTACCGTAATCATTTTTTTTAGTATTACAAATAACCCCATCAATATCAAAACAAAGTATTTTTTTTTTCATAAGTTGTAAATTATGTTTATTAATTAGACCACCTCATCAATAATATTAACAATTAATGCTTTTTTACTTGAGAGACATTTAAACGAATAATAGGTTTTTTTAGGCACATAAATGGAGCATAATCTTTCGGGAAAACTTAGGGTTACAGTCTTTAGTTTATTTTTATTTTTAAAAGAAAACCTTACTTTGCCACTAGTAATCGTCATTAATTGATTTCGATTTTCGTGGTATTTCCATCCTTTGGATTTATTTGGTAGCACTTCAGAAAAATATATTTCTCCAAATTTTATTCTTAAATTTTTTTTATTTATGAATTTTATTAAATTACCTTTTTCATTTTTTATAATCTTATTTTTAATTAATTTAATCATTGTCAATTCTAATCTAATGCTAATAAGGTTCTGTCAATTTTATAATTACTCTTTCCTTGATCTTTTTTTCTTAAAACAAAATCTTCAATAATTAACAAATCCATATCAGTTATCATAAAACATTTGTATGCATCTTCAATTGAACATACAATTGGTTCACCTCTTATATTAAATGAAGTATTAATTAAAATTGGACAATTTGTTTTTTCATAAAATTTTTCAATAAGTTCATAAAATTTTTTATTAGTTTTTTTATTGACTGTTTGTAATCTAGTAGAAAAGTCCACATGAGTGACGGCTGGAATAGTCGTTTTTTTATGAGATAATTTATCAAATCCATTAGATTTTTCCATATCCTCTTTTTTTAAAATCCAATGCTTATTTTTAACCTCTGCAACAATTAACATATAGGGACTTGGGTGTTCTATATCAAACCAGTCTGATAAATGTTCTTCCATTATTGAGGCTGCAAAAGGTCTAAAACTTTCTCTAAATTTTATTTTTAAATTTAAATTTTTTTGCATATCTTCTGATCTTGGATCTGCTAATATAGATCTGGCACCTAGCGCTCTTGGCCCGAATTCCATTGATCCCTGAAACCATCCAATAATTTTACCTTTAGAAATTTCACTAGAAACATAATCTGTGAGACTGTTATTTTTTAAATCATAAATTTTTGCATTCAACTTATCTAGCTGAATTTTAATATCACCTTCCTCAAATGAAGGTCCTAAATAAGAACCTTTCATCTTATTTTCTGTTATTACTCTAATTTTATTAAGGTGCATAAATCTATAAACAAGTGCTGCACCTAAAGATCCACCAGCATCTCCACTTGCTGGTTGAATCCAGATATTTTTAAAAAAATTCTTTTTTAAAATTTTTCCATTTGATACACAGTTAAGCGCCACACCCCCAGCCAAGCAAATATTGTCAATTTTATAATCTTTTTTTATATTTCTAACTATCTGTTCAACTAAATATTCAACTACACTTTGAATTGAGCTAGCAATATTAAAATGATTTTCATTTAATTCTGTTTCGGGAGTTCTTTTAGGAATTTCAAATATTTTTTCAAATAGTGGTGTATAAATTTTTTTTCCCTTTTCAAATTCAAAATAATCCATATTTAGCTTGTACGAACCATCTTCAAAACATTGTACTAATTTGTTTAAAATTTTTTCTCTATAAATAGGTTTTCCATAGGGTGCTAGACCCATAACTTTATATTCACCACTATTAACCTTAAACCCAAGATAGTATGTAAAAGCAGAATATAACATACCAATAGAGTCTGGAAATTTTATATCTTTTACAAATTCTATATTATTTTTATTGCCAATATAGATAGATGTTGTACTCCACTCTCCCACACCATCTATTGTTAAGATAAGAGCTTTTTCAAAAGGGCTTGGGAAAAAAGCACTTGCTGCATGGCTTAGATGATGTTCTGAAAAAAAAATATTATTATTTTTTTTAAAATTTTTTTGTATTTTTTTTAGATGTCTAATTATAAATAACTTTTGGAATAAACCATTTTTTATAATTTTTGAAAAAAACTTTTCAAATATCAAAAAATTAAATGGTACATATTTTAAGAAAGAAGAAAAGATTCTACCTAATTTTAATAATGGTTTTTCATAAAAAACTATGGCATCAATCATATTTAAATCTATTTTTTCTTTTTTTAAAATAAATTTAATTGCATTTATTGGAAATGATTTATCATGTTTAATTCTCGTAAATCTCTCTTCTTGTACAGCTAAAATAATTTCATCATCTCTTAGTAATGTTGCGGCACTATCATGATAAAATGCAGAAATACCAAGTGTATATTTCATATTAATTCACTTTATTAATATCAAATTTTCTTTTTTGAAAAGACCAATTAGTTCTAAATACTTTTTTTTTAGTAAAAATCTTTGAAGTAGAAAGAAATAACTTTATTGGTAAAAGTATTAAAAAATAAATTATTAAACTTAATAGGAATAATACAAAATCTAAAATTATTTTCAATTTTTCAATGTTTCTAAAATTCATTTTTTTGAATATTCAGAAATTTGTGAAATTGTTTGATCGTATGGTGTATTTTTTTTAAAAAGTATATTTTTATACCAATCGACTGTTAATTTAAGACTCTGTTTAATGGTATATTTTGGTTTCCAACCAAGATATTTTTCTACTTTTGATATGTCTAACTGTAAATTTTCTTGTTCATAAAATCTTTTATTTTTTTTAATTTGTATTTTGCCACCACCCCAAAAATTTATAATAGTTAGTGCAATCTCCTTAACAGACGTGACGGTATTTTTTCTAGTACCAAAATTCCAAGGCCCTGAGAAATCTTTTGGATTTTGATATAAATTTTTTGCAAGCAAAAGATATCCATAAAGAGGTTCAATCACATGCTGCCAAGGTCTATTAAAATTTGGATTTCTTATAATTATTTTTTTATTATTTTTTAAGGAATTGATAAGATCTGGTATAAGTCTATTAGCGGACCAGTCACCTCCACCTATTACATTTCCTGCACGCGCACTAGCTATACCTAATTTTTTATTATTCTTTAAAAAACTCTTTATATATGTATTTATCATAATCTCAGAGCATGCTTTAGAACCACTGTAAGGATCTTCACCTCCTAGCTGGTCTGTTTCCTTAAAACCTTTAGTTGAAAAATTACTCTTGTAACATTTATCTGATGTTACACAGACTAACGATTTTATCGATGAGTTATTGATAGATATGTCTAAAATATTTAAAGTACCCATAGCATTTATTTCATATGTTGAGTGTGGAGAAAAATAGGACTCAAATATTAATGGTTGCGCAGCCAAATGAAATATAATTTGTATCTTATTTTTCTTAATAATTTTTTCAACTTTTTTTTTATTTCTTATGTCAACCAGATTTAGATTTGTTTTTTTATGTAAATTTAAACTATAAAATAAATTTTTATTTTTATTAGGACTAAAACCTAAAGTTGTAACCTTACAACCTAAAGTTAAAAGCCATAAACTAAGCCACGCTCCTTTAAAGCCAGTTGCTCCAGTTATTAATATATTTTTGTTTCTATAAAATTTTTTCAAATTTACCAATTTTTTTTTTTCCTCCAAATTTCACTTAGAAGTTTTTTATCTCTAAGCGTATCCATACATTGCCAAAAACCATTATGTTTATATGCGGCTAATTCATTTTTTTTTACTAAATTTTTCATCGGGTCTCTTTCCAGCATACATTGTTTTTTTGGGATATAGTCAAAAACATCACTTTTAAATATAAAAAAACCTCCATTTATCCAGCCCATATTTGTTTGATTTTTTTCTTCAAATTTTTTAACAGATTTATTTGATATAAACAACTCTCCAAATCTAGCTGGTGGGTGTACTGCTGTAACAGTTGCACATTTTTTATGTTTTTTATGAAATGCATATAATTTTTTTATATTTAAATTTGTCACACCATCACCATAAGTTAAAAAAAAATTAGACTTTGGTTCAATAAATTTTTTTAATTTTAATAATCTGGTTCCTGTTAAAGTATTTTTCCCCGTATCTACAGTTTTGATATTCCAATCTTTAAATTTTTTGTTTTTAAAATAACTTTTAATAATATTTTTTTTGTATCCAAGGGCTAAAATAAAATCATTAAACCCATGTTTTGAATAAATATTCATAATGTGCAAAAGAATTGGTAATTCACCTATCTTAATCATAGGCTTTGGAATTTTTTTAGTTTCCTCTGAAAGTCTTGTACCAAGACCTCCACATAAAATAATTACTTTCATTTTAGTATCCCAACATTTCAAACAAAACATCATTAATTAAATTCATATTTTTCATTTCTGATATCTTGGGTTCGCCTATTTTTTTTAATTTAATATATCTGGGAAATTTTGAAATTTTTTTTTTATCTAAAAATATATTTTTATAAGTTAGATCCATTAAGTTTGATTTTGAATTATATAATTCTAAATTTGATGGTAAATTATAAGATTCCAGTATTTTTTTACATCTAATATAAATTTCATTTATCTTTCCATTATTTGAATATAAAATTTCAGATAACATTCCAACACCCACTGCTTCTCCATGTCTAATAATTTCTTTTCCAAATATTTTTTGGGTTGACATTTCATATGCATGAGCAAATGTGTGGCCAAAATTTAAATTCAATCTTTTATTTTTTTCAAAAATATCGTTGATAAAGAAAAATAATTTTGTTTGTAAAGAGAAATAAATTAACTTTTCTAATATTTTGTGATTTCTCTTTAAAATTAAATCTTTATAAGAAATTAAATAATTAATGATATTTTTATTTTTGATTAATCCATATTTTAAAATTTCTGGTATTCCCGCAAGATATTCTCTCTCTGGCATATCATTTAAAACTCTTAAATCTATAAACACTGATTTGGGATGATGGTAGGTTCCAAGAGAATTGATTATCTCTCTATAATTAACTCCACATTTTCCTCCAATACAACTATCAACTATAGCTGTTATAGTTGTGGGGATGTGCATATAAATAAGGCCTCTTAAATAAAGACTAGAGGCTAATCCAGAAATATCTCCTATCACACCGCCACCAAGACTAATTAAGACAGATTTTTTAGTAAACTTATTATCTATTAAATAGTCTAAAATCTTGAATAAAGTATTGGATGATTTATTAATTTTGCTACCAGTCAATCTAAGAGTGACTATTTCACAGCCTGAAAGTTTAAGATTATCTAAAATATTTTTAACGAATTGGGAAGAAACATTCTGATCATAAACAAACATAATCTTTTTATCAGAATACAACCGATCAAGTTCTTTTAAAATATAACTATTTATATCTTTTTTTATGTAAACTTTATTTGTTTCTTCATTAATTTTGTAACTTAAAATCATTTTTATCTGTATATTTTAAAATATTTATCATTTAACATCTTTTTTTGAGCAATTTTAAAGTCATCCAAGACATCTATCGAAAAACTATCACCTTTTAAGTTTATACTTTTAATATGCATATCAAGATCTAGTGCTCTTAATAGTTCTACATCTTCTATATTTTCATGATAAGTTTTTTTTGACTTAGCAAACTTTATTAGTGCATTTGGTTTAAAAGAAATTATAGATAAATGCTTATAAACAAATTTTTTATTTTGTTTAAATTCAAATGGAATGTTTGCTCTAGTTAAATACATAACTCGATTGCTCTTATTCTTAATAACTTTGACTATATTAGTATTATTTGTGGGTTTAATTTTTAATGTAGGTAAAATAATGTCACTATTTAAATTTTTTAGATGATAATTAATAACTTGATCTATGTGAAATGGACTTAATAAAGGCTCGTCACCCTGAATATCAACGACAAGATCAAATTTTTTTTTTAATTTCATTACTCCTTCTGCTATTCTCTCAGTACCATTAGTATGATTTTTTGATGTCATAATACATTTGGCTTTAAATTTTTTTGCTATATCAAAAATCTTTTTGTCATCACAACAAATATATAGATCTGTTAATTTTTTTGACATAAGAGATCTTCTGTAAGTGTGAATCATTAATGGAATACCTTGTATTTCAAGAAGAGCTTTTTGTGGCAGTCTTAAAGAGTTAAGACGTGTGGGTATTAAGCCTACAATATTTTTTTTCATACAGTCCATCCTCCATCAATAAAAATTTCTTGTCCTGTTAAATATTCTGATCTATCAGAGATTAAAAAATTAACTAAACTACTAATCTCAGATGTATTGCCCCATCTTTTCATGGGTATCTTAGATTTTGTCCAATCATACAGTCTTTTATTTTTTTTAAAATCATTATAATATGAAGTTTTAGTAAAACCTGGACTTACAATATTGAATCTATAATTTTTATTTGCATATTCTACAGCTAAACATTTAGTTAATCCTATTAAAGCAGTTTTAGTGGAGGCATAACCTGATAAATCAGTAAAACCTTTATTACCAACAATAGAACCCAAATTAACAACTGATGATTTTTTGATTTTATACTTTATTAGGTATTTAATGTACAATTGACTTATTAAAAAAATTGAGAAAAAATTTGTTTTAAAGATATCTAATAATTCTTTTTTACTAATATTTATAAACTTTTGTCTTTGTCTTATACCAGCGTTATTTATTAGACAGTTAATCATATTTTTATCTTTAACTGACTTAGCCATAATTTTCTTAATATTTTGAATATTGTTTACATCAAAGAAAAAAATTTGGTATCTATCTCGAAATTTTGATAAGTTTTTAAAATTTTCAATATTTTTTTTAGATCTAGTAATAGCATATACATATGCACCTTTTTTTAGGCAGTCCTCAAATATACTTCTTCCTATGCCTTTTCCTACACCTGTTAACAAAACTACCTTATTTTTTAAATTAGACATGATTTATAATTTTAATCCAATTTTCAAGGTTTTTACCATCTTTAAAAAAATTATTCTGTGAGAAATTTTTACTGCCATTATTTATTTTATTTTCGATTTCATTAATGTCAAAAACATAATTTTGATATCCGTAATAATGTTTTAATGGTGAAAAGTTAATTAATTTATCATCTAAAATAGTAATAACATTCTTTCCCATCAAATAAAGCTCTAATCCAACTGTACTTGTATTGGATACAATAAAATTATCATATTTTTGTGCCAATTCATTTACTGTATCAAAAGATTTAAATAAATTATTGTTAATGTATAATTTTTTTTTAAAATCTTTTAATGGATGAGGTTTGCAAATAATTTTATATTTATTAATTTTGGCTAATAAATTTATACATAATTCTATTTTTTGATTAATATTTTCAGCGTAGTCGCCCATGACAACTAAATCATTTTTATTTTTGTTGACATAAATTTTATTTTTGGAATCAGAATTATTTTTATACCTCAATGCTTCAACTAAAATAATCTTATTATCGCTTATATTATTGTCTAAAAGAATTTCTTTAAACTTATCACTCCCTATAAGAATCTTATCATGAGAAAAATTCATAAACTCAAAATCTTTATATAAATTATACATTTCGATATATCTAAAATCCCAAAATCTAATACTTGAATGAATAACAGCAAATTTATTAGTTTTCGTTTTATTTGTATTTAAATTGCAAATTAAAGATCTTTCCCAACTTTGATTTTCATGAAGATAAAAACAATTTTTAAATTCTGACTTATCATTTAGAAAATTTTTAAATAGATAAAAATAATATAAATTAATAAGAAATTTATATCCAAAAATATTTTCTTTAAAATCATTTTCAAATAAAAAATATAAAAATGGGTCTTTTACATCAATTTTTAAAAGTTTATTTATTTTATTGATATTCATAACTATTTTAAACCAAACAAAGATTATTTTTAAAAAAGTTTTAAAATTAAAATAACTATCTAACATCAAGTGTTCAGATAGTGGATTAGTATTCAATTTATTTAATAATTGTTTGCTATCATTATGAGAATGATTTTCTGGTACACTTAGATGTAACCAGGTCCTTTTTATCTTATTATTTTCCAAAACTTCATCTAGATTTTTCCAATAAACAGAATAAAAACTTTCTTTGGAAAAACTTGAGCCAAAAAAATAATTTACAAATAAATTTTCATTTGTCTTCTTTTGTTCTCTGGATGAATTTAAGAAATATTTAATCCTTTTAAATAAAAAAATTAAAAAAATAGGTAAGGCTAAAAATACAGGATGAATTATCTTTTTTATATATTTTTTATTAAAGGAAAATTCTTTTTTTGTTAATTTTATATTAAGTTTTATATTGTTGTATTTTGCAAAAAAAGAGAAAAATTTTTTTAGTTCATTATTTTTAGTGTAAAGGTGTATTTGATTAATTTTTTTGTGTTTGATTATTTTTTTTAATTGAAAAAATTTAACATATTCATTAATGGAAATTTGATCATAGATATTATTATCAAACATAGAGTTTATAGACCCAAAATTAATTTTTTTGTCTATATTGATGTCTATTTTTTTTAAATTTTTTCTGTGTTCTGTATGAAAAAAATCTAATTCTTTAATAATCTCTTTTTTTATATCATTAGACTCACTTTCAATTTGGTTTAAAATAGATTTTTTATTATAAAGATAATTATTCCAACATATAATATTTTCATTATCAAAATTTAACTTACCTATTGCATTGTCATAAATTGTAAGTTCATTAGAATATTTATTCATGATATAAATTAATTCTATTGCACATTTTTTAAATTAATTATTTTTATAAGTAAATTCAGCTTGTTGAAATTCATTTAAAGTATCAATATCCGAGTAACTAGATACCAAATATGGCAAGGTCTGAGGTTCATAAAAATTATTATTTTTAATAAAATGATTAAGTGAACTTATATAAAAATCTCCACTTGGTATAATAAGCTTATCTTTTTCTTTAAGAGACATTTTATTAAAGATTTTATAAACTCTTTTATTTTTAATCTTATATATATTTTTTAGATTAAAATTAAAATTAGAAAAGCTAACACATGTTTTAACATTATTTGATATCGTCATTTTTAAAGATTTATCAATATCCTTAACTTTTCTAAGTGGAGAGGTTGGCTGTAGTAATATAAAATAGTCATATTTATTAAGATCATTTTTTTTTATCTCATGCTGAATTACATCCTCAATTAAAGATTTTGAACGTGACAAGTAATTTGGCCTTTTTGAAAAAATAACTTTTTTAAATTTTGAGCAAATTTTTTCTACTCTTTTAGAGTTACTAGTAACTAGTACTGTATCAATCATACAACTTTTTAACGCAGACTCTATAGCCCAAGTTACTAAAGGTTTTTTGTAAAACTTCAGAATATTTTTATCTTTTAATCTTTTACTACCAGCTCTAGCAGGTATTATAGCTATTACTTTTTTTTTCATTTAATTTCTATCGATGAATTCGACTGTTTGTCCAAGATCAGTCCATGATTTCTCTGCAATAGGAAATATTCCAATTTTCTTTTTTTTAAGTAATAATTTATTAATAAAGTCAACAAAACTTGTAGGATTATTTTTAGTAATTAGGTTCAAGACATTTGAGGATACTAAATAAACTCCAACATTAGCTAAATAGAAATTTTCTGGCTTTTCATCAATTTTTTTTAATTTATTATTATGTATGTAGCATACACCGTAAGGAATTTTATTTTTTTTAGTTGATGCAGCAATCGTGAGATCATTCTTACTTTTATTATGATAGTTAATTAAATCTTCATAATCAGCATCTAGTATTGTATCGCAGTTGGTAACTAAATATTTTTTATTATTTTTAGAGTACAATTTTCTAAGAATACCTGCTGTACCTAGGGGCTTTTTTTCCTGTAAAAAAGAAACATCATAATTAGGTTTCAATTCTTGAAAAAAAGATTTCATTAAAATATTTTTATAATTTAATGAAACTAAAAACTTATTAAAACCAAATTTCGTAAAGGTTTCAATTACACTTTCAATGATTGTATTTCCGTTATACGGTAAAAGTGGTTTAGGTATAATATTTGTATAAGGTTTTAGTCTGGTGCCTAATCCACCAGCCATTATAATAATTTTTATATTATTAAATTTACTTTTTTTCCTATTAGTCTTTTTTTTATTTTTTGATAGATAGCTTAAAACTATTTTTTTACTATCTACAACTGGTATTAACTCTATTTCAGGTTTAGCTTTTTTAAATATTCTATTTTCATCTATGGTTTTAGCTGTTTTAACAATATAGTAACATTTTTTTCTATATGCGCTAACTATAGTTGACTTAATATTTGATCCTTTCAAGATTGCTCTTCTAATATCACCATCATTTATTGTTCCTAATAATCTATTCTTATTATTTACAACTATTAGGCATTTAATTGATTTTATTTGAAGAATCTCTAGTGCACGAAATAATGTTTCTTTAGGATTAATTAGTACTTTTGAATTTAACATATTATTTTTTCATCTTTTTTAAATTTTTTTAAAGCTTTTTTTCCAATTAATTTATAATAATTTATAGGAGATAAACCAATAGCAGGTCTTTTAATAATTATATTATGGTGATTAAATTTTTTTCCTTTAGGTATGAATTCATTTGCAAAAATAGACTTTCTGGCATGTATTAAGTTTTTTTTTTCATCATTGGAAATAAATTTACCAAATTTACCAGCTGTTTTATCAGCAATATGAATATTGTTAACCATTCTAACTAATTCTTTTTCATTTAAACTCATAAAGTGATCAGGGCCAGACAATCCTTTATTATTAGTAAAGTGTTTCTCAATTATTTGAGCACCTGAAATAACAGCTAATGCAGGAATTAATTCACTTGTAGTATGATCAGAAAAGCCAACTGTGCAATTAAACTTTTCCTTAAAAAATGGGATTGTGTTTAAATTTACTGTGCTTAATTTTGTTGGGTATGCCGAAATACAATGAAGTATAGATAAATCATTTTTTTTAAATTGATTTTTAAAAATGTTAAAAGCGTATTCGATTTCATTAATTGTGCTCATACCAGTGGAAAGAATGACTTTAACATTTAATTTTGATATTTTTTTTAAATATGGGGTATTATTTATTTCTCCAGATGGAATTTTAAAGATTTTTAATTTTATTTTTTTTAAAAAATCAATACTTTCAAGGTCAAATGCTGAACAAACATGTGTAATTTTTATTTTATCACAATATTTTTTAATTTTATAATGCTCTTCGTTTGTCAATGAAATTTTTTTCTGCATAGAAAGTTGGCTTTCATTTCTGGGTGTATTTTTTATAGCATAATTTGCTTTTTTAGCATTTTTAGTAACTAGCATATGAGGGTTAAATACTTGAAACTTAACCGCGTCTAATTTTGCTCTTTTTGCCAAATCTATTAATTTGAATGCTCTTTCTATACTTCCATTATGATTGCATCCAGCTTCGCCAATTATAAATGTTTTATTATTTTTTAAATTTTTAATCATTAGAAAACTTTTTATTAATTAGTTTTTTTTTATCTTTCATATTTTTATCAATAAATTTTAGAATTTTTTTTGAAGCCTCTCCTTTACCAAAATATAATTTCATTTTTAAAATTTTATTGATATATTTTTTTGATAATGCTTTTTTTATTGCACTATTTATTTCTTTAAAATTACATTTACAATTTATGATAGAAAAATGTTTAAATCTACCTTCTTGTCTACTGCCAATATCAATAGTTGGAATTTTATAATATGGGACTTCAATTATTCCACTAGATGAGTTTCCTATTACAAATAAAGTTTTATTGAGTATCTCAAAATATTTTTTATAACCAAGAGATGGAATAAATTTAAAGTTTTTATTAGACTTAGTGTATCGAATTATATTTTCTATATTTTTTTTAGAACCTTTTTCATGTCCAGGTGCTGTAATAATAACTTCTAAATCAAATTTTTTTAAGGTTGAGCATATAATCTGAAAATTTTTATTCCAATTAAATTTATTTAGCATAGTTTCAGGATGATAAGTTAATAGCACAATATTCTTTATTATATTTTTTTTTTTAAATTTATAAATATTCTCAACAGCTAATGAACCAGATTTAAATATTCTAAAATTTTCCTCAGCCATATTTAAAATATTTTTTTTATACTGATTACATATTGGAAAATGTAAATGTGCTGCTTTAGTAATTATATGTCTTACTTGATCATCTAATGCACCATATGTTAGCTCTCCACCATGCAAATGAAAAAGTAATTTTCGATAAGCAATAATATTTGAGACAATTGGCAATCTTTCAAGTCTATCACCCAATAAAACTACTGCATCAAATTTATATTTTTTAAATATCTTATTTGCAAAATTTTGAGTTAATAAAAGGGAATTTACTAAACCTGATGACGAGTCTTCTTTTGATAAAGTATTAGATTTAGCTGTAATTTTTAATTTACTATTATTAATCTCATCAATTGTATTACCATATTTTTTATCTAAATGAGTTCCATGTACAAACAAGAGGTAATCAAAATGTTGATTTTTTTTAATTTGATCAAGTAAAGGCTTTAAAATTGCTAAATCTCCCCTTGTAGAAGAAAAAAATGCTAATTTAATTTTTTTTTTTTTCATTTTTTTTTTTTGCAGGTGATCCAAAGTAAGTTGAATTAGGTGGCACATTTTTGATAACTACAGAACCAGCACCAATAATACAGTTTTTTCCAATTTTCACCCCTTGTATTACAGTTGAACCTGCTCCAATTAATGTTAATTTTCCTACTTTTACATTTCCAGCCAAATTGCACCCTGTTGCTATTTGAGAATGCTCTCCAATTGTGCAGTTATGCTCAATAATAGATCCGGTATTTATTAAAACATTATTTCTAATTTTACAGCCTCTATTAACTATTGCACCAGGAAATACTTTAATACCTTTGCCAAAATTAGTATTTTTATCAATTATTGCAGTTTCATGAATAATATTAATTAAATTAGAATTTAAATTTTTTAAAATATTGAATATTTCTTCATTTTTTTTTAATTCTTTAATATTGGCAAATCCAATAATTATATCAGCTACACCCTTGTCTTTTATTTTTTTAATTTTATTATTAAAGGATATTTTTTTTATTTTTTTTGAAATATTAACTATCTTAATTTCCTTATAAACATTCTTTTTTTTTAATATATCAATACTAATTTTTCCAACAGAACCATTTCCAATACAGATTAAAATTTTCTTCATATAATTCTAGATAATAGTTTGCAAACTTTATCTTGATTTTTTTTTGTGATATTTGGGTGTGAGGGCAAAATTATTACCTTTTTCCATATATCAGCTGAAAATTTAACATTAGAACATCTGAAGTTTTTATATGGTTTTTGTAGATGAAGAGGTTTCCAAAAATAATCTAATTGAATACCTTCTTTATTTAAAACTTCCTTTATTATTTTAAATTTTTTAGATTGATTTAAAATTAATGCAAAAACCCAATTTATATATTTTGTGTCAAAGACTAAATTGTAATTATCACTTTTGACGAGTTTTTTTTTATAATAATCAAAAATAATTCTTTTTTTTTTCATAATTTCATCTAAATTTTTCAGTTGTGACAATCCCAAACTTGCATGAATATTTGTCATTTTATAATTGTAGCCGATAACTTCATAATCATAATTAGTCTTTTTCTTTCCAACAGTTGCAAATAGTCTTACTTTATCAGCTAATAATTTTGAATTCGTTGCTAAAATTCCACCTGCACCAGTTGTAAGAGTTTTATTACCATTAAAAGAAAAACAAAATAATGAAGATTGTTTCTTTTTAAAATTCATAATTCTTGGATCGTGACAGGCTGCAGAATCAAAGATAATTTTTAATGAATATTTCTTAGCAAATTTTTCATATTTGGAAAAATTTATGGCTTTACCTAATGTTTGTACAGGTATTATTGCTTTTATTATTTTACCAGTCTTTTTATCTATTAGTTTATTTGACTTTAGTATTGTTTGTTTTTGTAATGTGATTTCTAACTTTTGAATATCTAAAAAAAAATCCTTGTCACAATCAAAAAACCATGGGCTTGCACCAGTATACCTAACTGCATTAGCAGTTGCTGCAAAGGTATATGTTGGAACTATAACAATATCATTAGTACCAACTCCTGAACTAAGTAGAGCCAAATGAATTGCTGATGTGCCAGAATTTAATGCTACTGAATATTTAAATTTATAATTTTTGTTAAATAATTTCTCAAACTCACCAGTTTTTGGTCCTGCTGTTGATACAAAGCTAGATTTTAAACAATTAAGTAAAGAAACTTTCTCATTATTTTTAAGATACGGAATGTAGGTGTTTATCATTTAAGCATTATAGTATTTTTTGTGGTCTACATCACCGTAATTTTTTTCTTCAAAATTTTTGATAATTTTTGAAGTTTCCTGTAAAATATCTGTATAGGGTTCAAGATCAAAAAAGCTTTTCATTTTATTAAAATTAAGTCGATAACTTCTTAAATCTAAATCATTCTCAACAATCTCTAATTTAATGTTTTCAAAAAACTTTTTTTGTACAAGGCTTGCGATTTGTATTTTTTCATAATTCTCATTGTTGTAACCTAAATTAAATATTTGAGATCTAAATTTATGTTTGTCATCCTCAATAATCATTTTATATACTCTTGCAGGCTCACCTACCCACATTAATGGTCTAACCATTTTTGGACCAAATACTTTAATTTCCTTCTTAAAGTAAGCATCTTTAACTAAGTGATTTAGAATCAAATCAAATCTCATTCTAAGAGAATCTCCATACACTGTTGAAGGTCTAAAAATTGTGATATTCAAATCATCAGAATATTTTTTTAAAAGTAGTTGTTCACAATCTATTTTTGTTTTTGCATATAAAGAAACTGGATTTAAGCTAGTATCTTCGTCAGCGATTTCATCAATATTTTGAACTCCATAACTACTAGCTGTAGACATAAATATAAAATTTTTTATTTTTTTTTTAATAGAAATTTTAGCCAGTTGTTCTGTTGCTTCATAATTTATTGAAATAGTATCTTTTTCTGAAATTTTGCACGCTGCCTCACCAACTAATGCTGCTAAATGTACTACAGTATCTACATTTTCAAAGTGCTCTTCTATATTTTTATAATCTCTAATATCTTTTGGTACTATTGTGAGTTTGCTATTTTTAGAGTGTTTTTCTAAAGATTTAGTATCAAATACCAATGTATCTAAAACCACTATTTCATAATTTGAATTTAAAAGGTTATCAACTACATGAGACCCTATATATCCAGCACCACCTGTTATTAAAATTTTTTTATTCATATCCAATTTTTTTCTCCTGATATTTTATAGTTAATATTTTTAGGTATTTCATAATTTTTCCAAGTACCCATGTTATCGAGTATAAATTTACAATTAGTTAAATATTTCTTGGTTTTATTGAAATTTTTCTTAAAAAAATCATGATCAACACTTATCACAATACAATCATAATTTATTAGGTCTTTTGGATATTTAAGTGAGTTTAGACCAGTTTTATCTTTAATCTCTTTCTTGCTATAGAAAGGATCAAATAGATCTACTTTGACTTTTTTTTTGTGTAAGTATTCAACAAATGGAATTGTTGGAGACAATACATCAACTTTTAGATTTCCTTTATAAGACAAACCAAGTACTGCAACTGACTTAAATTTTTTTCTAATAATTGATTTTGCAATTAAGATATTAATTTCATTATCAGTCTTTATTGTTTCTCTAAGTAAAGTTAATTTTTTTTTATCCTTAACTTCTCTTAAAACATATTGGCTCGAAAGAGGTATGCAATATCCTCCAGTACCAAATCCTGGAAAATATGTTCCTATATTCCACTTTGTGCCAACTAAACTCAAAACTTCACGCATATTATAATCTTTATAAGCAAGCGATAACTGATTTGCTAAAGTTATTTCCATATGTCTATATGCATTTTCTATACTTTTAACCATTTCAGATACTGAATAAGTACTTGCAACATGCAATTTCTTACAAACAATGGATAAGATACTTTTTATTAACTTTCCCTCACTAGAGTTTTTTGCTCCAACAACTCTATCTAAGTTTTCTATTGTTTTTGTATTTGCAACAAACCAATCTCTTCTTGGTGCAATACCTAAAATATAGTCATCATCTTCGACCCCTAATTTTTTTAAATAGGGTAAAATAAATTTATTAGTAAATTTTGGTGTTAAGGTAGATTCAATTATAATAATTGGTTTAGTTTTCTTTTTTATCAAAATTGATATTTTTTTTAAAACATCAAATAAAATATCAAAATAAGGTTTGCCATTTTTTTCTGTGGGAATAGCAATTAAATGTACTTTATAGTCTACAGAAATTATATCTTGAAATTTTGAAGTTGCTGAAAGAAAGGATTTTTTAGATAATTCTTTTATATCAATATTAAACCAATCTTTAAGTTCGGGTATCGTAAGCTTACCCTCATTAATCATTCTCACCTTATATTTATCAATATCATATCCTTTACAGATTACTCCTTTACCAGCAAAATAAACCATTGAAGAAAGACCAATATAACCTGTTCCCCAAACTGCAATTTTTGATTTTCTACTCAGTAATATTTTTTTTATATTCATTTTGATTAATTATCCTTGTTAGATAATTCAGGATATTTTTTTACTAAATTATCAATTTTATCTTTATCCTTTAACACACCTTTTTCTAAAAAAAATACATTATCACAAATTTTTAGTGTATTTAATCTATGTGCAATAATAATAATAGTCATATCTAGTTTAAATTTATTTATTTTTTCTAAAATTTCTAATTCTGTCTGATGGTCTAAAGAACTAGTTGATTCATCTAAAATTAGAATTTCTGGTCTAAAATATAAACCTCTTGCGATTCCAACTCTTTGTTTTTCACCTCCTGAAATATTTATTCCTCGTTCACCCAGTACAGTATTCAAATTATATTTATTTTTATTCATAAAACCGTCTAAACCTGACATATTTATAGCTTTCTTAACTCGCTCTTCATCAATTTCATTTTCATCAATTCCAAATGCAATATTTTTTGAAATTTTATCATCTAAAATTAATATATCCTGAGGCACATAAGATATAATTTTGTCAGATTCATTTGATGTCTTTTTAGAATAAATTTTAATTGAACCATCATTAATTTTTAGTAATCCTAAAATTAAATTTATTAAAGTAGTTTTTCCAGCTCCAGATCTTCCAATAATACCAGAGATAGTATTTTTTTTAATGTTTAATGATAAATTTTTTAAAGGTGCCGAGTCTTTATTAAAAAAGAAAGATAATTCTTTTATTTCGATCATGTTGTTATCTAAATTATCTTGGTTTATCACTAGATCATTAAAATAATTATTTGATCCATTTTTTGATTCATTGATTTCTTTTTTAATTAAATTGAAGCTATTTTTAAAGGATGCTAAGTGTGTAAATGCACCTGATATTCCATTAAAAGAAGGCATAAGTTTTATCACCGAAACAGTTAAGAGCCCTAAAAAAGGCAACAAGTTTATAAGTGACTCCCTTGAGTCATTAAGAGTAGTATAATATAATAATACAACTATTAGCAGCACACCAAAAAATTCAAAAAATATTTTTGGTAATCTTGCTATAATTTGTGCAAAAGCCAACTTCTTTTCAAATAAATCTTTGGTATTATAAAAATTATTTATAAAATAATTTTCTTTCTTGAACACTTTGATGTCTTTTATAAAAGTTAAGCTTTGATTGACAAGTTTAAAAAGAAGTCCTGCAGAAGCAATTCTTGCAACTGCATTTTTTTTTAAAAGTTTATCCGTAGAAACATAAAATATATAAGCAAAAAAGATAAAAAGAAAAAAAGTTATTAAAGACAATAGTGGTTGATAGATGCAAACTAAAGAAAATACTACTATCAGTAATAAAACTTCTTTAGATATTGTTATTATTGACTGAATATAACTTATACAATTATTAGTTTCTGTTATCAAATTTCTTGATAATAGTGATGAATTATTTTCTACAAAAAAAATATAATCATTATTTAAATATTTTTTCATCAATTCATTGGTTATAAAAACTTTTGCTTTTCTTAAAACATTAATTTCATAATAATTTGCAAAAACTAGAAATAACGATTTTAAAGTAAATATAATAATTATTACAATAATAATAAAAAGTGCAGAATTGTTACCGTCACCTTCATTTAACAAAAAATTATTAGAATTAAAAAAATTGTAATTTCCTGATAGTAAAAATGAAATTAAGGCTGGCACTGTTGCAAGACTCAATAATTCAATTACTGAAAGCAATAAAAGAGTTATATATAAAATAAATAAAGATTTTATAAGATTGTAATTTAATAAATTTTTTACAGATCTTAATGTGTTGAATAGTGTCATATTCAATATTTAAATTTTTTTATATGCATGTAAGGACATGTTAGTGCTATTTTTTAAGAATTGATTATTTAGCTCTAAAAATATAAATAAACAACTAATAAAGTAGTTATATTTAGCATTTAAATAAATGAAAAAAAATAAAAAATTTGTAAACCGCTGGGAAAGTGATGCTTTTGAAAGTCATGAGGTGGCTAAAAAAATTTATTTAGATGTCAAAAAAAATTTAAAATACTCTCCACATCCAATTTCTGGTTGGAGATCAAATCCAGATCAAAAACTTGAAACAATACAAACTAATCATAATGGTTTGAGAAGCCAAGACTTAGAAACAATTGATAAAAATTTGGAATGTTGCATGTTATTAGGGGGATCTGTTGCCTGGGGATTTGGAGCATCATGCAACGATAATATAATGTCTTACCAAATTGAAAAAATATTAATGGAAAAATACAAAAAAAAAATAAATATCATCAACTTTGCAGAGCAAATGCACAGCAGCCATGAAGAATTAATGACATTCGTTGGCTACCTTGACGAAATAAAACCTAAAACTGTAATATGTTTTAGTGGAACTAACGATATCAATAGAGGTTATAAAAATGCTTTTAAATTTACTGATCTTAATACAGCATGGATAAATTTTTTTAATAAAGGGAACTCAATTGGTATAGTAAATGAAAAAAATATTATAAAATTTATTACGAAAACAGTATTGAGGTTTTTTAGAAAATTTAAAAAAATTGAAAATAAAAATTTAATTTTTAATAAACCTGAAAAAAATGAGATACCTATTTATTTATTTCAAAATAAAGTTGAAATCATGAATTCAATTTGTCGTTCTAAAAAAATTTCCCTCCTTCATGTACTTCAACCAGATTTAGTATTAAAAAAAAACAAGAAATTATCTGAAATCGATTATTATGAATTTTTAGATAAATCTAGAATTGAATATGTAAACAAGCATACTTTAATTTTAAAAGAATATTTAAAATCTTGTGAAATAAATGAAAAAAGTGATTATATTAAGTATTTAGATTTGACTGAAATCTTTGATGAAACTCATGATGTTGTTTATATAGACAAGGCACACGTTAATAATAAAGGTTACAAAATATTATCTGAAAGGATCTCAAATGAGTTACAAAAACAATTTTTCTAAGATTCACAATAAAGTATTAGATTTTTATACAGATCTACCTTTTAATATTTATGATAGTATTGATACTGCAGCTAAAAAAGTGATAGAAAATAATGCTTTGTCTGCATATCCTGTTTTAAAAGATATTATTGAAAAGGATCAAGTAAAAAATATTATTGATATTGGATCAGGGGGAGGTTGGTTTTTAAACTCACTATCATCTTTATACCCTGAAAAAAAAATGATTGGTATTGATTTTAATACTGTTGCTGTTGATTATGCTAATAATGTTAAATCACAATTAAATTTAAATAACTCTTTTAAAAAAGCAGATTTATTTAACTTGGAATATACAGAATCTTTTGATTTTGTATCTAGTATTGGTGTTCTTCACCATACACCAGATTGTCATCTAGCAATAAGAAAAATATCAGAACTTTTAAAAAAAGATTCATATTTCTTTTTAGGTCTATATCATAAGTATGGAAGAGAACCCTTTTTAAAGTATTTTGAAAATATGACCGAATTATCTGATGAAGAAAAATTTTCAAAATTTAAAGAACTTAGAGAATTAAAAAATGATAAACACGCATTTTCTTGGTTTAGAGATCAGGTTTTACATCCTCACGAAACAACCCATACTTATGAGGAGATTAGCAAGGTCTTTAAAAGCTTAGATATAGATATTATATCAACATCACTTAATAAATTCTCAAAAGACTGTAATGATAAAGACGTTATTCAATTAGAAAAAAAATGTTTTGATATTTCATTAACTAGACTAAAAGAAAAAAAATATTATCCAGGATTTTTTATAATAATAGGTAGGAAATGTTAAGTGATTTTGATAAAATTGGGTATACGAAAGTGTTTGATTTAAATTTAGGAAATAGATTAATTGATTTTCAAAAGTTAATTTATTCTCATACAAAAGATTTAATAGTTCCTCATAATGCAGATATACCTTTGGAAGAAAAAATTAAACTTCCATTTAGAAGTTTGCCACCCAAGGAAAGTTGGTCAAACATAATGAATAATGTAAATTTATCTAAAGAATTTGAAGATATAATTTCTAGTCAGTCAATAATTGATAGTTTTAAAGCTATTTTTAAAAACCCAAAAAAATATGAAATATGCACATTCAGAGCAAGATACCCAAGTGAAGAGAGAGTAATATACAACTGGCATCAAGATGAGGGAACTTGGTACTTAAGTAAGAATAAAAACCATTTAAAAAAATTCACTGCAACAATGTGGTTATCAATCAATGGCAGTAATAGTAATAATTCTATACAATTAATAAAAAATTCTCATAAAAATAAACTATATGAACATTCCTTTGTAAAAGGTCAGGGCTACTTTAATGCTAAAATTGATAAAAATTATACAGATTTTTTTGATGATATATTAACAGTTGAAACTAAACCATCACAAGCAATTATTTTTCATCCACTAACATTACATAGGTCTGTTTCTAGCAATAAAGATAATGGACTTGTTCCAAGATACAGTATAGATGTGAGATACTATGATGATGGAAAAAAACTAAACTATTCAACTAACTTTTTATTTAAATTAAAAAAACTAATTAATATGATATAAGACAATAGTATGGATATTTTATTACTAATAATAGCTACTCTTTTAATCGTAGTACTATTTTATTTTTGGAAAAAAAATAAGGCGAAAACTGCCAAAGATGAAAGTGATAAACCACCTGATGATATTTATCCTTTATATTAACTATAAAGTATATTAAGACATCTAATTAACAAAATAATATAGAAAAAAACTTAAGTATTTTATGGGTTTAGGAATAAAAGTAATACACTTAGCTTTAGAGTTATACAAAAATAATTATATTAAAGATCTTGAAAGTGTTATTGACATGGGAGATCAAGACTTGCATGCAGATTATAATTTATTATCAAAAGAACTAAATTTTCTAAATAAAAATGAATTAGAAAAAAGATTTGCTAGATCAAAATTTTTCCCAGAACGTCCTAGGGTTTCATCTTCAGTATTCTGGCATTCTTTAGGTTTTAAAATTTGTGATAGGTTGGATATAGATAAAACAGATAGAGAAAAAAATGATATTTGTGATAATTTTTTACAAATGGATCTAAACTATCCTTTGGAAAATCAAGTAAAAGAACATAAAAAATACGATTTAGTAACTGATTTTGGTAATAATGAACATCCTTTCGATGTAGCAGAAACTTACAAAACTATGCATAAACTTTGTAAAAAATCAGGTTTAATGTTGATACACCAAAATATATACGGTGGTAATGGTTTTTATAATTTTGATGTAAGCGTTTTTGAAAGCATTGCTGCTGTAAATAATTACAGTATATTATATTCTGCCTATACTGTTGATATTAAAAATAAGTACTTTTCTTTACCAATTGATAAAGATCTTTTGAACACAGTAGATTTTTCAAAAACAGGTGAATTAGGAGTTTTTTATTTATTTAAAAAAAATGAGGATAATAATTTTATAGTTCCTTACCAAGGCTTAGGAAAAAGCCTTGAAAACGAGGAATACTTTTCAAATGTAATAAATAAAGACAATCTAATGCCCTCTAGGACCTATCTTCCTATGTCTTTTGAAAAACTAAGTGGCAAAATGTTACTTAAATTTCTATTAAAAAAAATAAAAAGTAAAATAATAAAATAATATGAATAAAGATTTAAAGTATATTGCCACATATTTAAGTGAATTTAAAAAGCTAATTAGTTTTGACGAAAAAATAGTTAGAGATATTATTAAAATAAAAAAAATTTTAACTAATAAATCAAAAAAAAATAAAGTATTAATTTTTGGTAATGGTGGAAGTGCTGCAATTTCAAGCCACGTAAGCGTTGACCTAACAAAAAATGCTGGCATAGAGGCTATGAATTATAATGAGTCAGATTTAATAACTTGTTTTGCTAACGACTTTGGGTACGAGCACTGGATTGATAAAGCGGTAAATTATTATGCAAAGAAAGATGATATATTGATATTAATATCTGTTAGCGGTTCATCTCCAAATGTTGTAAATGCAGCAAAAAATGCAAAAAAAAATGGAATTAAACATGTTATAACTTTAACGGGAAAAAATAAAAACAACCCACTTAAAAAAATTGGGGATACTAATATTTTTATTAATTCAAAATCATACAATATGGTTGAAAATGCCCACCAAGTAATACTTCTACTTCTTGTTGACTCAATTATTCAAGATAGATCAAAATAAAATTAAAAGAAAAATTTGATAGTGTATGACTGAAAAAAAATTAAAAAAATTAAAAAATTTGTATCAAAAATTTGAAACAATTTCTCTAGGCAAACACACGTCGCAGGCATTTAGAGATGATCCTAAACATTTAGCATTTTCAATGAGTAGATATAAGTTTGCCTCAAAAATGTTAGAAGGATACGATAATGTTGCGGAGATTGGTTCAGGAGATGGTTTTCAATCTGAGATAGTAAGACAAAGTGTTAAAAATTTAACCTTGGTAGACATTGCTGAGCATAATAAAGAAGATTACTTAAGATGGAATTCAAATCCAACTAATTATTTAATTCATAATTTTGTTAAGAAAAGATTGAATAAAAAATTTGAAGGCATTTATCTAATAGATGTTTTAGAACATATTCCAAAATCTCTCGAAAAAAAATTTATTAAAAATATAAAAATTTCTCTAAAAAAAAATGGCACAGTTATTATTGGAATGCCTACTTTAGAAAGTCAAAAATATGCTTCTTTCTTGAGTAAAATTGGACATGTAAATTGTAAAAATAAATATGAATTAAAAATGTTTTTGTATAATTTTTTTACTAATGTTTACATGTTTTCCATGAATGATGAAGTGATTCATACGGGCTTTGATAAAATGAGTAATTATATATTTGCCGTCTGCAATTAACTAAAATAGAATTATCAATAATATTTAATTTAAACTAAATTTTTTTATTTTGATTTATTAATAAAATTATTGAACAAGTAAATATTGATTCTTTTCTAAAAAAGTTGGAGAAATTCTTCCATAATATTTATTATGTAATTTTAAAACTTCAAACTTATTAATATTATGAGGATGAGAACTAAAATGATCCAGAAAATTTTTTGATGAACAATTATCGTCAAATATCTTAAGAAATTCTCTATTTAGTTTATCTTTTAAAGAATCTTGAAAGTTTTTTTTTATGATATCTAGCATATCTAAAGCTAAATCTTTTATTTCTTCTTCACTAGGTTGAATTAACTTTACATTATATTTTATTAAATCAGAACTACTGTCAAAGAAACCTAAATTTTTTTTAAATATTTCATTTATAGAAAGATATCTTTTTTTCTCTAAACAATAATAATGATCAAAAATATTCATAAATTTTTTACTTGATAGTTTTAAAAGACATAAAGGATTAGATATAGAAGCTATAGGTCTTCTCATAATGAATGGGATTAAATCAATTCCTAAATCTGTTGTTAAACAAAACTCACAATTGCTAAGTAAATATATATCTAAAAAGTCACTTCTATGTGGAGAAAAAGCATAATCAATTATCATTTCATTAGAACTTTGTATTTTATCTTTAGCAATATTTCCCATTCTGAAAACATAATAGCCTCTTTTTGTTAGTTCATCAGCAGCGCGAATGAAACTTTGAACATTGTAATCTCTATAACTCCATCTAATAGTGGTAGAGATATCTTTCTCTGAAGTAGTAGTTTTTAAATAAAAACTATCCCTAACATTTAAGCAGATAAATTTATCTTCTTTTTTAAGACCAAAATTTTTTAAAAGTTCTTGCTGCCCTAGATTAATTTCACTATCTTTAAATTTTAAGTTAGGTGACTTTTCGTCAATATGATTATCTATATCTCTATCAGCGCCTGTAAAATGACTTTTTACAAGATGAAGATCAAAAAAGTTATTTTTTTTTGATAAATATTTAAGAATTAAATAAAGTGGAAAAATAATAATATTGGGAAATACAATTAAATTACGTTTCCACAATTTTCCTAAAAATTTATTGCAAATAAAACTTTGATAGAATGCAATATCATAATATTTATGAGAAAACTCATCTAAGGATAATTTGTGCAAATAATTATCTACATTGCCTGCAAAATGACCTATTCTATTTGTAACTATCGAGTGGATTCGAATTACAATAAATTTTCTCAGTATTATAATTGATATTAAGAATAATGGAGATAAGAGAAATACTAAAGCATATGCAGTGTATTTGAGGATTTTTTTTAATAAAAACATTTTGGATTAATAGGCATTAGTTTTGCTTAATAAATAAGCTCTTTAAGTTTTTTTCAAGATTTGAGTTGTTTAGATTAAAATCATTCCCCATATTTTGAGTGCTCATAGCAGCAGCTATTGATGAAAAAAGCAATGATAATTCAGGATTAATGCCTGATGCTAAACATAAAGAAAGTACTGTAAATAATGTATCACCAGAACCAATAGTGTCAATTGGCTTAACATCAAATGCTGGACAAAAGAATTTTTGATTATTTTTTGAAAATATTGTAGCTCCAAATTTCCCTTGAGTTACAACAAGATTTTCACAATTAAAACTTTTTTTATATCTCATAACTAAATTATTTATATTGCTTTTTTTATCTCTTAATTCAAAACGTAGTTCACCTTCATTAACGCATAAAGTATTAACTTTTTTAAATTTTTTTAAATTATGAGAGCCAAAATTAAATGAATTTAATTGAGTATTTATAAAAATTTTTTTATGATTTTTTTGTAGATATTGAATTGTAGAATTTGAAATTTCTCCATGGCCATAATCTGCCAAAATAATCAAATCAACCTTATTTTTATACTCAGATATTTTTTTTATATAAAGGTTTTCCTCTTTTTCAGATAATGGTTCCTCATTAATATCATAAAAACCTATAATTTTGTTATTACGATAAAAGTCAACATATCTTAATTTTTTAATTGTTGGTGAGTTAGATTTTGTAAGCATTTCGTATTTAATATTTTTTGATAACATCTTTTTAATAAAACTTGCTTGAGAGTTTTTGACCCCAACATGAAATATGTGGTTGGTACTACCAGCTAATGATGACGATAAATTTGCAATATACCCAGATCCACCTAAAAAGGATTTTTCTTCTTTTAACCTGTATACCATCATTGGGTCTTTGCCTGATCTACCAACAGAATCTGCAAAATTATATTTATCAATAATCATTTCACCAAGTACTAATGATTTTACGTTTTGTATTTTTTTTATTTCTGAAATTAAGTGAGAATAACTGTATTTGGATCTTATTTTGCCAAGATATCTTGAAAGATCATCTTTATTTAAGTCTAAATTAGCTTCATTAATTATTTGACTAGAGCTTTGAGTGTTGTGTTCTACTGTAACAAATTTTCCTTTATATTTTTTAACTACATAAATTTCTTTCTTTAAATTTATGTCTATTTTTTTTTTATTTTTATAGTCCGGTCCTTTACAATAAATATCTGGTTTTACACTTTCAATTATCTTTTCTGCTGTTTCAAAATCACTTTTTAAAACTATATCGACAATTTTTAATTTTTTTAAGAATGCAATTCTTTGATTAATTTTAAAGACTGGTCTCAAAGGACCTTTATTAACATATTTATCATCAGTTACAGATATAACTAAAATATCTCCTAATTTTTTAGCTTGCTCGAAGTAGGTCACATGCCCAATATGTAAAAGATCAAATACACCATGGCATAAAACTATTTTTTTTTTTAATTTTTTATATTTTGAAAGCTGTTTATAAATTTTATTTTCCATATTAAAATTGTTTTAATATTTTTTTAAATAATGTTCTATTTTTTTTTGTTTATGATTGAAAATTTTTTCATACTTTTCTGTATTTAAATGGAGTTTTAAACCTCTTTTTGCTTTTAAACCAATTAAATTAATAGAACATTTTTCAATTAATTTTTTTAGTTTAAAGTAACTATTTATTTTTTTTACTAACTCATATCTTGATATTTTATTTACAGACCTCAAGTGAAATATGCCACTTAAATCTTTTTTAATTAGATTATAAATAAATAAAGATAGATCATTTGTAAAAATAGGTGTGAAATATTCATCATGTGCATATTTATGTATATATTTCTGATTCAAATTTTTTATCATATCGTTAAGTATAGAATTTTCATTTTTATTAATTCCAAAAACTTTACTGATTCTTACTATTAAATAATTAGAAGTTTTTTTTTGAATATATTCTTCCATTTTTAATTTTATTTCACCATATTTATTTATTGGATTTCTTTTTGAACTTTCTTTATAATTTCCTTTTATACCATCAAAAATAGCATCTGATGAAATATAAATAACTTTAATTTTTTTTTCTACACATTCATTAATAACTTTTTTTAATTTTACATACCCTATTTTATTTTCATAACTATAGTCTTTTTCAATATCATCTAATTTTTTACTAGCACCACTAGCAATAATAATATGAGAAATTAAATTTAATTTTTTTAATTTATTAAAATTATCTTTGATAAGGTTAAACTTTTGATAACTCTTTGTTTTATTTTTGAAGAAAGTTCCAATTACATCTAATTTTTTTTTTTTAAGATACTTGAATAAATTTTTACCAATTAAACCTGTTGCTCCTAAGATAAGAATTTTCTTTCTTTCAGATTTCTTCAATTGGTTTTTTAATGAGTTGATTGTTCTAGAGTTGGAATTTTTCCATCAAAAAATTTCTTACTTCTTTCATCTGTACCATATGCTTGCTCATCTGTTGTATCTGCACTTTTAACTTCAACTCCAGCATTTTGCCTAGTTTCTTTTCTCCAAACTTTAAGTTCATCCAGTGTTATACCAAGCATTTTTGCTATTTTTAAATGGTGATCTGGTCTACTTGCAGCAAAATTTATTCTATCCCACTCGTATGCTCTTTTAATCTGTAGCTCTGTAGCTGACCATTCTTCTGTATTTATAACACCTTTACCAAAGCCATAAAAATCTTCAGGTTTTAAATCTTTTGGAATTATTTCCATTCTTTTTGCATCTTCGTACATTTCAGTTCCTGGTAATGGTGTTGCTATAGAGAATAAAGAGTAGTCTAAAAGTCTGTCTTGATTAGTTATTTTATCTGCAAACTCAAAAGTAGTTAAAATATCATTCCATGTATCCCCTGGCATTCCTATAATAAAATTTGAAGCAATTTCATCAAATCCATAGTTTCTCATCTCATTTAGTCTTATAATAGCATGATCAAGGTTAGTTGGTCTTTTCATTCTTTTGAATGTTTCTGGTGATCCTGATTCTAATGAAATACTGATTTGATAACACCCAGATTCTTTCATCCAGAATAATAAATCATCTTTTCCCTTTTTTTCTTTAATTGTATGGGGCAGTGGTATGTGCCGTAAGTCTAAATTGTTAGATTTCCAAACTAAATCATAACCCTCTTCTCTAAGTTTAGTTATACCTTTTAAAATATCTATGATTCTATCTCTAGGAAGTAGTAGACTGTCATCCACAAAGATGATCTCTCTAATACCATGATTTTTAACAAGAGATTTTATTTCATCCAGAATACTACCTGGTGATCTTCTTTTTATTCCATCATTAATTGGGTTTCCATCTTTACCTGCTCCACAATAAGTGCATTTATAAACACAACCTCTTGATGTCATCAAAATTGTCATGGGTAACTGTCTAAACTGAAAATTCTGTGTATACTTTTGGCTCCAGGAAAATAGTTTTTTTGTATCATAATCGCTATAATCTGGAAAAGGTAAGTCATCTAAGTTTCTAACATTCCCAACTGATTTACGAGGATTATGTTTCCATTTTTTATTTTCATCTCTATAATGTAGTCCGTCTATATATCTGAGTGTAGTTTTGTTTTTTAACGCTTCCATAAGTTTTATAAGTCTTTCTTCACCCTCAGATATAACTATAAAATCAACATTATCATCCTCTTTTGCGACCTCAGGCGATATAGATGGATAAACTCCACCAAGTACAGTTTTTACATCAGAATTTGCTTTTTTTATAATTGCAAAAGTTTTATGGACTGCATCTCTATACTCAACACTCAAAGCACTTATTCCTACAACTTTACCTACTTTCTCTCTTAAGATGTCGTGAAGTTCATTTTCCGTCAAATTATTTGTATTCGCATCAACGTGATTAACCGTATAACCATTTTTTCTTAAAACTGCAGTTAACAATCCTTCTGGGTATGGGATGTGATTCCAATATCTTCCCTCACCTTCTCTGTGCCATCTTGTATTAGGAATTACAAATGTAAAGTCAGCTCTAGTATTATTGGACATATTGTTTAGTTATATCATTTTTATAGTTAGTGCAACAGCTATAAGTAACACTTCTAGATGGATTTTATAAATTTTTTTGCCTCAAATACATCATTTTCATTTGGAGACCAATCAGCATATTTAGTTTTATTTTTAATGAAAGGTCCTTCAGTAGATTCATGAAAAATAAAAAATTTAGATCTTATTTTAAATGTATGAAATATTGAATTTGAAATTCTATAAAAAAAATTTGCATTTTTCTGACTACCTCCTAATCTTTCTTTTTTTAAAATTATACCTTTGTTATCAAAAAAAATAACATCTGCAGATCCCTCTATAACATGCAATGACTCAGATTTATCAATATGTTTATGAGGTCTAATATAAGTTTCTTTAGAAAGAATAATAATCATTTCATGAAGTTTACTTTTATCATTTTTATGCATACAGATTCTGGCACGTTTTCTTCTTGCAAATTTTACATTTTTTTTAAGAAAATTTATATGACTGGAGTTGATAAACTCTACTTTGTTTTTGGAATAAAAAACTTCATTATTTATTTTTTTTAAATCTATCATAATTATTTAAAGCTATATTTACTTTTATTATAAACAGAATAAAACTTAATTTTTGAATTAAGATTTTTGAATTTTGATATTATTTTTTTTTCACTTTCAGAATTAACACCTAATATTAATAATATTTTACTAAATTTTTTTAATTTTAAGGAATTTTTGATTTCTAAGTTAGAATTAGGCAAGAATAAACTCATCTTATTTTTATCATCATCAACAACTAAATCTACTAAGTCATGTATCTGCAGGATATTTAAAAAGGTACATGCCGCATGCCCAGTACCAAATAAGCAAATTTTATATTTTTCTTTCTTAAAGTATTCAATTTTTTGCCTAATCTTTAATTTATCAACACTAAGTAAATTTGGATTAAAATTTATTTTAGGATTAATTAAGTTTATTTTTTTTTGGGGTGAATTATCTTTTTTTATTTTAGTTATAATGATTAGAACATTTTCATAAGAATATTTATATATTTCAAAATAAGTAATTTTCAAACCTTGGCCTATAAGCATTTTTTTTAAACTATTTTCAGTAAAATACAAAATGTGTTCTTCCCATATTGTTGTATAATCAGAAGATGAAAAAGATTCCTTACAATCAGGAACTTCAAAAATTAAGTATCCATCATGATTAACTAATTTTTTTAGAGATTGGATAAAATTAATAGTATTATAACTATGCTCAAGTATATGTCGCACAATTAAAACATCAGCTTTTTTGTTTCTTTTAATAATTTTATTAGTGTTAGCTTTTGAAATTTTATCTTGAATTGTCTCAAGATTTAGCTTTTTATTATTTATATTAAGGTCTTTTTTTACATCAAGAACCCAAGTTTTATTGTATCCAATTTTTTTAAAACGCTCTAAAGTTGAAATCTCTTTATAACTTACACCAGCAATTATTGAGCTTTTATTTATATTTTTCAAATTTGATATTGTTTTTACTAATTTATCTAGATGTTCTTCAGGTTCATTATAGTTAATCCAGTTATATTTGGGTCTTAATTGGCTTAATGGAAATGGATTATTCAATTGAACTAAGCTGCATTTTTTACAGATACCTATTTCTAAACTAAATTTTTTTTCTTTTTGATTTTTTTTTTTAAATTTATGACAAACAGGAAAATTACCAAAACTAATAATTTTATTCAATTTTTTTTTACAAATTCTACAAGACATTAAGTTTATCTTTTAATTATTTCTAACTCTGGGAAGCAAACAATAAATGATCCTCCCATTTCTAAATATTTTTGATGATTTCGAATTATATTTTTTGAATGTACCCATGCTAAGATTACTAGATAGTCTGGAATTTTTTCATAAATAAAATTTGTCGGTCTCACTAAAATATGATCTCCAGGAGAATATTTTCCTTGTTTTTGAACGTTGTCATCAACTATATATTCTATCATACTACCAATTTGCATTTGTGTAATTAATGTTGTTCCACTTCTTGCCGCTCCAAAACCTGCAATAGTTTTTTTATTTTTGGATATATCTTCAAAAAGTGACTTAACTTTATTTTTTGTAATACTTAAATTTTTAGAAAAATTTTTTAATGTTTGAATTTGATCTATTTTTTTTTCTTGTTCTAAATTCAAAATATTTTCAACTGAACTATTTATCTTATATTTACCATTTTTAAATTGAACAACTCCAACTAATGAGCCTCCTTGAATATTATTTCTTGTAATATCAACTAATTCCATATCAAAACTTTCAAAAAAGGACTTAAGTGGTTTAATTGAGTGGTAAGAATGGTGTTCATGAAAAATGGTGCCTAATAAAACTTTTTCAATGACATCTAGTAGATAAGAAATTTCAAAAACAAAAATTGAATCTTCATTCATCATTATTTTAATTCCTTCCATGACTTCTTTCAAATCATCCATGTGAGCAAAAGCATTATTTGCTGTAACAATCTTAGCTTTTCCATATTCTTTAACAATATCTTTTGCTAAAGTTTTATTGAAAAACTTTGGTATTGTTTTTACTCCTTCATTTGATGCTTTTAATGCTATTTCATTAGCGGGATCAACTCCTAAAACTCTTAAGTTATAATCTTTAAAGAATTTTAATAATGTTCCATCATTACTACCTATATCAACAACTAGCCCTTCCTTAAGTGGTTGAAATTTTTTACAGATTTGATCGACATACTCTTTAAAGTGATTAACCAAACCTTTGGATCCTCCACTTGAATAGGTATAGTCACTGTATAAAAAATTTGGCTCCACTATGTCTAATAATTGAACATGCCCACAAACTAAACACATGTAAAGGTCAAGTGGACAAAGTAATTCTTTTTTATCTAATTCATTTTTATCTAAATATTTTTCAGCAACTGGTGTCGGAAGAAGAGGCACTGCAAGTTCAAGATTTTTACTATCACACAACCTGCAAATATTTCTTTTAGATAATAAATTTTTTAACATTTCTCTTTATTTTTTTAGAATTTTTTTCGAATGATTAATCTTTTTAGAACTAATATTAATATCTGGCAATAATCTATTAAGTCCATATCTTGGTAAATAAAAAGGTACAATGTCGGTTTGAACCTTGTTTTTGTTTATTTTTTTATAATTTAAGTAACTATTATAGGTATTATTATTAAATACTTGAGAAATATTAATTTTATCAGGTATTTTCTTTAGAATTTGTTTCACAAAAAAATAATTATTTTGATCTACTTTTTTTAAATTTGAAATTACATATAGATTTTGATTTATAAAGTGATTTTTTTTTTTTTTATTTGTAAAATATTTTAGATCTTTAAAAAAAAAATTTTTAAAATTTGGATATACCACTAAAGTATAATGATCTATTTGTTTTACAAAGTCTTTAAATTTTAATAGCTGGAATGGTTTTTGAGGATTTTTAAATAATAAATATAAGTTGTAATTATTATTTTTATAAATACCTATATCTCTAATTTCTTTATAATTTTTTTGTTTTTTTATTTTATTAAGAATGAAATCCTTAATTTGATTAAAAAATACTAAAGTTCTAGATAATTCTCCAATCATCAAAGAATTTAATTGTAACTTATTATTTTTAATTTTTTTATCATGCTGAAATTGCTTTAGACCAAAATCAACCATTCTATAATTAGATTCAATACTTTTACTTTTTATTTTAAAGTTAATTGAATTTAAATTATATAATGAGTTTTCTAATTCTGATCTAACTTTTAAATTTGGATCAAATTTTTTTTGGCTATAGTTAATGCCCAACATACTTCTCCACTCTCTCCTTAAGATTTTTAGCTCCTGTTGTTTTTTTTTTTTTTTAGAAATACTTAAGGGAATATAAATATCTTTTAAATCCATACCTTGCTCAATTCCTGATATGGTAAATGTTGCAAAAATTGCTAGTCGTTTATTAATTTTTAATGGTGCAATATGAGATATTGGTCTACATTTATCTTTTGGAAATATAAAATACCTTACACCACTATTAAAAATACCTAAGTGAAAAGGTTTGATAAAATCTTGCTTCCACCTTCCTGAGATTACTGGGTTACCCAATTTATCTAAATTATATTTTTCATTATGCTGTAAATGATAAAACCTTGTTGATGCCATTGGATCAGCATAATCATTAAGATTAATCAACAATGAAAAATATGCCTCATGATCCTGATGCCATCTAGCTCCAACTTGATGTTGAGTGCCATCAGATCTTGCAACTCTAAGAGTTTCAATTTTAAGTTTAATCAAGTTTTTTTCTGGAATATTTTTTTGAACAATCTCACAAAAATTGATCATGAAATTTTTAATTTTCTTTGCATACAATAATTGTGAATTTGGTAGTATTAAATGCTGACTATCCCTGATTATCCAATTTAAATTAGAGCCAAACTTATTGTAAATTTCCTTACAATCTTTTTTGGTGAAAATATTTTTTAAGTCAAATTGTGCAACACCACTTCCAGTTTGGAAGTTAAATTCTTTTTTTATATCAGATTGAATTTTTTTTAACTTAAAGTTGAGTGAATCAAAACTTTTCATCTACACTATTCAAAATATATGAATTCATAATCACCTAAATACCCAAAATGATTATAAACCCAAATCCATTCCTCTGGACTGAAAAAAGATTGACATGTTAAAGCCCAACATTCTAAATTAAATAGCTCTTTTTCATTTCTAAAGCTTTCCAAACAAAGATAGCTATTTTTTCCAACCCTTTGCATTTCTTTCAGGGCAATTTCTAATTCAAAAATTTTTAAATTATGCAAAGTATTAAGTGATATAATCAAATCAAACTCTTTATCTTTAAATGGATAAATTTCTTGAGCTTTATGACAAAAAAGATTTTTTTTAATTTCTTCTTTTGAGTTTTCAATGCCATACCTAGAGGAGTCAAATCCACTAATTTTAAGATTAGGCAATAATAGCTTCATCTCATAAAGCAAAAAAGCTTTTCCACAACCAACATCCAAAACACTGGATTCATTTGTAAGATTATATTTATTAATTAGAATTTCTGCTACTGGTTTCCATCTTCCAGCTAAATATTTATATCCTCCATAACCATATCTTCTATCCCCATCCCAGTATTCTTTTCCATATTTTTTGGCCTCAATCATACATCCAATTTTATCATCATTCATTCGTTCTACATAAGATCTACTTGTGGATGTGTGAAGAGAAGAAACATAATCAACTAATTTTCCCATAATTTATTTTCCCATTTTGATTATTATACGACCTGAATTTCCACTTCTAAATAAACTTACCGCTTTATTTATTTCACTTAAGTTAAATTGATGTGTTATCAAATTTTTTAATGTCATCTTTTTTTCTTTTATAAGCCTAATATACCTTGGAATTTCTATATCGGGCACAGCAGAACCTCCATGTGAACCCTTTAATATTTTTTTAAAATGTAAAGGTAACGAATATATTGAAATTTTATTGTTTGGCACACCAACCAGTATTGTTTTGCCATTTTCATTAGTTAGTTTATATGCCTCTTCTATAACACTGGAAATACCTGTGGTATCTATGCAAACATCTGCTCCATTTGGGTCAATTAATTTTGCAATTTTATCTTTCAAATTTTTTGTTTTTGACAGAAAACCATGAGTTACTCCAAATTTTTTACCTAACCTCAATTTTTTTTTATTTATATCAATGCCAATTATAGGATTTGCAGAAACCATCTTTGAAGCTTGAGCAATATTTAAACCCACACCACCTATTCCAAAAATCACAACTGATTGACCAATTTTAACTTGCGCATCATTATTAACAACTCCAAATCCAGTTGGAATTGCACATCCAAATAATGGTGCAATACGCATATCAAAATTTTTAGGTATAACAGTCAATCTATTTTCTGAGACAATAGATTTTTCACTAAAGGTAGTTACTTTACCAGAATTAACTTGTTTACCTTTCCAACTATATTTGGCTGCCTCAGCCTCTACACCAGAACTTTTTCTCCAATGTAAAACTACATAGTCACCTTTTTTAATACGAGTAACTCCCTCGCCAATTCTTTCAACAACTCCCGAACCTTCATGTCCTAATAAATGTGGTAAATACTTATCTGTTCCTTTAGTTGCATCAATTTCATTAATTTGCGATCCACATATTCCGCTATATTTTATATCAACTAAAACCTGACCAAAACTCAGTTTTTGAGGAAGTTCTATTTCGTCTATTACAAGTGGCTTTCCACTTTTAACTAGTATAGCTGATTTCATTTTAAATTTTCTAATATTTTTTTAAAAATTTTTTTTGTGCTCATACCATGTTTATCTAATAAGTCATCTTGACTACCATAACAATGAATAAATTCATCCTTTAATGAAAAATTTAATATTTTTCCTCTATAAGATTCATCATGTGCTGCTGTTTTAACAATACTGTTTAATCCCCCAATCTTAGAATGATCTTCTATAATTATAATTTTTTTAAATTTTTTAAATTTTTTTCTTAAACCATTAAAGTCAAATGGTTTTAAAGTATGACAACTGTTTATCTCTATAGATAAATTTTTTGATTTTAACTTATCTCTAATCTCAAAAGCTTTTTTTATAATTGGGCCAAAAGTTAAAATGCAAATATCTTTACCTGGGACTATTTTTCTTATTTTGCCAAACTTCCATTTATCACTAAATTTGTTTATAAATATTTTTTCTCCAGCTTTACCAATTCTTAGATAAGTTGGTCCTTTCGATTTACTACAACAATATTTGACTGCATCTTCCATTTCTAGAGGGTCACAAGGTGCAATTATATTCATATTTGGAATTGATCTTGCTATTGATATATCTTCCTGAGTTAAATGTGTGCCTCCAAGTGTGGAGTAAACCGTTCCTGTTCCCATCCCAACTACTGTTACTGGTAAATTCTGATAACATAGATCAACCCTAATCATTTCAAATGGTCGATACAATGCAAATGTAGCGATTGTATAGCAGAAAGGTCTAAATCCTCTTAATGCCATACCAGCAGCAATACCAATCATAGATTGCTCTGCAACCCCTGTATTAATAAATCTTTTTGGATGTTTCTCTCTAAACTTAGACATTGAACCTGCTGGAGAAATATCTGCTACAAGGACGCAAATTTTTTTATTTTTTGACCCTGTCTTATATATGATATCTGCTAATTTATTTCGCATATCTATTTTTTAATTTCCCCTATTTCTTCTAATGCAATTTTATATTCTTCGGGATTAGGCGATCTATAATGCCAGATTGGTTTGTTTTCCATAAATGACACTCCCTTTCCTTTAATAGTATTTCCTATAATCATTAATGGTTTTTTTGTTTTTCTGTTCTTAAAAGCATTTATTGCTTCTTGTGGTTTATGGCCATCAATTTCAATACATTCCCAGCCAAATGATACTATCTTTTTTTTTAAAGGGTAAAATTTTGGATGAGTTTCTTTAGTTACACCAAAAGATTGTGATCCATTATGATCTATAAAACAAATTAAATTAGTCAATTCAAGGTTTGCTCCCATCATCATATTTTCCCAAGTAGAACCTTCTTGAAGCTCCCCATCACTTATCATTAGAAAAATATTAGAATTTTTTTTTTCAACAATATCAGCATGTGCCATTCCAACTGCCAAGCCCATTCCATGCCCAAGAGATCCTGTTGAGGCCTCTATTCCAGGCAGTCCATAATCAGGATGACACCCTAATTTTCCATCTTTCGTGCAATAGGTATCTAAATATTTTTTTGGAAAAATACCTAAACTTTCTAAAATTACATATTGAGACATACATCCATGACCTTTAGACATTAAAAAAGTATCTATAAATTTATCTTTAAAATTTTTTCTCATTAATCCATGATAAATAACATCTACCATTTCTAATGCTGAAAATGCTCCAGCAGCATGCATTGCATTAACTGTTTGTGAAACATCAAGAATACGCTTTCGATATCTAATACACCTATTTTTTGCTTCAATAATTGAAAATTTTTTATTTTTCATTTTTTGTGGATATAATTTTCATCTTTTTTAGAAAACAAACTTAAATCTTTTTTTATCCAATCAATACACCTATTTATTCCATCATCAAGTGTGATTTTAGGAGTCCATTTTAAATCTTTTTTTAACTTTTTATTTGAAAGGATATAAAATTTATCTTTTCCTGTTCTCTCTGGGCTTATTTTAACTAATTTTGAAAAATTATAATTCATTTTTAAACATATAAATTTTACAAGGTCTCTTATTGAAATTATTTCATCACTAGATATGTGATAAATTTGACCATTTTTTCCATTTTTGATTACTTTGTAAGTTGCTTCTGAAACATCATCTATATGAATAAAGTTTCTTTTGGAATAACCACCACCATCTAGTTTAAGTATTTCTTTATTTAAAATTGAGATTATAGTCTTTGGAATTATTCTATACAAACGTTGATACTGACCATAAACGTTACTTGCTCTAATTGAGCAGTATCTAATTTTTTTTCTATCACAAAGAATCTTTAAGTATTGATCTGCTGTTACTCTTGATACAGCATATGGTGTTGTTGGGTTATAATTGTGATTTTCAGAAGTAGCTGATTTTAAATTTCCATATATTTCTGGAGTAGATATATGGATTAATTTTATTTTATCTTTTATTTTAGATATTGAGTCATATAATTTTACTGTACTAAATGAATTAGTATAAAACCAATCTGATGCTGCATCCCAACTTTGTCCTACCATACTTTGTGAGGCAAAATTTATTATATAAGCGGGTTTAACTTTTTTAATTAAGGTTATTATTTTATTGTGATCTTTATTAAGATCTAATTTTTTAAATGTAAAATTTTTATTTTGATGGTCAAATCTTAAAAATTTTTTATTATTTAGTTTTGATCTGCTAATTCCATAAACTTTAAATTTTTTAGCTAACAATAGATCAATTAAGGATCCAGCAGAAAAACTATTAGAACCTATTACTATAATTTTTTGAATTTCTTTTTTAGCCATTTTATCGAATGAAAGTTAGGTTTGTCTTGTAAAATTTTTTTTTCATAAAGATCTCTAAGCTCTTTAATTGCATCAGATATTTTTTTTTTAGGTCTGTAACCAGTTTTTAAAAGTTTTGATGAATCTAAATTGTAACTCCTTGCGTCATTAGAATTTTTTTTAATTATTATTTTTGAATTAATTATTTGTGCAATTTTTTTTGCAATATCTATTATGGATAAGTTTTCAAAACCAATATTAAAAATGTCTGATTTAATATTATTTTTTAAAAAAAATATATAAGCGCTTAATAAATCATCGATGTGAATATTTGGTCTTTTTTGCTTGCCTCCAAAAACTGTAATCTTTTTATTTTTTAAGGCTTGAAAAGTTAGCATGTTGACTGCAACGTCCAATCTCATTCTTGGAGAAAAACCACAGACTGTGGCAGGTCTGAGTATTATTACATTTAAGTGTTTTTTGTAAGATAAAATGACACGTTCAGTTACCATTTTTACTTTATTGTATGTTGATAAGGGCTTTAAACTTAAATTTTCTGTAACTTTTTTTTCTTTTTTAATTCCATAAACAGATCCCGATGATGCATAAATAATTTTTTTTACTTTATATTTTTTTAACTGCTCCATTAAAACCATTGTTCCAAGAGCAGAAGTTTCCCAACTATATGACTGATTAAGATCGACCATTGGATCATTGGCTATACTTGCTAGGTGAATACAAGCATAAACATTTTTAAGGCTTATCTTTTCTATTTCATTAATATCTAGCTTATAGTTTTTAATATTCTTATTTTTTATAAAATAATTACCAAATAAATTATTATCAATATTTATTATTGAATAACCTTCTTTAATTAAGTTATTTATTAGCTTAACTCCTTGGTAACCAGATCCACCGGTAACTAAAATTTTTTTCATTATAAATATTTATATTTGATTTTTTTAAAATAAAGCGTTTTAATTATATAAAAATTAGTATAAATACTAGCTATATATGAATTATAAAATTAATAATTTAAAAGACATTTGGATAGTTATTTTAGGACTGGCACTTACTAAATTATTACCACATCCACCAAATTTTACACCCTATGTGGCTTTTGCAGTTATGTCGGGTATACTTTTTAATAATAAATATTTATCTATTGCAACTATCTTAACATCTATGGCTGTAGCAGATTATTTTATTGGATTTTATAATGGTATGATTTATTTATATTTCTCTTTAGCTGCTGTAAGTTTTTTATCATTCTATAAGAAAATTAATTATAAAAACTTATATATACATGCGATTTTTGGAGCATTTATATTTTTTGCGTTATCTAACTTTTTTGTATGGATGAATGGTAATATGTACTCAAAAGATATAGATGGATTAATTTTATGTTACGTAATGGCAATACCTTTTTTTACAAATACTTTACTATCTACAATTCTTTTTTCTTACCTTATAATAACTCTTAAAAATATAAATAAAATATTCTCTAGTATAAAAAAAAGAAAAATTATTACTTAAATATTGATGGTATTAATTTTTTATATGTTTTCGTAATTTTTTAGCTATTTCTTTTTCTGCTTCCAAAATATATCCCAACTTTTTTTCACCTATAGCTAATTTTACTTTATTAATTGAATTAATAAGATTTTTCATTCCTATTAACTCAATTGATGCAGCTTGATCAGATCCATACATAGTTCTATCTAATGTAATGTGTCTCTCAAGTGAAGTAATCCCATAAAGGGTTGCAGCCAAAGAAATCGCCACACCATTTTCATGGCCACTATAGCCCACATCACATTTATATTCGTCACGCATTTGCTCAATTGTACTAAGGTTAATATCTTTAGCTTCTGCTGGATAAGTTGAAACACAGTGCATTAATTCAAAACTAGCTCCATTATTTTTAAAAATATTAACAGCTTTTGAAATTTCTTCTTTAGTGCTCATTCCCGTAGAAATAAATGTGTGCTGACCTTTTTTAGAAACAGACTCTAGAAAATTAATATCAACAATCATAGCAGATGCTACCTTGTTATACTTTAAATTATACTTATCTAAAAAATTTAAACTTTCTTGATCCCATGCAGATGCAAACCAAATTATGTTTTTTTGTTTACAATATTTATCTATTTCATCATAGTCTTTCTCATTAAATTCCAACCCTTCTTTTTGCTGTCTCTGTGTTGTTCCCCAAGGGCTTTCTCTATTTTTAGAGAGCTCATCTTCAGAATAAACTAAATTTATTGTTCTTTTCTGAAATTTAACTGAGTCAAACCCAGCTTCAATAGCATTATCAATTAATTTTTTGGTTATCTCCATGTCACCATTATGGTTGATTCCTATTTCTGCAATTGTAAAGAGTTTTTTATTTATCATTAATTATTTTTTTTATGGATATATAATCTTTCCAATCATCAATATCAGAATTTAAATCTTTTACAATAAAAGGTAAAACTTTTTTACCATGCAAAAAACCATTAAAAATATTTTTAACATGAAAAATATCTATATAACCATTAGGAAGATAGGTTTTTTCAAAATACTCTTTAGGTCTATTATACTTATCTAGATCGTAATCAACTTGACTAATTGCACATAATTTCTTACTTTTTATTCTAAAAGTTTTGTAAGATGGGTTTGACATTGGTGTTACAGATCTTAATGCAGTATATTTAGTCTTGAGCTTTAAGAATTTTTTGATTGCTAGATTTAAATATATATTTTTTCTCAAAGGGGTAGTAGGTCTTAAGTGAACTATAAATTCTGGTAAGGAAACATTTTCCTCTTTTAATTTATATAAAAAATATTTAAAAACCTCATAATCTGTTGTTTTATCTCCTGAATATTTTTTTGGCCTTAAATCAAAATTTTTACATCCATACTTTTTGGCAACATCTATATATTTTTTTGAGTCTGATGAGAAAATTATATTCTTAATATATTTATTTTTTTTTGCAGCTATTATTGAGTGAGCTATTAGAGGCTTTCCCTTGAGCTTTATCAAGTTTTTATTTTTAATTTTTTTAGAACCTGATCTTGCAGGTATAAAGGCCCAAAATTGATTTTTTAAAATTTGCATATAATGTATGTTAGAAGTTATATCTTATATATAATTAATTATGCTAAAAAAAAATAAAACAGCTATTATAACAGGTGGGTGTGGTTTACTAGGTTGGCAGCATGCACTAGCTTTAGGTGAGATTAATTACAATGTAATTATTTTGGATAATGATAAAAATAAAATAAAATTAAAAAAAAAAGCAATAGAGTTTAAGTTATATAATTTTGAAATTTTTTCTGTAAATATAACTTCAGAAATAAAAGTTCATAATGTAGTTAACAAGATATTAAAAAAATATCACAAGATTGATATTTTAATCAATAATGCTGCAATTGACTATGTTCCAAAAAATAAAAACCAGGTTAAAAATCAATTTGAAAATTTTGATCTATCTAGATGGAATAGAGAGTTAAATATAGGAATTAATGCAGCTTTTATATGTTCAAAAATAATTGGCTGTGAAATGTTAAAAAAGAAATCAGGTATAATATTAAATATAGCATCTGATTTATCTATTATTGCCCCAAATCAAAATTTATATAAACACCTTAAAACTGTAAAGCCAGTAACATATTCAGTTATAAAGCACGGTATTCATGGACTTACTAAATATTTAGCATCTTTATGGGCAGAAAAAAATATAAGAGTTAACACCTTATCTCCTGGTGGTATTGAAAATAATCAGGATAAAAAATTTATACAAAAAGTTAAAAAAATTATTCCAATGAGAAGAATGGCTAGAATTACTGAATATAAAGAAACTATAAAATTTTTATGTAGTAAAGAGTCTAGCTATATTACAGGACAAAATTTTGTTGTAGATGGTGGCAGGACAATCTTTTAGTCTATTTCTTTAACCTTGTAGAAAGTATTAAAGTTTTAATGGAACTGTCTAGTGATAAAGGATAGTTAACTTTTTTCTTATTATAAATACAGCTTAGAAAATACTTAATTTCTTTCATATAAATATCATTTCGGTCATATTTAAATTTTTTTACTTTGAATTTATTCTTTTTAAAAATTTTAATTTCTTTAGACTTGAAATTTGCCTCTATTTTACCATATTCAAATATAATTTTTAATCTTCTATTTTTTGGTCTTTCAAAAAAATTTAAATTTAAACTACATAAAATTTCATTCTTATTTTTCTTAAATTTAAAAATAGAGACCAAGATATCCTCAACATCTATTTTTAAGCTTGATATTTTTGAAGTAAAACTTTTAAATTTTTCTAATTTATAATCATTAAATAAATATAATAAGTTATCTAGGTCATGAATTTGTGAAAGAACTACTCCACCACCTAATTTTTTGATAGAAGTATATGAGTTTTTATAACTCTCATAACTATGAAAATCATCAACATGCTCACCTAGTGAACTTTCTACAAATAATGGATGACCTAAACTCTTTTTATTTAAGAATTTTTTAATAAATAATAATAATGGATTAAATTTAAAGTTAAACCCAACCATTGTTATCACTTTTTTTTTTAGTGCTAAAGATGCTAGTCTTTTAGCTTTACCAACACTAGAATCAATTGGCTTTTCAATAAAACAATGAATATTTTTTTTTATCAAAATACTTGCATCATCACAATGTTTACTTGTTGGAGAGCAGATAAAACCAGCATCAATATCTAGTTTTTCTATATTAGATAAATTTGAGATTTTCTTAATATCAAATTTATTTTCTATTTCACTACTTAAGGCTTTATTGTAATTATCTAGCAAGGGTGCAGAATTTTTTCTTCTGTAAGCATAAATTATTGATTTGGGGTAAATTTTTTTAATATTTCTTAAATGTCTTTGTCCAATTGAACCCAATCCAATAAATAAAAATTTCTTCATTTTTAAGCAATACTATTAATCAGCTTTTTTAACTTTTTATTACCAGGATCTTTTTTCATAATATAAGAGTATTTTTTAACATAATTTTTCCAATTATTATTTGTTATATTTAATAAATTATTTAATACATTATAAATATCTTTTTTATCCAACCTTGAATTCCAGAAAAATCCTGTATTTGAAATTTTATAGGGCCATGCAAAAGTACGGTACTTCAAGCAATTTTTTTTTCCACGTATAGAAAAAAAGGCAACTTTATGACCTGCAGCTAAAGCTTCATACAACAAGGTGCTATCTACACCAATAACAACATTTGCTAAATATAAATTTTCATACGGAGATAAAATTCTTTTAGAATCAGTTTTATTTTTGTCAAGCACATCGAATTCAAGATAATTTTTTGAAAATATAAAACTTATTTTTTTGGTGCTTGCTAAATGTTCACTATAAAAATTTTTTTCGTTTGTAGAATTTTCATGATTTTCTGGATATCTCATTAATATAGATATCTTTTTATTATATTTCATTGAGAATTCTGAAATAATTTTTATCAACTTAATTTCGTATTTTATATATTCGCTGCTACTAACATTCTTATATACTTTAGAAGTTTCTTCATTATAAAATTTTCTAAAGGTTGATACATAGATAAAATCAAATTTTTTTGTTTTACTTTTACTTTTACTTTCTATTATTGAATTTAGTTTATAGCTCCCATGTGCAATAAATTTTTTTGACTTTATACCACCAATATTTTCATAGATTTTTCTATCATTATCATTGTATGTAAAAATATAGTCTGTATAAAAATTTATTTTATTATCCACTTGAGATCTAAAATTTTCTGGATCTATCCTTCTTCCATTTTGTACTGCAATTTTAACAATATTTTTGAAGTGATGCTTGTAAAAATTAAAATTATTATCAACAAATGTAATCAATATTTTTGGATTTATATATTTTATGTAGCTTTCTAAGTAAGCAAAGTAACTAAATTTTAAGTTAACTAAATTTTTTAAAAAAATTAAAATATTAATTTCTTCAATTCTGACTTTTAAGATATGGAAATCATTCTTGGGTAATATTTTATAAATTTTATGATAAGCATGTTTATCGTATAAAACTATTTTTTTTTTAATAGGAAGTTGTAGTGTTAATTTTATTTTAATTATTATAATTATGAATTTTTTTATACGACTACATATCTTAAGGAGCATTTTATAATTTATAAAAATCTAATTGAATTGAATTAGGCTTACCTAATGGCTTTTCATTTAAATAAAAAACACTCATTTCGATTTTTTCATAATAGTGGTAAGACCAATTCCTTTGAAAGTTTGCTTTTAAAAATCTAACATTCGCCATTCTCCCATCAATAACAATAATAGTTCCTGGCGTTAAGAAATGTTCATATTTAATAATATCACAACTCATTGGCATGAATTCTTTTTTTGCAACAGTAAAACCATTAATTTTATTTTTAATTGAAAACTGATCTGGTCCATCTAAATAAATAAAATCAGGATTTATAAGAGGATGATTTTTATAATAAACACAATATCTTCCTAAAAATTCTGTCATTAGTGCTTTTGAAAAATTAAATTTTACATTTTCTGTTTTTTTAAAATAATTAAAAAATCTTTTTTTAGATATTTCAGAATACTTTTTATTATCATCAATAATTTCAAGATGATATGGATTTACACATCTTGGGTATTTTTTTCCTTTTAATCTTTTTTTATTATCAAGAAGTGCTGAATAAAAAATTACACTTGACCAACCACAACCATATTCTAATACGGATAATCTATTATTAAGAGTTATGATTTTATATAGAATATACAAATCCTTTAAATCAGGTGGATAAGGATTTTTAGAAAATCTCATATCTAGAGAATTTTTTAATAAATTATCTAACGGTAAATTTATTTTTTTTTTTTTGAAAAAAATTTGAATTTCTTTGTCGCTAATTAATTTTGGTAATTTAATTTTATGATTCATATTTTTTACTTTATATAGTTTTTCAAAAAATTTAAATTTTTTTTAGCATTTAATATAGGGTTAGAGCCATAAAATGTCTCCATTGTAAGGCTATTTAGATCATGTGAATATTTATTTAATTCAATGAATATTTTTTTAAAGTTAACAATTCCGTTTCCCAATAAACAATTTGTATATTTTTTTTTTGTTTTTGAGTATTTGTTTTTATCTTTAATATGAATATGATTAATAATATCTTTATACTTTTTTAGATATAAATAACAGTTTTTGTCTTCTTCTGAAAGATTTCCACTATCAAAACAAAAACCATAATTTTTATTTAATATTTTTAAGTATTTTACCTTAAATTTTATTTTATTAACTTCAAAAGATATTTTGATTTTTCGTTTGTTTAATTTTTTTACTATTTCTACAAATTTAATAAAGTCTTCATCGCTCATTTCATTACTCTCAATACAGGGTATTAAAATAATTTTAAGTTCAAGATATTCTGAAATTTTAAGCGCACGAATTATTGCCTTTTTCCCTTCTACTGGTTTTTTATAATAAGAATTTTTTGTAAAGTAATTCAGATTTATTGAATACAACTTGTTAATGGAATTTCTTTTTAAATTATTTAAGACTTTTACATCTAAAAGTGAATCTTTGTTATTATTATTAAATAATAACTCTATATAATTTAGATCTATATATTTGAGAATCTTAAATTCTTTTTGCCATTTTTTTGGAAAAATATTATACTTTTTAAAACTTTCAGGAAAAAGTCTACCCTGCATTATACCAATATTAAATGATTTCATAAATAAAATTTTTTTCAGTGCATAAATCAAGCCAATTGAGCTATTAGTACTGGTCAGCTACACGCATTACTGCGCTTCCACATCCAGCCTATCAACGTGGTGGTCTACCACGGCTCTATAGGAAG
>Ga0209534_10000224_pt1 | contig 68877 bp, 54 predicted proteins | sample COG_07_FD_184751 | JGI IMG/M metagenome (GOLD analysis project Ga0209534, IMG submission 184751) | Pelagic Microbial community sample from North Sea - COGITO 998_met_07 (SPAdes) (version 2) | ecosystem: Environmental > Aquatic > Marine > Neritic zone/Coastal water | place: Helgoland, sampling...
TTCGTGCAATTCCTGTAAAGAATCATGCATAGTATTGAATGATTTCTCATCTAGTAAAGCTTCTGCTTTTTCAATAATTTCAGTTTTTTCTTCAAGGTTTCTTTTGAAATCTAAATCTCTTAGATCATTATTAAGTTTAATAAAATCATAAAACAACTCAACATGATGATGGTAGGATTGCCAAAGATTATTGTTCTCATTTTGAGGAACATGTCCAGCGTTTTTCCATTGTTCTTGCAGGATTCTAAAATACTTAAAAGTCTTTTTTATTGACTCGTCCTCATTAGTTAGTTTATCTATATCAGCAATAATTTGTTGCTTAGTTTTTAAGTTTTTCTTTTCTTCTTCTTCTCTTTGTTTCCTATATTCGAACTTAATTTTTTTGTATTTACTAAATGATTGTTTAAATTTTACTTCTAATGGATGTAATGGTTTTTTTACTTCCTTTGCTTCTGTATTTTTAGATAGTTCCACTACATCTACTATTTGAGTTCTTTCGTTTTTTTGCTCAGTTTTAAGTTTTGTGTAAAATAAAGATTTGATTTCTTCAATTTCTTTTGATACAGAGTATGGGTTAATGTTTTCTGATAATTCATCAATTCTTGTGATGATTGCTTCCATACTTAACCCAGAATTATTGATGTTAGTAGTTTCTGTTATCGCATTAGAAACTACTTCTGTAAGCTCTTGTTCTTTATTTTCGTTCACTTTTCGTAAAGTTTGGTTGCAAATTTACTAATATTTAATAACTTACAGATTCCAAATGTTCCAACTTTCCTCTGCTTGAATTTGTAGCATCTCTAAGCCGTTTTTTATCTCACTTCCTTTTGCTTTTCCATATTGTAAAAATCGACTTTCATTTGGGTTGTAAATCAAATCAAATAATAAGTGTTTGGAGTTTAAGTTTGTATAATTTATTTTAGGAAATTCAAGTATTTTTGGATGTGTTCCCAAGGGGGTTGTGTTGATTATAATTTTATAATAATCGGTATTTTGTATTGTTATATCTAAATAATCAAATGAGGTATTTCTACTAACTGTTTTGTGCTTAATATTTAACTTATCTAATGCGAATTTAATTGCTTTTGCTCCACCTCCATTACCTAAAATAAGAGCTGTTTTTTTATCTCTTAATAATGGTTTAATGCTTTTTGAAAAACCTATCCAATCAGTGTTGTGACCAATAGTTTTTCCATCAATAAATTGAATTGTATTTACAGCACCTATATTCTTTGCATCATCAGTTAAATTATCTAAAAAAGGAATAATACTAGCTTTGTATGGAATTGTAACATTAAGTCCTGAGAGATTATTGTCTGCAATTAATTTTGGAAAATCAGCAATGCTGTTTAATTCAAAATTTTTGTATTCAATATCATTAAGATCTTTCTTATGAAATTTTTCCTTGAAATATCTTTCTGAAAATGTGTGAGATAGTGTTTTTCCTATTAATCCAAATGTGCGCATCTATTTTTTATTTATAGAAAAATTTTCTAGTGCATATACACTAAATATTCCTACTAATATAAATAGAATAGCTAGTAAAGTTTCCGTATTTAGTTCATTTGGAAAGTACCAGATGTAGGAAATGACTTTCTCTTTTTCTTTTACCATAATGCTGTCTGCAACAACTTTCCATGGCCAGATGATGCTTAATGAACCTAGTATAAATCCTGTAAGAAGAGAGAGAGTTTGGTTTTTGTAATGTTTAAGTACCCAGGAAAGAATATGAGAAAAACTAATAAGCCCTAAAGCGGATCCTAGAAAGAAAACACTTAGTAGAAGAATATTAAGTTCTGTTACGGCTGTCACCATAAGCAGTTCGTAATTACCCATCAGTATTAATATAAAAGAGCCAGATAATCCAGGTAACATCATGCCGCTTATTCCAATAATTCCACAAAGGAAAACAAAAAATAGATTACTATTTTCGCTTGCAGGAGTTATAAAGGTAAAAAATAAGGCGGCTACTGTTCCAATAATGAGACTAAGGATGCTACTACTGTTCCATTGACGAATTCGTTTTCCAACAAAATATATTGAAGCAATAATAAGGCCAAAGAATAAGGCCCAAATAAGAATTGGTGAGTGTAAAAACAGATATTTAAATAGACTAGCAATGCTAAATACACTAGCGATACTTCCGCCAAATACACTTAATAAGAAGTATAGGTTAGTATGTTTTATAAAAGCTGATAAGTCAAGAGAGATAATTAGTTTTAATGCCTTTTTATCGAATGATTTAAGCGAATTTATTAGATCTTCATAAATCTCAGTAATTAAAGCGATTGTGCCTCCAGAAACGCCAGGAATTACATTTGCAACACCCATGGCCATTCCTTTAAAGAATAGAATAATATAATGATTCATTTATTATTTATTAAGAAAATCATAAAAAGTATCTCCTCTTAAGCCTATCCTTAATGTTTCCAAAGGAATAACTTCTTGCCAACCAATATTTCCTAGATTAACATTTGGTCCTAAAAGTTTTATAAACCAAACTTGTTGTGGTTTTTTAGGTGCCTCCCAAAGAATATTTTCATTAGATATCTTAGTTAAGATTTCATCAATTAAATCAGATCGAACATCCCCCCCTTTGTTAAATATTCCAACATTTCCACCTTCACGAGCTTCTGCAATTACTTTCCAGCTTCCAGCCTCTAATTCTTTTTTCATCAATTCAATCCACTTGTATGGTGCAATGAGTTTCTTTTCATCCTTAGACCCTACTTCTGATACTACTCTAAATTCTTTGGATAAATCTTTAATATAATTGCATTTTTCTTTATGATTCATTTCTATGCTCCCATCAGAAACTTCACACATATTTAAGTTCCATTTTCTTAGTAGTTTTTTGTAATCTTCATACATTCCTCTAATAACAAATGCCTCAAATAATGTTCCTCCTAAGTATACCATTAGTCCTGCCTCTTGGTACAATTTTATTTTTGTTTCAATATGTGGTGAAATTGCAGATGTTCCAAATCCTAGTTTTACTATATCTGCATGACGTCCGCACATGTCAATAAAATTTTTGGTATCATTAATACTTAATCCTTTATCCATCATCATTGTGAGTCCGTTTTCTCTTGGTTTTTTTGTTCTTTCAGGAATATCTGTTAAAAAAAAATTCATTTATTGCAGTTTTAATTTTTACAAAGATAAAAATATAAGATAATTCTTTTAATTTTGTGGCATTAAATCAAAAGCAGAAAATGACATTAATTAAATCAATTTCAGGAATTAGAGGTACTATTGGAGGTTGTGTTGGTGATGCTCTTACACCTTTGGATATCGTACGCTTTACAGCTTCTTATGCTACTTTAATCAGAAATCAGTCTAGTAGCTCTAATACAATAATTATTGGTCGTGATGCGCGTATTTCTGGAAAGATGGTAAGCAATATTGTTTCAGAGACTTTAATTGGTTGTGGTTTTGATGTTTTAGATGTAGGCCTTTCTACTACTCCAACTATTGAGGTTGCTGTTCAGATAGAACAATCAGCAGGAGGAATAATTATTACTGCTAGTCATAACCCTAAAGAATGGAATGCATTAAAACTTCTGAATGATAAAGGAGAGTTTTTATCTGCAAAAGATGGAGAGAAAATTTTAGCGTTAGCTGAAAATGATTCTTTTACTTTTTCAGAAGTAGATGATTTAGGAAAATATACTTTTGATAATAGCTTTAACGATAAGCATATTGAGGAAGTTTTAAATTTGAATTTAGTAGATGTTGATTTGGTTCAATCTGCAGGATTTAAAGTTGTAGTAGATGCAGTAAATTCAACAGGAGGATTTATGATTCCAAGATTGCTAGAAAAAATGGGAGTAGAGTGCGTGAAATTGTACTGCGAACCAAACGGAAAATTCCCACATGACCCTGAACCATTACCTAAAAACTTAACAGAAATATCAAAATTAGTTGTTGAAGAAAAAGCAGATTTTGGTATTGTTGTCGATCCTGATGTGGATAGGCTTGCAATGGTTTGTGAAGATGGAAGTATGTTTGGAGAGGAATATACCTTAGTTGCAGTTGCTGATTATGTTTTGAGTAAAAATTCAGGAAATACAGTTTCTAATCTTTCATCTACAAGAGCTTTAAGAGATGTTACGAATAATCATAATGGAAGTTATGAGTCTTCAGCAGTTGGTGAAGTGAATGTTGTAGATAAAATGAAAGCAACAAATGCAATTATAGGAGGAGAAGGAAATGGGGGGGTTATTTATCCTGAAATGCACTATGGTAGAGATGCATTAATTGGTGTAGCTTTGTTTTTAACTCAACTTGCTGAAAGAAAAATTTCTGTAAAAACACTAAGGGATAGTTATCCTAATTATTTTATTTCAAAGAATAAAATTCAACTCACACCTGAGATTGATGTTGATGAAATTTTTACAACTTTGAAGAAGAAATATAAGAATGAAAAAATTACAACTATTGATGGGCTAAAAATTGATTTTCAAGAAGGTTGGGTTCATTTAAGAAAATCAAATACTGAGCCGATAATTAGGATTTATGCTGAGAGTGAAGGAGAGGAAAAAGCAAATAAATTTGCGAATAATATGATTAATGAGATTAAAGAATTGATATAAGATATGATAAAAGTTTTTTTTGATAATGCTGCCACTACACCAATGGCAACAGAAGTGATTGATGTAATGACAGATATAATGAAAAATCATTATGGAAATCCATCTTCACAACATTCTTTTGGGCGTTCAACTAGAAGTATTATTGAGACAAGTAGAAAAAAAATTGCAAATTTTTTAAATACATCTCCAGGAAATATTTTCTTTACTTCTGGCGGGACTGAAGCTGATAATATGGCTATTAGATGTGGTATAAAAGATCATAAAATTACTCATGCTATTACATCCAAGCTTTCTCATCATGCTGTGTTACATCCTTTACAGGAGTTAGAAAAGTCAGGAGTAATTAAATTATCGTATGTTGAAGTAAATGAAAATGGTCAGGTTTCATTATCAAACCTTAAAGAGTTATTAGAAAGTCACCCAAGGACTTTCGTATCTATTTTACATGCAAATAATGAGATAGGAACTATTCAGGATATTACTGCTATTGGAGATGTCTGCCAAGAATATAATGCAATATTTCATTCTGATACTGTACAAACTATGGCTCATTATAGGTATGATTTACAAAAAATTAATGTTGATTTTATAGCAGCTTCAGCTCATAAATTTCATGGACCTAAAGGTATTGGTTTCGTATATATATCTGATAACATTAAAATTTCACCATTACTTAGTGGAGGGTCTCAAGAAAGAAATATGCGTGCTGGAACTGAAAACTTAATTGGTATTGCTGCAATTTCTCATGCTATGGAGATGGCTTATGAAAAAATGGAAGAGGAAACAGAATATATTAAGGCAATTAAGTCACATATGATAGCTGAGTTGAAAAAGCATATCCCTCAAGTTAAGTTTAATGGTATGTGTGATGATATAGATAATAGCTTATATACTGTGCTTAGTTGTAGTTTTCCTGAAACTCCAATGGCTGAGATGTTATTGTTTAATTTAGATATTAAAGGTATTGCTTGTAGTGGAGGCAGTGCATGTACATCAGGTAGTAATAAAGGATCTCATGTTATTCAGGAGATTAATCCTAATTCAAAGAGACCATCAGTTAGATTTTCATTTAGCAAATACAATACAATAGAAGAAGTTGATTATGTAGTTGATGTTTTAAAAAGCTTATTTTCTTAGACAATAACTATTTTCTTTTCTACTTTACCATTTTCATAATGATAAAATAAAGAAGGTTTTTTTCATGATATAAATATATAATTTATTGAGCTAATTTTTTAATTCTAACCCCAAAGTAACCATAAGCAATAGTCATTATTGGTGAAATAAGATTAAAGAAGCAAAAAGGCAAATAAGCAAAGGTTGCTACACCCAAAACTGCTGATTGAGTTGCTCCACAAGTATTCCAAGGGACTAAAACTGAGGTAACAGTTCCTGCATCTTCCAAAGTTCTACTTAAGTTCTCAGGGGCAAGACCTTTCTCTTTATAAGTATCAGCATACATTCTCCCAGGAACTACAATTGCTAAATACTGATCAGATGCTGTGATATTGAAAAATACACAAGTTCCTGCTGTAGTTGCAATCAAACTTCCTGTGCTCTGAGCGTAACTGATTATTGGCTCAGCAACTCTTCTTACAAGTCCTGTTGCCTCCATAGCTCCCCCAAAAATCATAGCGCAAATAATCAGCCAGACCGTATTAAGCATTCCGTACATACCACCTGTAGATAGTAAATTGTTAATCATCTCATTTTCAGTTGTGATAGAAATTTCACCTCCCATAGCATTTATAACTGCAATATAAGCCGAACTAAAAGTTAATGACGCAGTACTTGTAATAGATATTACAACATCTGGCTGAAAGATAATAGCAAAGATGCCTCCTAAGAGTGTTCCTGCTAATAATGCTGGAATGGCTGGAGTTTTTTTAATGATAAGTACAATTACCAAAATTGGAACTAAAAAGAGCCACCCACTTATATTGAATGAATTAGAAATAGCTGATAAAAGTCCGTTAATATCTTGTTCTTCAATAGTGGTATAAGTAAAGCCAATTACTAAAAAGATAATTAGAGTAATTGCAAAAGAAGGAATAGTTGTGTACATCATATATCTTATATGCGTAAACAAATCCGTTCCTGCCATTGCAGGTGCTAAATTTGTAGTGTCCGATAATGGTGACATTTTATCCCCAAAGTAAGCTCCTGAAATGATTGCTCCACTAATAAGTCCAGTAGGCATTCCAAGTGCTTGCCCTATCCCTAAAAGAGCAATTCCAATAGTAGCAATAGTACTCCATGAACTTCCTGTTGAAAGAGAAATAATGGTTGTAATAATTGCAGTAGCAAACAAAAATATTTCAGGACTTAAAATTTGTAATCCATAATAAATCATTGCAGGTACAATTCCGCTTAAGAGCCAAGTTCCTGACAATGAACCAATTAACAATAAAATAATTAATGAAGGAGTTGTATTCGAAATACTTTTGCTAATTCCATCTAAGATAGTTTTCCACTTTGCCCCAAATTTTATTCCTACTATTGTTGCAGTTGCTGCAGCAAAAAGTAAAGCTAACTGATTTGCTCCCCCAAGAGAATTGTCTCCATATAAGAATACATTGTATGCCAATAAAGCTATTAATACTAAAATAGGTAGTAAAGCGAAAAAGTAAGGCGTTTTTTTATCTGTCATCTTATTGTTTTAAGATTGTAAAGATAAAATAAAAATTGATGTTGTAATAAGCAAAGATTTTATAACATTGATCTATAAAACTCCAACCTTTTTCATGCAACTTACCATAGTATTGTAAGTTCTTTCAATGTCATTATCTAGTCCAATTGAGATACGAACTAATCCATCAGAAAGTCCCATTGTCTCTCTTTCTTCTTCAGGTATTTCAGATGAAGTAGATAATCCAGGTGCAGAAAACAATGTTTTATAGAACCCTAAACTTACAGCTAAATATCCAAGGTTGTTATTTTGCATTTCTTCCATCAAAGTATTTGCTTTTTCTTTAGTTTTTGTATCGATAACAAACATACCTCCAAAACCAAACCCGTCATTCATGCTGTTTTTCATCACTTCGTGCTGAGGATGATTCTCAAGACCAGGATAAATTACTCTTAAATTGTCAGCTTGGAATTTTTTAGCAAGGTATTGAGCATTTTCAGAGTGTTTTTTCATTCTTAAGTGAAGTGTACGAATATTTTTAAGAATACTTGCAGCTCTTACGGCATCCATAGTAGGACCTAAAAGCATAGCACTTCCTGAATTTACATCAATCATACTTCCAATAAACTCTTCATCAGAACAAACAACACCACCAACAGTATCTGAAGTACCATTAATAAATTTTGTTAATGAGTGAATCACAACATCAGCTCCCATTTTTGCTGGAGAAAAAATCATAGGAGTAAAGGTATTGTCAACTACAAATTTAATACCATGTTTTTTTGCAACTTTAGCAATAGCGTTTATGTCCGAAACCTCCAACAAAGGATTGCTGATAGTCTCGCAATAAATTACTTTAGTTTTAACAGTAATTGCTGCTTCAATTTCTTCAAGTTTAGTTGTATTCACAAAAGTTGTTTTGATGTTGAACTTTGGTAAATAGTTTTTCATAAAAGCATAAGTACCACCATAAATTGTACGGCTACTAACAATTTCATCACCAGTGCTACATAATTGCAAAAGTGTAGTTGTAATTGCTCCCATTCCTGATGCTGAAAGAATAGCTCCTTTTGTATATTCCATTCCGGCAATTGCTTGTCCTAAATAAGAAGTAGATGGGTTAGTATGACGAGAATAAAGGTAGCAACCTTCTTGTGTCCCTTCAAATACATCTCCCATAGTTTTACCTACTAAATAGGTAAAAGTTGATGAATCTGCAATGGATGGGTTTACACCTCCAAATTCTCCAAAAAACTGTAAATCTTGTATTTTATTTGCTGGTTTTCCTTTCTTGTTGCTCATACTTTTAAATTTTTTGTAAAACTGATAAAAATAAAAGGATTAAAAAAAGAAAAGCTCAATAAAATAGTAGTATTACTTACTAGTTTTATTCTTCCTCATAATATCCATATCCTGATGTTCCGTATCCGTATCCATATCCATATCCATATCCTGTAGATGAATATTTAAAATCATTAATAATAACATGAACATTTTTAACTTGTTCTTGTTCGTATAAGTTATTAATTATACTTAATGATTTTGCTTTGGAGTATCCATGTCTAACTACATATAAATTAATGTCAGCATGTTGCATTAAGATTACACCATCAGTAACTAGTCCAATAGGAGGTGTGTCAATAATAACATAATCGTAAGTTTTGTTAAGTTTAGTTATTAATTCTATCATTTTTGGGCTATCTAAAAGTTCTGCTGGGTTAGGTGGAGTAGGGCCTGATCCAATAACTTCTAGGCTTTCAATTTCAGTTTTAATAATTACATCTTGTAATGATGCCTTATTGATTAAATAACTACTTAAGCCTGACTGATCTTTTAGATTAAAATCCTCATGAAGTTTAGGTTTTCTTAAATCACCTCCGATTAAAATAGTTTTGTGCCCTGATAACGCAAATATTGCTGCAAGATTCATAGCAGTAAAGGTTTTTCCTTCTCCTCCAATTGATGAGGTAATTGTAATAACTTTTTTTTCTTTTTCGGCAGCTAAATATTGAATATTAGTTCTTAATGATCTAAATGATTCAGCAATAATTGATTTTGAGGCAGTAGAAACAACCATACTTGTCGCTTTATCGCTATGCCCAACTAAACCTAAAACTGGAATATTAGAAGCATTATTTAGGTCTAATTTACTAGAGATAGTGTCACTAAAGAAATCTCTTAATGAAATAATTGCGATAGGAATAAAGAGTCCAAGTACAATAGCAATAAAATAAGCTAAACTTTTTCTTGGTTTAATTGGTATTTCTGAGTCTAATCTTGCAGGGTCTATTACTTTATGATCTGATTCTGTACCTGCTTTTGCTAGTGATGCTTCATATCTTTTTTGTTGTAAGTAAATTGCTGTTTGCTCATTGTATTCATATTTTCTTTTTAATATAAGATATTCTTTTTCAGCTGCTGGAAGAGTGTTGATTTTTGAATTAAAGATATTAATTCTGCTTTTAAGATCTGTTTTGTAAATTGTTGCAGAAGCAATTAGGTTACTTACATTTTCAATGATAGTATTTTTAGTATGTTTTATTTGTGATAAAACAGCTTGATAAGCAGGGTTCTTTTCGGTTGTTGTAAGTTGTAATTCACCTTTTCTGGAATAAAGTTGCAAAAGCTGATTGATCAGTCCATTTAACTCAGGATTACTGATTCCCATTGAAGTTGGCGACACAATTGAATTTGTGTTTTTATCTTCTTTTAAGTAGGATAATAATGATTCGTAATATCTAATGTTTACAGATTGCTCTGAGAGTGTATTGTCTAATCTTTGTTTTTGAAAAAATGTACCAAACTCTTTGTCTACCAAATCAAGATTAGTGTTTTGTTGTTTAAAACTTTTGATTTGATTTTCAATATCAGTTAATGAATCTTGAATTACAGCAAGCTGATTATCAATAAAATTTATGGTATTAATTGCCATAATATTTTTTTCATCTAAGCCACTTTTAATGTATATCTCAGTAACTTTGTCAAGAATAATGATATTTTTCTTAGGCGTTTTCCCTTTAATACTAAGTTTCAGAATAGATGTTTCTTTATTAATAGGATTAATGATAATGTTATTAATAAGATTGTGTGCTAAATTTCTGTTTTGGTGAAGTTTAAAAGAATAGCTCAGTCTTCCTTTTATGATTTTATCTAAATTAAAAAAAATACTTTTCTTTATTGAAAATGAGTAGTATTCAGATTTGATTTTTTCATTGAATTTATAAGTTCTATCAAGATCAATATTTGCTAATAATGTTTTATCAAACTTTTCAGTTAGTAAGTTGTAAGGAAACAAATCATCTGTAGTGGCTAAAACCCGAAATTCATCTTCATTAAGGATTTCAATCTTAAATGTAGTACCGGTTATTTGGTTGTGATTAGAGTCTAATTCAACAGTAATAGGTGAATTTTCAAAAAGTTCATTTGTTTGAAAAAATCCGTGTTGATGGTAACTAAGTCCCAGTTTGAGTTCTCTAATAACCTTATCAGTACTTGTATAAGAATTTAAAATGATAATTTCATTTTTTATGTTTTGCTTTCCGCTAAATAGTTCTAAGCCTTCTAATAGGTTTTCCGCTCCAAGCTGCGTATTGTTGTCATCTCTTATAAGTAATGTTGTTGAAACGCTATATTCAGGCACCGTCAATCTATTAATTAAGAAGGCTAAGCAACCACAGAATAAAATTGAAAGTAAAAAGAAATACCAGTATTGAGAGTATTTCAGAAGTAGGGCTTTAATATCAATAGTTTCTTCTTGCTGATTTTGATTTTCAATCATAAATTTATTCTGAGAATTTTAAATATACATTAAACAAAACTGCAAAAGTTGTTAATGCTGAAAGTAGTAATTGAGATTGTGATTTTTTAAATCCTTTAAATTTAAGAGGCTGTATATAAATCAAATCATTATTTCTTAAATAGAAAAAATCTGAAGTTAAAATGTCACTTGATGTTAAATCAATTTTATGAATTTGTTTTTTATTATTTTCAGATCGTATAATCTTAATTTTTGTAAGGTTTCCATAGTCATTAATTCCTCCAGCCATTGCAATTGCATCATAAATTGTTAGCCCTTCTTTATAAACAGGGAAATTTCCTGAATTATTTACTTCACCAAGAATTGTAAACTGAAAGTTAGCTAACTTCACTACTACAAAAGGGTTGATTAAGTAGTCCTCTGCTTTTTTAAGAATTGTTTGCTCGGCTTGTTCTAATGTTTGATTGAGTACAAATATTTCTCCAACATTAGGTATGTCAATATTCCCTTCTTGGTTAATAGTAAAACCGTTTAAGTATAGATTTGCTGCTGTAAGTGTAGGATTTCCACTATTTGTATTGGTTTCAATATTAAATAGATCATTTAATTCTTCATTCCTGCTGATAACTTTTACCATTAAAATATCACCTATTTCTAAATGATGTTTTGGTGGTATAGGAGATACGTCCCATTCATTATTTTGATTATTATTAAGGTAAGTGATCTTTTTCATAGGGGTACAGGACTGCACTACAAGTAGAACGATTAATATCTTGATAATTGAATTAAATTTGAGCTTTAACATTTTTAGGTTTTGTTGCAAAGATAAGAATTTTAGATCCTTTAAATGAATAATTTTAATTTTTGGTATAAATCAGCAGTTGGTAGCCCAACAACATTATTGTAAGAACCCTCAATTTTTGCAATTGCAATATACCCAATCCATTCTTGTATTCCGTATGATCCAGCTTTGTCAAATGGATTGAAATTATTAATGTAATATTCAATTTCTATTGTTGATAATTTATTGAAATGAACAGTGGTAATTGATGAAAATGTAACTTCCTTTTCTAGTGTCTTTATACAAATACCTGTTATTACTCTGTGGCTATTTCCAGATAACTTTTTTAGGATATTTTTAGCATCATTTTTGTCTTTTGGCTTGTGTAAGATCTCTCCTTGCTGACTAACAATAGTATCGGCTGTTATCAACAAGTCATTGCTTTTCAATCCTTTAGATAGAAATTTATTTTTCTTTTTTGCAAGAAATTCCACTATTTGAACATCTTTTAAGTCAGTTGGGTAAGACTCTTCTTTATCAGTAATTTTTATTGAAAAATTCAAGCCAATTTCTTTAAGGAGTTCTTTTCTTCTAGATGAAGATGAGCCAAGTATAATGTTGTATTTCTTTAATTTTTCTGTAAGCATTAGTTCTGATGTAAAAGAGTGAAAACTGGAATTGAAAGTATTCCTACTAACATGATTATTTTGCTAAGCATACTTAAAAAATGAAAATCTTCTTTATTTATTGCCTTAAAAGTTTTATAAATAAAAAAAAGAAATAATACTTGCACGAAAAGAGTATAAATAATTGAGATATCATTTACTCCCCAAATATAAATTTCATACTCAAATTGGGTAGAAATAACACTATATTGAAAGTATTGAAAATATGCAATACAAATAATAGTTGCAGATGTTAAACCAATAACAATGTTTTTTGATTTTTTTAATCCATAAGTGATTGCTAATGTTTCTGCATTAATTTTTTGGTCTCCCTCTAAGTCCTCTAAATCTTTAACAATTTCTCTTATTAAAGTTGTGATAAACGAGAAGCCAGCATAAAACAGAATGATTAGAAAAATCATTAGTGATTCTTCTTTTAGATTAAGTCCTATGGATAATAATTCGAATAATCCTAAATTTATAATGCTTAATGACGTTAAAAAAGCAACTTGAATATTTCCAATAATAAATGATGTTTTGTGTTTTTGAGAATACCTCCATAGACTAAAAATAAAGAATAGAAATACAAACCATAACAATAATTTATTTACAGTAAATGCTGCAAAAAATCCACAAACTAAGCCTAAGAAGTTTAAAAAATAATATGCTTTAAATGCCTCTGATTTCTTTATTTTTTTATCAATTATTCTTGATTCAGATTTGTTTATTTTATCTGTTTCTACATCATAAATATCATTGATAATATAGCCAGAAGCAACAATCAATATTAGTGCTATTAGGTAAAAAGAAAAACTAAAACATGTTAGTAATGGTTCCACAATGTATACCTCAATCAAAAAGTATTTTATTACAATTTGTATTAGTGCAATTATTAGCAGATTTTTTATTCGTATTAATTTTAAAAAAGCACTAATCATTATTTGAAATTATTGAATTTGTAATGAGTTTGTAAAGTTCTTGTTGGTTTTTTTCTAAAAATTGTAAGTGGCTTTCAATTATCTTTTTATCATTTCGTTTTGCTGGGCCAGTCTGTACATTTTTAGGTGAATTTTTTTCAATCTGTTTAATAGTTTTACTGATTAAAGGATGTAATAAATTGAAATTAATATTTGATTTTCGCAATATATCATCAGCAATAGCAAACATATGATTAGAGAAATTACAAGCAAATACTGCAGCAATGTGAAGTTGCTTTCTTTGCTCAGAATTCATTTTAACTACAGTGTTGGATAAAGATTCCCCAATTTTTAAAAGTACTTTTTCAAACTTAGGATTATTTGCTTCTATACAAAGTGGGATTTCAGAAAAAGCTATATCTACTGATTTATTAAAAGTCTGTAAAGGATAAAAAACTCCGCAATTAGTAAAAGATTTAAAGACTTTCAATCCAATACTACCAGATGTATGTACGATATTTACATTTTGAAAATTTGAAATTACTTCCTCTATTTTATCATCTTTTACTGAGGCAATGTATAAGTCTGCTTTTACTAAATCATCTAAAGAATTAGTGAATTTACAATCTAATTTATCGGCTAAAAATTTAGCATTATCAACCTGCATACTCCAAACTTGAAGTATATTATATCCTTCATTTTTAAGTGCAATTCCTAAATGTGTTGCAACATTTCCTGAGCCTATTAAAATGATATTTTTCATTTCATTTAAATTTAACACAAACTTAATAAATATTAGTAATTTTGCTGCATAAAATTTTTATATGATAAATCCAGTAATAAAGTTTCTTTCTTCAATGAAATTGATGAGTATTTTAATCTTGCTTTTTGCCTTTGCAATTGGTTATGCAACTTTCATAGAGAATGATTTTGGAAGATCAACTTCAAAAGCTTTAATTTTTAGTAAATGGTGGTTTGAAGGCATCCTTATTCTACTTACTTTTAACATGATTAATAATCTTATTAAACATAAGCTTTTTAGATTAGAAAAAATAGCATCTTTAACTTTTCATCTTGCATTTATCTGTATTTTAATAGGAGCTGGAATTACTAGGTATATTTCATATGAAGGAATGATGCATATCAGGGAGGGAGATGCAACAAATTTATTTATTTCTGATGATACTTTTTTACAGGTTCATATTGATGATAAAGAACACCAATATAAGTACGATAAGAAATTATATTTATCAGGAATTACATCTAATATTTTTAATATAAATGTTAATTTTAAGGAAAATGATATTGCTATAAGATCTGTTGAATTTTTACCTAATGTTAAAGATTCTTTATTTTTAGGTATTGAAGGTGGAAAGAAAATGTTACACCTTATTGTTCCAGGTGAAAATGGAATGCAAGATGTGTTTGTGTCAGACAAAGAACAAAAAATAATTAAAGGAGAAGTTTTTACTTTTAATAATCCTAAAGTTGATGCAATAAATTTTTCTTCTGATAGTAATTTAATATATTGTAATTCTCCAAATTTTGTAAATGTAATGAGCATGTCAACTAGAGAGGTTTCATCTTTTGATTCTTTGCAACGTTTCTTGTTTAATAAAAAGTCTTTACATACTATTAATGGCTTAAATATAGTATTGAAAAATGTTTTAGATAATGCAAAAAAAATGCCTATTTCTACTTCAAATGTTATGGTTGATGGGGCGGAGGATGCACTTATTGTTAAGGTGGTGGCTAATGGGAAAGAACATTTAACTACGCTCTATGGCGGTAAAGGATATGCTGGAAGTGATGAAGTTTTTGCTTTAGATGATTTAAATTTTAAACTATCTTATGGTGCAAAATATTACACAACTCCCTTTAGAGTTAAGCTTAGAGATTTTCAATTGGATAGATATGCAGGCTCAATGAGTCCAAGCTCGTATGCAGCAGAAGTAAGTGTTTTGGATGGTGAAGATGAAGAAGAATATAGGATATTTATGAATAATGTATTGCAATATGGTGGTTTCAGATTTTTTCAATCTTCTTACGATAAAGATGAAAAAGGGACAATCCTTTCTGTAAATCATGATTGGTGGGGTACACTAGTGACCTACATTGGGTATTTTTTATTAATTTTAGGATTTGTGCTTGTATTCTTAACTAAAAAGACAAGGTACAATTTTTTAACTCAAAAATTAAAGAAGTTAAGTATCGTTATTTTATTGCCTTTATTTTTTTCTAATTCAGTGTTTGCAACTGATGTAATATCTGCTAGTCATATTGCAAATTTTGATGCTTTGGTAGTTCAGGATAATGGTGGTAGATTAAAACCAGTTCATACGCAAACTTCAGAATATTTGAGAAAAATTTATGGAAAAGGTAAATATAACAAACAATCACCAACACAAGTAATTATTGGCATGATGTATGATCCTGTTTCCTGGAGTAAAGAGCCAATTATTAAGGTTAGTCATCAAAAATTAAGAGAATTGTTAAGTAAATCTGATTTAAGCTCAAAATATATTAGCGTGTGTTTTAATGATTTCTTTGGTGAAAATGGGCATTATTTATTAACTAATGATTTAGAAAAAGCATATGAAAAATTACCAAAAGACAGAGGACAATTTGATAAAGATTTAATTAAAGTTGATGAAAGAGTAAATATTTGTTTTGCTGTTTTTAGTGGTGGTATTTTTCGGTTATTCCCTTTGCCTAGAGACTCCAATAATACTTGGCTTTCTTATACTTCAGTTATTGATTTTACAGCTAATGATTCTCTTTTTGTTGCCAATATAATGCCTATGTATTTTGGAGGAATTAAAGATGGGTTAGAAAATAATAATTGGTCAACTGCTGATAGTATCGTAAGCTATATTCATAAGTTTCAAGCAAGGTATGGTGCTGAGGTTTTGCCTGAAAAAGTAAAAATTAATTTAGAAATCACCACTAATAAACTAGGATTATTTTCTAAGCTCTTTTTATATTATTTTATCTTAGGATTATTACTTATTTCTTTTGTAATTGTTCAGTTATTTCAAGAGCAAAAATGGGTTTTTGTTTTTATTTCAATTCTAAAATGGTTAGTAATATCTGGATTTATTGTTCATACATTTAGCCTAGTAGCAAGGTGGTATATTTCGGGGCATGCGCCCTGGAGTAATGGTTATGAATCAATGATTTACATTGCTTGGGCAACTATCTTTTCTGGTATTATTTACACAAAAAGATCAGTACTTACTTTGGCAGCTACTGCAGTAGTCTCTGGTTTATTATTGATGGTTGCGCACCTTAATTGGCTGGATCCTGAAATTACAAATTTAGTACCTGTTTTAAAGTCTTATTGGTTAATGATACATGTTGCAATTATTACTGCGTCTTATGGCTTCTTAGTTTTAGGCGCTATTCTTGGTTTAATTTCTCTTTGGCTTATTATATTTACAAATTCTGACAATAAAATGAAACTTAAGAATACACTTACTGAGATTACAATTATTAATGAAAAAACTCTTGAGGTTGGGCTTTTTATGCTTACAGTAGGAACATTTTTGGGTGGTGTTTGGGCAAATGAATCTTGGGGTAGATATTGGGGTTGGGATCCGAAAGAGACTTGGGCTTTAGTAAGCATATTGATTTATGTTTTTATTTTGCATATGCGATTTATACCTGCACTTAGAAGTAAATTTACTTTTAATATGGTTTCTATGTTTGCTATTTGGACAATCATAATGACTTATTTTGGAGTCAATTATTATCTATCTGGTTTGCATTCTTATGCAGCTGGAGATCCTATGCCAATACCAACATTTGTGTATTATTTATTTGCATTGATGGTTGTATCGGCAATTCTTGGAAAAATTAAATATAAAAAATATTATTAATATGAAATTAGATATCCTTGTTTTTGGAGCTCATCCTGATGATGTAGAATTAGGATGTGGAGGTACAGTTATAAAGGAATCTCAAGCTGGTAAAAAAGTTGGTATTATTGATTTGACTAGGGGAGAGTTAGGTACTAGAGGTACAGCTGAAAGTAGAGATTCCGAAACTAAAGTAGCTACTGAAATAATGGGTGTTGCTATTCGTGAAAATATGAACTTTAAAGATGGGTTTTTTAAAGATGATGAGGAACATAAACTAGCTTTAATTAAAAAGATTAGAGAATTTCAACCTGAGATTGTTATTACTAATGCAATTTCTGATAGGCATCCTGATCATCCTAGATCGTCACAAATTACAATTGATGCATGTTTTTTATCAGGGCTAGAAAAGATTGAAACAGGACAAGAAATTTGGAGACCAAAAGCGATTTATCATTACATACAATTTAATGATATTAACCCTGATATTGTTGTAGATATTTCAAATCAAATGGATTTAAAGTTAGATGCTGTTAAAGCTTATTCTACTCAGTTTTTTAATCCTGAAAGTAATGAATCAGAAACTATTATTTCATCTCAAGGGTTTTTGGATAGCGTTACTTATAGAGCTAAAAATTTAGGAAGGCAAAGTAATTGTAAATATGCTGAGGGTTTTGTAGTAAACCAACTTCCAAAGATTGATTCCCTTTTAAATTTATAATACAAAAAAAGCCGAGCAAATGCTCGGCTTTCTAATTTTATGTTTAAATCTATTTACTTAGTTTTAATTACTTTCTTACCGTTAATAATATAAACACCTTTTGGTAAGTCAGCAAAATCAGATTTCCATTCCCTACCTAGTAAGTCAAATATTCTTGAATCTTTTTTTGAGTTAGTATTGTCTAATTCAATTACTGTAGTAGTTGTATTATCAAATAAACCAACTGTATCAATCTCTAAGTAAGTAATAGCATTCCAGTCAACAAAATCCATGTCCCCTTGTAGAGTTAGTCCTGGCTCAAAATCTAATTGGTACACAATTCTTATTTTGTCATCAACTACTGGACTCATAGATCCAAAAACGCACTCTTGCATACCGTTCCAATCATCATGAGGTGTTACATCTACTGGAGTTTTCCACGTGATACCACCATCTTCTGATTTTGTAACATAGATATGTCGAAATACTTGTGTCCCATTGTCAATTGTTTCAGTATATGCTGAGAAAGAAAGATACAAATCCCCATTTGCAGCTAAACCAGCGCTGGGCATTGAAGCTTGACCTCTTCCATAAAGAGCGTACCCTCCTATTTCATCAATACCTAATACATTAGGGTCACCATTTAAATCTGGGGCCTGTGCAATCAAATGATCGTTCATCATATCTGAATACCATACTGAAGTGTCTCCAGTATGTACTGTAGCTGGAGTATTATCTGGCCCAAAACTTTCAGTCCAATAAGCAATTCCATCATTTGATAATGGGAAATACGACCAATTACCATCAGCTAAATCATCATCTGAATAACTCATTACACCATAAAATACATGAGCATTTCCATTTGCATCAAGAATTAAGGATCCTGTATTATCTGTAGAGTACACTTGGTCTAAAACAGCATCACCATCTAAATCTATTCCAGAATCTATCACATATTTATCAACAGGAAAATCAAGAAAGATAGTTTTAGCCCAATTATCTCCATTGTCTGTTGATTTCATGATGAAAGAATCTCCAAAGGCATTAAAGTATGCAATAACTACTGTCTCTCCTTGTGCAGCAATAGCATAATCATCAGCGCTAAAACCAAGGAAACTAGAACTATCCATACCTGGTATTACTAAAGTATCAATATCCCAGTAATTTCCACCATCTTGAGATCTAGAATAAAGCACGGCTCCATTTAATCCATGCCAAAGCGATCCTGTCCAAGTTCCTCCTGAAGGTTCAGTAAGAGCAATCGTATGAATAGTATTACCATCTAATCCACCAGCTGCTGATCTATTCCAAATTAGGTAATTCTCACCAATCATTGAATTAGTCCATGTTCCTGTTCCAATTGAAGTTCTACTAGCTTGATTAAGAACATTATTGTCTGTGCTATGAGTCATAACACGCTCACCACCATTTCCTAATGCAATTAGAGAAGGCCATCCCACTCTTGAATCCTCTAATCTAGGCTCAGAAAATGGAGGTGATGGAGCTGGAAAAGTCCAATTACTACCATCAAAATGATTATATCCTGTTCCTCTATCTGACCATGCAGAATTTAATTCTGTAGACATAGTCCATGCAGCAGATATAGTTCCATCATCATGTACTACAATTCTATTTTGAATAGAACCATTTGATTGTAGATCATAAGTTGTCCATCCAATTACTTCTGATGTTATTGTACTTTTAGAATTTGAAGAAAGTACTGGATAAGTGTGAGGATTTGGATTAACCATTAAATGGGATAAGTCCTCATTACCACTCAAAATTACTTTATCATATTTAACTTTTAAGTCAGGATTATTTTGACCAGGAATTATTTGTGCAGATAAACTAAGAGTAAATAATATACTCGTAATAATTGTAATTGTTTTTATCATATTTATTTATTTTTTAAAAATTTATGAGGCTAAGATACTAAAAAATATTCTTATAGCGTAACCTAATTGAGTTTCCAATAACTATAATATCAGAAAATGCCATAAACAGTGCCCCCCACATAGGGTTAAGTAATCCCATTATAGCTATAGGGATAGCAACAAAATTATAAGCAAATGCCCAAAATAAATTTTGTTTAATTGTGAGTAGAGTATGCTTACCAATTTGCATTGTTTGTGGGAGTTGACTTAAATCTTCATTATTTAACAGGACAACATCTGCTGATTGTATAGCTATTTGTGTTGCATTACCTAAAGATATTCCAATAGTTGCTCTTGCAAGGGCAGGAGCGTCATTTATACCATCTCCTACCATTGCTGTTTTATTGCTACTTACTAATTTTTCAATTTTTTCAATTTTATCTTGTGGCAATTGTTCGGCATAAGTTTTTTTAATTTCTAATTCAGAAGCTATTTGATTGCATTTTTCTTTTTTATCCCCACTTAATAGGGTAGTAGTGTAGCCTCTTTTATGTAAGGATGAAATAACTAAATCTGTATTTTTTTTTAGTTCATCACTAATGTTTAGAGTTGCAATAAGTTTCTTGTTTTTTAATACACATAAATCATATTTTTCTGATGAAGAATATATTTTTGATGAGCCAATAGTATAGACATTATCATCAATATTAGCACTTATACTAATTCCTTTTTCTTCAGTAATATCTGTTAGTTTAAGCAGACTACTATTTTCATGCAATACATTGCATAAAGATTTTGCAATAGGGTGTGAGCTGTGCTGTTCAATATTGTAAATAATATTTTTAACATCGTTTTCATCGCCATCAAGAACTGTAAACTGGGATACAATAAACTTTCCTGTAGTGAGTGTTCCTGTTTTATCAAAAACTATAGTTTTTATACTCGCTAATTTTTCTAAGGTATCACCACCCTTTATGAGAATTCCATTTTTTGCTGCACGACCAATTCCTACCATAACTGCTGTAGGAGTTGCCAATCCCATCGCACAAGGGCATGAAATTACGAGTACTGCAATTGATCTTAAGAAAGCATCTTGTATTTCGATATTGAAAAAATAATGTCCAATAAAAAAAGTAGCTAGAGAGATAGTTAAAACAAAAGGTACAAAAACAGCACTTACCTGGTCACCTATTTTTTGAATGTTAGGTTTATTGTTTTGTGCATTTTTAACCAATCCAATTATTTGAGAAAGTAAAGTTTCATCTCCAATTTTAGTAGCCTTTATTTTTAGATTTCCATCAGTAATAATACTTCCACCAATTACTTCATCTCCTTCGGCTTTATTTATAGGAATACTTTCTCCTGTAATCATGGATTCATCGATATAAGATGTCCCAGAAATAATAATTCCATCTGTTGGAATTTTATCACCAGAATTACTAACAAGTATATCATTTACTCTAATATCTTCAAAATTAACCTCTGTAATTTTTCCATCTATTTCTTTTTTAGCGATTACTTTTTGTATTGCTGTTAAATCACCAATTGCTGTAGTTGTTTTCTTTACAGATTTGTGTTCCAAAACATTTCCAAGAAGCACTAAAGTAATAATAGTTGCACTTGTTTCAAAAAATAAATAATGATGTACTGCTGGCGTTCCATAATTAATTAACCAACCATATATGCTGTAGAAAAAAGCAGCTGAACTACCTGTAAAAATTAGCACATCCATATTTGGCACACCTGTTTTTATCGATCCCCAAGCACTTTTCCCAAAATACGAGACACCTATAATATAGACAGGAATACAAAGTATAAATTGTAAAAGTGGATTTTGAATAATACTACCCTTTGGGAAGAACATATGTGAAAAAAGGGGAAGTGTAAAAATTAGAGTGAAATAGAAATATTTTTCCACTTTAGATAATCCTTTTTCATCTTCTTTTAATGATGATTTTATTTTATAACCAAGGCTAATAATAGTTTTTGCAACATCATTTTTATCTTGGTTTTTATCATTTACCCAACTAGCCTCACTAGTAGAGAAGTTTACAGTTACATCTTGTAATCCTTTTTTTTCTAAGTGCTTTTTTATTCCTGCAGCGCAGTTAGCACATGTCATTCCTTCAACCTCAAGCTTTGATTTTTTAGTCTCAATTTTCATAATGTACAAATGTATTAAGTTTATTCATCAATATGCTATAAAATTATATATTTGCAACCGATAAATGGTGATTGTAGCTCAGTTGGTTAGAGCACTGGTTTGTGGTGCCGGGGGTCGTGGGTTCGAGTCCCATCAGTCACCCATTAATAAAAAAAGGAGTTAATAATTAGCTCCTTTTTTTATTGAATATATGCTTTAATCTTTCTTAAAAGAAGTGGTTTAGCGTGTTTTCCAGGTAATACATCAATTTTCTCAAATTTACTATTAAACAAAACTAATGTTGGAGTTGTAGTTAAATCTTCTCCATTTCGATTAAATCTTGCAACTTCATGATAAAAGTCATGCCTAAATGTTGATCCATGTGATATAGGTTGTTGATTAGAATATTTTATCCCATTAAAAAGTATTGTATCTTTAGTTCTTGAATCAAATTTTACAGGAAAGAAATTTTGATTGATAAGATTAATAACTGTTTGGTCTGTGAAAGTTTCTCTTTTCATTTCTTCACAATAAGAGCAATCTTTTTTAAAGAAAAAGACAAGAATATTTTTATCATACTTTTTGGAATATTTTTTTGCTTGCTCTAAAGAAATCCAATTGATTTTATTTGTTATTTGACCTTGCGAGAAAACAAAGTAAGGAGCAAGAACTATTAAAAGAAATGCTAGCTTTTTCATTTTGTCTTTAAAATTTTATTTGCTCCTGCAATCCAAACAGAAGGACCTCCTCTAACATAGCCCTGAGAACCTAGTTTATTGAAGTTAACTTTTCCGTCTAAAATAGTAGGAGTAACTAACCAAACACTAGGGTATCCTCTTACACCAAACATATTTGCGAGTTCTCTGTTTTGTTTTTTCAAATCATCAGAAATTGGAGTTCTTCTAGGAAAATCAAGCTCAACTAGAATTACATTTTTAGTTGCCCATTTTTTAAATTCAGGCAAGAAGAAGACTTCTTTTTGTAGTTTAATACACCAACCACACCAATCACTTCCAGTGAAAAAGAAAAATAATGGTTTTCCGTTTTGAACAGAAAGGTTAATTGCTTTATTAACATCAGTATGCCAAGTTAAGTCTTTTTGTTGTGCAAATCCGTTAAGAGAAAATGCGATTAATAATACTGCTAATAAATTCTTCATTTTTTTTTTTTTTAGTGGATGCCGTGCATCAGTTTTTTAATAAATGGCGATATAATAACAACGAATAATGATATAAATATTGTAACAAATCCTATCTGGCCATAGATACTATTGTATTGTAAAAGGATTGCTACTGCTTCATTTGAAGTGTCTGGGTTTCCCATAAACCAATTGCTTAAATCAGAAAGCCAATTACTTTCTACCTCATTTCCAGAAGTTGTAAGTTTTGCAATCACTCCAGAAATATAATGAGCAAAAGTGGAAGATAAGAACCATACTCCCATCATAAATGCTGCAATCTTCTTTGGTGCTAGCTCTGTTACTTTTGATAAACCTATTGGAGATAAAAATAACTCCCCTGTAGTAATTAAGAAATATCCTAAGAACACAAATAAGAAAGGGATTTTTCCATCTTCACCCATGAAGTGAGCAGTAGATGCAAATATCAAGAAGCCTAATCCTAATTGGAAAATACCTAGTGCAAATTTCATAGGAGTATTTGGATTCTTATTTAACCCACCTAATTTTGTCCACATCCAAGAGAATGGAATAGCTAAAAGAACAATATAAAAAGGATTAATTGCATTTGTTTGAGATGCGGTCATCCCAACTAGATTTACACATTTGTCAACCCAAACGGTAATTGAACTTCCTGCTTGCTCAAAACATGCCCAAAAGATTGTGCAAAATACTGCAAGTATCATAATTGCAATTAGCCTATCTCCACTTTGATGATCTTTCTGTACAACTTTAAAATCGTAAATAATATATCCAACATAAATTAGTACGGCACTACCAACAATAGTTAGTACATCACCTAATACTTCTGATTGTGTGTCAAGTATAATAAGGTATGCAAATACAGGTACAGCTAAAAATCCTAAGGCATAAATAAAGTTAGTAATAGATAATCCTGCTATTTTCTTTCCAATATACTCGGCTGGTTGCAATCCTTTATCTCCTAATACATTTGCATTAATTCCTTTCCAGAACACCACTAAGCCTGCTAGCATTCCAATTCCTGCTGCTCCAAAACCCCAGTGCCATCCATAAACTTCGCCTAAATAACCACAAAACAGAGGAGCAATCATAGCTCCTAAGTTAATACCCATATAAAATATAGTAAACCCTCCATCTCTTTTTACATCTCCTTCTTCATAAAGAGAACCAACTAATGTTGAAATATTAGGCTTAAAGAATCCATTACCGATAATTAATAATCCAAGGGCTCCATAAAAGAAGAAATCTGTTGGGAAAGCCATAAAGAAGTGTCCTAGTGCCATAAGAACTCCACCATAAATTATCGATTTTCTGTAGCCCATAAATTTATCAGCTAAATAGCCGCCAATGAGTGGGGTTAAATACACTAGAGCACCATAAGCAGCATAAATTCCATATGCTACTTCTTCATTATTTTCAAGATGTGCATAATAATCTTTTATTAAATACAGGGTAAGTAATGCGCGCATTCCATAGAATGAGAATCTTTCCCACATTTCAGCAAAAAACAAATAGAATAATGCCTTAGGATGCCCTTTCTTATCTAGATAGCTTTTTGCAATATATAATATTAAAATTGTAAAAAGGATGTAGCCAATAATTTGTATCATAATAATTTTTTGTTTTTAATATTTGCCGAAAATAGTAAATTTTTCCGTTATAGATTATCTAAAATAAAATCTGTCATTTTTTTGTATAAATGGTAGCGTGTATTACCGCCATATATCCCATGATTTTTATCAGGGTAAATGAACAAATCGAATTGCTTGTTTGCTTCTACAAGAGCAGAAATCATTTCCATAGTGTTTTGTAAATGTACATTGTCATCAGCACTTCCATGAACTAATAAATAATGTCCTTTTAGTTTATCCACATGATTAATTGGTGAATTTTCATCATATCCACTAGCATTCTCTTTGGGAGTTTGCATGTAACGCTCAGTATAAACATTATCGTAATAACGCCAATTGGTTACTGGAGCAACTGCTATTGCTAATGAGAAAAAATCTGCACCTTTTGTAATTGCTAATGATGACATATAACCTCCATAACTCCAACCTTGAATACCTATTCTATTTGCATTAATGTAAGACAAGCTACCAAAGTATTTTGCAGCATTTATTTGGTCAATAGTTTCGTATTTACCTAATTCTTTGTAAGTCATTTTTTTGAACTCAGCACCTTTACCTCCTGTTCCTCTATTATCGACGCAAGCAACAATATATCCTTTTTGAGCAAGCATTTGGTACCAGTAATAATTTGTCCAACCAAAAGAGTTGGTTACTTGTTGCGAACCTGGACCTCCATATAAAAACATATAAAGAGGATATTCTTTGTTTTTATCAAAATCAGGTGGTTTAATCATCCAAGCATTTAGTTCAGCATCTACAGTTTTGATAGTGAAAAATTCTTTTTCTGAAAGATTAAAATCTTCCATTTTAGTTTCAAAATCAGCATTGTCTTCCAAAACTTTAAGTTGAGTTCCATCAGCTTTATGAAGTGTAAATTTTGGAGCAGAATTGGCAGTAGAGATAGAATTCATATAATATTTTAGTCCATTACTAAATGATGCAGTGTTTGTACCTAAATTAGTGGAAATTTTTCTTTTTTCATCAGTATCTAAATTTTGAACAAAAAGAGAACGATTTATTGAACCATCTTCAGTAGAGGTATAGTATATTTCCATCTTGTCAGAATCTACTCCATGAAAGGATGTTACTTCCCAATCTCCTTTTGTAATTTGAATTTCACCTCCCTCAAAATCTTTTAAATACAAATGATTGAAACCATCTTTTTCTGATGTCCAAATAAAATTATCCTGAGGAAGAAATGTTAAATTATCATTTATATCAATATAGTATTTATCTTTTTCAGTAAAGAGAATTTTATTACTCCCATCATTTGCATTAGCAACTATAAAGTCTAATTCATTTTGATGGCGATTCATTGCTAGTATTACTAATTTTCCTTCAGAGTTAGTCCATTTAATTCTAGGGAAATATTCATAATCTTTTTCAGTGTAAATGAAAGTGCTTTGAGCTTCTTTTACATTGTAAGTGTAGATTTTTACAACTGAATTATCTTCTCCTGCTTTAGGGTATTTAAAAATTTCCTGAGCAGGGTATAAGCCACCTTTAAATAAGTCCATTGAAAATTCTTTTACATTGCTTTCGTCAAACTTGTAATAAGCTAAATAATCTCCATTTTTTGACCATTCAAATGAACGGACTAAAGCAAATTCTTCTTCATAAACCCAATCAGAAGCACCATTAATAATATGATTCTTTTTTCCATCAGTTGTAACTTGAGTAATCTTTTCACTTCTGATATTTTTTATATAAAGATTATTATCAAAAACATAAGCTACTTTTTCTCCATTTGGTGAAAATGTTGCATACATTACTTTGTCATCTGTTAGTTTTTTTAATTTGTCCGTGAAAATATTATATATATAATATACTGACTTTGAGGAATAGCGGTAAATTTTCTCTGTCTCTGTGCTTAATAATAATTGCTTTTCATCATCAGAAAAAGTATAATTGTTAATTCTTTGAATATCGAAATCAGCACTTGAAAAAAGTGTACGAACCTTTTTGCCATCTTTAAATTGATGCTTTATAATTTCCTGCCCCTTTTCAGTTTTTTCCATAGTAGTATAATGTTCTCCATCATTCATGGAATTGAATCCTCCAATATATGATGGGTAAAAAGTGTAATTCTGCCATAAATCATCAAGAGTAATATCTCTTTTTTGAGCAAAAATTGTAGTGATAATTAATATTGCTACTAAAAGTGTTAGTAATTTTTTCATTTTAAAATGTAAGTTTAAATTAGCTGTGGCGAATTTAATTAAATTTGTGATGTGGAATACAAGAAGATAAATATTGATGATTTAGCAGTTTTAATAGAAATTGTTGGTACTGATTTTGTTTTTTCAGATGAAGACAAATTACTGGAATATAGTAGTGACGAAACTGAGGATTTATCTTATCCTCCAGAAGTAGTTTTAAAACCTAAAACTACTGAGGAAATCTCAAAAATTATAACCTATTGCAATGATAAATTAATTTCTATTACACCTTGTGGAGCAAGAACTGGTTTAAGTGGCGGAAGTTTGCCTATAAAAGGAGGAATTGCTTTAAGTACAGAACGGTTAAATTCTATTATTGAAATTGATGATAGAAATTTACAAGCAAAGGTTGAACCTGGTGTTATCAATCAAGTTTTTAGAGATGCAGTAGAGGAGAAGGGACTTTTTTACCCGCCAGATCCTGCAAGTAAAGGAAGCTGTTTTCTAGGTGGAAATTTGGCAGAGAATTCTGGTGGTCCGAAAGCACTCAAATATGGTGTTACAAAAGATTATGTTTTAAACTTGGAAGTTGTTTTACCTACAGGAGAAATTATTTGGACAGGAGCGAATGTCCTTAAAAACTCAACTGGATACAACTTAACACAATTGATGATTGGAAGTGAAGGTACTCTAGGGATTATTACTAAAATTGTTTTCAAACTTATCCCTTTACCAACCAAAGATATTAGCATGCTTGTACCATTTTCTTCTGCTGAAAAAGCTTGTGAAGCAGTTTCTGCAGTTTTTAGAGCTGGAATTACTCCATCAGCTTTAGAGTTTATTGAAAGAGATGCGATAGATTGGACAATAAAATATACTGATGTGGAAATTCAAATACTAGAAGATGTACAAGCTCATCTTTTAGTTGAAGTTGATGGAAATGATATTGATTTACTTTATAAGGATTGTGAAAAAATTGCTGAAGTTATGGAGCAATTTGATTGTGGAGAGATTCTTCTTGCTGATAGTGAAAGTCAAAAAGAACAATTATGGAAATTAAGAAGAGCGGTAGGTGAGGCTGTAAAAGCAAATTCGGTATATAAAGAAGAAGATACTGTAGTCCCTAGAGCTGAATTAGCAAAACTATTAATAGGAGTAAAAGAAATTGGCGGAAAATATGGGTTCAAATCAGTTTGCTATGGACATGCAGGAGATGGAAATTTACATGTAAATATTATAAAAGGAGAGATGTCTGACTCTGATTGGAACAATAAACTGACTTTTGGAATCAGAGAAATATTTGAACTTACCAAAAATTTAGGAGGGACAATTAGTGGTGAACACGGAATAGGTTTAGTTCAGAAGGAATATTTAGGTATTGTTTTATCTGATAAAAACATAGAACTACAAAAAGGAATTAAAAAACTTTTTGATCCGAATCAGATTTTAAATCCTGGAAAAATATTTTAATTCTTAGTCAAATTTTAATCCTCCCAGTTTAAAAAACAAATTAAATCTTAAGATATTTGAATAGTTATCAAAGTGTACTACACCTTCCTCTGTGATTAAAGGGAGGTAAAGTTGTAATCCTCCATTAAATCCAGGGCCATTTGCAATAGCATTAAGTGCAAATCCACTTCCATATGCAATTTTAGATCCATTTGTTCCCAATTCTGCATATAATGACATGGTTTTGAGTAAATTATAATCAATATATGTTGATGCAAGAAATTGACTTGAATTTAAAGAATCATTTGTAAAATGCTTTAACCCACCTTCTCTTGAGAAATATTGTTGTTGGTATGGTAAGTTGTGGTTAGAGCTATTATCTCTAGAGAACACTCTTTCATTGAACATGTAATCATCTGATCCGTTCCAAGCACTCATTTTTAAGTTATATATATTATCCTCTGTATTTACATAGCCTATATACCCTCTAATATTAAGCTGCTTTTTTTGATTAATCATTTTTCGAAAAAACCCACCTAATTGAATCTTGCTATAATTATGTCCTTTTTCAATTGAAGAGTAAGCTGAAAATGGATTAATAGTTCTGTTGTTCGCATAACCAAACTGTGCATTAATAAAACCTAGAGTTTCCTCTTCTTTTACTAAATGAACATAAGAGGCATTTAAATATTTATAGATTTTACTTCTTAAAGAAGGTTTTTTGAATTCAATATTTAATTGAGGCATAATCCTTGTATATTCTTTGTTATAATCATACAGATATTGCCTAGCATCAACACTTAATGTTAAGCTATGGTATTTGGCGGTTTGACTAAACTTTTTGTAAGAGAGCTTTATTTCACCAGTAAAATCTTTTGTTCCATTATTGTACAATGGAATAACTTTATAAGCAAACCCACCTTTTGGTAAAAACTGATTATAAATTTTTAATCCATAAGAATGCTTGTTGTAAATGTTATAATTCATTATTGGATGAAAGAAGATTTGTGTTTTCTCAGGATCGTATAAACTTCCAATAATCTGAGGTTTTATTGACTCAGTTGCTTTAAAAATCCCTTTCGTACGCATTATGTTATTATTACGATTTATCTCAGGCATATATCCATTATGGTCAATTCGGATATGATCATAATCTCCATTAAAATAACGAACTGTTTTTTCTCCTTCAAACCCTTCAATCCAAAGTGGAGTCATGCTTTTTCCATCTTTTACACCACTAATAATTACAGGTCCGTTTATTTCTCCTTTATTTTTAAGTGTGATCAAAAGGTCCTTAGTTTCTTTTTTAATACTTGAAATAGAGTAATCTAGATGCTTAGTTGTTTTTATCATATTATCAAAAAACCATGATAGATTCTTGCCACTTACTTCTTCAAAAACTGCTCTTAAATCTTTAGGTTGTGGGTGTTTGAATTTCCATTTTTCAAAATAAGTGCGTTTGCATTTATTCATCATATCTTCTCCTAAATAAGCCATTAAATAATCAAAAACAATTGCAGTTTTTGAGTAAACTATTCCTCCATAATTCATACCTGTATATTTACAAGAATGTAGTTCAATTGGTTGGTCTTTACCTGTCCAAGCATTCATAAAATACATTAATTCCCCTTGAATATTTTTATTTGTATAATCTTTTAAATCAAGCATTTTTGTGAAAAAATGAGGAATTTCATTATTTAACAAGTTGTGCTCTGGATATTTTAAACGCATATATCTCAATTCATCAAAAGAGTTCAATCCTTCATCCATCCAAGGATGATCTCTTTCGTTACTTGCAAGCATACCGTAAAACCAATTATGCCCAACTTCATGCATAATTACTTCCTCTAAGGCAATTGCAGTTCTACTTTCCCCAATTACAGTAACATTCGGATATTCCATACCCCCTCCAGCTGATATTGTTCCATCTACAGCAGTACATTGTTTGTAAGGGTAATCTCCATTCCAAAGGGAGTAATAATAAACTGCATCATGCATGTACTCTATAGAGTTTTTCCAGAGGTCTGCTTCATTATTAGTGAACATTGTCCATAGAGTTACTTTTTCTTTTGTATTTGGCAATTCAACTTCACCTTTTAAAACATGAAAACGCTTATCAGCAAACCAACCAAAATCATGCACATTATGTTGAATATATCTTAATTTTTTAGTGCTTAAATCTGACAATGGAAAACTCATGTCATTACTGAATTTTGTAATAGTATCAGTAACTTCTGCTAATTTGTTTAAACGAGCAATTTCTCCTTTGTTTTGCAAATCACCAGTTGCACCAACTGTATAATTACTTGGAAGAGTAATGCTTACATCAAAACTTCCAAATTCTGAATAAAACTCTCCTTGATCTAAATAAGGCATAGGGTGCCATCCATCTTTATCATATATTGCTGGTTTTGGATACCATTGTGTAATCATATAAGACTGTTCCACATGACCTAAGCGAGAAAATTTTGCATCAGGGATTTTTACAAAAAATGGAGTTGAAATCCTTATTGATTGTCCAGCTTTTAAGGGTTTATTAAGTAATAATTTGCAAATATCAATATGCTCAGGGTGGTAATCCCATTTTACTCTTTCCCCATCAACTTTAAAATCTAAACCATTAATATAGCCTTTTTCTTCCTCAGTCGCATAATGTAATGAAGTGCTCCCATCTTCTAGCTTTTGCTTTGCTAGAGCTGTTGTATTATCTTTATATGCATTTGGCCATATATGAAACCATAAAAACTCCAAATCGTTAGGAGAATTATTGGTATAATCAATATATTCCATTCCTTTTAAAGTGTGATTCTCATCATCAAGTTCTACATCAATAATGTAATTAACTTCTTGTTGAAAATATTCTTGTGCTGATAAGTTGACACTTAAAAGAATAAATAGTAATAGGTTTATTTTTTTCATTCGAAAAATATATCTTTTTTGTTATTCACAACTAATACAACTAAGACCTTCTTTTTCCATTTTCCAATAATGACCAAGCATATCATAATCCCACATATTTTCTTGGTTTTTTATGTCATAAATCAAATCTTCCATACTATCATCTAAATAAATGGTTTTACCAATAGGAATTTCTAATGTTAAATCTAATTCTTGCATGCGCCATAATTGTTTTTCAATAGAAAAGAAATCATCAAAAATCATATCCTCATCTTCCAATGCAAAGTAAAAACTAATCCCTTCCGCACTTCTTTTTGCAGTTTGATTATTTTTCCCGAATGAACTCCCTACTTTTATTAAATTGTAAGAAGAATCCTTGCTTTTAGTAATGTCTAATCGCATACCAATACCAATCAATTCTTTTTCAAATGGCGTTACCTTAAACCCTTTTGCATCAAATGCATTATCAAAATTCCTATCGATATCGTTCATACTTAAGTAAAGTGTGTCTTTATTGTAGTCAATAGTTTCAGTAGTTGTGTTTTTTGCTTCTTTTTTAAATTCTAGGGCAATATTTGTTCCTGAATTTCCTAATAAAAACCAAGAAACAAACCAGAGGCAGAGCATTCCAATTTTGTAGTTTGAATGAATTGTGGTGTTGTTTATTAACTTTAATCCAAATAGAATAACTGCAACCATTGGCAATCCAATAAATAGTATAATTCCTATTGATAAGGAACTTGAAATTTCTCCCTCCTCAAAAATATATTGGAATAATTGCCTTACTTCTAACATAAAAGAACCTTCAGTTAGCAAGGAGGTAGAGAGTACAACTAAAATAAATCCTCCGAGTAATACAGCAAATACTCCAAAACAACTCGCTATGAATTTGAAAATACCAGTAATTACACTTATGAAGAAGTCCACACATTTGGTAGTAAAAATTTGAAATTTACTTCCAAATACTTCTTTTGTCATTTTCTTGTCAAAATCTCTAACTTTTTTTTCTAAGTTATCTAATTCATCTTTTATGTTTTTTTCAATGTTATTGATGTTTACTTTTTCGCCTTTCATTTCTAGTTTTTCGGCAGTAGTTTTTGCTGAAGGAAGTGCAATCCAGAGTATTATATATATAAAAGGTGCTCCTGGCCCTATTATAAATAATAGGATTAAAAACATAATTCTAGCCCAAAATATATTTATATCAAAATAACTAGTCAATCCACTACAAACTCCACCAATCACTCTCTCCTCTTCATCTCTGAAAACTTTTCTTCTTTTCCCTTTTCTTAAGTCTTCTTCTTTATGCTGCTGTTCTTGCGGTTTTTCCTGTTCAATTTCATCATCATATTGGCTAGGATGACCCATTATTTTAATTACTTCATTTATATCAGTTAGTGAAATCGCTTCTTTTTTATCTAATCGTCCCGTAAAAAGTTCGGCAATTCTACCTTCAATATCTTTTAATATTTCATCTCCACCTTCTTCATTTTTAAAATGATTTTTAAGTGTATTTATGTAATTGTTAAATATTTCAAAAGCATCCTCATTAATATGAAATACCATTCCTGCTAGGTTAATGTTTACTGTCTTATTCATCTTTTTTTGTTTTAGTAGTTAATCTTACTGCTTTTGCTAAATCTTTCCATGTGCTATCTAATTCTAATAAAAAGGTATTTCCTTTTTCAGTAATAGAATAATACTTTCTGGGTGGTCCTGAGGATGATTCTTCCCAACGGTATTGTAAAAGTTCAGCATTTTTTAAGCGAGTAAGTAGGGGGTAAAGCGTTCCTTCCACTACTATCATTTTTGCTTTTTTTAGCTTTCCGATAATGTCAGAAGGGTAGGCCTCTCCATTTTTTAAGATGGAAAGGATGCAGTATTCCAAAATCCCTTTTCGCATTTGCGATTGTGTATTCTCAATTTTCATGTTGCAAAAATAAATAAAAAATATAGTACTATGCAAAGCAAAGTACTAAAAAATTATTATACTTGATAAAAATAAATCAATAAAATATAAAAAAAGGACTATTTAAACAATAAATCGGCAATAACAAATGCACCAAAAATGAGGGATGCTATGCCGTTTGTTGTGAAAAATGCAAGATTTACTTTACTTAAATCATTTTCCTTAACTAAAGTATGTTGATATACTAATAGTGCTGAAAAAATCCAAAAACCTATCCAGTAGTATAGACTAAAATTACCTATTAAGCCAGCAATACTTAGTGCTGAAAAAGTGAGAAGATGTAAAATATTTGACAGCATTAACGCATTCTTTTTTCCTAGTAGTACAGGCATAGAATGGAGCTTATGGGTTTTATCAAACTCCTCATCTTGTAAAGAGTAAATAATATCGAAACCACTTACCCAAAAGAGTACGGCTGCTGAAAAGAATAATGGGATAATATTAAACTCACCACTAACAGCCAAGTAAGCACCAATGGGAGCAAGTGCCAAACCTAAGCCCAATACCAAATGGCAAAGTGCAGTAAAGCGTTTGGTATAACTATATCCTAAAACTACCAATAAAGCAATTGGAGAAAGCGCTAAGCAAAGTGGATTTATCAAATATGTGGTTGCTAAAAATAATAAGGAGTTAATGACAACAAATAGTAAAGCTGAGTTTGCTTTTATACTCCCGTTTGGTATTTCCCTAACCTTAGCAGTTCTGGCGTTAGCAGTATCAATATCTCTATCAATATAACGGTTAAAAGCCATGGCTGCCGAGCGTGCAAAAACCATGCAGAATATTACATAGACAAGAGTAATCCACTCAAATTCGTAATCTTTTATTGCTAAGAAAAAACCAATAAAAGCAAATGGCATTGCAAATATGGTATGGCTAAATTTTATTAAGGAAAGGTATTTATTCATTAATTATGAAGGTTTATTTTTATCACATTCTAATAAAGATAAAGGTATGTTTATCTCAAATGATATTGTAGAATCTTTTGTTATTAACCACTTTTTATCAAATTTTTTAAGGTCTAACCAAAACAGTCCGTTAGGATTATCATCTTTTCTTATCAATTCCCACTTTCCTTTAAGTCTTGCAGATTTATCTGAAATCAGTTTTAACTCTGATATTTCAAAATTAAAATTTCCCATGCTTTCTTTTGTTGGATAACTATTTTTATATCGCTCTAAAGTATTTTCCCAACCAAATGCTGGCTTATGATTTAGTGATGTAAAAATTAATTCTTCAGAATTCCAATACCCTTCCATAAAACCATCAATATCTCCATTGTTCCAGCATTCTTTTTGAGCATTAAGTATTTCTTTAATTGCTTTTATTTCATTAGGATTCTGTGATACACCTTCTTTTTGTTGCTTTTTGTCTCCACACGAATTCATGATAAATAAGGTTAGTATAAGAAGGTATTTCATTATTATTTGTTTAAAATTATTCGATTCAAAACTAATGAAATTTATCAATAATAATTTACGATATTTGCAAACAATTATGAGTACTACAAAACCAACAATACCTAAAGGGATGCGTGATTTCGGATCTGAAGTGATGTTCAGAAGAAATTACATTTTTGAAACTGTTAAAAGAGCTTTCGAGTGCTATGGCTATGCGCCAATTGAAACGCCTACAATGGAAAATATTCAGACTCTAACAGGTAAGTATGGTGATGAAGGGGATCGATTAATTTTCAAAGTATTGAATTCAGGTGATTATATGTCTAAAGCTACTTTGGATGAAAATACTACTTCAAAATCCTTAACAAAACAGATAGTCGAAAAAGCATTGCGTTATGATTTAACCGTTCCCTTTGCTCGTTTTGTAGTGCAGAATAGAAATGATATTACTTTCCCTTTCAAGCGTTATCAAATGCAAAACGTTTGGCGTGCCGACAGACCTCAAAAAGGAAGGTATCGTGAGTTTTACCAATGTGATGCTGATGTGATTGGAACTGATTCTTTACTCTGTGAATTGGAATTGGTTCAACTGTATGATGATGTATTTACAAAATTAAACATTCCGAATGTTGATATTTACATCAATAACCGAAAGGTATTATGTGGAATGGTTGAATTGATGGGTGCATCTGATTTATTTGATGATGTTGTAATTGCGTTGGATAAACTGGATAAAATTGGCATTGATAAAGTAAAAGAGGAATTGGAAAGTAAAGGCGTGAAAAAAGAAGCCCTTTCTATTTTAGATACTTTTTTGAATACAAAAAATGTTAGTGATTTATTTTCTCTTTTAGAAAACTCAGTAATAGGTAAAAAAGGATTACAAGAATTGCAATTTGTGATGAATAATGTGGAAAAAATAGGTTTGCAATCTGCTAATTTAATTTTTGATATTACGCTAGCGAGAGGACTGAATTACTACACAGGTTGTATACTGGAAGTAAAAGCAAATGATGTTGCTATTGGCTCAATTGGTGGTGGAGGAAGATATGATGATTTGACTTCAATTTTTGGTTTAAAAGATGTTTCAGGAGTGGGTATTTCTTTTGGAATTGATAGAATATATATTGTGATGGAAGAACTCGGTTTGTTTCCTGATAATATTGATGTGAGCACGAAAGTGATGTTTGCTAATTTTGGAGAGCAGGAGGCAGCTTTTTGTTTACCACTATTAAAACAATTGCGTTCGGCAAGCATTAGCTCAGAACTATATCCTAAGAAAGCAAAAATGAAAAAGCAAATGACTTATGCCAATAATAAAGGCGTTCAGTTTGTTGTTATGATAGGAGAGGACGAAATGGAATCCGGAATATTGTCAGTTAAAAATATGGATAGTGGTGAGCAGAGCAATTTGAACATTACTGATTTAATAAATGAATTATCATAAATGATTACTTATAAAGTAGGAGAACAAATGCTAAGCCTTTCAGTTATTTCTGAAATTATTGAAGAGGATAGGCAATTAACATTAGGCGAAAAAGCAAAACAAAAAATACAAGATTGCCGTGATTATTTAGATAAGAAAATGGAACAATCTGATACTCCAATTTATGGGATAAATACAGGTTTTGGTTCACTTTGTAATCATAAAATTTCCAATGCGGATTTAGGACAACTTCAAACCAATTTAGTGCTTTCCCACTCATGTGGTACTGGGGATAAAGTACCGGCTGATGTAGTTAAAATTATGTTGTTGCTAAAAGTACAATCTTTATCCTACGGACATTCAGGAGTACAATTGAAAACGGTTGAACGCCTAATTGAAATGTTTAATAAAAACATTCTTCCAGTAATTTATCAGCAAGGTAGTTTAGGGGCAAGTGGTGATTTAGCACCTTTGGCTCATCTTTCTTTACCTCTTTTAGGAGAAGGAAAAGTTATTGTTGATGGAGAGGAAGTAGAAACAAAAACTATTATGAAATCGAATGGTTGGGAGGCAATTGCCTTGCAATCTAAAGAAGGTTTAGCCTTACTTAATGGCACTCAGTTTATGGGTGCTTATGGGGTTTGGAGTTTGTTAAAATCTCAGAAATTATCCTACATGGCAGATATGATTGGTGCGATATCCTTAGAAGCATTTGATGGAAGAAATGAATGTTTTGATGAATTAATTCATTTAGTACGCCCTCATAAAGGACAATTAAAAACGGCTGAAAATATCCGTGATTTCTTAGCTGGAAGTGAAATTCAAGAAGGGGAGAAGGAGCATGTTCAAGATCCTTATTCTTTCAGGTGCATGCCACAAGTTCATGGTGCTAGTAAAGGAGTAATTGCTCATGTAAAGGATGTATTTACAACTGAGATAAATTCTGTAACGGATAATCCCACCATTTTTATTGGTGAGGATAAAGTAATTTCTGGTGGTAATTTTCATGGGCAACCTTTGGCTATGGCAATGGATTATTTAGCAATCGGACTTTCAGAATTAGGCTCTATTTCAGAAAGAAGAACTTATCAGTTAATTTCAGCACTAAGAGGTTTGCCAGCATTTTTAGTTGCTGAACCAGGACTTAATTCAGGGATGATGATTCCACAATATACAGCAGCAAGTATTGCAAGTCAAAATAAGCAATTGTGTACACCTGCTTCAGTTGATTCTATAGTTTCATCAAACGGACAAGAAGATCATGTGAGTATGGGAGCAAATGCAGCTACAAAATTATATAAGGTTGCCCAAAATACTGAGCGTATCTTAGCTATTGAGCTTCTTAATGCTACTCAAGGTATTGCATTTAGAAATGCAAAATCATCTGAATTTATAGAAGGTATTTTAGATGTTTATAGAGATGAAGTTCCTTTTTTAGCAAATGATAGATTACTGCATAATGATATAGAAAATTCAATTTTATTTTTACAGAACTTAGCTATTGATGAGGAATTGTTGTAGTTTAAAAAACATGAAAAACCTGCTGATTATCTTAATGTTTCCATCAATTTAAATAGTGTAGATTATAATATCAATAAGAAATTTATTGTTGTGGAGTAAATACTCTAATGAGGAATTGTTCTAATTGCTGAGAGGTTCTTTTTGTAAACAATTCTCCATCTTTTACATAAGTAATTCCGCCTGTTTCTTCTGATACTATTATAGCTATTGCATCTGATTCCTCAGTAATTCCTACAGCAGCTCTATGTCTCATTCCTAAGTGCCCAGGGAAATCTTCATTATTACTTACAGGCAATACGCACCTTGCGCTTATAATCTTATTATTTCTTATTATTACAGCACCATCATGTAGTGGGCTGTTTTTATAGAAGATACTTTCAATCATAGGGACTGAAATTTCTGCATTCATTTCTACACCACCTTCTGCAAATACGGCTAAATCATCCATTTGAGTAACTACCATAATAGCACCTGTTTTAGTTTTGGCCATATCTTCACATGCTTTTGCAATGGCATGCGTATTAAGGTGATTATCGTGTTCTACACTAAAATTGAATTTAAATAGCCCTTTGTTTTTCATAACCTTTCCCTTTCCAATCATCATTAAGAATTTTCTTAATTCCTGTTGAAAAACAATAGCAAGTATGATAACACCAACACCTATAAATTGTCCTAATATTTCGCTTAAAAGCTGAAAATTAAAAGCTGACACTACTTTCCATAAGAGATAAATGGCTGCTAAACCAATAAAAATATTTATTGCAACCGTACCTTTTACTATTTTGTAAAGTTGATAGATTAATATTGCAACTAGCGCAATATCAATCAGTTCAATAAAGCCAATTTGAAGAAATTCCATTAACAATTATTTTTTGCGAATGTAGTAATTTTAATGCACTCTATAGCTTGCTTTACATCATGCACCCTTAAAATGTTTGCTCCATTTAGTAAAGCCATAGTATTTGTTATTGTTGTTCCGTTCAGTGCGTTATAAGCTGTTGTATCTAGTACTTTGTAAATCATGGACTTTCGTGATGTGCCAGTAAGTATAGGGCATTTAAGATATTTAAAAGCATCTAAATTATTTAATATTTGGTAATTGTGTTCTAGTGTTTTTCCAAAACCAAAGCCAGGATCAATTATTATTTTATTAAATCCTAAAATGTTTAGTTTTTTTATTTTATTGCTAAAATAAGTACTTAACTCATCAATAATATTATTGTATTCTGGGTGGTTTTGCATGTTTTGTGGATTCCCTTTCATGTGCATCATAATATAGGGAATGTTAAGTTCTGCAATTATTGGAAACATTTTCTTATCCATTTCTCCAGCAGATATATCATTAATAAGATTTGCTCCAACAAGTGCACATTCTTTTGCGGTATTTGACCAGAATGTATCAACTGAAATTAGAATATTTGGAATATTTTTTTTTAACAATTTAATAATTGGGATTAACTTCTTAAGTTCTTCTATTGATGATATTTGAGATGCTCCAGGTCTTGATGATTGTGCCCCAACATCAATTATTGTTGCTCCTTCATCTAGCATTGTTTTACAATTAGAAATTATGTCTTCATTATTTTTGTGTTTTCCACCATCAAAAAAAGAATCATCAGTAAGGTTTAATATTCCCATTACAACTGCATCTTTTGTTGAAAAGATGGCAGAATTGGTTTTGATGATACTTTCTTTTGAGCTCATAATTGCTGTATATTTCGACATTATTTAAGTGTAAAACTATATGGAAAAAACAATTGCAGAATACGATTCAATAATAAAAAAATGTGAGGACATTTTCGTTAAGAAAATGAAAGATTATGGTAGTGCATGGAGAATACTAAGAATCAGCTCATTAACTGACCAGATTTTTATTAAAGCGCAAAGAATCAGATCAATTGAACTAAAAGGAGAGCAAAAGATTCCCGAAGATATTTCAAATGAATTTGTAGGTATTGTCAATTATGCTGTAATCGGACTTATTCAACTGAATTTAGGTGTTTCTGAATTAGCTGAAGAAATGGATTATAATGAGGTTATGAACATTTTTAGCAAACAAGCAAATATTGCTAAAGAATTAATGATTGCAAAAAATCATGATTATGGTGAGGCTTGGCGTGATATGAGAGTAAGTTCTTTAACTGATTTAATCCTGCAAAAGATTTTGCGTGTAAAACAAATTGAAGACAATCATGGAGCTACTTTAATTTCGGAAGGAGTAGATGCCAATTACCTGGATATGCTAAACTACGCTGTTTTTGCGTTAATTAAATTAGAAAAATAAAATTATGAAAAAGAACTTACCAATGATTATTCGTGTGTTGATATCAGCACTATTTTTACTTTCAGCATTTGCAAAACTATACCCTACACCAATGTTCGGTATAACAAAAGTGTTTGAACAAGGCCAGCTTATTCCTATGGGATTCCCAGAAGATTTAGTTCCTTATCTTTCTCGTTTTATTTTAGCAATTGAACTATTAATTGCTTTTGCAATACTTCAAAGAAATTACTTAAAGAAATTAATTATTCCTTCTTCAATCGGTTTACTTATGTTATTTAGTTTACACCTTACTTATTCTATATTTTTAGGCGATACTGAAAACTGTGGTTGCTTTGGTGATTTAATACCTATGACACCTTTTCAAGCACTAGTTAAAAACTTAATTACCATTGTTGTTTTAATGTATTTGTATAAAAATACTACTGATGATAAAGAGAATGTTTTTTCAAAATTAAGCATACAATTCTTATCTTTATTACTGGTTATGTTTGCTTTCTTACCGGTTTCATCTCAAACTAATTCAGAAAAGAGTAGTTTCGTTTCGTTTGTCGACGATGAAAAATTTAAGAATTCAGAAGATTATAAAATTCTATGTTATTTTGATGCAGGATGTGAACATTGCCAACATACTGCAAGAAGTTTAGATTCATTATCTAAATTATCTGATAATTTTCCGCCTGTTCATATTGTATTTTCAGATACTGAACAAGAAAATATTCCTAACTTTTTTGAATATGTAGGCAAACAATATCCTTACCAAGTAATGCCATTTGCAAATTATGATACTGATGAAGTAGATAGTTATATGGAGATTACTTTCCCTGATTATGATAACCCTATTGTGATACTATATAAAGGAACAAAACAATTAAGATTATTTGATGGTACTGGTTATAATGAGTATCATGCTGAAGAACTACAAATACTGTTAGATAAATAAAATTGTGCTTGCTTACATTATAAAAAAGATAACATACGGTATCCTGGTTTTATGGGGGGTACTTACATTAGTTTTCTTTTTGTTTAATGTATTGCCTGGCGATCCTGCCCGTATGATGTTGGATAAGCGTGAAGATGCTAATCAGTTGGCCGTTATCAAGCAAAAGTATGCTTTTGATCGCTCGGTTGGTGAGCAATATGCTTTATATCTAAATGATGTTTTGCCTCTTTCAATTCATTATAATAGTACAACTGCTTTTACCTCTTTGATGAGTGGGAAATATCAATATTCAAAACTATTTTTGATTGCTGATTATACTCTTGTTTTTAAGACTCCTTACTTAAGAGAGTCATTTGTGCGTAAAGGAACTCTTGTTACTTCAATACTTAGTAATACTTTTAAAAATACTTTTGTGTTAGCACTTTCTTCCATTAGTATTGCTTTGTTTTTAGGTTTAATTTTAGGAGTTTTTTCAGCATTATATAAGGATACTTTAATTGATAAGTTTATTCTGTTTGTTTCAGTTTTAGGTATGTCCCTTCCATCTTTTTTTGCATCTATCATTATTGCTTGGTTGTTTGGTTTTGTACTGCACAACTATACTAGTTTAAACATGACGGGTAGCCTGTTTGAAGTTGATGATTACGGAAGAGGCTCTTTTTTGCAAATCAAAAATTTAATTCTTCCTGCAATAACCTTGGGTATTCGCCCACTATCAGTGATTATTCAGTTATGCAGAAATTCATTGTTAGAAGTGCTTTCAATGGATTATGTGCGAACTGCAACAGCAAAGGGTTTAAGTAAATTTACTGTAATTTTTAAACATGCCTTACACAATGCTCTGAATCCTGTAGTAACTGCCGTTTCGGGTTGGTTTGCTTCACTTTTAGCAGGTGCCGTTTTTGTGGAATATATTTTTGCTTGGAACGGAATTGGAAAAGAAATAGTTGATGCTTTAAATAAAATGGACTTGCCAGTGGTAATGGGTGCAGTGCTGTTTATTGCATCAATTTTTGTAATCATAAATATAATAGTCGATTTAATATATGGTTGGCTCGACCCCCGAATAAGAATAAGTTAATATGAGAAAGAATATAGTAGCAGGAAACTGGAAAATGAATTTGAATAGAACAGAAGGTATAGCTTTAGTAGAAGCTGTGCTGAGTAAATTACCTGTTGATAATAAAACACATGTAATACTTGCTCCATCATTTGTATATTTGCATAAAGCAGCGAAAATATGTTCTAATATCCCTAAGGTAGTTGCTGCTTCACAGGATTGTAGTGCAAATAAAAAAGGTGCTTTTACTGGAGAGGTTTCTGCTAGTATGATAGCATCTTGTAGTGCAAGATATGTTGTTTTAGGTCACTCAGAAAGAAGAGTGAATTTTAATGAATCAAATGAGTTGTTAAAAGAGAAAGTTGCCCAAGCATTTTCTTCCAATTTAAAAGTGATTTTTTGTTGTGGTGAAAGTTTAAAACAAAGAGAAGATCTCGTACATTTTGATTGGCTTAAAAGTCAGATTTCAGAAAGTTTATTTCACTTATCATCTGATGATTTTGCTAATATTGTTATTGCATATGAACCTATATGGGCTATTGGTACTGGGGTTACTGCAAGTACTGATCAGGCACAAGAAGTGCATGCGTTTATCAGAAATTTATTAGTTGATAAATACGGAAATGAAGTAGCAGAAAGTACTTCAATTTTATATGGTGGAAGTTGTCATCCAAAAAATGCAATTGAGCTTTTTTCTCAAAAAGATATTGATGGGGGATTAATTGGTGGGGCATCATTAAATGCTGATGATTTTGTTGCAATCACACAATCTTTTTAATGGAATATACTGAAATAAATATCAAGTTAAGTGAAGTAAATCCATTTGCTGAAATTGTAGTTGCTAGATTGAATGAAATTGATTTTGAGTCCTACTCTGAGGATGAAAATGGAGTAAAAGCATATGTACAATCTCATTTATTAAAAGAAGATTTAGTTCGTGAAATTCTTAATGATGTTTCAAAAACTACTGAGCTTTGTTTTACAATTAATAAAGTAAAACAAGAAAATTGGAACAAGCAGTGGGAAAGTAATTTTGCTCCTGTAACAATTAATGATAAATGTGTGATTAGAGCACACTTCCATGATGAAATACCAGAAATTGATTATGAAATTATTATCACTCCAAAAATGTCATTTGGTACTGGACATCATGAAACAACATCCCTTATTATGAGTGAGATGTTCAATCTTGATTTTAAAGAAAAATCAGTTCTGGATATGGGTTGTGGTACAGGAGTGTTAGCAATTCTTGCCTCAAAATTAGGTGCTTCATCATTAGTTGGAATTGATTTTGATGAGTGGGCAGTAGAGAATTCTGAGGAGAATTCAACGTTAAATAATGTTGATAATATTGATTTTATTCATGGTGATGCAGATGCAGTTGGAGACTCAAAATTTAAGATTATATTGGCAAATATCAATAGAAATATAATTTTAAATGATTTAGAAACTTATGTTGGGGCAATGGAAGATAAATCAGAAATTTTATTTAGTGGTTTTTTTAAGGAGGATGTTCCTTTAATTTTAGATAAATCAAAGCAACTTGGGCTGCAATTAGTTGTTTTAAAAAATAAAAACAAATGGCAAATGTTACATTTAAAAAGAGCTTAGTACTTTTAGTATTAACCTTTGTGTTTTCTATGAGTTTATTTGCTCAAAAGAAAGGAAGGGTTAAAGAATTCACTCAAGAATTCCCAGTATTTTTAGTTGAATTGGAGGGTTTTATGTATGCAACTGATAATTCAGATTTAAAATCAGTTTTTAAACAATTTAAGAAGAAATCTGATATTTTATCAATATCTGAAAAAGAGATTATTATGCAGGTTTCTGATAAGATGCTAAAAAAACGATTGCGTGCTAAGCCTCATTTTCAGGAGTTTTTAGCTGCTTTAATTCTTGTTGATAATCATGCAAAGGGGGAAACAATGCTTACTGAATGGTTAAATGTAGTTCAAGAGACCTTAGCCGAAACAACAACCAAAAAATTGGTTATGTTTTTCTCATTTACTTCTGATTTAGTATCGAACAATATTTTGCGTGAAAGTAAATCCGCATCCTGGAATGTAGGTAAAGCAGATTATCAATTCACTTTTGAAATGATTGAACCAGTTATTATTTTTAACAATCCTTTCGATTTAAATTGTTCAGCTGAGGGTGGTTCTTATGATATCTTAGCAACAAAAGGAAGGTATTATTTTGTTTCTACTGAATGGTTTGGTAAAAATGGGGTGATAAACTGGGAATCTCAAGGAATGTCACAGGATTCAATTTATGCTGAGATTAAATCATATAAAATTGATACACGAAAAAGTGTTCTTGTTTCAGATTCTGCTACTTTTTGGAATAAATATATTTTTAAAAATCCAATTGTTGGGCAAGTAGTAAATAAAGTCTCTAAAGGACAACAAGCTAAAAATTATCCTAAATTCACATCGTATAGTAAAAATATAGAGCTTAAAGATATTTTTCCAAATGTAGATTATAGAGGTGGTTATAAAATGCAAGGTAAAGAGTTTATAGCTGATGGAGGAAAGTATGCTGAAGCAAAAATTGTATTTAAAAGAGACGGTAGAGATGTTTTTATTGCAAATGCAAATCGCTTTAGTTTAAAACCTGATCGTATCTCATCTAAAGAAGCTGGTGTTAAAATATATTTTGATGGTGATTCAATTTATCATGCTAATTTGCAATTTAAGTATATTGATAGCAAAAGACAGTTGCAACTTTATAGAAATTCTAATGGAATTTCTGGAGCTCCAATGTTAAATACTTACCATAATTTAACTATGGATTTTGAACTTTTACAATGGAATATTGATGGTGATATTATAGCTTTTGGTTCTTTGCCAGGAACAGCTGAATCCAGGGTTGAATTTGAGTCTGTTGACAGGTTTCTGCAACAGAAATTTGAATCTATGCAAGGGATTGATGCAATTCACCCATTGTTTTTGGTTAATAATTATGTTAGAGCAAAGCAAGAAGAAAAATTCTATGTTGAGGATTTTGCGAAATTCTCTCATTTCCCTATTGTTCAAATTCAGCATTATCTTATACAATTGGCTAATGATGGGTTTATCTTTTATGATTTTGGTGAGGAGCGAATTACAGTTCTTCCAAAGTTGTATAACTATATTAATGCAGCATCAGAAATTGGGGATTATGATGTTATAACTTTCAATTCAATAATCTCGGAGGGAGAGTACAAAACTGCTGATAAGAATTTGGTAAATGCTACTTTAAATATTAAAACGAAAGACTTAAATATCTTAGGGATTCATAAGATAGAATTAAGCCAAGAAAGAGCTGTTTATTTATATCCAAAAGATGGCTTACTAGTGGTAAAGAAAAATAGAGATTTTGTATTTAACGGTCAGGTTTATGCGGGTAAAGGGAGGTTAAATCTTTTTGGAAGAGATTTCTTTTTTCACTATGATAAATTTAAAGTTGATTTGAATAAAATTGATTCTGTTCAGCTTTCAGTTCCTATACATCCTATTAAAAAAGACATGTATGGTGATGAAATTTTAACTCCAGTTAGAACAGTTATTGAAGCAGTAACTGGTGATTTAATTATTGATGATCCAACAAATAAATCAGGGGTTAGAAAAGATATTTTTCCTGAGTTTCCAATCTTTAGGTCGTTTGAGGATTCTTACGTATATTATGATAGGAATTCTATTTATGATGGAGTTTATAAGAGAGATAATTTCTCTTTTCATTTACATCCCTTTGAAATCGATAGCTTAGATAATTACACAGGAAAAGGATTGTGGTTTGCAGGTGTGTTTGAATCAGCAGGAATCTTTCCCATATTTGATGATACTTTAAGATTGCAAGATGATTATTCTTTAGGGTTTACTAGAAAAACACCAGCAGATGGATTTGATATTTATGGTGGAAAAGGAAAGTATAATAATGATATTCATTTGACCCATAAAGGATTAAAAGGAAGTGGAGACTTTGTATACTTAACATCTAAAGCATCAGCTGAAGAAATTTTCTTTTTCCCTGATTCTACTAATTTTTATACACAAAGTTTTGCTCTTACTGAAGTTGCTAGTGGAATTGAATTTCCTGATGTAAAAAACTCTGAAACTTATACTCACTTTGAGCCATATAACGATAGGCTAGAGATTTATCAAACTAAAAATGTTTTTAATTTTTATAATGATCAAACTACATTTAGAGGGGATTTATTACTACAACCTACTGCACTCTCAGGTGGTGGTATTATGTCATTAGATAAAGCTGATATTGATGCAGAGGTATTTACCTTTAATGCAAATTGGTTTGGCTCAGAAGACGCTAATCTTCAAGTTTTTGATGATTCAACAAGTATTGCAATTAGAGCAAATAATCTAAGGTCACATATTGATTTGAAAACTCGTGAAGGTCTGTTTTATTCAATTGGTGTTAATTCATATGTTGAGTTTCCTGCTAATAAATACATCTCTTATATTGATAAGCTGAGATGGGCAATGGATGAAGAATTGTTTACTCTGGGTGATGAAGTTGTTGCTGAGGGTAAAGGTTCTGATTTTGTATCTATTCATCCTACACAAGACTCTTTAAAGTTTACAGCAAAAACTGCTACTTACAGTCTTAAAGACTATATAATAAACACAGAAGGAGTTGAAGAAATTCTTGTTGCGGATGCTGTTATTAATCCTGATTCTGGAATTGTAACAGTTGCTAAAAATGCAGTTATTCAAACACTATTTGGAGCAACTATTATTGCAGATGATTTAACTGAATACCATATTTTCACTAATGCTACTGTTGATATTAAATCAGCACATAATTATACTGCCAATGGTGATTATACTTATAAAGATGCTATGAATAATGAACAGCAAATATTTTTTAAAGAGATTAGAGTAGGGACTGATACTATTACTCTTGCAAGGGGTGATGTTGCTACAGATAAAGTATTTCATATTGATAGTAAATTTGATTTTAAAGGCAGTGTTGATTTAATTGCTGATAAAAAGAATTTAACTTTTGATGGTTATTTTATGGCAAATCATTCTTGTGATTTACTTGATAAATCATGGATTAAATTCAAGTCTGAAATAGACCCTAAGAATATAGTGTTTGCTTTAGATGAGAAAATCTATAATGATAAGAAGGATTTACTTTCATCAGCATTGGTTATGAATTTTGATTCAACAAATTTGTATTCTACATTTATGAGTGAGAAGAAAAGAAAAGCTCTTGATTTCGATATTTTATCAGCTTCTTCTACTTTAAGATATGATAAAAAACAATTTGCATATATTATCGGAGGTCCTGATTCTTTATCAAACTATTATACCTTGTATGATAAAACATGTAAAACTAAAGGGGAGGGGGTGATGGATTGGAATTTAGATTTAGGGCAAGTCAAAGCGTTAAATGTTGGTAATGTTACTCATGATATTGCTTCTCAAAAAACCGAGTTAGATGGGTTCTTTATGCTTGATTTTTTCTTCTCAGAAGAGGCATTGCAGATTATGGGGCAAGATTTGTCTGATGCTCCTGGAGATGATATGTTTGAGTATGATGATAAATTCTCAATGAATTTAAAAAGAGTTCTTGGCAAGGAAAAAGGTGAGGTGCTTTTAGTTGATTTAGAAATGAAAGATGATTTCTCAAAATTCCCTAATGAAATGAAACATTCTATTGTTTTTGCTAAAACTAATTTTAAGTGGGATAATGAAAATAAAGCATTTGTGTCAAAAGGAAATATTGGAGTAGGAAGTGTTTTGAATAAACAAGTTAATTCGTTAGTTGATGGTTATATTATTATTGAAAAGGGTCAAAATTCTGATGTTTTAACTATTTATTTAACTACAGAATTTTATGACGAGTATTATTTCCAATACAAAAATGGGGTGATGCGTTCTTGGTCAACTAATCCAGATTTTAATGCTGCAATTCTTTCTGTTCCTGATGGTAAAAGAAAAGCAGAGCGTACAAAAGGCGCTCCTGCTTACCGTTATATGATTGCTGCTGAAGATATTACTGAGAAGTTCTTGAAACAAGCAAAGAAAAAGTATTAATTACTATCTTGCAGAACTTTAAATGATAACTACAGAAATCATATTATTTGTCTTGCTTGCTTATATAACTGGTGCTTTTCCTTCTGCAGTTTGGGTTGGTAAGACTTTCTATAAAATTGATGTTAGGGAATATGGAAGTGGAAATGCAGGAGCAACAAATACTTTTAGAATTTTAGGAAAAGGGGCTGGAATTCCGGTACTTTTTATGGATATCTTTAAAGGGTGGTTGGCTGTAAACTATGTTCATTTTATTAGTAACGTAAATGAACTTTCTTCAGAATTATTTTTTGAGAATCAATTGGCGTTTGGAATTGCTGCAGTTATTGGTCATTTATTTCCTGTATATACTGGTTTTAGAGGTGGTAAAGGGATTGCTACTATGATGGGACTTTTAATTGGTTTAAACCCTTGGGCTGCCCTTTTTTCTTTTGGTGTATTTGCAGTTGTTTTCTTAATTACAAAGTATGTTTCTCTAGCATCGATTATAGCATCTATAGCTTTTCCATTTTTTGTAATGATTGTACTTAATTCAGCTAATGAGTCCTTAAATTTGTTTGCAATTTTTGTTCCTATTTTATCGTTAATAACTCACCAAAAAAATATTGAACGTTTAATTAGAGGTGAGGAAACAAAAGTTATATTTGGTAAAAATAAAAATGATGAAAAAAACTCCTAAATATACACCAAAGACTTCTTCTAGTAAAGTAGCAGAAAAAGCATTGTTTTTAATCAATGATGATTACAACACTTTTGATCATGTAATTGATTGCTTAGTTGCAATTTGTGATCATGATCCTATTCAAGCAGAGCAGTGTGCAGTTTTAGTACACTACAAAGGAAGTTGTGAAATTGCAATTGGAAAAACTGAAGATTTAATACCGTTACGAGAGGATTTATCTCTGTACGGATTAGATGTTGAAATTCTTTAAGAAACTAAATTAGAATAGTTCAAATAAATTATATTTGCAGCCAATTTGGACTTGTAGCATAACTGGATAGTGCACTAGATTACGGCTCTGGAGGTTGGGGGTTCGAATCCCTCCAAGTTCACTTTAAAAATTAACCCTTTACTTTTAAGTAGAGGGTTTTTTATTTTACAATTTTAATTATTGCTGATTTTCCTAGTTCCAATTGTGTGATAATTGGATATTTAGTTTTGCTGTCAACTAATTCAATTCTACTAGTGTTTGGTGGTGATGCTCCAAGATTAGTTGCAGTTATCTCAATAATATTTCCGCCATCTTCTAATTGATATTTTAGTTTTTTTCTTTTATTTTTGGTTTCAAAATCATGTAAAATAATATCTTCATTTATTTTTAAAGTGATTTTATCACCATCCTCTTGGTTTGCATCCCAGATGTATAGTTTTACTTTATTGCTTTCCCATTTTATAGTAAAATCATCTCCATCTTTTAGTATTTCAGTGTTCTGAATTTGGTTTTTGTCAGCAAGATTTTTGTTAGCTTGTTTATCAATTTTTTTCTTAACTTTTTCTATTTTTTTTATAAGTTTTTTTTCTTCCATTAAAATTATTTTCCCACTAGCACATTGTGTACTATCCAGAAAATTTCCTATAAAAGTACCTTCTAACCTTTTAGAACCAAACTTCCCTTTAAAAGATAAGTTCATATTGATGTAGCAGAAAGTGTTTAAGGGAGCTTCTGATGATGTATGTAAAATCTGAGTTTCTTGCAACTGAAAGGAGTTATCTGATTTGAAATACAAGCCACTTATCTCACTTTTGGTTTCATCAGGGGTATTTATATTGGTGATGGAATAACCATTTACAATTCCATTTTGTTCTTGCAAATTCAAACTAAAACTAATAGGTGTATTGCTTAAAATCAAAGTACCTAAATAGTTAAAGGTATTTTGAGAAATACTTTGAAAAGAAATAGTGAAAAATAAAATAATTATTGATGTTCTCATGATGCAAATTTAGGATAATTTAGTTTTGTATCTTTATAGCATGAAAAATAAATTTATTTTCATTGTATTATTGGTAATTCCAGTTTTGTTATTGCTTTTACCTTCTTCTTTTTTTGATTCTGGTGAGTCAGTATGTTTATCTGTATCTATGTTTGATAAAGAATGTTATGCTTGTGGTATGACAAGAGCTATTCAACATTTATTACATTTAGACTTTGTAATTGCATACCAATTTAACAAGTTATCAGTTATTGTATTTCCTTTACTAATTATCTCTTATTTTAAAGAATTGAAGAAGTATTATTTTTTATCAAAAATATAAATTTTACTAAATAATGTCTTTAGGTAAGTTATGATTTTCACTTAATATTAGTTTTAGCATAAGTATTGTTGTATATTTACACAAATTAATTTTATTAACTAAAAAATATTTACATGAAAAAATTTATATTTATTATGATTGCGTTATTTACGTTTAGTACAACAATTTATGCTTCTTTCCCGGTTACTGAAGATGGTACTATAGTTGAAAATACAATGAATCAACCTGAATCATCTTCTCCTGATATTGATTGGGGGTTAGCTGCTGTTTGTTGGTTGGTTGGTGCTTTAGGTATTCATAGGTTTATGATGGGAGACACTACTAACGGTATTTTAATGTTGTTAACATTAGGAGGTTGTGGAATCTGGGCGTTAATTGATTTGATAAGTATATTATCAGGTAAAATGTCAAGATAGATTTAAAGTATTTTGTTTATAAGCCACTCATAAATGAGTGGCTTTTTTATTTTATCAGATTCTTAATATTTAATCCATCAAACGTTCCTGAGCTCATCATAAGTAAGTTTTGATTGTGCCAATTTAAAGATGTTAAATAATCTTTTAGTTTTTTTGCATCTGTAAAAACTAATAGGTCCTCTCTATTAAAAGCAGAGTGTACTTGTTGCTTTGTAATTGGTTCTAACTTTTTATGGGCTATTGCTTGCAGGCTAAAATACACAATAGCTGTGTCAGGAGTATCCATACTTCCTTGATATTGCGCTAAGAATTCATCATTCAAACTACTAAAAGTATGGAGTTCCATACATGCAACTAATTTTCTATTCTTAAACTGCTTTTTCATAGCAAAGGAAGTTGCTTTTAACTTTGATGGAGAGTGAGCAAAATCCTTATAAAGTGCAGATGTTTCTGTTCTTGTAACTAATTCTAATCTTTTGCTTGCTCCCTTAAAATTAGCTATTTGCTCAAAGAAATCATTATCAGAAACACCTAACTCATTACAGACTAATTTGGCAGCATTTAGGTTTTGTAAATTATGGTTTCCAAAAATTAATAACTTAGTATTTTTTAAAGTTGTTTTTCCATTTTTTATTTTGTGTTTTGGAGTAGAATAAGGTATTAGTTTACAATTTGTTTCTTCTTTCGTCAATTTGCATAATTCTTCATCTTCTGAGCAATAAATAAGCGTGTCACTCACCATATTTTTAAAGATTCTAAACTGATCAACATACATTTCAAAAGTTGGAAATACATTTATGTGATCCCAAGCAATTCCACTAAGAACCGCTATATGTGGTTGGTACAAATGGAATTTTGGTCTTCTATCAATTGGAGAGCTCAAGTATTCATCACCCTCTAAGATAATTATTGGAGCACTATGAGTTAGTTTTACCATGGTATCAAATCCTTCTAATTGAGCCCCAACCATATAATCGCAATCAATATTTAGATTTTGTAGTACATGTAAAATCATTGCTGTAATTGAGGTTTTTCCATGGCTACCACCAATTACAACTCGTTTTTTGTTTTTGCTTTGCTCATAAATATATTCAGGATAAGAGAAAATAGGAATATTTATCTTTTTTGCTTTTGCAAGTTCAGGATTATTTTCTCTGGCATGCATCCCTAAAATAATTGCATCTAAATCTGATGTGATTTTATCTGGAAACCATCCTAATTCATTTGGTAGTAATCCGTATTTTTCTAATCGTTCTTTACTAGGGCTAAAAACAGCATCATCACTTCCCGTCACTTTAAATCCTTTATGAAGTAATGCCAATGCCATATTGTGCATAGCACTTCCTCCAATTGCAATTAAATGTATCTTCATTTGTAGTAAATTTATCTTGAAATAAAAGTAGGAATTAATAGCAATTGTTATTTTTGAAAAATTAAAATTTACTAACATGAATTTGTATACAATTGACACTGGTTTTTTTAAATTAGATGGAGGAGCAATGTTTGGTGTTGTTCCGAAAGTTTTATGGAGTAGAACTAATCCTGCAGATGAAAATAACCTTTGCCCTTGGGCTATGCGTTCCCTATTAATTGAGGATGGAGATAGACTTATTCTAATTGACAATGGTATTGGGGATAAACAGGATGATAAATTTTTAAAACATTATTATTTGCATGGTGATGTAAATTTGCATTCCTCTCTAAAAAAACATGGTTTTTCTGCAGAAGATGTAACGGATGTTTTTCTAACTCATCTGCATTTTGATCATTGTGGAGGAAGTGTAAAATGGAATAAAGATAGAAGTGGGTTTGAGATGGCTTTCAAAAATGCAAAGTATTGGAGTAATAAAGAGCATTGGGAGTGGGCAACTGTGCCAAATAACAGAGAAAAAGCATCATTTTTAAAGGAGAATATTATCCCAATTCAAGAGGCAGGTCATCTTAATTTTATTGAGGGGGAAAATCAGATTTTTAATCATTTTAATGTACTTTTTGCAAACGGACATACTGAGGCTCAAATGATACCTCATATTACTTATAAAGATAAAACGATCGTTTTTGCTGCTGATTTATTACCCAGTATTGGACATATCCCTTTGCCTTATGTAATGGGATATGATACTAAGCCACTAATTACTCTTGGAGAAAAAGAAAAGTTTTTGAATGAAGCTGCTGAAAAAGAATACTTCATTTATTTGCAACATGATAATTATAATGAGTGTTGCACAGTAGAAAAAACTGATAGAGGAGTAAGGCTAAAAGATACTTTCAGATTAATAGATATTTTGTAAAATGAATTATATTTTCACTCATCATCCTGACAGTATTGGAGAATCTTACTTTAAGCATTTATTAGAATCTTTAAAGTTTTCCTTGATTTTACTTTTTTAAGTTTCAAAGCATTAGTACATGCTTTCTTACCTTTTCTATATTAAACAGCTGCAAGTGATATAATTATCACTATATTTAGTGATAAAAAAAGAAAAGATAAATATAAAGAAGTGAGTTAAAGACACCCCAACTGCTAACAAAATTACTTGTATCATCTATTTTTTTCAAATAAGTTTCTGTAGATTGTAAGTTTTCCAGCATTATTCATTTTTATTTTGATGCTTTCATAGTCATTTATATCAGATCCCTTTGGTAATGTTTTAACGTAACCAATTTCTTCAAATTCTCTTATTTTCTTTTCTGACATAAAGTAATTATTGCTACAAATTTAGATAATCTTTTATTAATATGTAAATAGAAAGCTTTTGTTGTTTGCAAACCCCTATTTTTGCGACTGTATGCAAACAGAAAAACGATATAACGACTTTTCTTCTTTCATCAGAAGAAAATTTAATCAAAGAGTACAAAAGGTTTCCATTGATGCTGGTTTTACATGCCCGAATAAGGATGGTAGTAAAGGTACTGGTGGTTGTACTTATTGCAATAACAATACTTTTAATCCTGATTATTGCAAACCTATAAAACCTATAAAGCAACAAATTGATGAAGGGATAGAGTTTTTTTCAAAGAAATATAAAACCCAAAAATACCTTGCATATTTTCAGGCATTTACCAATACCTATGCGCCTCTTGCTGATTTAAGGAAAATGTATGAGGAGGCTTTAGCTCATGAAGATGTAATTGGGTTAGTAATTGCTACTCGACCTGATTGTATTAAAGATGAAGTCTTGGATTATTTAGAAGAATTAGTAAAAGTAGGCAACTTTATTAAATTGGAGTTTGGCTTAGAATCAACTAAGAATGAAACGCTAGAGGCAATAAACAGATGCCAAACACATGAGGAGGCAATTGATGCTTTTAAAAGAGCTGATGGGAGAGGGTTGCATTTAGGTGGTCATCTTATTTTAGGTCTGCCTGGTGAATCAAAAGAAGATATGTTAGAGCATGCTCGAAAAGTTTCAGAACTTCCAATTAATACATTAAAAGTTCATCATCTTCAGATTGTAAAGCACACTATGATGGCTCATCAGTTTAAAAACACACCGGATATGTTTACTTTTATGGAACTGGAGGAATACATTGATTTGGTAGTTGATTTTGTAGAATTACTTAAGCCTGAAATAATTATTGAACGCTTCTTTAGTGAATCTCCTGCAAGAATGTTAATTCATCCAAAGTATGGTTTGAAAAACTTTGAAGTCAAACATTTGGTAGAAAAACGCTTAGAAGAAAGAAATGCTAAGCAAGGAAGATTATTTCCAATCACGCAATAATTTTTCAATTCCCATCCAAATAAGGATTACAGGCCAGTAGGTTTTGATGAGTTCTGCCACCGATGTATTTATGTAATTAAGGTTATCTAATAGGAAAACTACACCTATAACAATTAAAAAAATGGATATCCCAATACTTTTTTTCATCTTTTAAATTTTATGCTAAAGTAATAATTACTTTTGTAACTCCAAAAAATAAAAATATGTCAGACGATAAGAAAGTAATTTTTTCAATGTCAGGATTATCCAAATCCTATAACAACAATAACAAGCAAGTACTAAAAGATATTTATTTATCATTTTACTATGGTGCGAAAATTGGTATTATAGGATTGAATGGTTCGGGTAAATCAACACTTTTAAAAATTATTGCAGGAGTTGAAAAGCAATACCATGGTGATGTAACTTTCTCTGATGGTTATAAAGTTGGTTACTTAGAACAAGAACCAAAACTAGATGAAAGTAAAACTGTTATTGAAATTGTAAAAGAAGGAATGCAAGAAGCTGTTGATGCTTTAGCTGATTACAATGCAATTAATGATTCTTTTGGGCTTCCTGAAAATTATGAGGATTCTGATAAGATGGAAAAGCTGATGAAAGAGCAAGGAGTGTTGCAAGATAAAATTGAAGCACTTGGGGCTTGGGATATTGATACTAAATTAAACATTGCAATGAATGCTTTAAGGTGTCCTGAGCCAGATGCTAATATTGCAGTACTTTCAGGAGGAGAGAAAAGGAGAGTTGCACTTTGTAGGTTATTATTACAAGAGCCAGAAATCTTATTATTAGATGAACCAACCAATCATTTAGATGCTGAGTCAGTATTATGGTTAGAACAACATCTTTCAGAATATAAAGGAACAGTTATTGCAATTACTCATGATAGATATTTCTTGGATAATGTGGCAGGTTGGATTTTAGAATTAGATAGAGGAGAGGGGATTCCTTGGAAAGGCAATTACTCATCTTGGTTGGATCAAAAATCAAGAAGATTAGCACAAGAAGAAAAAGTAGAAAGTAAAAGAAGAAAAACTTTAGAACGTGAGTTGGAGTGGGTGCGTATGTCTCCAAAAGGAAGGAGGTCAAAATCAAAAGCTCGTTTAAGTAATTATGAAAATCTTTTAGGAGATGAAGGGAGGCAAAAAGAAGAAAAAATTGAAATGTATATACCCCCTGGACCAAGGTTAGGAAATAATGTAATTGATGCTGAAGCAGTAAGTAAAGCTTTTGGTGATAAATTGCTTTATGAAGATTTAAACTTCAAACTTCCACCAGCAGGTATAGTTGGTATTATTGGGCCTAATGGAGCAGGTAAAACTACTTTATTCCGTATGATAATGGATCAAGAAGCTGCTGATACTGGAACTTTTAAAGTTGGTGAGACGGTTAAAATTGCTTATGTGGATCAGCAACATGCTGATATTGACATGGAAAAAACTATTTGGGAACAAATTACTGGTGGATTAGAACAAGTAAATGTTGGCGGAAAACTGATGAATTCAAGAGCCTATGTAGCTAAGTTTAATTTTAATGGTTCTGATCAAAATAAAAAAGTAGGAGTACTTTCTGGTGGGGAGCGTAATCGGTTGCACCTAGCCATGACTTTAAGGCAAGAAGCAAATGTGCTTTTACTTGATGAGCCAACCAATGATTTGGATGTAAATACGCTAAGAGCTTTGGAAGAAGGATTGGATAATTTTGCGGGATGTGCAGTAATTATTTCTCATGATAGATGGTTTTTAGATAGAGTTTGTACTCATATTTTAGCATTTGAAGGAGATAGTAATGTGGTTTATTTTGAAGGTAGCTTCTCTGACTATGAAGAAAATCGTAAAAAACGATTGGGTGATATTTCTCCTAAGCGAATTAAGTATAGAAAGTTAAAGAGAGATTAAGTTCATTGGATTTAGACAGTCATAAAGAGCAGTTAAAGTTAAAAAGCAAGCAGAATATTCAGTTTTTTAAGCGCTTAAAAAGAATAAAACCCAAGCTTTTAGATAAGCTTATTCATCCTGCACATAAAGATGTTTTTGAATGTACTGATTGCCTAAAATGTGCAAATTGTTGCAGTACAACAAGTCCCCTTTTTACGGATAAAGATATTAGTAGAATTGCAAGATATTTACGGATCAAACCTTCAGCTGTAGTTAGTCAGTATCTAAGGATTGATGAAGATAGGTTTTATGTTTTGAAAAAAGCACCCTGTACTTTTTTGGGAGATGATAATTACTGTTCAATTTATGATGCTAGACCAAAAGCATGTAGAGAGTTCCCGCATACTGATAGAATAAAACAAAATCAATTGTTAAATTTAACCGAAAAAAATATTGAAGTTTGCCCTGCTGTTTTCAGTATTATTGAAAAAATAAAACTAACCTTAAAATAAATAATCATGACAAAGAATTTACTTTTTGCATCTGCAATCCTATTAATTACTTCTTGTGTTTCTAATCATAAAACAGAAGATGAAGTAATGGTTGAAACACTTATTAAGAATTCACTTACTTTAGAATTTGCATCTAAAAACCCAGTAGTTAAAAAAGAAGGAACACATGTTAGTGCTTCTGAAATGCTACATTTATCTTTAGCTGATAATTCTCAAAGTGATTTTGTTGGTAAATCATTAACTTTAAACAATACTATTGAAGGTGCAATCAATTTTTATACTAGAAATGATAGTGTGTTTTGTAATGCGCCTAATTCGTTAATGATGATGAGTATGCCTCCAAAACCGGGTATTCGCCCAGCTATGATAGCTGCAAATGCTGAATTTTATGTTACTCCTATGAGTTTGCTTAAATTTGAGTCAGTTAACATTATGTTTGTTGGTTTAGGTGAGTAAACATTTCCTGCAAAAACACATTACACTTTTATGAGGACTAAATGTAAGAGGTTATAAGATTATTAAAATGACTGATTTACAAGCCTTATTCTGATATTGATTCTGTTTAATAAATTAAATACTTTTCTCTAATTTTCTTAAATTTTTCTAACCCCTCTTGCCAACTTTCTTTTATTTCTTTTTGAGTTTTCTCTGCAATAATTTGTTTTCTAAGTTTATCAGTTCCTGCTAGTTTATCAAAAAATATATTGAAGAACTCTTCTTTTTCAGGGCATTGCTTATAGGCTCCAATTATCCAATTTAAGTTAATACTAGTTAAGGACTTTTCTTTTCTTAAATCAGTTCCAAAACATTCTTTATTTTCATGCTTAGGATACTTACTTCCAGCTCCACTTTTTGGAGTAAAAGAATAATCGCTCTCTAAATAAGGAGCTCCAAAATGCTGAAAAGGATAAACCGTTCCTCTACCAATACTTACTGTTGTTCCTTCAAAAAGGCAAAGGCTAGGATATAAGTTGATAGCTCTTGCGTTAGGTAAGTTTGGAGATGGTTTTATTAGTAAGTTATAACTCATATTATGAGTATAATTTTTCATTTCAATAATGGTTAAATCACAGTTGCTTTTAATCCAATGTTCTCCATTTACCATTTTAGCGTATTCTCCAATAGTCATTCCGTGTACTATGGGAATAGAATGCATTCCTACAAAACTCTCAAATCCTTTTTCTCTAATTGGCCCATCTACATAGTGTCCGTTTGGGTTGGGTCTATCTAGCACTATTACGCTAATATTGTTTTCTGCAGCCGTTTCCATTATAAAATATAGAGTAGATATATAAGTGTAAAATCGTGCTCCAACATCTTGTATGTCAAATAAAATTACATCTATTCCTTCTAATTGTTCTGCGTAAGGTTTTTTGTTTTTTCCGTAAAGAGAGATTATAGGCAAACCTGTTTTGCTATCTGTACCACTCTCTACTTTTGCTCCTGCATCAGCTTTTCCTCTAAAACCGTGCTCTGGAGAAAATACTTTTACAACATCAATTCTTAAGTTGAGCAAACTATCAACTAAATGTGTATTGCCAATCAAAGATGTTTGGTTTCCTACAACTCCAACTTTTTTGTTTTTTATCAGAGGAAGGTAGGCGTCAAGTCTTTCGGCTCCTAATCTTAAATTTTGTGCATTTGCACTAAAAGTAACTAGTATTAAACTTATGCAGATTATTTGTTTTATTTTCGCCATCAAGATGAATGTTGAATATTTTATAGCTAAACGATTATTTACTGCAAAGGAAGAAAATAATACTTACACTAAGCCCATTTTACGTATTGCAATTTTGGCTATTGCGCTTTCTGTGGCGGTTATGCTTATTTCAATTATGGTTGTTACTGGCTTTAAAAACGATATTTCTGATAAAATTATTGGTTTTGGATCTCATATCACAATTTCTAACTTTACTAATAATCAGTCCTATGAAAGTGAGCCGATTAGTATAGAGCAAGATTTCTATGCTTCAATTAATGATATTGAGGGAGTAAAGCACATCAGTACTTTTGCTACTAAAACTGGGATAATTAAAACTGCTGATGAAATACAAGGAGTAGTGCTTAAGGGTGTTTCTTCTGATTATGATTGGTCTTTTTTTAAGGATAATTTGGTTAGTGGTTCAGTTTTTGAAGTTAATGATAGTGTAAAATCAAATCAAATTCTTATTTCTGAAAACATTTCAAAAACTTTAAACTTAAATGTAGGTGATGGTTTGGTAATGTATTTTGCTCAGAATCCACCTAGGGTAATAAAGTTTCATATTTCAGGAATTTACAGTACAGCAATGTCAGATTTTGATAATTTGTTTGTGTTGGGAAATATCGAACATATTCAGGCATTAAATGGTTGGGAGAATAACAAGGTAGGGGGCTTTGAAATTCAGTTAACTGATTTTGATGATTTAGATAAAATTACTGATGAGGTTTATAATTTAATACCTTACAATTTGAATGCTCAAAGCATAAAGGAGAAAACGCCTCAAATTTTTAATTGGTTAGATTTACAAGATGTAAATGTGCGAGTAATACTTATTTTAATGCTTATTGTTGGTGTTATCAATATGATTACAGCTTTACTTATTTTAATACTGGAACGAACAAAAACTATAGGAATCTTAAAAGCGCTAGGATCAACAAATTGGAGTGTAAGGAAAATATTTCTTTATAGTGCAGTTAACTTAATTGTTAAGGGCTTGTTGGTTGGAAATGCTATTGCTTTGAGTTTTGCTTTTTTACAGAAACAGTTTTCATTAATCCGTTTGGATTCTGCTACCTATTACATGGATACAGTTCCTGTCAATTTTGATTTAACATACATCATGCTCTTAAATATTGGAACTGTAGTTGTTTGTTACTTAGTTTTGATTGTCCCTTCAGTAATTATTACTAAAATCACACCTATTAAAGCAATTCGCTTTGAGTAAAAAAATATAAATTTGCATCCTTAAATTTTACAATGAAATATTACAATAACATACTTGAAACTATAGGAAATACTCCTTTAGTTAAGCTTAATAAAACTGTTGAAACAAATGCTTTAGTTTTAGCAAAAGTGGAAACTTTTAATCCTGGACATTCCATTAAGGATCGTATGGCGCTTAAGATGATAGAAGATGCTGAATTTGATGGAAGACTGCAACCTGGGGGAATCATTATTGAAGGTACTTCTGGAAACACTGGTATGGGTTTAGCTCTTGCTGCAATACAAAAAGGCTATAAATGTATTTTTGTTATGGCAGACAAACAATCCAAAGAAAAGATGGATATTTTGCGTGCTGTGGGTGCTAAGGTAGTTGTTTGTCCAACTGATGTTCCGCCAGAAAGTGAAGAGTCCTATTACTCAGTTGCTAAGCGATTAACAAAAGAAACGCCAAATTCTTGGTATGTGAATCAGTATGATAATCCATCTAATGCAAAGGCTCATTATGAAAGTACTGGTCCTGAGATTTGGGAACAGACTGAAGGGAAAATTACTCATTTAGTTGTTGGAGTTGGTACTGGAGGAACTATTTCTGGTACCGCAAAATACTTGAAAGAACAAAATCCTAATGTTAAAATTTGGGGAATTGATACTTATGGTTCAGTATTTAAAAAATACCATGAAACAGGTGAGTTTGATAAAAACGAAATTTACAACTATATTACAGAAGGGATTGGTGAAGATATCTTACCAGAAAATGTTGATTTTGATATGATTGATCTTTTTGAAAAAGTAACGGATAAGGATGGTGCTATAATGGCAAGAAGATTGAGTAGGGAAGAAGGGATTATGGTAGGGTATTCTGCAGGAAGTGCAATTGCGGGATTAAATCAATTGAAAGATAAATTAACTAAGGATGATGTGGTTGTGGTTATTTTCCATGATCACGGAACACGTTATGTAGGTAAACTTTTTAATGATGATTGGATGAAAGAACTAAAGTTTATGTAGTAAATTCAAAACTTACTAACATATTAAAAAGTCAGCATAAAACTAAAGGGCTGACTTTTTTGTTTTCCTAAATTTACGGTTCTTATTTAAAAGTAGTAAAAAGATTCTATGTACCTAATATTAGATACGGAAACCACAGGTTTACCACAAAATTGGAAAGCACCTTTAACTGATTTTAATAATTGGCCAAGGTGTGTGCAATTAGCATGGCAAGTGCATGATGTGGAGGGAAAGTTGGTAGAGGTAAAAAACTACATCATTAAACCTGAAGGATATGATATTCCCTTTAATGCTGAGAAGATACATGGAATTTCTACTGAACGTGCTAATAAGCAAGGAATGCCACTTACTGAGGTATTGGTAGAATTTGTAAAGGATATTGAAAAATGTAAATTTGTTGTTGGGCACAATATTTCTTTTGATAACAGCATTGTTGGTTGTGAATTATTAAGGAAAGATATGTTAAATCTTTTGGCTGATTTCCCTGCTTTGGATACTAAAGATGACGCTACTAATTACTGTGCTATTCCTGGAGGTAGAGGTGGGAAATTTAAATGGCCAAGTTTAACTGAATTACATACTAAACTTTTTGGAGAGGCCTTTGCTGAGGCTCATAATGCTTCTGCTGATGTTGAGGCTACTGCTAGGTGTTTTTTGGAGTTAATTCGTTTGTCAGTTATTCCTTTTGCTAAAGTTGGAATGACAGCTGATGAGATAAGAAATTATCAAACGGCAAATCCTACTCCCTTCAAGTTAATTGGCTTAAATATTGAGCCATATAGTCCAATTGACACTTCTTTTGTAGAGGAGGGTATTATTTTAGAGCAGGAAGATGAGGTAGTGAATGAAATTTCAGAATCTTCTTTTGCGCATTTACATGTGCATTCTCAATTTTCCATTTTACAAGCTACTATAGATGTAAAAGCATTAGTAAATAAATCTGCTAAAATGGGAATGCCAGCTGTAGGCCTTACCGATCACACTAACATGTTCGGGGCTTATAAATTTATAGATGCAGTATTGAACCATCCTGTAAATGCTAATTTAGAAAAAGGAGAAACCCCTAAGCTTAAAGCTGTATTAGGTTGTGAGTTAAATGTTTGCAAAAATCATGCTGATAAGTCAGTAAAGGATTATGGGGCTCAAGTTCCTTTTTTCTGTAAAAATAAAAATGGATTTCATAATCTGGCAAAACTTTCTTCCATAGGAAATGTTGAGGGGTTTTATTACGTACCTAGAATTGATAAAGAATTAATTACCTCACATAAGCATGATTTAATTGCTTTAACTGGTAGCACTTATGGCATAATTCCGAATCTTATTTTAAATGTAGGTGAAGGGCAAGCTGAAGAAGAATTCAAATGGTGGCTTGATACTTTTGGTGATGATTTTTATGTTGAAATTAATCGCCATAATTTAGATGAAGAACGCCATGTAAACAAGGTGTTAATTGCATTTGCAAAAAAGTACAATGTAAAAATTATTGCTTCTAATAATGTTTATTATCTGGATAAAGAAGATGCTAATGCTCATGATATTTTACTTTGTGTAAAAGATGGGGAGCAGCAAGAAACACCTAAGGGAAGTGGTAGGGGATTCCGTTATGGTTTTCCTAATGAGGAGTTTTATTTTAAATCATCAAAAGAGATGCAGGAGCTTTTTGCTGATTTACCTGAAGCAATTGATAATATCACACACTTAATTGATAAAATTGAGCCCTATACTTTAGCTCGTGAAGTGTTGTTACCTGAGTTTGATATTCCGCTAGAGTTTATTGATGTAAAAGATAAAGAAGATGGTGGAAAAAGAGGGGAGAATGCTTATTTGAAACATCTTACTTATGAGGGTGCAAATGAACGTTATGTTGAAATTACTGATGAGATTAAAGAGCGAATTGACTTTGAATTGCAAGTAATTGAAAATTCAGGGTATCCTGGCTATTTTCTTATTGTTCAGGATTTTATTCGTCAAGCACGAACTATGGATGTTTCTGTTGGTCCTGGTAGAGGTTCTGCTGCTGGTTCAGTAGTTGCTTATTGCACAACTATCACCAATGTTGATCCTATTAAGTATAATCTACTTTTTGAGCGTTTCTTAAATCCTGAGCGTGTATCCTTGCCTGATATTGATATTGATTTTGATGATGAGGGAAGGGGACGTATTATTGATTGGGTAGTGAAAAAATATGGAAAAGAAAATGTAGCTCAAATTATTACTTACGGTACTATGGCAGCAAAGTCCTCTATTCGTGATACGGCTAGAGCTTTGGATTTACCACTATTTGAAGCAGATAGGGCGGCAAAACTAGTTCCTGATTTTACTTCCTTGGGTAAAATTTTTTCTTGGGATGAAAAGACTTTAAAAGATAAAGTAAAAGGGGATCAAGTAGCAGGAGCAAAGAAGTTAATTTTACTTTCTGAAGGCAATGACTTAACAGCTCAGACAATTAATTTAGCTAGAAAACTTGAGGGAAATGTTAGGAATACTGGAACACATGCCTGTGGAGTTATTATAACTCCAGAACCTTTAATGGGATTGATTCCTATGACCAGAGCTAAGGATTCTGATCTGATGGTTACCCAATTTGATAATAGTGTAGTAGAGGATGCTGGGCTCTTAAAAATGGATTTCTTGGGTTTACGAAATCTTACTATTATTAAGGATTGCTTAAAGATTATCAAAAAAATTCATGATGTAGAAATTGATATTGATACTATTCCATTGGATGATGAACAAACTTTTCAAATATTTCAAAGTGGATCAACTTCTGGAATTTTTCAGTTTTCTTCTGATGGTATGAAGGCACATTTAAAGCATCTAAAACCTGATAAGTTTGATGATTTAATTGCTATGAATGCTTTGTATCGACCAGGTCCTATGGAATATATTCCTAATTATATTAAGCGTAAGCATGGAATTGAGGAAATTGAATATGATTTACCTGAAATGGAATCTCATTTATCTGGAACTTACGGGATTACAGTTTATCAGGAGCAAGTGATGTTACTTTCTCAAAAGTTGGCTGGTTTCTCAAAAGGTGATGCTGATATGCTTAGGAAAGGTATGGGAAAAAAGATTAAGTCAGTACTGGTTAATTTAAAACCTAAGTTTTTTGATGGTTGTGCTGAAAATGGATTTGACATCAATATTGTAGATAAAATATGGTCAGATTGGGAAGCATTTGCTTCTTATGCTTTTAATAAATCGCACTCTACTTGCTATGCTCTTATTGCTTATCAAACAGCTTATTTAAAAGCTCATTATCCTTCTGAGTTGATGGCGTCATTGCTTACTAATCATATGAGTGATATTAAGGATATTACTTATTATATGGAGGAATGTAAGCGAATGGGTGTTCCTGTTTTGGGCCCTGATGTAAATGAAAGTTTTTACAAGTTTGCTGTAAATGCAAAAGGAGAAATTCGATTTGGTTTAGGTGCTGTTAAAGGAGTGGGTGAAGGTGCGGTTGAAGCAATCGTAAATGAGCGTAAAGAGAATGGAAACTACACTGCTTTTGATGATTTCATGAAGCGTGTAGATTTGCGTTCAGCAAATAAAAGAACTCTGGAGAGTGTTGTTTGTGCTGGTGGTTTTGATCTTTTTGATTTAAAGCGTTCAGAGTATTTTTCTAAAGAAGATAATGGTCAAACTTATATTGAGAAAATGATTAAGTTTGGGAATAAGATTAAGGATAGTGAAAATTCCAATCAGTTTGATATGTTTGGTCAAAGTGCAGAGGCAAGTATTCAGGCTCCATTACCTAATCCTGCTCTTCCTTGGACTACTATGCAATTATTATCTAGAGAAAAAGAAGTTGTTGGGATTTATATTTCTGGTCATCCTTTGGATGATTATAAAATAGAGATTTCTAATTTCTGTAATGGCAATTTAGCTATGCTTAATAATATGGATAAAGTTAAGGGTAAAGATTTCCGTTTTGCAGGAGTTGTTACTAAAGTTGAACATAGAGAAACTAAAACAGGAAAACCATTTGGTGTTTTGCATTTTGAGGATTATCATGGTACATTTAGTTTTTATTTATTTTCTGATGATTATATTAACTTTAAAGCTTTTTTTACTGAAGGTTGGTTATTACATATTAGTGGGAAAGTAAAAAAGCGTTTTTATAATGATGATTTAGAGTTTAAAATATCTACTATTGATTTGCTATCAGAGATTGTTGATAAAGAGGTTCGTGATGTTATTTTAAGAATTGATGTTAATGATATTTCAGAAAAATTAGTAGAGGAGGTTGTTCAAATAGTTTCTGAATATAAGGGAAAACATTCCTTAGTTTTTAATGTAGCTGATCATCTTAATAAATATGAAGTTGATTTACTTTCTAGAAAAATGAAAGTAGATTTATCAAAAGAATTTTTTTCTAAGATAGGAAAGCTTGATCAATTAAAATTAAAGGTTAAATAGTTTGCATAGATAAGCCTCTGAACGATGCTTATCTATTGATTTAAGTTTTGTATACTTAACAATATCTTGGGAAACAAAAAACGCCTAACATTTCTGCTTGGCGTTTTATAATCATTAATCCTTATAAAATGTTTTACTGTCTATTCTGTTATCATTTTCAATAACTATTAAATACATACTTGAACTTAAGTGAGAAACATCAATAGTAACTTTAACTGTATTGTAAAACTTATAATTTGAAAAAACAATTTTTCCATTAATATCATAAACACTAATTAAAAGTTCGGATGATAGTTCTTCTAATTGAATATTTAAAATACTAGAAACAGGATTTGGGAAAATATTAAAATCATTTAATTGTTGTTGATCTATACTAGAAACTGTAAAATTGAAAGTTTGAATATCAGTATCGCCTAATTCTGAATTAATTGTAGATGTAAATACTAAAGGAACACAAGGGTTAATAAAGACATTATCAAAAGTAACACTATTCATATTCCCAGAAGTATATGAATTTCCATCAGGAATTGTTTGGGAGAGAATTTGTATACCACCTAAAGGTGAATTTGTAATAGTGAAGTTTCCTAAATTTCCATTGTTAATTGATGTTGGTTGAATTATTGCTTGTGAACTTGAAATAATTGAACTTACAATTAGATAAGCATTAATATTAATACTTCCTCCTCCTGCCATCATATAAGCTGTTCCAATTGTATCCCCTACACTCATAGTGGAAATATCGAATGAGCCTGCATTAGATTGAAATAATGCAGTTGACATATCAACCTCACCTGAGTCTTGACCAACTTCTATAGTTAAGTCCGTTAAACTATCACACCAATTATTAGACAAAGTAACATCTACTGTTGGAGTAAAATTAGCAGAATAAATAATTGAAGTTGAATCGGAACAACCATTAGCATCAGTAACAATGAAAGTGTAATTACCTGATTGCAATGGATTAATTGAGAAACTAGTTCCAAAATTATTAAAACTTGCAGCTACAAAGCCTGTAGGTCCAAAAAACTCATATGTATAAGGCATTGTTCCTCCTGTAGAATTGCCAGTTATAGTGTTTGCATTACCAGTTAAAGTAGTAGACAAAACAAGAGGCTCAGTAATAAATATAGAATCTATTGTTGAACAATTATTTGAATCTGTTACTGTAACATTATAAATACCTGAAAATAAATTAACTATCGTCTCAGATGCTGAACCATTAGACCATAAATAAGTATAAGGACTAACTCCTCCTGATGGAGTTATATTTGCTATACCATCATTGAATCCATTACAACTTACATTAGTTGATGAAATCAAAGTTCCTAAAACTGCTACTAAACTTCCTACAGTTACTGTGTCAATAGTCTCACACATACTTGAGTCCCTTACTCTAACTTCATAATCACCAGCCAATAAACTATCTGGATTAACAGGAATTCCACTCATATCAAACCAAAAATCTGAATAAGGTGGCATTCCATTAGTTGGACTTACTGTTGCGGATCCGTAAGGTTGACTACTACAAGAAACTGAAGTAGATGTAGGATTTGCTTTTAAAATATCGCAAGGAGGACAAACTGTAATCGAGATTACTTGTGCTGTATTTTCAATGGCAGGTGCAGGGCAGAAATCATCCTGTACCTTTATTGCAAATGTATATATGCTAGGTCGTAAATCATTCCCACAGGTACTAATAATATGATTACAAGAAGTAATCCACTCAAATGATCCTGACCCATAACCCCCAGCCGTTATAAACGGTGGAGTTGTACCTGATGATGTTTCTGAAAAAGTAGCACAAGGAGGGTTATCACACAATGCAGGCGGACTAACATTGTAATCCATAAATTGACCACCAGAAACTGTAAATTGTAAGTCTTGCTGGCTTCCATTAGGGTAAAAATCATAATCATTTGCTATAAAATCAAATGATACGGTATCACCACAATGCACTATAGTATCCCATTGATATTGTGGGTTGCCTAAAGGGAAGAAGAACGGAGGCTGAACTAATGGCCTTACATTACATAAAGTATCTGCACCAATATTTCCTCCAGTTGTATCACCTAAATTGCAAGTAGGGGCTATAAGGATAACCTGGATTTCTCTAAAAACTTCAGCAACCAATTGACCACACTTAAAAGCAGATACTTTAGTGCAAGTTACATAATTTCCTTGGTCATTTGCATCATACCAAGTTCTTCCAGTCTGAGAGTTCATAATTATTCCATCAATTGGGTTTGTATAAGATAAAGGGTAAATGGAAGTGTTAAATGGTATTGCCATAGCATTAGGGCTTAAAAAATTATACCCATTATCAATAGGTTGACTCCATTCGTAAGATAAAGAATCTCTTTCTTCATCAAAAGCGTTATGACTATATGTAAATCCATTTGAAAAAGCAAGAGGATCATAACCATTCCCAACCTCTAAAATTGTCCTTGGAGTTTCATAAAATTTTGGAGAGGAATCAAAACAAGTATTTCCATTAGGATAGACTACACCTAATGAGTCTGTATAAGAATACATAACTGCTCTAAGTGTAAATCCATATTGACCAGTATTACTTGCTAGATTAGTAATTGCTAGATTCCTACAACAACTACTCCATGTAAAATGCCAACCATTTGCATCAGGGGTTCCAGTAATTTGTATTGCTTCAGATTGGTAGATATGCTCTTCAACTGCACCATTACCATTTCCTGCATATCCACTATTTGTGCCATTACAAGAAAATGCAGAATTAGGCCCATCAATTGTATCACATAAAGGAGATATATCATTTGCACCAACATAAAATAATGGAATTGTTGAGAGCCCTGGAACATTGTGAGCTGCTAGAAACACAGATGTGTCAATAGGCACTCCTTGACAGTCCCTGTAAACTTTAACTTTGAAAATATATTTGCCAGAATCAGATCCTGTTTTTATACATTCCCAAGTAATTTCACCACCCATTAAATGGGTTGCATTTGAGTTATTTGCAAATACAAACAACATCATTAAAATTGCTAATAGTTTTTTCATTTTAGTTATTAATTATTTAGTTATAAATATATTTTCATTATACAAATAAATTATATGATAAAAAACCATAATATATTCGATTATTGTGATATTATCTTATTATATATAATCCCATTATCAGAAGTTATTTCAACTTTATATATTCCATTGACAAATAAATGAAAATTTATAATTAAGAGTAAAGATAAAAAAATATTTATAATAGGAATTGGTAAATAAACTTATGAAGTAATACTTTCTTAAAATAGGTGCAAATAAATGATAGATTTTCATATGAAGCATTTTTTCAGCTGTTTCCAATTAATTTTTAAAAAAAAGAGGAGTATTACTCCTCTTTTTTAAAAATATATTATCGTCAACTTTTTAACTCTATTTAGGGTCTAAAATCCAACTTCCCTTTCCATATGTGCTTCTAAACTGCTCCGCCTCTTTCCTTACTTTAGAACTAAATGCAAATACATAATACTTCCCATTTACTAAAGTATATTCTAAATCAGTAACATTACTATTAATATAATCAATAGCATTACTAGCATCAGTAAATACTTGCACAATTACTAAATACATTTCATCAGCTGGCTTTATACTAATAATTGTAGTGCTTTCAGCTTTAATTGTTGCAGTATCCTCTTCTGATACTATAATTGTATCAGCAACTATCTCCTTAGCTACTACAGCAGTATCTTTAATAATTATTGGTTGTTGTATCACAACCTCATCATAATCATCAATCTCTAATACATTTTTATTATTAATAGTATTTAGCAATGAGTCATACTCTTGTTGTAAATTCTCAGCCGAAAACTCATCATAAAGGTGGTATTTAATATCAAACTCCACTCTTCTGTTGTTAGC
>Ga0209534_10000237_pt1 | contig 67187 bp, 56 predicted proteins | sample COG_07_FD_184751 | JGI IMG/M metagenome (GOLD analysis project Ga0209534, IMG submission 184751) | Pelagic Microbial community sample from North Sea - COGITO 998_met_07 (SPAdes) (version 2) | ecosystem: Environmental > Aquatic > Marine > Neritic zone/Coastal water | place: Helgoland, sampling...
TCCTTAAAAGATACAGTAACCAAGAAACAGATTCGCTAACTAACGAAATTGGTCACGCGCAACAAGAAATCGAACGCATTCATTTTAATCATTTCAAAGACATTAAAACTATTTGTACACCTGAACAGATGCCTAATTTCGATTTGTTGATTGGTGAATTAGACATTCTATTCAATAAAAATATTCATCCGATAAAATCCAAATAAATGAAGCTGTATGTATTATTTGGTATGTTATTTATGACTTTTCAATCGCACTCTCAAAATGTGGTTAAAATTACTTTTCTGCCAAAATTTGAGGGAGAGAATTTGGCATTAAACAAAGTCTGTTATTTTAAAAACGATACTCTGAACATAAGTAATTTTAAATGCTACATTAGCAATTTAACTTACTATAATAATGACTCTATTGTACACTCATCAATAAAAAAAGCACATTTGCTTGATGCTACAGATAGTAGTTCGTTTTTTATTTTAGAAAATAAATTTTTCAAGTATGATGAAATTCGTTTCAATATTGGGGTGGATAGTTTAACTAATGTTTCAGGCATTTTTGAAGGAGATTTAGACCCTGAAAATGGTATGTATTGGACTTGGCAGAGTGGTTACATCAACTTTAAACTAGAAGGAATATCCAGCCTTTGTCCTGCACGTAAAAATAAGTTTTATTGGCACATTGGAGGATATTCCCCTCCATTTAACATACTAAGACAAGTTGCTTTGAAAACCAATGGAAAGATATCTATACAATTAGAGCAATTGTTTGAAGAAATAGATATTTCAGTCGAATACCAAGTAATGTCGCCAAATCATAATGCAGTGCAGATTGCCGATAAATTACCTTCACTTTTTAAATCAAATCAATAAATGCGGAAAAACGTAATCATCCTTTGCTTATTTGCATTTATGATGCTCTCCTTTGTTTTAGTTAAGGATAATTATTTTTTTAATCCACCCGATTATTTTCCAAAACCCTTTTATGATTTTCAACAAAACCCTTTGGACAGCAATAAAATAGAATTAGGCAGAACATTGTTTTACGACCCAATTCTTTCAGCAGACAATAGCATTTCTTGTGCTTCATGTCATTCACCTTTTAATGCCTTTGCACATACCGACCACGATTTAAGCCACGGAATTTTTGATTCGATTGGCAACAGAAATGCAACAGCATTATTCAATTTGGCTTGGCAAAAATCTTTTATGTGGGATGGTGCCATAAATCATTTGGATATGCAAGCTCTTGCTCCTATTTCACATCCAAGTGAAATGGGGAGTAATATTAATGAAGTGATTAATAAGTTAAATGAATCTAAAGCATACGAGGAATTATTTTCAAATGCCTTTCAAGATTCCACTATTAGCACAGCTAAAATTTTAAAAGCCTTATCACAGTTTCAGCTTACCCTTGTTTCGGCAAATGCAAAATACGATAGAGTAAAAATGGGTAAAGAAGCATTTACAGAACAAGAAAAAAATGGGTATCAAATTTTTAAAAACAATTGTGCAAGTTGCCATACTGAACCTTTATTTTCCAATTACAATTTTGAAAACAATGGCTTGCCCTTAGACCCAACGCTCAATGATTTGGGGAGATTTGTTATTACACAAAATGAAAATGACAAAGGAAAATTTAAAGTGCCTAGTCTCCGAAATTTATCTTTCACGTATCCGTATATGCACGATGGACGATTTATGACACTACAGGAAGTGATAAACCACTACACTTCAGGTATTGAACATTCGACAACGCTTTCGTCTCAATTAAATGAGTCAATAGAACTATCCTCAAATGAAAAAGTAGACCTTATTTCCTTCTTACTCACCTTAAACGACAAAGATTTTGCGTTCAATAAAAAACATCAATTCAAAAAAATAGTAGACCAAGCGAAGGAATGAAAATTTCTTGTCGTCTAAATGGTTATAAATAATTTTAAAAAGGAATCATATGCGTAAAGTATTTTTATTTTCATTGTTTGTTTTAGGCAGTTTTGTTTGTTTAAAGGCTCAAACAAATCCAGCGATTACTTCTTGGTTGCAAAATACCATAACAACAGGATCTTATTATATGTCTGGAAACTCAACAACTATTTCCAATAATATACTGGTGAATTGTCAGTTGGTGGAATATTCAACGAGCAATGTTTTTATCCACACAAAAGGTGTTCCAGCATACCCAACAGGTCCATTTCTTGATGGAAATCCTTCACAAGCACAAGATCAAGATGCCATTTTTAAATTTCCTTTAAATCCTGTTCAAAACACAGGGACTCCAACTTCTACAACAGCTGGTAACATAGGTGTATTTATCAATGGTGTGGCTTTATTTGATTATAGAGATGGTGTGGCTTGGAATCCAAGTACCAATTCTTTATGTGGTGGACCAGGAAATCCACCTTGCCCTGGTGGACCAGGAGCCTCTATGGATTGGAATAGAGATGCAGTTCCTGCTGAGATGGCTGGATTTGATTGTTCAAAAGGACATCCTGCAATGGGAAACTATCATCATCATCAAAATCCATCGGCATTTAATTTAGATATAAATGTTGTTTCTACAATATGTAACCTTTATGATGCAGACGGTTTGTATGCGATTGATAGTACACAACATTCTCCACTTATTGGTTTTGCTTATGATGGCTTTCCGATATATGGTGCTTATGGTTATGCAAATACAGATGGTACAGGGGGGATTGTTAGAATAAAATCGAGCTATCAGTTAAAAACAACCCGTGGTACAGGTAATGTTCCATCCCAAACAACATGGCCACTTGGTACCTTTAGAGAAGATTATGAATATATTGATCATAGCAATCAATCAGATTATTTAGATGAACATAACGGACGTTTTTGTGTTACACCCGAGTATCCTAATGGCATTTATTGCTATTTTGCTACTGTAGATGTTAATTGGAATTCCGCCTACCCTTATGCTGTAGGACCTACTTTTTATGGTGTTTATCAAAATAGAAAAGTTAATTCGGTAGACGAGACTACAACTGTTTATGACGGAACATTGTCAACGATAGAAAGTGATTTGAATAATATGAACATTAAAGTATTCCCAAATCCAGCTTCAGACCTTATTGCAATACAAATTGGAGGGTTAAATAACCAAGATTTAGACATTGAAATGTATAATATTCAAGGGGAATTGATTAAACAGACTAAATTAAATAAAGGACAAACCATTAGCTACTTTGATATTCAAACGGTTTATGCAGGAACTTATATCATCGAATTATCTGCTAACGGAATGAGTACATCACGAAAAATAATTATTGAGAAGTAGAAATTACTACCACCAACACGGTGTATAAGCAATAGCGGATCAGGTGTAAACTTGAACCGTTTTTGCATTTAAATAAGTATTTTGCTATATGAAAAATCAGTGGAAATATATCCGCTACTGCTCATACACTAGACCGTAGCCTAACGCATCAATCCACTCCTACCCCCTCACCAATTTCTTATACTTCAACCGTGTAGGTTGTGTATCACCCAAACGCTTGCGCTTGTTTTCTTCGTATTCGGAGTAGCTGCCCTCAAAATACTTTACCTGAGAATCGCCTTCAAAAGCCAATATATGCGTACAAATGCGATCTAAGAACCATCTGTCGTGAGAAATAACCACTGCACAACCGGCAAAGTTTTCTAGGGCTTCTTCCAAGGCACGCAGAGTATTTACATCAATGTCGTTGGTAGGCTCATCCAATAACAACACGTTAGCTTCCATTTTTAAAGTAATGGCCAAATGCAAACGGTTGCGCTCTCCACCTGAGAGTATTCCTACTTTCTTTTGTTGGTCTGCTCCTCCGAAATTAAACTTAGTACAATAGGCTCTAGCATTTATTTTGTTGTTTCCTATTTCTATCCAATCGGCTCCACCAGAAAGTACATCATACACAGTTTTCTCAGGATCGATATCTGCGTGCGATTGATCTACATAAGCAACCTTTACCGTTTCCCCTACTTTAAACTCTCCCGAATTTGGTTTTTCTAGGTCCATGATCATTCTGAACAACGTGGTCTTTCCTGCACCGTTTGGTCCAATGATGCCCACAATACCATTCGGCGGTAATTTGAAATCTAGGTTTTCATACAACAATCGGTCATCATAACCTTTAGCGACATCAACCGCTTCAATTACTTCAGCTCCCAAACGAGGGCCAGGTGGAATAAAGATTTCCAAGTTTTCCATCTTGTCTTTTCCTTCCTCATTCAGCATTTTATCGTAATTCGCTATACGTGCTTTTGATTTGCTTTGGCGTGCTTTTGGAGCCATACGCACCCATTCCAATTCGCGTTCGAGGGTTTTGCGGCGTTTGCTCTCAGTCTTTTCTTCTTGAGCCATACGCGTCGTTTTTTGGTCTAACCAAGAAGAGTAATTTCCCTTCCAAGGAATACCTTGTCCCCTATCCAATTCTAGAATCCAACCAGCTACATTATCCAAGAAATACCTATCGTGTGTAATTGCGATTACGGTTCCTTTATACTGCTGTAAATGTTGCTCTAACCAATATACCGATTCTGCATCCAAGTGGTTAGTGGGCTCATCCAACAACAAAATATCGGGTTCTTGCAACAACAAGCGACACAAGGCAACTCGGCGGCGCTCTCCACCCGAAAGGTTTTTGACATTAGCGTCAGATTCTGGACAACGCAAAGCGTCCATGGCAATTTCTAATTTCGTATCCAGCTCCCAAGCGTTGTGCTGCTCAATAAGGTCGTTAAGCTTGCCTTGCTTTTCAATGAGTTTCTCCATTTTGTCTGGATCTTCCATTACTGCAGGATCCATAAAAGCATTGTTTACGTCTTCGTATTCCTTTAGAATATCAACAACTTCTTGCACGCCTTCTTTTACGACTTCAATCACCGTTTTTGAATCATCCATTTCTGGCTCCTGCTCCAAATAACCTACAGCATATCCGTCTGAAAAATGAATGTCTCCTTGAAAAGATTTTTCTACTCCAGCGATAATGCGCATGAGCGTAGATTTACCCGAACCGTTGAGACCAATAATCCCAATCTTAGCCCCGTAAAAAAACGAGAGGTGAATGTTTTTTAGAATTTGTTTTTGAGGTGGAATTATCTTAGAAATTCCATTCATGCTGAAGATTACTTTCTTATCGTCTGACATATTCTATAACTTAGGTATTGCAATTAATTTTCAAGGATATCAAATGTAATGTTTACCTCCAAATAGCTATTGCGGAAGCGAGTAAATAATGCAAATTCTGCTAAAGCATTTGCTAATGCAGTTGATGTTCAATACTTCTATCAAAAATTTGAATTATTGTATATTGCGAAGCTTAATTTCGATTCGAAAATGAAATCTTACAAAGAACATTTATCTTCTATCAAATCCTTTGGAGAACAAGTTTCTGTAAAAAGAAGACCTGTTTTTAGAGGATCCGCAATTTTCCCTGTAATTCAACATGCAAAACTTAACACTCGAGTATTGTACATGGGCTATTGGATGGTGAAAAATAATATTACAGAATTAGGCTTACTAATTACGTTACGAGATCAGCTGGGAACAATTATATATCGAGATACACAACAAATAAATAATCCAAGCTCGAAAGAAGTAGAAGTTGGAGCGATTCTTAAAGCAATAGAATTTCCCGGTGATTATTTTGAAGGTTCAATTGAATTGGAAATATTTTCAAGTAAAGACTTAGTATTTCCTTTCCCTGCATTTGTAGTGAATTATTACAACGAAAAAGGTTCTTCGGCAGTGCATACCACCGGAAGAGTTTACAATGATGTTGAGGATATGCAAAGCAACAGTGTCGAAGTTAAGGAATGTGGCTTTGACTTGTTTCCAGGAGAAGGTATGGATCCGTTTTTCGCATTTGTGAATGGACATGAAGTTAACTCTAATGCACAATTCACCTTAGAAGTTATCTCGAAAAAAGGCATTTCTAACACAAAGGAAATTAGTATTGGCGAATTGTCGGGTTTAGAAAGTAAGTTTATAAAGCTCAAAGATTTTTTACCAATAGATGAATGGATTGAAGGGGAAGTTGGCACGTTGAAAATCACTCATAATTTAAAGGGCATGTTTCCTAGGTTTATAGCAGGGAATTTCAGTAAAAGCGCCGAAGCATTGGCAATTACGCATACTTACTATGATAATTCTAAGAACAGCTCGGAGGATGCTTATTGGACCAATACGAACCCAGATTTAATGCACGATTCATCTGTTTTCGTTCCCCTATTTTTAGATGACGATTGGTATTCTGAGCTAAAACTTTACCCAATATATTCTCCATCGGAGCATACCATCGAAGTTCAATTCTTTGATGAAAAAGGAAAAATTGTTCACACAATTGAAAACTTTTTGCAGATTGCTAATGACCATAATGAATTCGTGGAAGTAAACTTTAACGAACTGGTTGAAGCAGAAGGATTAAACAAAAGCGAAATAAAAGGAGTAATGCTGATAAAGCATTGCGCTGAAAAAAACAGAATCCCTAGTCGTTTAAAATACGGTTTAAACGTTGGCCGGAAAGGAAGGGCTTTTGATTTGCCAACTAATATCTGTTTCGCATCCTCGGTTTCAAACGAAAAAATAATCACAAAATCAGGTACTTTTAAATGGCTTCCCTTATTGAATTCGGGGCATTCTGTTGGAATCATTGAAAACTCAAGTTTTGTAAAAGACTATCAGCAAAAAGCAGAAGTAACAGCCAATTATTACAAGAAAGACAATCCAATTCCCTTAACTCGAAACTTTACAATAAATCCAAATGGACAAGTGCGATTAGAGCTTGACGATGAACTCGCTGCATTTGCAGATGGAAATGCTATTTGGGTTACTATACAAGCAAATAGCCCTTTTGTAAAAGCGTGGTATTTCGAGTTTAATGAAAGTGGCATAATGGGTGGCGATCACTCTTTTTAAAAAAATAGAAATAAAAAAATGACTTATAAAACAGAACAAGAAAGCTTTTGGGCAGGGAACTTTGGAGTTGAGTATATAGAAAGAAATAAAAGCGCTGAATATTTAGCCTCAAATCTCAATTTCTTTTCAAAGGCTCTTGCACGAGTGGGAACGCCCGATTCATTAATTGAGTTCGGACCTAACATTGGAATGAACCTAAAAGCCATCAAATTACTTTTCCCTCATATCGATTTATCGGCGGTGGAAATTAATGAGGATGCAGCAAAAATTCTGGAAGAAACCATTTCTAAGGAAAGCATTAGTCAATGCTCGATTTTTGATTTTGAACCTTCAAAAAAAGCAGAGGTTTCACTGATTAAAGGTGTATTAATCCATATCAATCCTGATATGTTGGATGTAGTATACTCTAAATTATATGCAGCGAGTAAGCGTTACATATTGGTTTGTGAATATTATAATCCTGCGCCTGTTACTATCAATTATAGAGGTCATGACGATAGACTTTTTAAGCGAGATTTTGCAGGTGAATTAATGGAAAAGTACAGCGATTTAGAATTGGTTGATTATGGTTTTTGCTATAAACGCGACCCCGCTTTTCCGCAAGATGATGTAACATGGTTTTTACTTGAAAAAAAGTAAGATCTAAAAAATGAACCCTAGGACCAATCTTTTAATTCTGATTTTAAGTGCAATTGCTGGTATTATTGGCTTTGTACTTATGTCCATTTCTAACTCTGAAATTGGCCCAAAGCTCGCTTTGGGAGGTTCTGCAGTAAGTCAGTTGGCGGCGATAATCTATTTATGGCCTTCGTCTACAATTACACAAAAAAAGATTTGGAAATTCATGATAGGTGCAGTTGTGCTCACTACAATTGGAGCTTTCGCACATAATTATTCCTCTGAATTTGGTTCTACACTTTCCTTTGTTGGCTATATCTCGGTAATTGGCCTTTACTTTATTCATTTTGTTCAAAAAAACAAAAGACGAAAGTTGGATATTATTAAACTTACTTGGGTTGTATTCACCTACTTACTAATGATGCTAAACGCTTTATTTGATCGCCTTCGGACAGATTTAGAGTTTTTCACTACTCCATTACTATGGTACGGCGCTTATCTTTATTATAAGCAGCAGAACAACCTTTTAGATGAAAGGCATAAGGCGGGTTGGTAAGCATTAGTGCAAAGATTGTTTTGAGGGAGTGAATAATGCAATGCTCTTTTCAAGAGATCTAAGCTACTTCTTTTGTTTTCCTGAATATAAGTGAAACCAACAAACCGCAAATAGAAAACAAGGCAAGCACTCCAAACACATATTGATGTCCTAGAATTCCTGGGTAATTATCCAATAAGTAACCCATTAAGGGACTCACAAATACATCGGGCGTGTAACCTACTACTGAAATAACTCCAACTGCGGTTCCAGTGTGCGCCAAACTTATTTGTGCATCACCCATAATGGCAAAATAGACACCTCGAATTCCATAAATACCTGCTGAAATCGCACTTAGATTTAGCAAACTAACTGCCGCCCCACCGCTTATTATTCCTGAGAAAAGAAGAATTCCTCCAATGCCTGAAATTAGGAAAGAGATAGAAATAACTCTAATTCCAGAAATTTTATCCGCCAAAAAACCCGCGGCCAATGCAAAAAGAGGTCTGAGCCATATTGCTCCAGTTCCCACCATAGAAGACTGAACCTCATCGAAACCCAAAACATCTTGTGCATAAAGCGAAAAATCGTCGGTAATTTTATAGCCTACATAAGCACAAATAACTATTATGGACTGGAGCCAAAGTCGCTTGTTTTTCATCACAGATTTCAGCCCTTTCATTTCAAATGCTGAGCCGGCAAGACTTTTTGAAGTAACAGTTGGTAAGCCCAAATAAACCAAGACTCCAGCGAAAAAGGTAATCGAACTGGTTACGATGAGCACTAATTTAAACGAAGCCACGTTATCTAAATTAGTCGCTTCCATTTGGGTTGCAAAAACTGCAGCACCAATTGTTCCCAATATAGCTGCCAAAGCACCTCTGCCTCCTTCCAATAATCCAAATGCTCTTCCTTGCGTATGTTCTCCTCCCCAAAGTCTGGTCGATTTAATAAGCGCTGCCCAAAACAATAAAATGGTCGTGCAACCCCAATATCCATAGAGAAAGACACCCATTAATACTGGATAAATTGCAACGGAAAAACCACCTAAAGCTGTTAAAACCAAGCCCAAACCCATCAGTAATTTAGGTTGGAATTTATCGGCAAGTGGCCCGCCAATAAAATAGGAAATCATAGCTACTATGCCGTAAACCGAGAAATAGCTCCCCAATTCGGTGTTTGAAATTTCATACACCGATAAAACCGATGGGCGGAAAATTCTAGGAATAACAAAAGGCAAGAAAAAGACCGATTCTCCCGCTAAAATCAAAAGAATTAGGGGTGTGAGGTTTTTAGAGGTTCTTTTTAAAAGCTTCATAAAACAAATATGAAGAATGTATGCAGATATTAATACTCTCCGCCGACTTTTCGAGTATTCAACTCTAAATTTTCATCTATTGTAGGTTGCTTGCATGTTACTGGAAACACAGATTCTTTACCCTTGAGTGAAAAGTGAAATATGTTGGAATCAGGTTCACTCTGACGATAAAAGGAATCTAAAGCCTATATGGTTACAGTTATTAGTTATATAAAAACCACATATAGTTCTGTAATTGAAGCTGATGTTAATCACTTTATATTTCAAAAAATCAAATTATCTTGTGCTTGCTATGAAAGTGCCTCCAAAAGAAGAATTCTCAATTCGAGAAATTAGACCTCGATTTAATCAAGATGTGAACTACACATTTATTGAATTAAAAGCAATGTTGGACAAAGAATTATCCCAACCAGGAGCTCCAGTAGTAGGAAGTGTCGATCGCGATTACGCATCATTAAAGGTTCCCCAAAAAGATGAGCATTACTGGTCACCTCAATTATCGGTAACCTTCGAAACCTTTGATGACGTTACCCATATCAGAGGATTTTATGGGCCAAAAGCCTCTGTTTGGACTATGCTTATGTTCTTTTACGCAATTATTGGATTTGCTACCATTTTTGTTTCTATAAAAGGGCTGACCCACCGCATGTTAAACGAAGACAGCACAATACTGTGGTTAGTTCCGATACTTATACTGGGACTACTTTCAATTTATGCCATTGGCTATTTTGGAAAGAAAAAAGGCTACGACCAAATTGTGATTATCCACAATTTCTTTGAAAAGGCCATTGGAGAGTCTTTTTAAATTCAGCTTTAAGATTAGCATTCCAAGCGTTAAGGGTTCTATTGGGATTGTTTTTGAATAACAAAAAAATCGCATACATTATCTTGCTAAATTTGAATCTTAATCTGAGTTTTATGAAAATTCTTCTCGTTTCATTGTGTGCAATTGTAATTTCTCTTTCTGGAGTTGCTCAAGATTTTAGAATTACAGAAAAAAAAGCGGCTAAAATTCACACATTTTACCCTAGGCAAGTATCCAATTTTTATGAGGCTGGTATTCAACCCATTCCTGAATCTCCTTATCCAAATGGAAAAGATTACCGGTCCTACCTAATGGAAGCAAAAGCCAAGTTTGCCCAACAACATCCGCCGCGTTATTTTGAGACTAGCGCAGGAGCTTCAAGAGCAGATCAACCTCAAGTTATTCAAGATTTTGGAACTTATTGGAGGCATCCTATAGATGGACCAACGCTGCATGATGGAGGTGGGCCAAATGACAATTCACTGGCATTTTCAAATGACGCATACTTAATCACTTCATGGAATAGTTTGATTTACGCACATGACTTGCAGGCTGATACTCCTTGTTTTAACTCACATCCCTATTTAACGACATTATCCTTCCAGCAATTTGCGGGAAACTTAACCACCTCAAATCCATTTGATCCAAAAATTTTATACGATCCAGAAGAGAATAAATTTGTATTGCTCTTTTTAAGTGGTCGAGGTCCTAACGATTCTAAAACCATCATTGGATTCAGCACAACTAGCAACCCAGCCGATCCTTGGAATGTGTATGAAATTGGTGGTAATCCACTAAATAATAATACTTGGACGGACTACCCTCAAGTTGCATTGACCACAAATGAACTGTTCTATACAGTAAATCTTTTAAAAAGTGGGCAAGGATGGATTGAGGGTTTTGACAGAACCATTATTTGGCAAATTGATAAGCACTCAGGTTTTGATGGAGACGACAGTCTTAAACTAAACCTTTGGGATTCAATTTATTACGAAAACAAGCCGGTACGCTATTTTCGACCAATAAAAACTGGCGCAGGACCAGCTGGACCAAATATGTACTTTCTTTCAAACAGAGGTGTGCCCGTTGAATGGAACGATACTAAGGTGGTTGAAAGTGATACCGTTTTCTTAATCGAAGTTGACAATGAACGTGGAAAGTCACCTAACCTAACGGTGAAGCCTTTAAAGGCCAACCAAACCTATCAGACTCCCACAAATGCTACTCAGGCTGAAGGCCATATATTCTTTACGAATGATTCTAGAATTTTAGGTGGGTTTTATAACAACAACCAAATTCAATTTGTTGGAAACACGATGGATAAATCGACCAACAGGCCTGCCGTTTACCACGGAGTTATTAAGAATGTGAACACGACCCCTACACTTACCTTAAAAAACATTAGTTCGGGAACTCTCGATTATGGTTTTGCGAACATTGCTTACACTGGAATTAAAACAACAAACCAAAGTTCAGTAATCGGTTTTAATCATACTTCAGCAACAGCTTATGCTGGCTTCTCCTGCGTTTATTATGATGGCGCGGGAAATTACTCTACACCAAAAATGTTGGTTGAAGGCGACAGCTTAGTGGATATGAATGGTTGGTCTAACGGAGACAGAACCTACGAACGATGGGGCGACTATTTTGGTATACAACGAAATTTTCGCTCACCAAAACAGGTTTGGCTGAATGGATACTTTGGAAAATCGAACCGAAGAAGTTCCGCATGGATTGTTCAAGTAAAAGTACCTTACGATGAAAATGACCCCGACAATGGAGTGGATACCTCCTATTTTCCGTTAAGTTTAAAAGAACATGAAACGAAGACCTTTAGTATGGTTTACCCAAACCCTTCTGACGGGGCTTTTAAAGTGCGCTTCAATTCATCTTCAGACCAATTCGTTAGCGTAAAATTAACTGCCATAAACGGTACTGAAAGTATTCAACTGCTGGAAGGAGATATAAAATCTGGAACCAACGAACTTAGCTTTCAAACTTTTGATTTGGCAAAAGGAATTTACGTTCTAGAAGTCGCAGGTCCGAATGAAGTTTTGGTGAACAAAAAGGTAGTTATTGAATAACTACCTTTTTATTTACAATACCACTGCTGTGCTTTAATTGGATAAAGTAAACTCCACGGTCCAATTTACTTACTCCAAAATCGCACTGTTCTTCTTTAATTTCAGTGCTAGGATTAAGCACTGTTTTACCATTCATATCTTGTAAAGAAATTGAAGTTACTTCTATCTCACTTTTATTCCATTTGACTGTCAGCTGATCAGTAGCAGGAATCGGAAATACTTCAACTTTTTCACTGCTGTTAAGCTCAGTAATCGATGCTGCCTCAATGTCAAACTCAATTTCTACCGAATCTCTTCCACATAAAGAAACTACCCTCATATATGCAGTTTGGGTTCCATTGCCTGAAAACTGAACGGTAGGGTTTTCAATTGTTGATGTAGTTCCATTTCCAAAAAACCAGTACCAATCATTTCCTCCAGGAGTTTCAGATTGAAATTCTATTAACCCATTTCCTTTGTGCACATAACTAATTTCGGCTTTTGCTTTGTCTTTAAAGGTGATATCGTCCAAAGCCATATCGCTTCTAAATCCGCCACCAGTTACACCTCTAAAACGAACTCTAATAACACTTCCTATATCGGCAGACAAATCAATTTCATTATTCAGCCATTGTGTGCCTTTGTTTCCAGAAACCACAGGAGTAACATCATTGATCCATGTATTATTCTTAAAAATATCTACATGAAGCGCACCCATATCTGAGCCATTCATGTGATACCAATAATTTAATTTAGGTTGCGTTGCATTTTTTAAATCAATACAAGGGCTAATTAAAGCCGCCTCTTGATTATTACAGCCTCCAGATGCTTCTAAGAAGATGTATTTACCTGAACCGTTTCCTAAAGTATGATCGACGAAAGGACCGGTAGAATTCGTTGGCGTTCCTGCAGAATTAACTCTCCAATCAATATCATCTTCTGAACCATTAACTCCATTAATCCAACCCTCATCTAAAGAGCAGGTTGTGGCGCCGCAATCATTCTCTGAACCACAAGAAGACAAATGATCAAAATCATAAGTATAACATGGTAACTTTTCCTGAGGATCCAAATAAACTTGAACGTTTGCTACGATGGTATCGTTAAACCTGTTTTGATCTCTCGAATCAACCATCCAAACCGTTAGAGTATTTGCACCTTGTGTATAGTTCGCTTTTGCATTGAATTTATAAGAAATCGTTTGCCCTGCTGACAATACACCAGCATAGGTTTCTTTTACAACTCCCCCTCCATTTACCTGAAAATACACGTCAACATTAGAAAAGAGTAGACTTTCATTGTTTTTAATTTCAATCTCGATTTCTTTACTAGTAGATGATGACTCACAGCTTACCACGGAACCAGCTCCTTTGGCAATATTGGTAATCTCAATATCTGCATTTAATGGGCAATTTAAGAGCCCTGGTGCTTTAATAACTGACTTCGTTCTGCGGCTTTTCGTTCCATCAGGAGTTTCGGCATCAATAGCAAAATGCATTTCTTTATAGGGGTTATAGTTTAACCCTTTGAAAATATATGGCGAAGCAGTTTGAGTTCCGACTATCTCCATATATTTTGCTCCCATTGTGTAAATATTATAGTTGCTTGCTCCTGAGATTGGAGTCCATATTAATTCCATACTGTCCGGACATATTCTAGTAATATTAACACCTGTGGGCTGAGGAGAAATTGTGAAACGATTTGAAAAAGCTACATTTCCACTAGAACTTACTCGAACCATTGCGTTTCCAGTAAATGCAGTTGGAACTGTCCATTCGTAAAACCTATCAGTTGCTGGAACGTTGGAACTTATATTCGACCAAGTTTTTCCGCTGTCCAATGAATATTCTAACAAAAAGCTACTTTGACTATCTGGGGTACTCCAACGAATCACTTCTTGTTCTCCTGGAACAAAAGACTCTCCGCCAGTAGGGTATTCTAATTCAATCCCTTCATCTTCTAAGTAATAGATCACGTGATATTTTTGTGGACCTTGAGCAATTGCAGACCCTTTCACCACTATTTCATAATTACCACCCGGCATATTGGAAATAGCAATTTGTTCCATGTTATTTATGTTATCTACTCCAGTTGTAGCTGGATTATCTAATGTGGCATTACTAGAAATGTCCAAAACAAATGGAAGCACGATCTGGCTACCCGGAGCAACTAGTTCAAGGTCTAGATTATTCACTAATGGTGTGGAAGCATTTACTGCACCTCTTGGATCATTCCATGCCAGCATTATTTTCGCTAATTTTTTATTGTTGGGTATAACAATCTGATGGGTGTCAATTACTCCGTTGGTAATGGTTCCTGAAAAATGAGTTTGTTCGTTAATTACCTCATAAGCTTTTCTTGCATTAATTCTTCCATAACCAAATTTAAAATCTGGTCCAGGGCGTCCTAAATCATCGGCAGTATTGCAGGCAATCGCCTTCATCAGAATTGCTTCAGGATAATTATTGCTATTTTTTCCTTTAAAACCTTGGTACAAGACTGCCATTGTTCCTGAAACTCCAGGACAAGACATAGAAGTTCCAGTTTTAAAAACATAATCGTTCACATCCGTTGTGCTCCAAACTTGGGTTCCAACTGCAGAAATCTCCGGTTTTATTCGGCCGTCTCTTGATGGACCTCTACTGCTAGAATTTGTCCACTCATCCAAATAAGTCAGGTTAGCTACTGTTAGTACATTCTTAGCCACCTTATGACCTCCAGTTATGGTATACCAGCCATTACGACCAGCGTTGCCAGCAGAAAAAACATGCAATAAGGAAGACATGTTCTCTGTTTGAATATCTAATTCTCGAGCAAAACTTGTGTAACCGGCATTCTGACCATTTGAATACGATGTACTTGTAATCTTAATATCGTGTTTTACATAATGACTTGCTATAGAATCAAAGCCGGGGTAGCCTTCACTAGCAGCTCCATATACGTATATTGTGGCTCCAGGTGCCATACCTTGAGCTGAAGGGTCTAAATTTCCAGCACCCATTATAGTACCACCCACATGATCCCCGTGATCTCCAGTGTTTGTTGTGATATACTGCTTCCCTATTCTACCAGCATAATCCAAATGAGGTCCAATAAAGCCATCGTCTTGAAGCATAACACTAACGCCTTCTCCATCAAGTTCTTTGTTTAATCCGGTGAATGACTTGGTTAAACCACCAATTCGTGCAGCATTTCTTGCTTTATAGTTTTCAGGGTGTCCTAATTCATCAATAGGCTCAATAAATAAAACGGAATTCAGTTGAGCCAATTCATTAAGGTTAGACTTTGGAATCTCGATTCGATAACTCATTGCTGAAGCGCTGTAACGCAACACCTTGGCACCAACCGAATTTAGACCACTTAGAATTGCATCATTGCTCAGTTTAGAGAACACCACAGTATTGACTCTAACCGATTCACCAAAAACGATATGCTCAGGTAAACTAGAAAAGTCAGAGATTGAAGGTTCGAACTTCATTTTTGCTGGAATTGAGGACAATCCTATAATTCCAAATATCGACAATTCGCTTTGATCTATCGTCTTATTTATGGTCACATAGTAGGTATTACTTCCAATGTAATCTCCAACAAAAAAACCTAGACTTTCCAATTCAGCACTTTGGTCCCTATTGATGAAGTTGCTTGTAGCTGCTACCCCGGTAAAAGGGTTCAATTCAGAAATGTTGTTTAAAGTTTTATTCGATATGCTGTTTTCAACTTCCAATGTTCCGCTCAACAACTTAAGTTGAGTTGCTTCATTTTGAGCAATTGCAGTTGAAGAGATTACAAGAGAAACGAGTATTACTAATGACTTGTACATAATTAATTTTTGAAGCGCTGAAATTACAGATAATAACAACATATGAGTTACACTTTACTAACGTTTCAAAATACAAAAGGGTTGATTTCAACACAACTTCAGATAATTGATCCAATTTCAAGTAAATTTTCAAAGTTTTTACCATTTGAAAAGCGAGTTATTAAAGCAGAGCAGAAAGAATAATTAACTTCGCCCCTTCATTTTTTAGTAACAAACATTATTATGACTTTAAGAAAACTTGCAATTGTGGCCTTAGGAGCTGCAACACTCACTTCTTGTAATGAAGGAAACGACTCTTTAGATGGGGCGGTTTTAACTACTAACTGGGATAGCTTAAGCTACAGTATTGGAATTAGTGTAGGAAATGGATTAAAAGGACAAAAACTAAACGAGGTTTCACCAAATGTCATTGCGCAAGGAATTAACGATGTTTTAGATAGTACTGCTCTTATTGGTGTCGAGCAAGCAAACGCCATAATAGGTGCTTTTATGGATAAACAAAGAAACGAACAAGCTGCAGCTGCAGCTTCAGTTGCAAATGGTTTTTTAGAAGAAAACGCTAAAAATCCTGATGTAGTTGTTACTGGTTCTGGTCTTCAATATATCGTTATTCAAGAAGGAACTGGAGAAAAACCAGCAGCTACGGATAAAGTAAAAGTGCATTACCATGGAACTTTAGTGAATGGCAATGTATTTGATAGTTCAGTAGATCGAGGAGAGCCTGTTGAATTTCCAGTAAATGGAGTTATTCCAGGTTGGGTTGAGGGCTTACAATTAATGTCAGTTGGATCAAAATACAAGTTTTTCATTCCTTCAGAATTAGCATACGGCGAAAGAGGTGCAGGTCAAATGATCGGTCCTGGCGAAACGCTAATTTTTGAAGTTGAGTTGCTTGGTATAACTAAAGGTGAATAATTATGAAAATTAAAATAATAACATTAGCAATATTCTTAGGATTATTTTCGAGCTCGTTTGCTGATGCTAAGAAGAAGAAAAAAGATAAAAAAGGAAAGAAAACCGAAACGAAAAAAATGGAATTAAAAAACGAATTGGATTCATTATCCTATGCATTAGGAGTGAGTATAGCAAATAATCTAAAGTCTCAAGGTGTTGACGATCTTAATTCAGCTGCAATGTCTGCAGCTGTAAAAGATGTGTATTCTGGAAACGATACTTTGATGAAAGCTGATGATGCAAATCAGTTTATCAATACTTATTTTGCTGGTGCAGCGGAAAGAAAGTCAAAAGAAGCTCAAGTTGAAGGGAAAAAATTCCTTGACGAAAACGCGAAAAAAGAAGGTGTTGTTGTACTTCCAAGTGGTTTACAATACAAAGTGATGAAAATGGGTGATGGACCTAAACCGGGTAAGGATGACAAGGTTACTACTCACTATCATGGAATGCTTATCGACGGGTCTGTTTTCGACAGCTCTGTAGATCGTGGAGAACCTGCTACTTTCCCAGTTGGTGGAGTTATTCCAGGTTGGGTTGAAGCTCTTCAATTAATGCCAGTTGGTTCTAAGTGGAAATTATTTGTTCCTTCAGACTTAGCTTATGGCGATAGGGGTGCTGGTCCAAAAATTGGCCCAGGTGCAACTTTAATTTTTGAAGTAGAATTATTGAGCATAGCTAAATAATTCCCGAAAACATATAAATTTAAAAAGGCGCGTATAGCGCCTTTTTTTATACTCCAAGCTTCTTAAATGCAGAAGGGATTTCTTCAATAATATCACCAGCTTTCATGGCTTCTTCTCCAAATTTCTCAGCAGCTATATCGCCAGCTAAACCATGCAGATAAACACCAAGTATTGCGGCATACATTGGATGATATCTTCGCGCCAACAAACCTGTAATTAACCCCGAGAGCACATCCCCGCTTCCAGCAGTTGCCATACCTGGGTTACCGGTAGAATTAAAATATACTCTTCCGTCAGGAAGTGATATTTGAGAATTTGGACCTTTTAAAATCACTATACACTGAAACTTTTTCGAAAATTCAATTTGTGCTTGCAGCCTATCAAAGGAATTGTCTGAATTCAAAATCAACCGTTTGAATTCTCCAACATGTGGAGTGAAAATTGAATTCGCAGGAATAAAACCTAACCACGTTTTATTATTAGATAAAATATTAAGCGCATCTGCATCAAACAAAATGGGTACTTGTGCATTCTGAATTAAGGTCTTTAAAAAATTTGCAGTTGATTTACTTACACCAATCCCTGGTCCAATTCCTATAGAGTTGTAACTATCAATGGGTGGGACGTCGGCCAAATCTTCTTCGCCAAGCAATAAAGTCATAGCCTCAGGACATCGCACTTGCATTGGCACTAATAACGAGTTTGGAATGCCCATGGTTAGTAATCCTAAACCCGAACGCATTGCTGCTAATGCAGAAAGAATCGCAGCGCCGCCTTTGGTTTTGGTGCCTGCGAATAATACAGCATGTCCATAACTACCCTTGTGGCTATACTTTTCCCTTACCTGTACAATTTCCGTAATTTGTTGTGGCTCTAGGTAATGGTATGACGACTCAGCCTTTTCAAGAAATCCTGCGCTCAAACCTATATCTAATAAATTCCAATTGCCCACTCGAAGCCTATTTTCCTCAGCAAAAAAACTGAGTGGCGGAGTTTGAAAAGTTAAGGAAATATTGGCATGAATAGATACTTGCTTTTTGTTGTTTATGTCATCAATGAAAAGGCCCGAAGGAACATCAATTGAAATAACAAAAACATTTGATGCGTTTATTGCCTCAACCAATTGCTTCAGTTGTCCTTCTAGTGGTTTGCTTAACCCTGAGCCTAATAGGGCATCAATTATAATACAATCATCTTTTACGTCAATACTATCGGCTAACGTGTACTCTTTTATTTCAATCGGAAGCTTTCTAAGTCGTTCAAGATTAATTTTAAAATCGTCTGTCACAGTTTCTGAAAACCGAATTACAGAAACCGTTACTCTAAAGTTTGCGTTCGACAATAATCTCGCTATGGCAAGTCCATCTCCGCCGTTATTACCCGTTCCGCAAAAAACCTGAAATTCTGATTCGGCAGTACAATTCTGTATAATCCAACCTACACACGCCGTTGAAGCACGCTCCATTAAATCAACAGAACTGATCGATTCATTCTGGATAGTTACGGCATCCGCTTCTCTTCTTTGATGCGCACTAAGAATTTTCATTCAAAATCTTTTCGTGAATCTCCACAGCTTGTTTAATCAGCGAGCTTTTTTCATCGTTGAGGACTATATAGTCTGAAAGAAATCTTTTTTTATCTTCAGGCCATTGATTGCTTATTCTTGACTCTACTTCAACCCTGCTAGCGCTATCTCTTTTCATAACTCGTTCAATTCGAGTTTCAAGAGGAGAACAAACTAAAATGATTTTATCGCAACCAACATAACTACCACTCTCAAAAAGTATTGCTGCTTCTTTAATCAAATACTCAGCTTGCTCATTTTCCTTTTTCCAATTTGCAAAATCTTCGGCAACAGCAGGGTGAATAACCGCATTTAATCTTTCAAGCTTTTCTTTATTTCCAAAGGATGCTTTCGCAATTAGTTTTCGATTTACAACCCCGTTAACAATACTATTGGCACCAAAAATGACTTTTACCTTATCCTGAACCTCCATATCAGTGCCAAGTATTCTTTTGGCTCGATCATCTGCACTGTAAATTGGAATATCTAAAATAGAAAACAGTTGAGCAACTGTTGTTTTTCCAGATCCAATACCGCCCGTAAGACCAACCACCATTGCGCTTAGTTTTTTAAAATGTACTCCACTCGATGCGGGCTGTAATCTAGAACTTCTGGCCCCTTTGGTGATTTGACATTTTTAACCGTTAAGTATTTTTTTGATTGGTCAAAATCCGTTGTTTCAACAACGAATGAAAACTGACTAGCCTCTAATTTATCAAAATCAGACAATCCAATTTTCACTCTTACTTTTACAGCGTTTGGAAAAAGCTTAATGTTATTTTCAGTGCTATCCGATATAATATCGATGGGTACTACTAATTCCTTTTCAGTAGCTTTATCGACATGAATCATTAATCTAACGTGTTTTGTATCTGAACTGAAATTCATAGCAAAATCAAGATCTACATCTTTAAAAACAGATTTATCCAAATCTTCCAGCGTAAGCAATTGAGTGGAAATAAAGTCTAATTTATTTAGCAAAGAGGTCGGTCCAAATAGAAGAATTTGTTTTGGACTTACGGTTATAGAATCCTTCAAATATGATTGCCCACTAATGGTGTAGTTAACATTTGGGCGAACATTTACAATCTTCTCAGTAATATAATCTGTACAAATTCTAAGTGAGTCAATATTAATGTTCTCAATTTTAATGTCCGAAGGGATTTCAGTGTTTGCTAGTTTCTCCAATCTAAGCTTAGGTATTATACTCAAATCTCCTCCTTGTCTAAATTTTTTAATCCCAGAGGAGTAATCCACCGATAAAGAGTCTAAACTTCCAAACAAATAAAAAGAAAGCAGCTTAAAACCAAAACCATTTACCTTAACCGTTAGAAATCGAGGTAATTCATTTACAACTACCTGCTCGGCAGGTACATTTTCATACCGTAATGGGAAGTTTAATTCTGTCGAGTAATCCTTAGTAAATGCATTTAACAGCCAGAAAACTGTTGTTAAACACAAACAAATAAGAAATACTGAGAGGTTCTTACCTAATCGAATCCCAAATACCATTTGAGATTTTTCGTCAGAATGTAGGTCTACCTCATCCACACATTACTTGTTTTTTTCTATTTCAGCTACCGCTTCAGCAGTATTTCCCGCTGAAAAATCTAATGAAATCGCTGATTTTTCAATGCGCATTTTTGCTCCACCATCAGTTTCTAGCATAATAGTAGCTTCATTAATATCTTTAATCTTACCATGAATTCCTCCTATGGTTACCACCTTATCTCCTTTTGCCAAAGACTTCCGAAACTCTTTTTGCTTCTTAGACTTTTTTTGTTGGGGTCTAATTATGAAGAAGTAAAAAACAAGCGCTAGAGCACCAAAAAAAACCATATTCATGGCTCCACCACCTGAACTTTGTAATAATATCATATTTATAAACTATTTAGATTCTTCAATACTCATTGTAGGTTGGCCTGGTTCAACATTCTCATCTGTACCAGAAGCCTCGTCCATTTCTTCTACCGCTGGCTTAATAATGTTCCCTGTAAGCGCAACAACAGTTGTACTAGGCTGAGTATTAGCTATAACCGATACTTTTTTATGCTGCTTACCATTTTTTCCTTCGCTATTAAACACTACGCGTATTTCTGCAGACTCTCCTGGTGCAATTGGTTTTCTAGGCCAATCTGGGACAGTACAACCACAACTTCCTTTAGCAGAGCTTATCACTAAATCTGATTCACCAACATTGGTGAATTTATAGGTAAACTTTACTTTTTCACCCTGAGTAATTTCACCAAAATCATACAATTCATTTTCAAATTTGATTTCGGTTAAATTTTCAACTATATCAGTTGTTACTTCTTTTTCTTCCTCAGCGCAAGCAACTAATAAAAATAGTGCGCTTATAAATGCAAAGTATTTCATCGTATTCTATTCGTTTTATTTACAGTGGCAAATTTAGTAAAAGCCATGAGGCCTATCTCATATTATTTCCTATTAAAAAGTTCTTTAGTTCTTTTTAATAATCCATCAGATTGATAGTGATAGTAGTTTTCCGTTGTTGCGCCAAAACTGGAATAAAACCTAGCTGTGCCAGGGTTTTCAGAACCTTCAAAGTCCAATATTTTATCACTATTTGAAAAATTTCGTATTAATTCTGAAATTAAAAAAGGCATAGCACCTATTTCTTTTCCTTTTTCCCCCAAGGCAGTATAGATCAGCGTAACTCTTTTTTTGCTAATTAAAATCAAAGCAAAAGCTATATGCTCTTTTTCAAGCATAACACTGTACAGTTCGGAAAAATCATTTTTTGATATTGACACCAAATCCTTAAACCAAGACTTATTTAACCCAAAGTCCTTTTGCAATTGGAACAATTTAACCGCTTCATCGATTAAATTATTTGGCACCTTATTGAACTTAGCATCGAAATTTTCAGCTTTTTTTATCCCTCTTTTGGTATTGGTTTTAAATTCCTTTTTTAGGGTTTCAAATGTTTTATTCAAAGGGAGTATCAGGTTTGTTTTTTCAATACTTGAAAAACTTGAAATAAGCTGCTTTTCAAAAACTATATCGAGATAACTAACCGGTTTTAATATAAGTTCCTCTAGTTCCATTAACTGAGGAATAGTTGGAAAAACAGTAAAAACATTAAGGCGTTGCACGTGATTAATTTGCCCCAAATACTTCACGCCAAGCTTCGATTTAATAATAACTGGCAAAATCGCCTCATAATTACCGAATACCAAACCGCTCCAGTTTTTCGAAACTATATCTAGGTAAAAGGAATAGCCATATATATGTTCATTCGAAGCATTGATTACCGTATTGTTCCATTTTTGATCATCTATCTCAGATCGACTTAACAATGTCCAGCTACTCATATCTCCTCTAATGATTCCAGCAAATTTGGAAGCAGATTCTGCCACCCCTGCCATGGTTCCATTTCACTTAAAGAGTCAGAATGCCATACGAAACAGAACTCACCATTTACCTTCTTAACCTCTTTAGCTAACTTCATAGCTTCATCAATAACAGTTTCTGGTTCGGATGGAAAGTAATATTTGAAGGTGGCTTCCATAAAACAAAATGGATGAATCCTTAAATTGGTTTCTATTTCTAACTCTAGGTCATAGAAATAATAGGGTGTGCAAATGGACGCTCTAAACCCAGAATGATCTGGATATCCCATAGAGAAATCATCAGTAATTTCTAAATCCATTAAATTTCTGTAGGTTTCGGGCAAGTGTAATTTCAAAAAATGTTGGCGACTATAAACTACAGGATAATGCAGAACCTTAGAAAGTCGATTGCGTTCAGTGGCCAGTTTATCTATATCATCATTTGATGCGAAGCTAGGATGCAAGCCCACCTTTGAGTAGTCGTTTACGTGCTTTATAACCGATTGGAATTTTCTGGAAGTTATTGAAACGCTTTTATCATTTTTATCGTAATCACCTACTAAAAAAAAGTAAACGAACTGCGTGTGAAATTTCTTTTGAATAGAAATCAACCTATCAAAAACATCAAAAGGGTCCCTTTTATTGCCAATTAAAGTAGCTGAACGATTTTTTAAATTACTAAAATCCCTTTGAATTAAATCCTTGGCTACGCCAGCTATAGTGCGCACTAATCCTTTTTCTTTGTAAGCGAACGCACTATCGACATCGATAGTTGGAGTAATTCTAAATTCCAATTTCTGAAATTCTAATGTCGGAAACTTCGACATCAATAACTCCTTTAAATCTTGAGCCCAACTATTTATAACTGGTTGCCCAAGAAAATTTGCATTAAACGCAAGACTATACTTTGCTGAAAATCGTCCATGCTTATCCTTAACATGGGGTAAATACTCTTCGTAGCGCGTAGACAAATAAAACGCTGCCGAAAACAAATCAAAGGGAAATGGAGAATCATTGACTTTAAAAATACCAATTCCAGAATTGGTTTTAAATACGGGGACATCGAATTGCTCGATACCCTTTTCAAATAGCAATCCATGCGGGACAAAGTTCAATTCATCGCTTGTTGGTTGATAGGCATAAGAGATTTTTGGCCCCTCCAGGTCTTGAAATTCAGATTTAACAGCGGTAAAGCTGACAGATAACCCCAAAATATCACGCAAAATCAATTGAAATGCATACTTCACACGTGGTGAAAGTTGTTGCGAGTAAATCAGCATATCTGAATTCATTACTGGCTAAAGTAAGCTTTCGTCGGCAAAACTGAAATAAGAGTTTTCAGCAATAATAATATGGTCTAACACTGGTATGTCTAATACAGTTCCAGACTCCCTTAGTTTTTTAGTCAAATTTATATCAGCTTGGCTTGGTTTTAGATTTCCGGAAGGGTGATTATGTGCTAAAATAATTGCACTAGCAAGATTGTCAATAGCAGATTTAAATATTACCCGTGTATCTGCAACGGTGCCACTAATGCCTCCTGAACTTATTTTAGATTTCTTAATGACTCTATTGGCACGATTCAACAATATAATCCAAAACTCCTCCGTATTCAAGTCACTTAGTTCGGCATGGAGAATTTCGAAGGCATCATTACTTGAAGAAATTTTCTTTTTGACTGTATTCTCTTGTGACCTGCGCCTTCTGCCAATTTCGAGTGCAGCAGCAATAGAGATTGCTTTTGCCTCACCAATACCTTTAAACGTTTGTAGTTCTGACAAGTTGTATTTTCCTAATTCCAACAAATTATTGGATGCTGTAGATAAAATTCGTTTTGAAAGTTCAACTGCGCTTTCATTTCTGCTGCCAGAGCCAATGATGATAGCAAGTAATTCCGCGTCACTAAGTGCCGCTCTTCCTTTCAAAAGAAATTTTTCTCGAGGTCTATCGTCTTCTGCCCAGCTTTTTATAGAAGTCTTGGATGATTCCATGAGATTAAATTACAAAAAAAGCCCTTCACGAAGATTCGAGAAGGGCTTTAAATTAAATCTGTAAAAAAAATATTATTTTTTTTCTTCCATCATTTCTTCTGCAGCTTCTTCCACTTTTTCGGCTCCTTCTTCTGCAGCATCAACAACCGCTTCTCCTGCTTCCTCCATTGAATCAACAGCATCTGAAGCTTCGTCAGAAACTGCTTCCATCATATCTTCAGCCTCATCAGTCACTTCTTCTGTCGCTTCTTGAGCTTCTTCTTTTACTTCTTTATTTCCTCCTTCAGCACAAGCAATAAACATTGCTGCTGACATAAAAATTATTAATACCTTTTTCATAATTGTTCTTTTTGTTTATTCAAAAATAGTGTGTTTAACCTATCTGATTATCAATTTACAAGAAGTTATATACAATTGTATCTTAATTAAACTAGTTTTTCTTTCTAATTTTCTCAACATCTTCTTTAACTTCTTTTTTAATACCTTCAACATCTTCCTTAATATCTCGCTCCATTTCTGATTCGGTTTCTTTAAGATCCTCTGGTAGCGTTTTTACCCCTTCTTTAACATCCGAGCCTAACTCTCTAGTTCCTTCCGGAATATCCTTAATTGTTTCCAAATCATTTTCAATTTGCTTTAACTCTTCTTTCACTTCGCTCTTTCGATCTTTCGACTTACTTGAATCACAAGATGACATAGAAACTAAAACAGCAACAACAACTAATAAAATTCTCATAATTATTTTTTTTTCAAAATTAAACACTTTAGGCAAAAAAAAAGCCTTCCCGGTATTCGAGAAGGCTCAATTATTTTATAGAATTTACAACTATAAAGCTGCAACTTGCTTTGAAAGTTTTGATTTTAAGTTTGCAGCTTTATTAGAATGAATAATATTCTTTTTAGCCAACTTATCTATCATAGAGAATACCTTGGGTAAAGAAGCAGTCGCTGCTTTTTTATCTGTTTCTGCTCTTAAATCGCGAATAGCGTTACGAGTTGTTTTAAAAACATAACGATTTAGCTCTCTACGAACTTTAATCTGTCTTATTCTTTTTAATGCTGACTTATGATTTGCCATACTATTTTTTATTTAAAAAAATTGTAGCCCATAGGAGAATCGAACTCCTGTTACCAGGATGAAAACCTGGCGTCCTAACCACTAGACGAATGGGCCATTTGTGACTCAAACTTATTTAGTTTGAATGTTCAAAAACCTGCTTTTTTAAAAGCGTGTGCAAAAGTAACTATCATTTTAAAAACACAAAACATATTTCTTCTTTTTTTCAAATTATATATGCATATTAATTAACATATATCACAAACCAGAATGAACACATGTATTAAATTTGCAATATGAAACTAATGTTACTGTCTATAGGCTTACTAGGTCTTGCGTTTGCAGGAATTGCAATTAAAATCCTTGTTAAGAAAGAGGGTAAATTCGCTGGTACTTGCGCATCAAATAATCCCATTCTAAATGAGGATGGCCAGCCTTGTAGTTTTTGCGGTGCACTTCCTGATCAGCAATGCGAGAAAGAGGGTTAATTCGATAGAATTTCCAGTTTCTCTTTTAATCCCTTAGAATAATAATAAAGGTATTCATCATTTGGACCGGTGAAGATAAAAAAGGCTTTAAGGTCCTTTCCTTTGTCTGAACTCAAAAATTGTTTACTTCTTTCTAGACCCATTACCATGAAGGCAGTCGCATAGGCATCTGCTGACGTACAATTTGAAGAAATTACGGTGGCACTCAAAATGGAATTAATTGCAGGGTAGCCCGTGTTTGGGTTTATAGTATGGTGAACTTTTCTACCATCAATAAGTGCAAATTTTCTGTAATTCCCAGAAGTTGCAATGGCCTCGTTTTTCAATTCCAATTTTGCTTGTAATGTTCTAGCATCCATATTTTCTTCGGGTTTATCTATTCCAGCTAACCAACTTTTACCTGTCGGGTGCGCCCCACTCGCATACATTTCACCACCAATTTCGACTAGAAAATTTGTTATTCCTGATGCACTCAAAAATTCAGCTACTACATCAACACTATATCCCTGTGCAATGGCATTAAAATCAAGTTGCAATCCAGGTTTACTTTGAAGCAATAAAAGATTGCCTTTTGCAGAACTTGATATTCGATTTTCAATAGTAATTTTGGCTGTAAGATCTTTGAGCACAATCGCATTCATATCTAGTAATAGTTTTATTTCTAATACTCTAGCGCTATCAATATTCAAGGTTTTAGTGCTTTTCGATCCTAATCCGTAATAATCAATTAATGGTTTAACTAAAGGGTTAAAGGCTCCATTCGTAGCCTCATATATCAACCAAGAAGTGGTTAGATTCGTTTCAAAAAACTCATCGAGTAGAATGGAATCTTCTCCAGCATTAAATCTAGATAACAAACTTTCCTTATTCCAATTAGACAAAGAATAATCTATAGCTGTAAGAATTGAATCAATGTCTTCCTTGGCAATTGAACTATCAGAATAGTAAACAATTGAGTAGGTCGTTCCTTGCGCAGTGCCCTTTATAGTTCTTTTCTGAAACTCAGGTTGATTGGATAAGTTATCTACACTTTCACATGCAAAAAACAAACTTGATAATACTAAAAAGAATAAAACCCTTGCCATAAATTTAGATTTCACGATCAAAACAATTCTTACTAAATAGGTGTTTCAAACAAAAAAGCCCCTTCCGAATTCGGAAGGGGCTTTAAATATCTTATCCTCCAAAGTCATCGAAGGCAACATTTTCAGGAGGCACACCCCAATCATCGCACATCTTTAAAACGGCCTGATTCATCATTGGTGGTCCGCAGAAATAAAATTCTATTTCCTCTGGAGCATCGTGTTTTGATAAATAATTATCAATTACTGATTGATGCACAAAACCAACAAATCCGTCTCCTTCATCTTCCATATTTTCTTTAACCTTCCAATAGTCCTCTTCCAAGGGTTCAGAAAGTACTAAATGAAATTTGAAATTAGGAAAATCTTTTTCTAAAGCGTAGAAATGATCTAGATAGAACAGTTCTCGTTTTGAGCGACCACCATACCAATAGGACACTTTGCGTCCAGTTTTAATTGTTCGGAACAACTCATAAAGATGAGAACGCATTGGAGCCATACCTGCACCACCACCTATATAAAGCATTTCAGAATCGTTGTGCTTGATAAAGAACTCACCATAAGGTCCAGATACGGTTACTTTGTCTCCAACTTTTCGTGAGAAAATATAAGAAGATGCAACTCCTGGATTTACATCCATCCAACCGTTCTTCTCTCTGTCCCAAGGTGGTGTAGCTATACGAACATTTAACATTATTCTTCTGCCCTCTGCTGGGTAAGAAGCCATTGAGTACGCTCGTTCTACCACCTCATCATTTTTCATTGTAAGAGGCCACAGATTAAAGTTGTCCCATTCCTTTTGAAATTTATCAGGCTCTCCGGGATGCTCTTCCGGGTGAGCTTCAATATCAATATCAGAAAAAGGAACCACCGTTTTTGGGATTTCAATTTGGATATATCCACCCGCTTTGTAATCCATATCTTCGGGTAGCTCAACTATGAATTCCTTTATGAAAGAGGCTACATTGTAATTAGTAACAACGGTCGCTTCCCATTTTTTTATTCCAAAAATTTCTTCTGGAATAGAAATCTCCATATTTTCCTTAACTTTTACTTGACAGCCAAGTCGATAATCTTCTGCTATTTCTTTTCTTGAAAAATTCGGTTCCTCTGTTGGTAATATTGAACCTCCACCACTGTGCACCTGACAAGTACATTGTATACAAGTTCCTCCACCACCACAAGCCGATGGTAAGAATATTCCAGCATTTCCAAGTGTGGACAATAACGTGCCACCACCTTCTACTTCGATTTCTTTTTCGCCATTAATCTTTATCATTACTGGCCCAGATGAAGATAACTTAGCTTTTGCAAACAAAAGCAACGACACCAATAGAAGAGTAACTATTAAGAAAACAACTATGGCTGCTGTAAGCGTGATTCCCATTTTATAATTTTTATAGTTGTGTAATTATAATTCGATTCCCATAAAACTCATGAAAGCAATTCCCATAAGTCCTGTAATAATAAATGTAATTCCCAAACCTCTCAAAGGAGCTGGCACATGAGAATACTTAATTTTTTCTCTAATTGCAGCAATGGCAACAATCGCTAAAAACCAACCAACACCTGACCCCAAGCCAAATGCCGTAGCTTCACTAATTGTTGCATATTGTCGCTCCTGCATAAATAACGCACCACCTAGTATTGAACAGTTTACTGCTATAAGTGGCAAGAAAATCCCCAAAGCACCGTAAAGAGCTGGCGCAAATTTTTCTACTATCATTTCAACTAATTGCACCATGGATGCGATTACCGCGATGAACATTATAAATGATAGGAAACTTAGATCAACAGTTGCATATTCACTGCCTAACCAAGAAAGTGCTCCTTCTTTCAATACGTAATTCTCCAACAAATAATTAATTGGAACGGTAATACCTAAAACGAAGATTACAGCTGCACCGAGTCCTACACCTGTTTTTACTGTTTTTGATACCGCTAAGTATGAACACATACCAAGAAAGTAGGCAAATATCATATTGTCTATGAAAATGCCTTTTACGAATATATTTACTAATTCAGTCATGGTTTTTTTTCTAAGTTGAAATTAGTGTGATTCGATTAATGCAGTGTTCTTAGAACGCTGAATCCAAATAATAATTCCTACGATAATAAGAGCCATTGGAGGAAGAATAACAAAGTTGTTGTTCATGTATCCAAAAGAATAAACAACATCTGGTATAATCTGAATACCAAATAATTTTCCTGCACCAAATATTTCTCGAACAACAGCAACAACTATTAGCACCCAGCCGTAACCAATTGCGTTTCCAAAACCGTCTAATAATGAAGGCCAAGGCTTGTTTGCTAAAGCAAACGCTTCAAGACGCCCCATGATAATGCAATTTGTAATGATAAGCCCAACAAATACACTTAATTGCTTACTTACATCATACACAAATGCTTTTAAAACTTGATCAACTAAAATTACCAATGCAGCCACTATTACCAACTGCACAATAATTCTAATTCGATCTGGTATTCCATTTCTCAGTAACGATACTATTACATTACCTGCCATCATGACAAACATTACTGATATAGTCATTACTACAGCATTTTTTACCTGGGTAGTAATTGCCAAAGCCGAACAAATTCCCAATACTTGAATAGTGATTGGGTTTTGATCGTTTAATGGATCTATTAAAAGCTGTCTATTTTTCTTTGAAAATAGAGGCTCTTTTTCTTCAACTGCAACTGCTTCAGCCATAATTAAGAATTTGTTTTTTGAAAATAAGGTTGATAAACCCCAAATGTTCTTATTATCATTTCTTCAACACCTTTAGAGGTTATGGTTCCACCCGTAATACCATCGACGCCGTAATCCGTAGCTTCTCCTCCTCCACTTTTGAAAACTTCAATGGCCACTTCACCATCTTTATAAATATTATCACCAGAGAACTGACCTTCAAAAGAAGTCTGATTGATTTCAGCGCCTAATCCAGGGGTCTCTGTCTTATGATCGAAGTTAGCACCAAAAATCGTGTTTAAATCTGACTCTAAAGAAACGAAACCCCAAATTGGACCCCAAAGTCCAGTGCCCACCATAGGGACTACATAGATTTTTTCGCCTTCTTTTTCACATACAAACATTGGATATAACATATCGTCTTCCGTTATAGCTTTTGCCTTAAGTTCTTTGTATTGTTTCTTTACGTCAACATTAAAAGCCATTTCCCCTTCAACAACTTCACCACGCTGGTTAATTACTACTTGCTCCACGACATATTTATCAAACAAGTCAGATGCTTGATCTCTGTCTGTAACAATGTTTATTGAAGAAAGAATGTTTTGCATTTTCTCTAATTTCACATTCTTGTCCTGAAATGGTTTTAGACCCATTGCCGCGAATGCCAATAAAGCACCCACAACAACAACCATTACTATGGCAAAACCAAATGTATATCCGCTACTATTTTTATTTATTCCCATATCTAAACCTTTATGCTATTGCTTGCGCACGCTTAAGACGTTTACTAATATTTCCTTGAACTACGTAATGATCAATCAATGGCGCCATGACATTCATAAATAATATCGCCATCATTATTCCTTCTGGATATGCTGGGTTAAACACTCTAATCATAATCCCGAGTAAACCACAGAAAAAACCATAAACCCACTTACCAGTATTTGTTTGAGCGGCACTAACTGGATCTGTCGCCATAAATACCATTCCAAAGAAAAAGCCTCCCAACATTAGCTGATGGTGCGCAGGTATTTCCATATAACTATTTGCTCCCCACATATTGAATAGGTAGCCCATTACGTAACCACCAATGAGCATAGAAAGCATTATTCTCCAGCTACCAATTCCAGAAGCAATTAGAATAACGGCTCCGATTAAACAAGCTATCACTGAAGTTTCACCAACAGAGCCTGGTATAATTCCAATAATAGCGTCCAAATAAGGAGGTATTCCTGCAACTCCTTGCTCTACCGCATTTCCTAAAGCAGTTGCTCCTGTGTACCCATCAACAGTTTGCATACCATCAGTAGAAATCCAAACCGAGTTACCAGACATTTTCGTAGGATAAGCAAAGAATAAGAATGCTCTAGCTGTTAAAGCAGGGTTCAAAATATTCATTCCCGTTCCTCCAAAAACTTCCTTTCCAAAAACCACTGCAAAAGCGGTAGCTGCAGCAACCATCCATAGCGGAACCTCTACAGGCATAATTAACGGAATTAACATTCCAGAAACTAAGAATCCCTCTTGAATTGAATGTCCGTTTTTTATACAAAATAGAAACTCAATCCCTAAACCAACGCCATAAGAAACGATAACTAGTGGAAGCACTCTGATAGCTCCATAAATCACCATATCAATAAACTCGGCAGATTCTCCAATTGCAAGAAAATGCTGATAACCTACATTGTACATTCCAAATAATAGACAAGGAACAAGAGCAAGGATTACTGTAACCATCGTTCTTTTTAAATCAATTCCGTCTCTAATATGAGCGCCCTTTGAGGTAGCATGACCAGGCACAAATAAAAATGTTTCTAGCCCATCAAAAACAGGCCAATACTTCTCAAGCTTTCCACCCTTGTCAAAGTTTGGTTTAACGCTCTCAACTATATTTTTTATAAACTCCATAATATAATACTTGCAATTAGCTCAACTCTTTTATAATTAAATCAAGACCATTTCTTACAATCTCTTGAGAGTTTATTTTCGAAGTGCAACCAAATTCGCACAAAGCAAAATCCTCAGGTGCAACTTCATAAATTCCCAAATTTTCCATTTGCTCAATATCGTTAATTATGATTGATTTTAGCAATTGAACTGGATATATATCAAATGGAAAAACCTTCTCATATTGGCCCGTCATAACGAAAGCTCTTTCTTCACCGTGGATTCCTGTACCCAAGTTGTACTTTTTATTAGGCATCGCCCAAGAAAAAAATGTTTTGGATAAAGAAAATTTATCAAAACCAGGTGCAACCCAACCAAAAAATTCTGCTTCATGATCTTCGCGAATCGCTGTTACTTGATGATGATAATATCCCAAATAACCTGCTGCCTCTATTTTATCCCCTGTTAAAACGTTACCAGAAATAAATCGTGCATTATCATTAATGTTTCCTTTTGATAAGCTTTCTACAGAACTACCTAAAACGACTGAATAATATTGAGGAGCTTTTACTTCCGCACCAGTCATTGCAAGTACACGTGAATTTTGAATTTTACCTGTATTCAAAAAGCTTCCTATTGCTGCTAAGTCTTGCACATTTATTGTCCATACTATTTCGCCTTTATTTAACGGTTCGATATGATGGATTTGAACGCCAACATTTCCTGCAGGATGTGGACCTGCTATTGAATGTATTGTACAATTATTTAACCCAGAAAAAACACCCTTATCTCCTCGTGTCACAATATTAACAGCTCCCTTGGTAAGTTTGGCTAACGCATCAATACCAGTTTGTAAATCTGTTGCTCTGTCTTTTAGAATAAAATTATAATTAGGAGCCAATGGTGAAGAATCGAAGGCAGAAATAAAAATTGCCTTAGGATCTTCGTTAGCACCAGCCATAACGTCGAACGGACGTTTCTTAATTAACGGCCACTGCCCCCCTCTCTGAAGAATCTCAATTATTCCAGCTTTATCAGCAGAATTAACGCCAGACACATCAAAGTTTTCAAATTTTGTTTCTTTATCGGCTAATAATCGGACTTCTAATATTCTACGTTTTGCTCCACGAACTACTTCGACTACTTCCCCGGAAACCGGTGAAACAAACTTTGTGTTTTCGTTTGCTTTATCGTGAAACAATGGAGTTCCTGCTTTAACTTCATCGCCTTCTTTGACTTCTAATTTTGGAATTACTCCATGAAAATCAGTCGGCTTTAATGCTACAGTTGTTGAATCGATGGCACCAAGCTTTTCTTCAGCTTTGCCTACTAGATTGATATCAACACCTCTGCTAATCTTGACGTTTTTTGCCATCTATGTTTTATTTAATATAGATCGAAATTTCGCCGCAAATTTAAGGGATAAATCCCTTGTGTCATTTGAAACTTAATCAAGGTTAAATACAAGTACCTAAATTTAAGTGTCAACCCGATAATAAACTTTACAAAACACCTATTTTCAGATGCTTACAATAGGACTTGAGTAATTAAATGTGCTTAATTTAGAATGATTCTAAATAATAGAGCGCCGATAAAAAAAAACCTGCTCATTTAAATGAACAGGGCTAAGATAAAAATATCTTTAAAGTGTTTTAAGCCAACACTTCCTTTACTTTATCCGCAGCCTCTTGAAGTACAATTGCTGATTCTACTTTCAAACCTGAATCATCAATAATCTTCTTAGCTTCTTCAGCGTTTGTACCCTGCAGTCTTACAATTATCGGAACCTCTATGTTTCCCATATTCTTGTATGCATCAACTACCCCTTGAGCAACTCTATCACAACGAACGATACCTCCAAAAATATTCACCAAAATAGCTTTAACATTCGGATCTTTCAAAATCATTTTAAAGGCCTTCTCAACTCGTTCAGCGTCAGCAGTGCCGCCTACATCTAAAAAGTTTGCCGGATTACCTCCAGATAGCTTTATAATGTCCATAGTTGCCATTGCTAAACCAGCACCATTAACCATGCAACCCACATTTCCATCGAGCTTTACGAAACTTAGTCCCGCCTCCATTGCTTCTACTTCTGTGGGATCTTCTTCATTCAAATCGCGCATTGCTGCATAATCTGGATGACGGTACAATGCGTTATCTTCAATATTTACTTTAGCATCTACTGCAATAATTTTATCATCAGAAGTCTTAAGTACTGGATTAATTTCGAACATTGCCGAATCAGAACCAACATATGCTGCATACAATTTCCCAATGAACTTTACCATTTCCTTAAACGCCTTTCCGCTCAATCCCAGGTTAAAAGCAATCCTTCTAGCTTGAAAGCCCTGAAGACCAACTCTTGGGTCAACTTCTTCCTTGAAAATACGATCTGGAGTCTTCTCCGCAACAGTTTCAATATCAACTCCGCCATCAGGAGAATACATTATTGTGTTTCTTCCAGATTCTCTATTCAAGAGAACAGACATATAAAACTCTGCCGTTTCTGATTCTCCCGGATAGTAAACATCCTCAGCAATTAACACTTGATTTACAAACTTTCCTTCTGGACCTGTTTGATGCGTTACCAAGGTCATTCCCAAAATCTCATTTGATATTGAACGCACTTCGTCTATGGATTTAGCCAACTTAACTCCTCCACCTTTTCCTCGTCCACCTGCATGAATTTGAGCTTTTATAACCCACCATCCTGTTCCGGTATCTTCAGTTAACTTTTTAGCTGCTTCAACTGCTTCGTCAGCAGTTTTAGCAACAATTCCTCTCTGAATCGCTACTCCGTAGCTATTCAAAATTGACTTTCCTTGAAATTCGTGAATGTTCATTTTTTGTCTTTGAAATTTGCAGCGACAAATGTAAAGCATTGGATTCACTCAATGATTAGGTGAAATGAGTTTTATAACAGTCTTTTTGAATTCACGAGCTCAATTTGTATTTCTTTTTAATTTTCTATATTTACTGAATTGAAAAATAGATGGTTATGAAAGTTTTCCAAAAAATCCTAGTCTGTATTTATCTTCTCTTTCCTTTTTTATTTGTTAACGCAACAGAAAAAACCGAAACGTTTCATATTATTGGACCAACTGGTGCAGTTTGCGTTGGTCAAAAAATAAAATTGGAGGCATCTGGACCAGCTAATGGCTTTGAATATTTTTGGTACCCAAGGAACAAAGTGGTCAGCCCTTTCTTAAAAGCAACGGATTATATTCCTGAAGAAACTACTCAGTTGTTTGTAGTTCGAATGTCAACCTCAAATTTATCTAACACAGACACTGCATATATTACAGTAAAGGTTAACGAAAAGGAAGTAGAAATTTATGGTCCTGGGTTCGTTTGTCTGGGCGCTTCTGCTAGTTTAGAAATCGCGCCTTATTTCAACAATCCTGTGTGGTCAACCAATGAGAATAAACATCAAATTGAAGTCACAAAACCTGGTATTTATTCTGTCAAAGCACATGACGGATGTGACTTAGTTAAAGGTAATCACTACGTGGATAGTAAGACAAATCCTTTAAGCAGAATTATGGCAAATCGCAATACCGATTTGTGTAATGGTGACCAAGTTGAATTACGCTCCTTTAGTGCAGTAAACCCCTCTTGGTCAAACGGCTCTGAATCTAGAAGCACAATTGTGAAAACAAGTGGTAACTATGTTTTGCGCAACACAAATGAATGTGGAATTGATAAAGCAGAGATATCAGTAAGGGTTCACCCCATTCAAGCTGATTTTATTCCTTCAGCTACTGAGCTGCTGGAAAGCGAAAACCTTGAACTATATAACCATAGTAAGCATGCCGTTCGTTATGAGTGGTATCAAGACGGTCACTTACTTTCAGAAGAAGAAAATACCGAAGTAAGGTTTCAAACTTCAGGCGCTTATTCAGTTGAGCTTCATGCTTTTAATGCTTATGGTTGTCGAGATATAATGGAATACCCAAGTATTGTAGTGGTAAGCAAAGAATCGTCTATATCAGCAAACAAAGAAGATATTATATTTCCGAACTCTTTTACTCCTAACGGTGATGGGAAAAACGATGTGTTTGAAATGTATACTGGCGATATCTACAATTTAAATGTGACTATCTATAACCGCTGGGGTCAGATAATATTTGAAGAACAGAACTCTAGTGAAGTAGTTTGGAATGGAACTGATATAGCCGGAAACAAACTAGAACAAGGTCAATATGTCGTTCATTATAGCTATGAAAATAAATTCGGAGAACCCATCACTAAAACTTCTTCAGTTAATCTACTGAGATAGATTTATACTCGAAGCACAAAGTGCTCTTTTTCTATATCCTTTCTAAAAAAAAGCAATCCTTTGTAAAACAGGTCAATACTAATTGATACTTCTTCCAAAGAAACAATTTCTTGCCATGCCTTTTCCATTCCACTACTCCAATGAATATCATCAATAATAACTACAGAGGAGGCATTCAATTTACTCTTTAACAAGGTAAAATACTTAATGGTTGCATCGTAAGTATGATTAGCATCTAAATAGACCAAATCGATAGGTAAGCTAATGCTTTCTAACAGTTGAGGAAGCGTTTTATCTATAGAGCCTTCAATACTATTAATGTTTTCCAACTGAAGCTTTTGCCAGCCTTTCTGTGCAATGGAAAGAATATCTGGGTTCCCCTCAAAAGTGTATACCTTGGTTGTGGGACGCACAGATGCTAAGTAAGCCGTTGATACTCCTAAACTAGTACCTAACTCTATAATCGTTTTCACTCCAAAATAATTTACCAACCCGAAAAGCCATTCTGACTGCACCTTAGTTGACAAAGCATTAGCAGCAATATCTTTTACTTTTCTATTTCCTGATTTTCTAGAACCAGCACCAAGGTCCTTTGTACGAATTTTGGTATTATCTTCTACAAGCGCATCTCTCCATTTTTCGATCTCTTTGAAAGCATAGTATGGTGATTGTTTGCGTAAAACGTTTTCAACCAAGTCAAATACAAAAGGAGAATGCACCCGATATCGCGTCTTAGATTTTTTAAGATACTGTAGATATTTAAAAAATAGCTGAATCGAGTTGTAGGGCATTTAACCAAATATAATTTTCAAAAAAGAAAACCCTTTTTCGATGCATCGAAACAAGGGTTTTTACAGAACTTTTATTAAACTTCAACTAGTCTTTTCCTAACATTTTAGCTGTGATTCCAGTGCTAGAAAACCCGCCATCATGCATTAAATTTTGCATTGTCACCATTTTCGTTAAATCTGAAAACATAGCGATACAATAATTAGCACAATCTTCCGCGCTTGCGTTGCCCAATGGAGACATTTTATCTGCAAAATCAATAAAGTCATCAAATCCTTTAACTCCCGAACCAGCAGTTGTCCTAGTTGGTGACTGACTAATGGTATTTACTCTAACATGTTTAGCTGAGCCATAGTGATAGCCAAAACTTCTAGCTATAGATTCTAACATTGCTTTTGCCTCAGCCATATCGCTATAATCGGGGAAGGTTCTTTGCGCAGCTATGTAAGTAAGGGCCAAAACAGAACTCCACTCATTCATTGCATCTAACTTCATCGTTGTTTGCATTACCTTATGAAAGGACAAAGCTGAGACATCGACTGTTTTTTGAAAAAAGTCGTAGTTCAAATCAGTATAAGGCTTACTTTTTCGAACATTAGGAGACATTCCAATTGAGTGTAAGACAAAATCTAGCTTTCCACCCAATTTATCCATTGAACCCTGCACAAGGTTTTCGAGATCTTCGACACTGGTAGCATCGGCTGGAATGATTTCCGAATTGCATTTAGCAGCCAAATCATTAATCTTACCCATACGCATGGCAATTGGTGCATTTGTTAGTGTAAATATTGCACCTTCTTCTGCTGCTCGCTCTGCTACTTTCCAAGCGATTGAATGTTCATCCAAAGCCCCGAAAATTATTCCTCTTTTCCCTTTTAAAATATCATTTGCCATAATTGCATTTTTTATTGCGCTTCAAATTTAGAAATCAATTAGTTATCTAGCAGAATTCTGGCATTTTCTTTAGCAACAGTACTTAACTTATCACCGCTTAGCATCTTAGCCAGTTCGATTACTCGATTATCCCCTTCGAGTAATTCAATTTTTGTCAATGTTTTTTCTGAGTTATGATCCTTGTACACCGAATAATGCGCATTTCCTTTTGCTGCTATTTGAGGCAAATGTGTAATAGCCAATACTTGAATTTTTTTAGAAATCAGCTTCATCAAATCTCCCATTTTATTAGCAACCTCACCACTAACACCTGTATCTATTTCATCAAAAACTATTGTAGGAAGATTAGTTTTATTAGAAACTATTGACTTTATTGCAAGCAGTATTCTAGACAACTCACCTCCACTAGCCGATTCATGAACTTTCTTTAAACCGACTCCTTTATTCGCTGTAAATCCAAATTCAATTATTTCATTTCCAAGTGGTTCTAATTCATTGGTCTTTATGAATTCTATTTTAAACTTAGCTTCAGGCATTCCGAGGTGCGTAAGATGATTTATTAATTCCTTTTCAAAGCTTGAGGCGCAATCCAACCGGAGTTGACTAAGTTCATTTCCTAGTTGTTCAAGAATAAGAAGTTCTCTATCTAGCTCCTTTTTGCGTTCTATGATCTTCTCATCTCCACCTTCTATTTGAGTTAGCTTTTCTTTAAGTTCATTTCTAATTGAAATCAATTCACTTTCAGTCTGAACTTGGTGTTTTTGCAGTAATTGATTAATCAAATTAACACGGTCTTGAACCATTGATAGCTGCTCAGGCTCAAGAGTTACTTCTGACTCTAATTGATTGACTTCGTCGGCTAAATCTTGAATCTCTAATTGAATACTTCCAATTCTCGCCGCGAGTGATTCTAGTTTAGAAGTGTAAGACGATATTGGCGCTACGGTTCTTTCTGCCTGAAACGATAGTTCTACAATACCATTATTATCATTTGACAGCAATTGACTCAAAGAAAAAAGTGTGGACTTAATTTCTTCAGCATGCTCAAGCTTTTTGAGCAACTCTTCTTTCTCCGTCAATTCTCCTGGAACAATGCTAGTTTCTTCACATTCATTATACAAAAACTCGAAATAGTCTTGCTCTTGCTTTTGCTTAAATAAATCCGACTCTAATTCTGCTAAAGCATCTTTAAGCATTTTTACTTTTTCAAATTGTTGCCTATATTCAGACACCTTGTCTAGATGACCTCCAAAAGCATCGACCAGGAAAGTTCGATAAGTTCTTTCTCCAAGTTTTAAATTTTCATGCTGTGCATGAACGTCAATAACATACCCGCCAACTTGACTCAATTGTTTCAATGTTGCTGGTGTGTCATTAATAAATGAGCGAGATTTGCCGTTTGGCAATAACTCCCTTCGAAGTATTAATGTTTCATTTATATCAAAATCATTGACTTTTAAAAAATGTTTTACGGACTTTGATCGCGTTGAAAACTCAGATTCTATAATACATTTTTTAGATGCATCGAAAAGTAAATCAGATTCTGCTCTTTTTCCTAAAACCAACGATAGCGCCCCTAGTATGATGGACTTTCCAGCTCCTGTCTGGCCAGTTACAATTGTAAATCCATTTTCAAGATCTATACTAATTTGATCAATTAGAGTAAAGTTAGAAATGTATAAACGATGCAACATTTCTACAATATTTTTTGATAGTTAATGGTGTTCGCTGGATCAACTTTATTAAGAAGGTCTATGATTTTATCTTTTTCAGCTCTAGGAGCATCTTGGTATAACTTAATAATCTCTTTACTCTTAGAATCAAAAAACACGCGCATATTAAATGAATTTGGAAAGTTTCGATGAACCTCTTCTAATTTTAAAAGTGCATTTGTTACAGCCGTTCTCCCTGCGGTGACATCCTTTGCCATTTGATCAAATCCATTTCTATGATATTCATAAGAACATACTCTCAGGTTCCTGAATCTGGGCGTAAGGTGGTTTTCCACCAACCAATACCTATTCCTGCGTTCACTACTTGACCAACCTTGACCACCGCTACTCTGAGCAGTTCCAGCAATTTGTTGAGCTTTCTGGAAATATTTAGTTCCCCCTTCAAGTTTATAGGTATCATAATCATAACCTATTACCATATATGTGTAATAAGCTAAAACCGAGGTTAAGTTACTCAGAAATGTCGACTCTGAGTATTCTAAGTTCGCAAAGCGGTCATAAGTAAATGAAAATTGCTCATCTTTAAAACTAAAAACAGTGCTATTGTATGCTGACGCGTATACAGGCCTTCTACTTTGAATTTGAATTGTACCGCTAAACGTATTCCCTCCTTCTATACTGGCAAGCTCAATAAGCACACTGAATTCAATTTTTTCGCTTTCTTGAAAAATGTCTCCGGTCCATTTTCTATTATTGATGAAATCATAAACCTGTTGTTTCATATCCTCGAACATGGTAACATCTACACCGTCAAGACGATTAAAGTTTATTGAAACCTCGCACTTAACTTCTTGAGCATGGCTACTTCCAAAGAAAAGGAAAATACTAAGAAATAAAATCAGCTTTTTCATTTAATAAATCTTCGGTGAAATTTACAATCTTTTCAGCTACTTCGACCTTTGACATTAACTCCAAATTCAAAATTTTATTATTGGCAGATAAAATTGAAACCTTATTGGTATCATGTCCAAATCCGGCTCCGGCATCTTCAAGGGAATTCAAAACTATCGCGTCAAAATTCTTCGACTCTAATTTCAAATTAGCGTTTTCAACCCCATTATTTGTTTCTAAAGCAAAGCCGATATTAATTTGATTTACTCCTTTAAGCTTTCCCAACTCTTTGGCTATATCTTGATTTTTGACAAGAATAAGTTCGAGCTCATCATCTGATTTTTTGAGTTTTTGATCAAAAACTTGCTTGGGGCGATAATCAGCAACTGCGGCTGCAAAAATGCTAACTGTTGAGTTTGAATAATTCTGTTTAGACACTTCCAACATTTCAGCAGCTGAAGTAACCTTATGAACTTGTATACCTATATCGGTAACTTGCTCAGAGGTCGGTCCCAAAACCAGCGTAACATTAGCTCCTTTGGCACTAAAGGCATTCGCTAGAGCAATACCCATTTTTCCGGAAGATCGATTTCCAATATACCGCACAGGGTCAATGTTTTCTTGAGTTGGCCCGGCTGTTATGAGCACATTTTTACCTTTCACTATTCCTTTTGGTTCAAAGAAGCTTTGAATTTCGTCAAAAAGTTCTTCGGGTTCTTGCATCCTTCCTTTTCCAACCAAACCAGACGCTAATTCCCCTTCTGCTGAATCAAGAACACGAACTCCTTTTTCTTCTAATTCAAAGAAGTTTTGAACGGTTGCTTTATTCGTATACATGTCCAAATCCATAGCTGGCGCAACCCAAACAGGACAGCGAGCAGACAAATAGGTAGTTAATAAAATGTTATCTGAAACACCTTGATTCATCTTAGCCAAGGTATTGGCCGAAGCTGGCGCAATTAGCATTAAATCAGCCCACAATCCCAGCTCTACATGGTTCACCCATTCACCAGAAGCTTTTTCTATATAAAAATCGGTTATTGCCGGTTGTTTGCTTAGCGTTGAAAGCGTTACAGGCGTTACAAAATCCAAAGAAGCCGGAGTCAATATTACCTTGACTTCGGCTTCTGATTTTATTAATTCTCGTACAAGTATGGTAGCTTTGTAGGCTGCTATGCTTCCAGTTATACCCAGAAGTATTTTTTTGCCTCTTAGCATTTGGTTTTACACCATTTTGTCAGATTCCTCTGGCTTTCTGTAGTAAATTTTGTTTTCTAACAACTCTTGAACTGCTATGCTAGTAGGCTTAGGCATACGCTCATAAAACTTAGAAATTTCAATTTGCTCTCTGTTCTCGAAAATTTCTTCCAAGTTATCATGAGTAGTGGCAAATTCTTCCAGCTTTGCTGTCAATTCTTCTTTGATTTCTGTATTAATCTGATTCGATCTCTTTGATAAAAGAACCAATGACTCATAAACATTTCCTACCTCATCGCTCATAGAAATAACATCTCTAGTGACGGTAGAAGGTGACGCATTTGTTTTCTTGTAATCCATAGTTTATGCCTTTTTAGCTAATAATTTCGTCAGCTCCTCTTCTGTTTCTTCCAAAACCTTTTTGGCTTCTTTGGAAAAATCACTTTCGGGATACGCGGCTGCAAATTTAAAATAAGCTTTCTTAGTATTGCTGTATCTGTCTTCTTTTTTTGAATCTATGCTATTTTCAGCCCATTCGAAGTATGATTTTACCATTATAAATAAAGCTTCTTCTCGGTATTTCGTATCTGGGTAATCAATTAAGGTATTCTCCAAAGACGTCACAGCCGCCTTGTAACGCCCTATTCGGTAATATTGTTTTGATACTCTGAATGACTTCTCTTCTAATTTTTTTCTTAATTCATCCATCATCACATATGATGAATCAACGAATTGACTTTCTGGAAATTGCCTCGAAAAAACACCCAATTGATCAATTGCGGTGTAAGTATCGGTCTGATCAAGGCTAAATTTCGGAGACATCTTGTAGTGACAAATTGCACTCATAAATTGACATTCCTCAGTGAATTTGCTGAAAGGAAAGTTGTTAACAAAGGTATTGAACCGGTGAGCAGCTAGAATATAATCTTTCAAATAATACTCGGAAAATGCATAGATGTAAAAAAGTCGTTCAGCTTTTTCTGTTCCTCTATAAATTGGGATTAGCTCTTCAAGAAGCGGCATGGCTTTGTAGTACTCTTCATCCTCAAAGTATTTATTTGCCATTTCATACTTAAAGGTAAGATCAGTGCTTTTAAGTACTTTATTGTGTTTACAAGCCCATATAAAAAGGAGCATTGAAATCACTAAAATATAACTAAAGATTTTCCTCATTTCGCGTTGCAAATATAACGTTTTGAACAGCCTGATAGATGTAACAATAAACCTATTATCGGCTATTTTGTTTTATCTTTGTAGCTAATATTTTAAACACAAATCGAGTGGATTTATTTGAAAAATTAAAACAAAGAAGAGGACCATTGGGTCAAATTTCTGGAATTACTTACGGTTATTTTCAATTTCCAAAGCTGGAAGGCGAAATCGCAAATAAGATGATGTTTCGGGATCAAGAAATGTTAGTCTGGAGCATTAATAACTATTTAGGGTTGGCAAATCATCCCGAGGTCAGAAAAGTAGATGCGGAATCAGCTGCAGCTCACGGGTTATCAACACCAATGGGAGCTAGGATGATGTCAGGAAATTCAGTGACGCATGAACGATTGGAAGAAGAACTGTCTGCTTTTGTAAAGAAAGAAGACACTATGTTGGTCAACTATGGCTACATGGGAATGGCTTCCACAGTAGATGCGTTAGTAGATAGAAATGACGTTATTGTTTACGATTCAGAATGCCATGCTTGTATTATTGACGGTATAAGAATGCATCAAGGAAAACGGTTTGTATTTGCGCACAACGATATCGAAAAGCTGGAAGTTCAATTGAAGCGTGCTGAAAAACTAATTGCAACAACTGGTGGCGCCATCCTGGTCATAACCGAAGGTGTTTTTGGAATGGCTGGAGATCAAGGCAAGCTAAGAGAAATTGTAGCATTAAAAAAGCAGTATGATTTTAGACTGTTTGTAGATGATGCTCATGGAATTGGGACTCTAGGAGAAACTGGTGCAGGTGCTGGAGAAGAGCAGGGTGTTCAAGATGAAATTGATGTTTATTTTGGGACATTTGCAAAAGCATTTGCTTCTGTTGGAGGATTCATTAGCTCCACTGAAGACGTTATCGATTATTTGAAACACAACACACGTTCTCAAATTTTCGCGAAATCCATGCCTATGCCTTTGGTAGAGGGGAACTTAAAGCGATTAGAGCTATTAAGAGATGATCCTTCTCACAAAAATAAACTTTGGGAAATTGCAAATGCATTACAAAGTGGTCTTAGAGATAATGGGTTCAATTTGGGTGAAACCAATTCATGCGTAACACCTGTTTACCTGGAAGGTGGACTAATGGAAGCTACAAATTTGATTTTTGATTTGAGAGAAAATCATCAAATTTTCACTTCTTTAGTAGTATATCCAGTGGTTCCAAAAAATGTAATCTTATTGAGACTTATTCCAACTGCAGCGCATACTTTAGAGGATGTAGCTTATACCATTGAGAAGTTTGAAATCATCTCAAATAAATTAAAAAACAACGAGTATTCAAAAGACGAGTTTACTTGGATAAAGGAAGCTCCAAAATGGATTACTAAAAAATCGGGTTATGTGAATACGTAATCAGTTTAAAGTAAATTATTCTAAGCCCCGTTTGCTCATGCATTCGGGGCTTTTTTTATACTTCATAAATTTTAACAGTTCACAGGAGTAAGTTTCTGTTTCATGGAGCCTAACTAACAGCTAAGACTGCGCAAGAATATTAGGTTACCTTTGAAGAGCTCCATGAAACTCTTTTGAAACCTATAGTTAACATACTCATTTTTATTTGCTTATGCTTTGCAGTTAACAGTGCTCAGGCAGCAAATCCAGCAGGTGGAAATATTACCTACAAGTATGTTGGGCCAGGTACCGTTGCGGGGACCCACATCTATTATGTTGAAGTTTCTATATTTCAAGATTGCCAATCCTTATCAACTCGAGCTAACACTCTTAGAATTACTGCTAATTGTGGAAGTACCACAAATAACCATACCTTAAACTATGTGCCTTTTGTAGCTCCGACCCCTTATCCCATTGGAGGCCCATACCGAGCAATAACACTCTATGGTAGAATGGATGCAGAGGAGGTCTCGGACTTGTGCGATAATGTATTAAATCCGAGTAAATCAATAAATTCCAGCTGCAGAACCACGCGACAAGGAATACCAGGATATGTAAAGTTCATTTACGCTGGAAACATAACCATCAGTACTTGTAATTATTGGACTTTTGGAGTAAGTGCTGGTTGCTGCAGGGCCGCAAGTGTTTCGCTGACAGGCAGAGGAACTATTTACTTAGAAGCTCAATTTAATAACTTAGGCTTTCCTAAAAATTCAGCACCTGCTTTTTCAAGTCTCTTGAAGCCATTTCCTACGGGCTGCGTTTCTCAACCAGTATCATATGGGGTTGGTGCAGTTGATCCGAATGGAGATAGTTTAGTATATAAGCTTACTTGTGCTCGAACAAGCAACACTCGTTGCTCAAATTATGCTACAGGATATGATTCACTTAACCCTGTAAAAGGAATATTATTAGACTCTCTTACGGGGCAAATAAAGTTTACCCCGAAAGTTGTAGGAAAATACGTAGTAGCATTTTGGGTGAAAGAATATGAACGCTGCACAGGAAAGTGGAAAGGACAGATATTAAGAGACATTACCTTTATTATTAACGCATGCTCTAACAAAGTTCCAAAGGATATCTCAGGAGTAACTAATCTCAAGGGAAAGAACTCAGTAAAATTAGATAAATTCAAAATTCAAGTTTGCAATGGAACAATATTCTCCTTTAGCGACACCATATTAGATCCTGATACTGCAGATAGCCTTTATTTTAAATCAAACCATAATGACGCAATGCCTGGATCTTTAATGAAGGTAACTAGCTTGCAAAAAAACAAATCAGTTGTAGAGTTTAGCTGGAAAGTGGATTTAGCGAACAACCCCTTGCGTTCTTTCTTTGTTGAATTCAGTGACAATTCGTGTAATTTCCCTGGTCATGGGTTATCTGTTTACGAAGTACAAATTGTAAACTCAACTCAGGTAGGTCCAGATCAAGCCATTTGTAAAGGGGACACATCTGTAATGACGGCAAGCGGAGGAATAAAATATGAGTGGCGCTCCCTATATGGTGATTCTTTAATATTTAATGGTCCCAATCAAAATATATTTGGAGACACCAATGCAACAGACACTAATAAAACGGTTCGGTTTGTGCCAAAAAATACCACACTGATTGAGGTTTGGTCAGATCTTAATTTAGGATGTAGAAAAGCTTACTCCTGTGAAAATAAAGATACAATTAAGATCATTTCAGCTCCAAGCTTTGATTTAAAAACCTCCAACGACACCTTACTTTGCCATACTGATAGCTCAACATTTGTATCCGTTAAGCCTGATTCGTCACAGTTTAACTATTCCTATAATTGGGAACCAGCATCGCCATTATCAAATAATAAAATTGCTAGAACAAGGTTTTCAAGTAGTAAAAACACCAAGTTAATGGTCACGGTTACTTCTGACTCAGGCTGTGTTAAATATGACGATGTTCAAGTTAATGTAACCCTAAGAATGCCAGATACGGTCTCTATCATCCCATCAATATCGCCTCTTTGCGGCGGCCTTCCAACTATTCTATTTCCAAAACTAGGAAGGCAACCTACTAAATGCGATACTACCAGCATTCAATGTGTGGGGGCTAGAATATCTAAAACGAGCACAGATACATCCAAAATAAATGGGTCGAGTCCAACTGGTAGCGCTGTGAACTGGCCTTGTCCATATGGAGGTGCTGCAGCTTCTTCTCGTCAACAATATTTATATACCGCGGCCGAACTAAATACATTAGGCATTTATGCAGGAACCATCGATGGACTAGGTTTTAATGTGATAAATCCAAAAGGAGCTAGTTTCAATAATTACACTATCAAACTAAAATGCATGCCTACTTCTTTTAGTTCGATAAGTGGCTTTCAAGGAGCCGGTGCTGTAGTTTTTACTCCAAAAAATGTTAGACCTATGAAAGGCTGGAATATGCATTATTTCGATGTAAACTATGACTATGACGGCAGCTCTAATTTACTGGTTGAAATTTGTTATGACAATACAGGAGTAGGTACAAATTCTAGCGCGGCAGTTGCATTTGACCCTACTACATTTAATTCAGTTGTAGGTGCAATTTCATCTTCAGGCGCCTGCAGGAGTCAGTTCTTATCACTTATGTCATGGGTAAACCGTCCTACAATGCAACTATCATTTTGCGGAACTCGAGACACATCAGGCTTTACATACAAATGGTCTCCTTCTGCAAACGTTGATAGCTCTTCAGCCATTAGCCCCCAAGTTAAAACAGACACAACAATTAAGATTCAACTGATGTACACCGATACATTTGGTAAATGCACTGACTCCACATCAGTGGTTTTAGATGTTGTTACAGTCTTATTGCCTGCTGACACAGTGATTTGCCCTGGTGATAGCTTTCTTATTGCTCCTAAAATAACTTCTTCCTGTAAGAAGCAGAAATTCACTTGGTCTAATTCGCAATACTTAAGCAATCCAAACATAAAGAATCCATGGGCAAGCCCCGACACGAGCAGTTTGTTTGTTTTAGCGTATAGAGATAGTTGTGGTTGTATTATTTCCGATTCCATTTTAATATATGTGGATTCAATTAAACCAAACCTTACAATAGTCCCCCCTAGTTGCACTACTAACAGAGGAGAGATTCAAATTAAATCAGGTGGCATAAAAGGGCCTTTTAAATTTAGTATAGACAGTGGAAAAACTTTTCAGCTGGATAGCAATTTTATAAACCTATCAGCAGGTGATTATGTTGTGTTGGTAGAGAATACCATAGGATGTAAATCAAAGTTATTGCCAACTAGATTATACAATGCAGGCGCTCCTCAAATAGATTCAATAACTGAAACTAATCTTTCATGTCATGGCGCTAATGATGGAATACTGAACATTCACTTTACTGGAGGAGGTGCAAGCCCAAGTTTCAGTATTGACAGTGGAACAACATGGCAAAGCTTTAATGTATTTAATGGTTTAGAACCAGGGCCTTATAAAATTCTGACGCGGGATATCAATGGCTGTTTATCCTTTCCAGAAAATGCTTCTTTAACTCAACCAAGTGAAATTATTATTGACCTAAAAACAATTCACGATTCTTGCTACAATCACGGACATGGATATGCTATAGCAAAAGGAACAGGTGGAACTAGAAAACTCACTTATCAGTGGGCAGGAAAAAAGTTGGGTGCAACGCACAACCCTGCTGTGATTAATGATTCAATTTATAGTCAACTTTTCGCTTTTTCAGCTTATCGCATACGGGTACTTGATGCAACGGGTTGCACTGCTGATTCTACCTTTACAATAAATGAAATCGCTGAGTTGCAGTATGATTCAATTTCACTTTTACCAACTTCATGCTATGGCTATGATGATGGTAGTATTATACTGAAATTAAAAGGCGGAAATAAAGGTGACCTGTTTTTTAGCGTAGATAGTGGAAACAATTATGTCGGCTCTATTTCTTCAGCACGTCCAAATGAGGCCCATTTTAATAAAAACGTAAATCAGGTTAGCTTATCTAAAGGCTATTATCACATTAGATCTAAAGACAGCAAAGGTTGTCTTGCAGATACTATGCTAAAAGTATTGGAACCATCAAAAATTACATTAACTACTCCACAAGATTCATTTAAAATATGCGTATCAACTTGTACAAAAATGGAAGTAAACTCAATTGGGGGTAACTCAGTAAATCATAAATTCCACTGGACTCCTTCGGTTAGCCAGAGCAATGTAGCAAATGTGTGCCCAAAAGAAAACATGATTTATACAGTTTACTCCAGTGATAAAAATGGATGCTCATCCAATACACTGCAAATGAAAGTGAATCTGTTTGATTCTTTATCAGTTGATATAATTGGTGAACCTACTTTATGCAGGGGTGACAACTTAACCATAACAGCCAGGGCAAAAGGCGGAACCGGCTCAAATTACAAGTATAATTGGCTTCCCTTCTATAATTTGAGCAACGCTTTTATCAAGGATGTAATTGCTTCTCCTACTAAAAATACAACTTACACGGTACGGCTAAGCGATTCTTGCGGGTCTCCTTTCGCTGAAAATTTGCATAAGATTAGTGTTTTAGAATTACCTAAGGCTCGATTTAAAGTAGATAATGAAGTAGGTTGTGTTCCACATGAAATATACCTAGAAAGTCAATCTATCAATGCGTCTAGTTGTATTTGGAATATTAAGGGGTACAATAAAATTGAGTCTTGCGAACCAATTTCAAAAAGTTTTTCTATTGCAGGAAGTTATAGTGTAGAGCTAAAAGTGTTTTCTATTGAAGGTTGCAGCGACTCCATATTAAAAACCGATTTAATAACCGTCAATCCTCTTCCAGAACCAAATTTCTCTGCGTCTCCAAACCCAACGACTACTATTAATTCTACCATAAAGTTTAAAGATCTATCTGAAGGCAAGATTATTTCGTGGAGTTGGAATTTTTCGAGTATTGACACATCATTTAAGCCAAACCCTACTTTTCATTTTCCAGATAGGGAAAAAGGAGAGTACTTTGTGCGACTAGATGTAGTTGATGTAAATAATTGCACCGACTTTTTGATTGAAAAGATTTTTATTGACCCACACTTTAGCCTCTATATTCCAAATTCATTTTCTCCAAACGGAGATGGAATTAATGATACTTGGAGACCAATATCACTTGGGTTTAATTACGATTCTTACAACGTACAGGTTTTTGACCGTTGGGGAAACTTAATCTTCATTAGTTCAGACCCAACCGAGAGCTGGGACGGATTAACTAGAGAGGGGAAAGAAATCTCTGTGGGTGTGTATTCTTACCGAGTTTCAATTGGAGAAGACTCATCTAAGAAAAACAACCACGAGCGCATTGGAAAAATAACCATTATTAAATAGCGTTCAGCATTACAATTCCAGCGTTATTTGAACAGGCCCCTCAGGAGGAACTTCATCATCGTCATCATCGCCTTTCTGTTTTGAATTCGCATTGGGCTTTTTTGATTCTTCTTTCTTAATCGATTTAGCTTTAGAAGTACCAACTTCTTTTATAGGCATAGCACTTGGCGTTTCCTTTTTTGCAGGTTTTTCTTTAACCGATTCTTTAGCAACTGGCTTTTCTTTTTTTACTGGAGCAGCCTTTTGTTCAATTTTACTTTCCTTTATAGGCATTTCTTCATCAGCTGGCTCTTCTTCAGCAGCCTGAACGGCGATAGGCTTCTTTTCAGTAACAACCTCATCTTCAATAACTTCTGTATTCTGCTCCTCAGGCTCTGGTTTATCTGGTTCTGGTAGCGGCTCTAATTCAGTTACCTGCCTCACTTTATCTGCAGATAATCTATTTCCAAGCGCTTTGTATCCTTTTACTGCAATAAAATCATGTAGTTCAACGGTTTCAGGGTCCTTATTTTTAGAACTTCGTTTATCAAATTCCACTTTCACCACTGGGAAAGTGTGCTTGGAAATTACCTCCAATCGAGAATCTTCATGCTCTGTTAACAGGGATTGTGCCTTTTCAGATGACTCCAACACAAATCGTTTTACAAAATGTTGCCCTTTCTCTCCATCATAATAAACCAGAGAAAAGACTTGCTCAGGATCGAACTTCTCAATGATAATCATGTTCTCTTCAAAGTGAGTATTTAAAGACTGCGGATACATTCGATAGGAACCGTCGTCCATTATAGCAACAATTTTATCCTCCGCTTTGAACTCCCCAACAAGCTTACCCCTTTCATCTGCATTCAATCTACTAACTGTATCGTCCCACCAAATTTTTCGAGCACCAAGGGTAGAAATACCTTCTTCTTTAATTTCAATCTTATGTACTAAGTTCTTTGTCAAGATATTCCCTTTAGCCGACCTCCCCTTAATACCAATTTCAGTAAAGTCAAAGTCAAACTTTAAGTTCTTGATTTTTGGTTTTTGGCGCAATAACACCTTCACTACCTCAGCTTCACCATTTCGATTAACAGACATGTAATGAATTTTACTTCCTGGAGCACCTGCACTGACGTGGTATTCCTTATCTCGAGTAATTGATGTTACCGCAAAGCGTTTTACCATTGAATACTTAGATTTACCATCGAAGTAAATAAGATTATAAATGGTTCTGTTATCGCCTTTTTTCCAAACGTTTATATAAGCTATGTCCTTTCCGAAAAACGCTTTATCTGATATTCTAGAAACCATCATCTCACCAGACTTTCTAATGACAATTATGTCGTCAATATCAGAACAATCACAAACAAATTCTGAATCACTTTTTTTCAAAGAAGTACCGGCAAAACCTTCAGCCATATTTACATACAACTTCACGTTTGCAACTGCAACTTTTGAACGTTCAATGGTTTCGAAGCTCTTTATTTCTGTCTTTCGTTCTTTACCTTCAGAATAGCGTTTTTTTAAACCTTTGTAATAGTCAATTGCATATTCTACTAGGTTATCTAGATGATGTTGAACCTGAGCTAATTCCTCTTCTAGCTGAGTAATAAAATTATCTGCCTTGTCCGCATCATGTTTTGTAATACGACGCATTCTGATTTCAAGTAGTCGCTTTACATCTTCATCAGTTATCGCTCTCTTTAAATGCTTTATATGCGGTTTAAGTAATTTATGAGTTACCTCAATAGCTTCATCATAGGTTTTACCATCAAAATCGATATAGATTTTATTCTCAATAAAAATCTTCTCTAAACTTGAGAAATGCCATTGCTCTTCTAATTCACCTTTTCGAATCTCTAATTCAAGTTTTAGCAAATCCTTAGAATGGTCAACATTCAACTGTAAGATTTCAGAAATGGTCACAAACCGAGGCTTATCATCTTCAATTATCACCGCATTCGGAGAAATACTAACTTCACAATCGGTAAAAGCATAAAGCGCATCAATCGTTTTGTCTGGAGAAACACCTGTCGCTAGGAGCACTTGAATTTCACAAAATTCAGACGTATTATCCTCAATTTTTTTAATCTTTATCTTGCCTTTATCATTCGCTTTTAGAATTGACTCAATAACTGATGTAGTGGTTGTTGCAAATGGAACTTCACTGATTAACAGCGTCTTTTTGTCGATTGCAGAGATTTTTGCACGAACTCTAATTTTACCACCGCGCAATCCATCGTTATAATTCGACACGTCAACCATGCCACCTCCAAGGAAATCAGGATAGATTTTAGTTTTTCTACCCTGCAAAAAATTAATAGAAGCTTCTATAATTTCTATGAAATTGTGCGGTAATATTTTACATGAAAGGCCAACGGCAATGCCTTCAACTCCATGCGCTAATAGCATTGGAAACTTAACTGGAAGAGTTATTGGCTCCTTATTTCGACCATCGTATGATAGCTGCCAATTAGTAGTTTTTGGATTAAAAACAACTTCTAAAGCAAACTTTGAAAGCCTTGCTTCAATATACCGGGGAGCTGCTGCTCTATCTCCGGTTAATGTGTTTCCCCAGTTTCCTTGCGTATCTATCAATAATTCCTTTTGACCAAGAGCAACCAATGCATCGGCAATAGAAGCATCGCCATGGGGGTGATATTTCATTGTATTGCCTACAACATTTGCAACCTTATTGTATCGGCCATCATCAAGTTCTTTGAGTGAATGCAAGATTCTGCGCTGTACAGGTTTAAATCCATCATTTACGTGTGGCACAGCGCGTTCAAGAATAACGTAGGATGCATAATCGAGAAACCATTCTTTATACATGCCAGACACACGAATTACGTCATCTTCACCTCCATCACCAATGTCAGTATCACTATCTAACGCTTCGAATTCTTCGTCTTTCTCGTCTATATTATCTGTGGAATCTTCCGACATTCTTATATTCTGCTTAATTCAATACTAAATGCTGAACCATTTAATCTTAGAGTAACATCATCTATAGAAGAGACAGCAGTCTGATCTGACAGGACTTCAACCAGCTTTCTCTCCCAAGTATTTTTTTGCTCCTCCTCACAATACATTTCAGTAAAAAAACAATTGTCTCCAATGGAGATTTCACTGCCGTTCAATTGGTAGTTACAGCCCCCCGAATTGCACGGAGATTTAATTCCAATATTTTCATTTTCTTCTTCAAAAGTCAACTGCATGTCCCATTCTTTATAGGGCAAGTCAATTCTATTTCCAGACTTTAGGATAGTATTTATTCGCCATTTCCCATAAATAGAGGCGGTATTTTCACTTTCAACGACTTCTGATTCGGCAACCTGATTGGGTTCAGATAATTCCTGCGCTTTGCTACTTGGCTCCTCAACAGGCGACAATTCTGTATTTGAATCAATTTTAGCTGAATTTGAACTACTCGACTTATTTGATTTACAGGCAATGAATCCTATAAAACAGAGATTAAAAAAAATTGATTTTAGATTAAGCATCTTCCTCCACAACATCTTTTTCAACCTTCAGGTTATTGATAATAAATTTTTGACGATCAGGAGTATTTTTACCCATGTAGAATTCCAATAATGGATGAATTCCGGTATCGTTTCCTATAACAACAGGATCTAGTCTTATATCTTCCGCAATAAATGCTTTAAACTCGTCAGGTGAGATTTCTCCTAAACCTTTAAATCGAGTTATCTCAGGCTTTCCTTTTAACTTGCCCATAGCAGCAACACGTTCTTCCTCACTATAACAGTAAATGGTTTCCTGCTTATTCCTAACCCTAAACAAGGGTGTTTCAAGTACGTACAAATGAGACGACTTTACTAAATCAGGGAAAAATTGAAGAAAGAACGTAATCAGCAACAATCTAATGTGCATACCATCAACGTCAGCATCCGTTGCAATTACAATATTGTTGTAACGCAAATCATCAAGCCCCTCTTCAATGTTCAATGCTGCTTGAAGCAGATTAAACTCTTCATTTTGGTAGACAATTTTCTTTGTTAGTCCAAACGAATTTAGCGGCTTTCCTTTAAGGCTAAAAACCGCTTGAGTTTGCACTTTTCTTGCTTTTGTAATTGAACCACTAGCTGAATCTCCCTCTGTAATAAAAAGTGTCGTATCCATTTTTAAGGGATTATCTCCTTTATCGCTGAAGTGAATCTTACAATCTCGCAATTTTTTATTGTGTAAGGAAACTTCCTTGGCTCTTTTCTTAGCCAGCTTTCGGATTCCCGCCATGTCCTTTCTTTCCCTTTCACTCTGCAATATTTTACGTTGCAGCGGATCGTTACATTCCGGATTTTTATGCAGGTAATTATCCAATTCACGAGAAAGAAAATCAGAAATGAAGGCACGCATAGATTTACCTTCAGGTTCAATTTCCGTGGAACCTAACTTTGTTTTTGTTTGAGATTCAAATACGGGCTCGATTACTTTTACACTAATGGCTGCTACTAATCCTCCGCGGACATCAACAGCCTCATAACTTTTACCAAAAAAATCGCGAATTACTTTTACATAGGCTTCCCGAAAAGCTCCTTGGTGAGTTCCACCTTGCGTAGTAAATTGTCCGTTTACAAAAGAGTAATATTCCTCTCCATAAGAATTGGTGTGGGTAATTGCCACTTCAATATCTTCTCCTTCCAAATGAATTATTGGATAAAGCGGGTCAGCAGATAATTTTTCTTTCAGTAAATCGAGTAGCCCATTTTCAGAGAAGAACTCTTCTCCATTGTAGTGCATTTTTAGTCCCCGATTCAAATAAGCATAATTCCGAATCATGTTTCGGATATACTCTGGACGATATTTGAAGTTTTTAAATATTTCGGGGTCGGGCTCAAAAGTAAATCGCGTTCCTCTTCGAATTCCGGAATCTTCGATTGGCGCATCTTCGATTAACTCGCCCCGCTTAAATACAGCGCGTTTAATCTTTCCTTCTCTTATCGATTCTACCCTAAAGTATTCCGATAGTGCATTAACAGCTTTTGTTCCAACACCATTAAGCCCAACAGACTTCTTGAATGCTTTGGAATCGTACTTTCCGCCAGTGTTTATTTTTGATACACAATCAACAACTTTACCCAAAGGAATTCCACGACCGTAATCCCGAACTTTTACTTTTCCATCTTTTACTGAGATTTCGATATTTCTCCCGTTACCCATAACGAACTCATCGATGGAGTTATCGAGCACTTCTTTTAAAAGAATGTAAATACCATCATCAGCTGAAGCACCATCACTGGTTTTACCAATGTACATTCCAGGACGCATCCGAATGTGTTCTTTCCAGTCGAGGGATCGAATATTTTCTTCGGTATACTTAACTTCTTCGGCCATATATATTACTGATTAATCAGCTCAATTGAAAGGCCTAAAAATATATGAAAGCTACTGGGTTAGTTAAGGTTAAAATCGATTGTTTTCCACAGTGTTTTTAACCAATAATAAAGACTAAAAAACAAATATTTTCAGCCCTCCTTCCTTGAATATATTACACAAAACTGAGTCTGCTAAATAATAGTTAAACGTTAAACCTAAAGTGCATAACATCACCATCTTGCACAACGTATTCTTTGCCTTCAACGTTTAATTTTCCTTTCTCTCGGCATGCTGCTTCAGAGCCCAATTCCACAAAATCGTTGTACTTAATAACTTCAGCTCGAATAAAACCTTTTTCAAAGTCAGTATGAATAACACCAGCAGCCTGAGGGGCTTTCATTCCAGCGTTTATGGTCCAAGCCCGCACTTCTTTTACGCCAGCAGTAAAATAGGTTTCAAGATCTAGTAATTTGTATGCTTTTTTGATCAAGTGACTCACTCCAGGCTCTTCCAAACCTAATTCCTCTAAAAACATCTGCTTTTCATCGTAGGTTTCCAATTCAGAAATATCCGATTCAATACCAGCGCACAAGTACATCACTTCGCATTCTTCATCCTTTACCAATTCTTCCACAGCCTTTGTGTGATTGTTCCCTGAAACTGCAGATACTTCATCAACATTGCAGACATATAAAACAGGTTTTTCGGTTAACAACTGCATATCACCAATTAACTTCACCGATTCTTCGTCAATATCTAAGGAGCGAATAGATTTTCCCGCCTCTAGATGACTCTGATATTTTTCAATAATGGCAAGAATCTTTATTGCTTCTTTATCTCCAGTTCTTGCAGCTTTTTTAGCTTTATCCAATCGTTTTTCGACCGTATCTAAATCCTTTAACTGCAATTCCATATCAATAACATCCTTGTCTCTAACGGGGTCAACCGAGCCATCAACATGCACAATATTTCCGTCGTCAAAGCAGCGCAACACATGAATAATAGCATTACACTCACGAATATTTCCTAAGAATTGATTTCCTAAACCTTCACCTTTGCTAGCACCCTTAACTAAACCTGCAATATCAACGATTTCTACAGTAGTTGGCATTATGCGCTCGGGATTCACCAATTCACTTAATGTGTTTAATCGCTCATCGGGCACTGTGATAACTCCAATGTTTGGTTCGATCGTACAAAAAGGGAAGTTCGCAGATTGCGCCTTGGCGCTGCTTAAACAATTAAATAAAGTAGATTTTCCGACGTTAGGCAACCCAACGATTCCGCATTTTAAAGCCATGATAAAATTTTAGGCGGCAAATGTAGCAAATTGAATACCCTAGCAGGCTCACTTTACTTTTCAAAGGTTTTCAACAATAGACTTACACCCCCTTCAAAACGTATAATTTCGCAGCAAAACCCTTTGCATGTCAGATATTAAACATCTACAAAACGTTGCCTCCCAAACCCGAAGAGATATTGTTAGAATGGTTCATGCCGTTCAATCAGGACACCCAGGTGGTTCATTAGGTTGCGCTGATTTGTTTGTTGCACTCTACCATTCAATTCTAAAACAAAGCCCCAGCAATTGGACCATGAATGGTGAGGGTGAAGATTTATTTTTTCTATCCAACGGTCATATCTCACCGGTTTGGTATTCTGTTTTGGCTCGAGCTGGATATTTTGACGTTGCAGAACTAGATTCATTCCGGAAATTAAATACCCGTTTACAAGGACATCCAACAACTCACGAAGGCCTGCCTGGAATTCGAATTGCAAGTGGTTCACTTGGTCAGGGTTTATCAGCAGCAATTGGAGCTTCATTGAGCAAGAAATTAAATAATGATTCCAACCATGTATATGTTCTAATGGGTGATGGTGAATTACAAGAAGGCCAAGTGTGGGAAGCAGCAATGTTTGCTGGGGCTAAAAAAGTAAAGAACTTAATTGCTTTTGTAGATTGGAATAAAAGACAAATCGACGGAGATGTTGAAGATGTAATGGATCTTGGAGATTTAAAGGCAAAATGGGACGCTTTTGGTTGGAAAACAATGGAAATGGACGGTAATGATATGAATTCCATTCTTTCTACTGTAGAAAAAGCTAAATCTGAAGAAGGACCTGTTGTAATTCTAATGAAAACTGAAATGGGACAAGGTGTTGACTTTATGATGGGAAGTCACAAATGGCACGGAATTCCGCCGAGCGATGAACAATTGGCACAAGCATTGGAACAACTGGAGGAAACTCTAGGAGATTATTAATATGCGATATACTGTTCGATTATTCCTTTTTATATTTTTAAGTGTTCTTGTAAGTAAAATTCAGGGTCAAACTGGATTTAACAGAGACGCAAAAACTAGAATCCTTTTTATCTACGATGCCTCAAATTCGATGAATGGTTCGTGGCAAAAAGGAAAAAAACATACCATAGCGCAGCGTTTACTTTCTGAAACTATTGATGAAATGCAAGACATTCCAAATTTAGAAACTGCTTTGCGTGTATACGGTCATCAGAAATACTACAGAAACGGTCAAGATTGTAACGACACTAAGTTAGAAGTACCGTTTGCGGCTAAAAACGCAAAACAAATAAAATCAAAGCTTAAGTCCATTACCCCAAAGGGAACTACACCAATTGCTGTGACTTTAGAAAAGTCCGCTGAAGATTTTTCACCTTGTTCAAATTGCAGAAACATTATCATTCTTATTACCGACGGTATTGAGGAATGTGGTGGCGATCCCTGCGCTATTTCTATGAAATTACAACGTCAAGGTATTGTATTAAAGCCTTTTGTTATAGGAATTGGTTTGGATATGAATTTCAAAAAATCATTTGAATGTTTAGGCACTTTCTACGATGCTTCGGATGAGGCAACTTTCAAAAAAGTATTAGGAATTGTTATTTCTCAAGCGTTAAACGAAACCTCTGCACAAGTCAATTTAATTGATGCTGCAAAAAATCCATCAGAAACAGATGTTGCAGTAAGTCTTTACGATCACTTTAGCGGACGTTTGCTGTATCACTTCATGCATACCATGGATGCTAAAGGAAACCCAGACACTTTAGATTTAGAAGCAAATTACACCTATGATATGGTTGCGCATACGGTTCCTCCAGTTCGAGCAGATAGTTTAATAATGATTCCGGGTAAACACAATTTGCTTGGAGTTGATGCTCCCCAGGGATATATTAATATTCTAGCAGCAGGTTTTAATTCTAGAACTCCAGTTCAAGTTATTGTAAGGCAACATGGTAAAACAGAAACTGTTTTTGTTCAAGATTTAAACACAACTGAAAAATATTTGACTGGATTCTACGACCTCGAGTTCCTTACACTTCCGCGTGTTAAACTTGAAGATATAGTAGTTAGCCAAAGCCATACCACTAAAGTTGATTTACCAAACCCCGGCTTACTTACGGTTACAAAAAAATCAAAAGGTTCCGGGGGAATATTCATTGACCGAAACGGCAAACTCGAAAAGGTGGTAAAACTTGATGAAAATCAAGCTCGAGAAAGCTACTACCTGCAGCCGGGAGAGTATTTGCTGGTTTACAGACCTAATGGCGCAAAGAGTACGTCATTTAACAAACAAGAAAAATTTACAATAAGAACAGGTAGCTCTGCTTCCATTAACTTATAAATCATGGCTAAATACGAAAATACAGGCTCAAAAGACACCAGATCGGGATTTGGAGAAGGACTGCATGAATTGGGAAAAGAAAACGAAAACGTTGTTGCTCTATGCGCTGACCTTACTGGATCACTAAAAATGAACGCTTTTGAAAATGATTTCCCTGAGCGCTTTGTTCAAGTTGGTATTGCAGAGGCTAATATGATGGGTATAGCGGCAGGACTTACAATTGGTGGTAAAATTCCATTCACGGGAACTTTTGCTAATTTCTCAACGGGCAGGGTTTACGATCAAATACGCCAAAGTATTGCTTATAGCGGGAAGAATGTGAAAATATGCGCTTCTCATGCTGGACTGACTCTGGGAGAAGATGGTGCAACACACCAAATATTAGAGGACATTGGACTTATGAAAATGCTGCCCCATATGGTGGTTATCAATCCATGTGATTTTAATCAGACCAAAGCCGCTACCAAGGCAATTGCAGCATATGAAGGTCCTGTTTATTTAAGGTTCGGAAGACCAAAAGTTCCAAATTTCACACCCGTTGATCAGAATTTTGAAATTGGAAAAGCAGTTTTGTTAGAATCGGGAAAAGACGTAACTATTATTGCAACAGGACACCTTGTTTGGAAAGCTTTAGAAGCAAGTGAGCAATTGGCAGAAAAAGGGATTAATGCTGAAGTGATTAATATTCATACGATTAAGCCACTGGATAGTGAAGCAATATTAAAATCAGTAAAGAAAACGCGTTGTGTGGTTACTGCTGAAGAGCACCAGTTTAATGGTGGACTTGGAGATTCAGTGGCGCAACTGCTATCTCGTGAACTACCAACTGCTCAAGAATATGTTGGAGTTGATGATTCATTTGGTGAAAGTGGCACTCCAGAAGAATTACTCACCAAGTACGGTTGCGATACTAAAGATATAGTTGAAGCGGTTGAAAAGGTGATTGAAAGAAAATAAAACACAAAAAAAGGCGAGCAATGCTCGCCTTTTTTAAATAATATTTTTTGGGAGTTTACTCCTCAGTAGAAACTTCCTCGGCCTCAACTTCTTCTTTCATATCCTCTTTGTGAGAAACATAATCGGTAAGAATAACACCACTTGCCATAAATAAATACTTTGTCTCTGGTTCAGTAATAGCAGCAATTTCTTCTTCTGATTTTCCGTCATCTTCTGCATAGTGTTGCAATTCTTCTACACTAATTGTTTCTTTATAAGCGTTTCCTTGCATTACAGCATTGCTTCCGTCAGAATCAAGTGGAACGAAAAAGCCATAGTCCTGAAATTTCACAAAAACCTCTTTATCCTCACCCAGTTGAACATTCATCCAACAGCCTTTCTTTTTGCACACGGTAGCAATTTTTCCACCAATTACAATATCACGTAAGGTATCTTGAGATTCAAGACCTGCAATTAATTCTGATGCAGAAGTAACTTCCTCAACTGAAATCTCATCGCCAAATATTGAAGGAGTAATATCTCCAGACATATCTGCACCTACTTTCTTTTTTGGGGTTGCTTCTTCTTTTTCCTCAACGGAAACTTCAGTCTTTGGAGCTGTTTCAGAATTACATCCTAAAATTGAGAATGCTCCAAATGCACAACTCATTACAATAACTGATAACTTTCTATTCATCTCTTAATTTATTAGAATTCAAAGATAACTATCTCTTATTTAGATAAAAGAACAAATTCTGTTCTTCTATTCTGAATTTTACCTTCTTCTGTTGCGTTGCTTGCGATTGGTTTTGAACTTCCAAACCCTTTAAACTGGAGTCTATCTGAACTAACTCCCTTTGCCTCTAAATATGCTTTTACTGAATACGCTCTATCGGTTGATAATACCAAGTTTTTATTTTCACTCCCAACATTATCGGTGTGCCCATGAATTGCCACTCTAATTGAAGTTTTCTTTAAAAGATAATTAGCAAAGTCATCTAGAATGGCCTTGGAGCGATCCGAAATATCGGCAGAACTTGTTTCATAATGAATATCGTCAAGTCGATACGCTTCACCAATTTGCTCAGATTTCGCCACCACGTTTACTTCCTGAGCAATAGGTTTTAAGTCTGCAGTTTCTTCCTGCTCTGGCAATGAATCTGGCACATCAATTAACCGAGCATTATAAGCAACATCTTCACCCTCAACTTTTAAGACAACTTTATCACCAGGCTTCACCGTAACAACGGCAGCAAAAGCCCCATCTGTTTCGTCTACCTCAAATTCAGAAACTTTTTTAGAGTTTAAATTTTCAATTTTAATTCGTTTTTGAGTAGCCGAAGCCTGCGATTGGTCGACATTTCCTTTTACAAAAACAACGTTCTCAGGTCGCGCTTCTTTGTACAGATCAAAGGATAAAATGTTTAAACGCGTTCTTACGTTTCCAATCCTTGCAGAAGAATAATAAACTTTCTTTCCATCCGTACTAACCACAAAACCATGTTCATCTTCATCAGAATTAATCGGATGACCAATATTAACAGGCTCATTCCAAGTGCCATCTTCGTTTTGACGTGCATAATAAATATCAAACCCACCAAAGCCCAAATGACCTTGAGAAGAAAAGTAAAGTGTTTTTGAGTCCGTGTGGACAAATGGAGATTTGTCGTTAAAATCCGTATTAATAGGAGCTCCAACATTTTCAGCCATAGCCCACCCATCTTCCGTTTTATCAGATCGATAAATATCAATTCCTTTACTTCCTTCGCGAATTGATGCAAAATACAAATGCTTTCCATCTGCACTTAACGAAGGCTGAGACTCCCAACCCGTTGGAGTATTAATGTTTGGACCGCAATTTTCGGGTTCAGTCCAATACCATTCTCCTACTCCTTTTGATTTATTTAATCCAAAAATGTAATTGGAATTGTAGATGTCGCAATTGTATAAATAAGCTTGTTTTTGTTTATCGAAATATGGTTTACATATCGTTACGTATATATGTCGATTATTAAGGGAAATAGTCACTCCCCCATAATTCGACTTTTTATCGGTATTGAACGGTTCTGGCATTTCATCACCTTTGGTAAATTTCCCAGAAACTAAATCTGAAACGCTAAATTTTTCAATATACCGAACTTCATGTGCGTTATTTACTATGCTATTTCTATCTGGAGTTTTGTCTTCCCATCGTCTCGTAAAATAAAGTTTTTCGTTATCTGGAGTTAATAGCGGCAGGTACTCGTCTCCTTCATTTGTGGACACATCCTTTACCACAATTGGGTCAAATGGAACTGGATTGGCATATGCCTGTGCAAAGAATTTAGCATACTTCAAATCATCCTCTGTTTCTGCCAAATATTGCTCGTATTTCTTCGAAAATTTGTTTTCATCGTCCGATGTAAAGTCTAAAAATAGTTGCTGATTCTCGACCGCTAAAGCATACTTTTTTTGACCTAAATAAATCGCTCCTAAGTAATAATAGACGTCAGAATGAAAATCAGGACAGTTCGCTTTTACTTGCTCCAAATACTTGATTACAGTTGAGTAACCGCCTCCTTTAGAGCGCTGAGTTTTAATGGTTTCAATGGCCAACATATAATTAGCCTCAGCATAAGCTTCTTCTTCCTCTAAAGCATCGCGCAAAAAAACTATTCGCTTAGCTTTATCGTACTTCTTTCTGTCTTTTGCTTTTTCTACTAGTTTGACCGCTTTATCAGAAATATCCTCGTCACATTCTTGTGCAAGAGATAACTCGGGCACTATTGCACAAAAACAGAAAAATACTCCCAGTATGAAATAGCTATAAGGCATAGCCGATATCTTTAAAAACCGTACCAAGTTAAAATTAAAAAGAATTGAGTTTTGCTTATCTTCCAATTAGCTTTTTCAATTTGTCTTCCCCTTTCTTTTTCAACTCTTCTTCGGCTTTCTTTTTAGCTTTATCAGCTTCGGCTTTGGCCTTAGCCTCTGCTTCTTTTTTAAGTCGATCAGCCTCTGCTTGTGCCTTTGCTTCAGCTTCTTTCTTAAGTTTATCACCTTCTTCTCGAGCTCGAGCTTCAGCCTCTTTCTTTAGCTTTTCGGCTTCAGCTCTTGCTTGTGCTTCTGCTTCTTTTTTCAGCTTATCAATTTCTTCTTTAGCTTGTTTCTTCAATTCATCCTTGGCTTGAGTTTTTGTATCTCCCGATCCACTTCCGAATGAAGGTGTAATTTTTGGCTTATCATTAGTTCCAGTAACTCTCACATCCACTTTTATATTTTCACCTAACGAAGCATTTGTTCCCGCTTGCTGATTGAACTGATCTAAGAGACCTTTTGCCATTCCAGCGCCTGCACCTAAAGCATCCATTGGGATAGCTGTTTTTATAAGATAGTCTAAAGTTTGATCAAAACCATTTGAACCCGAAACATTAGCATTTAAGTCACCTAATTTCATATCAAAAGGTTCTACCCAAATTCGACCATCTCTAAATTCGTACGCTATGTTTACATCGTTTAAAACAAGAGTTCTTAAGTCATCTTTTTTGAGGGCATCTGCAACTTTATTCAATGTTTCAGAGTCTGAAATTTTCACCATGTGGGTTTGTAAATCTCCACCTCCATTCATGGTCTCATAAATTGGTTCCATATTTCCGTCCAAAGCACATGTTAATGTCATAGCTGTAGAAAAAGCCCCAGTCGCATTCTCTGCTATTGGAGCAATTTCTTTTACGGTATTAAACGTTGTATAAGTTTGAGGAACATCAAATTTCTTAATGGCCATTTTGAAATCAATAGTTGGTTTATCCAAATTGGTAGTTTCATAATAACCATTCATATTCAAGCTACCACCTAACATATTCATGTCTAAGTTCTCCATTGAAACTTTTTGATTACGAACTGTGATTTTCCCAATCATTTCGGTCATTTCCATATTGTCGTATAACACCTTTTTAAAGTTTGAAGTCAATACAAAATCAATATTTCCGGGAACTTCAACAGCACCTTCAGAAGAATCTGCTTCAACCGTTCCCTGATCCTCAGTTTCCGAACTTTCAGTATCGCTTTTACCTTCAGATTCAGTTGGTTCTTCATCAGGTCCTGCCAATTCATTTAAATCCATAAGATTTGAGTTTATCGCCATTTGACCTTTAATAGTGGCATCGCTAAACGTGTAAGGAATGTAGTTGGCAATAGTTCCGTTGCCAGAAATATCGCTTTTTCCTAATAGACAATTCAACTCAGCCATTTCAATTGCTTGGGGTGTAAATTTAAAGTCAGCCCTATTTAATTGAACAGGATAGCCTATGGAAGGGTCATTGTAAACGATACCTTCCAACACCATAGATCCATTTGCATCAAAGTTTTCATAATCTTCAGCTTCTAATGTAGACACCTTACCTTTTAAATTAATGTCGGCATTTATCTTTCCTTTATACTCTTCTCCATTTTCTGTAGGCATTACATCAGCTAACGAACTAAGGTCAATGTCCATTTTTATGTTTCCATCAATATCAGCGTCGGACACAGGGGTTTTAACCAGCATACGCATGTCAATTGGATTCTGAGCCAATTCAACATGGAACTTTCTTAGGTTAACAACTGTGTTATCATCAGAGCCTCCAGGGTTCTTCACATTTAAATCAATATTTATATTTTCAGCAGCTTTTGGTAAGTCTGGATATTGAAACCTTCCATTATCAACTTTCAAATCAAGATTGAATGCAGGTAAATTATCACCTACCATTTCTCCTTCAGCCATACCATTTAAAGCAAAATTTCCATCAGTCTTTATCGTTTCAAAATCCTTCATATAAACCGCAGGAATTAGAGAAAGTACGCTTTTAAACGTTGTTTTCTCCGTACTAAAAGTCAAATCAAGTTCGGTAGTTTCATCATCAGGCAAAGCAACATACCCATCAAAATGCAACATCAATTCATTGATTCCAAAATGATTCTCTTTAAACGTATACTTTGAATTTACCATATCGATTTCGGAGTCAAACTTAATATCGAATTTGGCTTTTTTCAAATAACGCATACCTTCCATTTTGAAAGTCAACTCGTCAATATTCGTCTGTGTTTCTAACAAGAAATTATCCAAGGCAAAATCACCACTACCTTCGTGAGTAAGGTTTTTAATCTCAGCATAAAGATCACTAACTCTATCATCATAAATTACATTGATGTTACGCAGATAATAACTGCTAACACTCATGGAAAACGGAGCCGATTCTTCATCAGAAACTTCTTCAACCTCGTCTTCATCCGCTGAAGGCGATGAAGATTTTACAATATCATAATTAGCCAAAGTATCGGATTCAATTACATCAACAATTACATGAAAGCTTGCATCAGCAATACCAACAGACTTAATTTGCATTTGGTCGCCATTAACAACCGACATTAAATCTAAGTTAGTTTCAATAAGACCAATATCAGCTAAAGCAACTCCCTCATATTGTCCCTTTCCGGTAACTTTTATTCCTTTTAGCTCTAATTTAAAATCAGGGAACGTGCTAATCAGTGACAAATCCAAGTCTGCCAATTCCACCGTAGCATTCAATTGTTCATCCATTTGCTGCTGAATAATTTCAGCAATTTTCCCTTTAAAAAGAAATGGTAATGCCACAAGCAGCACAATAACTACTAAAACTAGAATTCCGAGTGCTTTAAATATCTTTTTCATTATTGACTTTTTGATGTGAATTCACAAATTTCTAAAAAACAATAGCTTAAAAAAATGTTAGGTATTAATAAAGTTAAATGCCCTAACTATAATACGTTTAATCTTTGAGATGTAGCTCCCCTTCTCCTTTTGCTATAATGGTACTTACTGTCGCATCTCCTGTAACATTTACAACTGTTCTGCACATATCCAATATCCTATCCACTGGAAAAATAATGGCTATCCATGCCGGATTTAATCCCACCGAAATAAGAACTATCATTAACATAACTAGTCCTGCACTTGGAACTGCCGCAGAACCAATTGAAGCTAAAGTTGCTGTAAGCACAATGGTTAGTTGCTGCGCCAAGGTTAAATCCACCATGTGCAGTTGGGCAAGAAACAAAACAGCAATAGTCTGATACATACTGGTTCCATCCATATTAACAGTAGCCCCAATAGGTAAAACAAAGCTGGAAACATTTTTTGAGACACCAATATTATCCTCTACGCACTCCATTGTTACTGGTAAAGTAGCTGCACTTGAACTTGTTGAAAAAGCCAAAAATTGCGCGGGACTGATTTTTCTAAAGAAATCGGTATATCCAATTTTAGCTACGAATTTTACAATCAGTGGGTAGAAAATAGCCACCATAAAAGCTAACCCCACAAATACAGCAATACTATAAGCGCCCAAGCTTTTGAAAATTTCAAACACCTCTGCAGGACTATCTGCCATTTTTGCAATTACCCCCGCCATTAAAGCAAATACAAACACCGGAGCCGCCTTCATAATTATATCTACCATTTTCAAAAACACTTCAGACATCCCTTCAAAAAATGTAATGATAGGTTGAGCCTTTTCATGGGGTATCATTATAAGAGTTATGCCTAAAAAAATTGCAAAGAAAATTACTTGAAGCATTAATTTATTATCGGAGACGGAGAGCACTATGTTCTCAGGAACCATATCGACCAAAAAATGCAGAGGTCCTTGAGTTTTATTTTTCTCAACTACTTTTAACTTCTCCTCAATGTTTTTACGATCTTCTGGACTAAGCTCTGATCCGCGCTTTTGCTCTACTTCCTCAACCACTGGCGTGTATCGTGCATCAGCCGAATAAAACTTTCCATCCAGTATTTTGACACCATTGTTAGTAGCCCAATACTCATAATTAATACGGTTTTTAATGCGTTGTTCCTTATCGATATAAGTTCCTGGCTCAACGACGTTCCCAATTAACAAACCAATACTTACTGCGCACACTGTTGTAACAAGATAAACCAGCAAGGTTTTACCCCCCATCCTACCAAGTTTACTTACATCGTTTAGTCCTGCTATACCGGTTACAACTGAAAACAAGACTAAGGGTACAGCGATGAATTTAAGAAGGCGAATGAATATTTGTCCAAAAGGATCAATCCAATCAATAGTAAATTGATTCCAGCCAATAGCGCTGGAAATAAAAGACCAAAGTGCACCGCAAATCAGTCCTATCAATATCTTAACGTATAAAGGCAGTCCTTTCATCACTACTAAATTTTATCTGTTCTTTTTAACAATATATGATCTGCCAGCACCATGGCGCACATGGCTTTTACTATTGGCACGGCGCGAGGCACTACACAGGGGTCGTGTCTTCCTACAGCTTGAAACTCTGCCTTTTCTCCTGCTTCAGAAACCGTTTGTTGTTTTTGAAGAATGGTTGCAGGTGGTTTGAAAGTAACGGAAATTAAAATATCCGATCCATTAGAAATCCCTCCTTGAATTCCCCCAGAATTATTAGTAGAAGTAGTTACTTTTCCCTCCTCGAAAATGAAGCCATCATTTTGCTCGGCGCCAGTTTCTTGTGCAGCATTAGCACCTATGCCAATTTCTACCGCTTTTACAGCATTTATCGAAAAAAGAGCGTGACTCAAATCTGCACTCAACTTACTGAATACTGGACGTCCCAAGCCCGGAATGACATTTCGTATCACAACTGAAATTTTACCTCCTAGACTGTCACCGGATGCTTTACAGTCTTCAATTAGAGCTACCATTTTTTTTGCAAAACTCAATTCAGGGCAACGCACTGAAGAAGCATCTATGGAAAGATCATCGTAAAAAATAGAGCCATTTAGCATGCTTATGCTTCCTACTTGGGAAA